>Ga0194130_10007379_pt1 | contig 12196 bp, 10 predicted proteins | sample TA2KigsurfametaG_FD_160084 | JGI IMG/M metagenome (GOLD analysis project Ga0194130, IMG submission 160084) | Freshwater microbial communities from Lake Tanganyika, Tanzania - TA2015050 Kigoma 12 surface | ecosystem: Environmental > Aquatic > Freshwater > Lake | place: Tanzania: Lake Tanganyika... | reverse complement strand
CGATGCGTCGCAGCGCGACCGCCGACGAGGTCGCCTCCGCTATCGCGTGGCTGTGCACCCCCGGGGCGGCGTACACGACCGGGCAGTGCATCGTCGTCGATGGTGGCAACTCGATCGCGGAAGAGCGCGCGTGAGCGTCGTCCTCGTGACCGGCGCTGCGGGCGGCCTGGGATCGATGATCTGCGAGCGCTTCGCCGCGGGCGGGTGGGATGTCATCGCGACGGACCGGCCCGGGACGCAGGCCGTGACGGGCGACCAGATCCCCGCCGACCTGCTCGACGTCGAGCAGATCCGCGAGATGGTCGCCCAGGCTGCCGCGCTCCACGGTCGGATCGACTGCGTCGTCCATGCCGCGGGACTGTGGACCGAAGGACCGAGCGAGGCCACGACCGAGGACGAGTGGGACCGGGTCGTCGGCGTCAACCTCAAGGCGGCCTACTTCGTGAGTTCTGCCGCCATCCCTCATCTCGAGGCGTCGGGCGGCAGCATCGTGATGATCTCCAGCGATGCGGGCATCCAGGGCAATGCCGGGGCCGCGGTCTACAGCGCGAGCAAGGGTGGGGTCAGCAATCTCACGCGGGCCCTGGCCCTGGAGATGGCTCCGCGGGGCGTGCGGGTCAACGCGGTGTGCCCGGCGGATATCGATACGCCGATGCTCGCCGGGCAGGCGCGCGATTTCGGCGGCGGCGATCCAGATGGCTACTACGCGAAGCTGCGCTCGGCGTACCCACAAGCAGAGCGTGCGCGGTTCCTCAAGCCGGCCGAGGTGGCCGAGGTCGTGTGGTTCCTGGCGCAGCCGTCAGCCGCGGGGGTCACGGGAGCCAACTGGTCGATCGACTTCGGCCTGTCGGCCGGAATCTAACTCAGCGACGGGGCGCTACTTGGCGTCGCGCCGGAAGACCAGCTTGATGGGGGCGTCGTCCGACGGATCCTCAGGATTCTCGCCAAACGATCCCGTCAGGACCATCTTTGACGGTGCGCCGTAGCGCGTGCCCTTCAGCGTGACCTTCCAGACGCGGAGGAAGGTCGGATAGTCGTCGGTGTTGAAGACGATGACATGGGAGGCCGTGCCCGCCATCGTGGTCGTGACGAAGTCACCCTTGCCGGGCAGCAGGATGATCTCGAGGCCCTTGATCGTCGACACATAGCGGTAGTTGGCCTTCAGGGCCAAGGTCATGCCCGCACGGCACTTGTCCTCTTCCTGAGGCAGACCATCGCACTTCTGCTTTATCTCGCCGGCCTTGACCGCGGTAAGAGTCCACGTGCCGTAGTAGCCACCGTCGGCCTGCGCGGCCGGAGCGGCAAACAGCGTCGAGCTGGCGATGACGGCGGTGGCGGCTGCGGCGCTGATGAGTCGCGTGCGGGTCGATGTCATGAGTGTGCTCCTCGGTGGGCTGCGTCTGTGGGGGTGAAGGGGCTACTGGGCATCTCGCCGCAGGACCAGGGTGTACTCGCCGAAACCGGTCTGGAGGGATAGGACCAACTTGGTGGGTGAGCCCGAGCGCTTGTCCTTCAGAACCATCTGCCAGGCGCTGCCGAGCGGCACGATCCCGCCGGCATCGTCCTCGAGGACGAGCACCTGCTGCTGTGTTCCAGGGAACACGGGGGTGGCGAAGGAGCCTTTCCCGTCACCCTTGTCCGTGAGCATCAGGATCCGGGCGAGGTAGGCGGACGCCGCGTAGCGGTAGTTCGTCTTCAAGGCGAGGGTCTGTCCGCCCGGGCAAAGCCCCTCGGACTCCTCGCACTTCACCTTCTGCCCGTCCGCCTTGATGGCCGCCAGGGTCCAGGTGCCGTAGTAGTCCCCGTCGGCGCGCGCCGCCGGGGCCCCCACCATGACTACACCGGCGATGAGGGCCGTGGTGCCTGCCGCGGCGATGATGCGCTTGATGGTCGGTGCCATGGCTCTCCTCGGGGGTAGTCCGTGGCGTCCACTATGGGTCATGGTGGACCCGGTCGGGCCGATATGGCCGAATCCCGGATGAACACTCAGTTCATTGGACGAGCGATCTACGCCGAGCAGGGCTAACGTCCGCCTATGATCTCCCGCCTGCGGCTCGTCACGTCAAGTCTGCTTGCCCTTGCGCTCCTGGCGGCGTCGCCTAGCGCGCTGGGCTTCTCCGGCCCCCCAGCGGACCAGACGGTCAGGGCCACGGCGGAGTGCGCGTGGTGGGTGGAGACGTCGATGTCGACGACGAATGTGCTCTACCCCGACACGGCCGCGGCGTACTGGACGATGCCCTACCTCACCGACGAAGCCGAGCGCATCGATGTCAATGGCACCTACCTTGACGCCCGCTATTTTGCCATTCAGGCCTATGGCGCCGATGCGCAACTCTTCGCATCAGCAGGGGGTCAGGAGTCCGCGATCGCCGACTACGAGATCGTGGCCGACGCGGGTGCGACGAATCCGTGGGATGCCCCCGGGGAACCCGGTGGCAACTGGACGGTGACGCTGTCTGACGAGCCCATCCCCGGAGCGACGAATCAACTGCCCCTGTCCCCGCAGGGCACGGTCAAGCCGTTGATCCCGGAGATCCCGGCGACCACGGCCTTCTTGATGATCCGGGTCTACCTGCCCGCTGATGGATTCGCGGCGCTGCGCGGAGTCCTTCCCGAGGTCACCATCACGGACGGTGACGGCAGCATCCGCAACCTTGAGCCGTGCTCTCCGAAGCAGCGCAAGGTCCTGGCCGCGACGAAGGACGGCAAGGCCCTGGTCAAGGCCTTGAAGTCACGCAACACACCTGCGAACGCCGACTGCGGCGACACCTGCCCACCCGACCTTGAGTTCTTCAAGGTGGGCTCCGGGGCGACTCCCTTCCCCAACGCCAACAGCGCCTACATCGGCGCTCTCTACACCCCCAAGCAGGGCAAGGTGGTCGTCGCGCGGGCCGTGATGCCGACGACGAGTTCGGGCGAATCCCCCGAGGTCTGGCCGGGTGGGAAGCAGTTGCGCTACTGGTCGATCTGCAACTACGTCCACAAGGCGCCGTTCCCCGCTGTCGAGACGGTTGTGGGCGGGAAGGGCAAGAAGGTTGTCGGCTGCACCAACGACACGACGACATCCCTTTCGCCGTCGGGTACGGCGACGCTCGTGCTGAGCTTCCCCGCTGACAAGAAGGCCATAGGCAAACGGCTAAGCCGCATGTCGGCCACGACCTGGCTCCCGATGTCACCGCGCTACGGCACGACGCAGGAGCTGCTCGCCTTCCGCAATATGCTGCCGAATCCGAGCTTTGCCCAGTCGGCGACGAATATCCCCACGACGGGTGATCCGGCGGCGGCCCAGACCACCATGGGCCGCTACTACCCGCAGATCGGCATGTGCTCGATCAAGACCTTCCTCAAGTCCGGCGTCGCTGGCTGCCTGCGCTAGCGGCCAATTCGGGGACGGAAGGATTCCTACGTCGCGTCGCGACGCAAGATCATGGAGACCTTGGTCTGTCCGCCGGAAGGCGTGTTGTAGGCGAGCAAGATGACCATCTTCTTGGGCGCACCCGCGCCCGTGCCCTGCAGCTTCATGCGGTAGGCGCGGGGATTATCCGTGTCGAGATTGGAGTCGAAGACGATCGTCTTGTGATTGCTGTTGGCAAACTTGATGACCTCGAAACTCCCCTTGCCCATGGCGCCCTTGAAGACATCCAGGGTCGACTTGTAGGTGTAGTCGCTTCGCAGTTGGAGGATCTCGCCCGCCGTGCACGAGATGGGGGGCGCCGGGGGTGGGAAGGGCAGCGTGCCGGGGCAGTTGATCCTGTCGCCGTTGATCTTGAAGGCCTCCAGGGTCCAGGCCCCGTAGTAGCCGCCATCGGCCTGAGCGGCTGGCGCGACGATCAGTGCGGCGCCCGCTGTGAAGGCGACGGCGGAGAGTGCGCCGACAAGGCGCTTGATGGTCGATGTCATGGCGCTCCTCGGGAGACAGGCTCGGGCTCGCAGTATGTCGCAGGACCCCGATCGTGTCTGGTGATCGCGCAGGTTGGGTCAGGTCACCTCGGTCTCGGGCACGGGGCGGGTGCTGCGTGAGCGCAGCGACTCCCCACTCACGACGAGGATGACGCCGCCGAGGACGACGGTGAGTCCGATGACCACATCGCTGGTGAGCACCTCGGCGTAGAGAAGCAGTCCGAGCACGACGGCGACGGCGGGATTCACATAGGCGTACGTCGAAGCCAGTGAGATGGGCGCGTTGTTGATCAGCCAGGTGTAGGCACTGAAGGCGATCACAGAGCCTGCGGTGACGAGGAAGATCCAGCCCGCCCAGGAGCGACCGCTGATGGCCGACACCTCGATGCGCTCGCCGACGACAAGTCCGACCGCGGTGAGGGCGACTCCTCCGCTAAGGAGTTCGTACGTCGTCAGCGTGAAGGAGTCGGCGGGCTTGGGCAGCCGCACGGAGAAGAAACTCGTCGTCGCCCAGACGGTGCTCGACAGCAGGATCATCAGGCTCCAGAAGACGACATCGCCATCGGTGCCGGAGACCGGCCGGGTGCCGCCGGGAAGGAGCATCCAGCCGATGCCAGCCAGGCCCACGACCACGCCGACAAGGGTGAGTGGCGCGGGGCGGTCGCGCGTGATGACGCGCCAGATGACGATGGTGAGCGGGGTCGAGGCGATGATGAGGGCCATGACCCCGGTCGGCACGTAGTCCTTGGCCAGTCCGACCGTCCCGAGCCCCACGCCGAGCAGCGCCACGCCCATGAAGCTCGCGCTGGCGAACTCGCGCCGGGTGACGCGCAGTGCCGACCAGCCCCGCGCGAAGCCGGTGATGACCACCATGATCGCGAAGGCCGCCAGGAATCGTGTGCCCATGGCCAGGAAGGGCGGGATCGTCTCGGTGGCGAAGAGGATCCCGATGTACGTCGAACCCCACACGATCCAGACGATGACCAGGTTGAGCCACAGCAGCGGACCCGAGGTCACGCGCGGTAGGGATGACGTCGCCATGGCCCAGCGGACTCTACAACTCGGGACTTAAGTCCCGCTCAATGCGGACTGAAGCCGGGAGCAGCCTGACCGTTCGGAGGACACCATGGGGCTCATGGAAGCCCTTGACCTTGCGCGGTGGCAGTTCGGCATTACGACCGTCTACCACTTCCTCTTTGTCCCCCTCACCATCGGCGGAGCATTCTTCGTCGCCGGATTCCAGACGGCCTGGGTCCGCACCGGCAACCCGCGCTATCTGCAGCTCACGAAGTTCTTCGGGAAGCTCTTCCTCATCAACTTCGCCATGGGCGTGGTCACGGGCATCGTGCAGGAGTTCCAGTTCGGCATGAACTGGAGCGTCTACAGCCGCTTCGTCGGCGATGTCTTCGGCGCGCCGCTCGCGATGGAGGGCCTCCTCGCCTTCTTCCTCGAATCGACGTTCCTCGGACTGTGGATCTTCGGCTGGGATCGCCTGCCCAAGAAGCTCCACCTCGCCACGATCTGGGCGGCAGCCTTCGGCACGCTCATCTCGGCGTACTTCATCCTCGCGGCTAACGCCTGGATGCAGCATCCGGTCGGCTACGTGATCGACCCCGAGACCGGTCGCGCGGTGCTGACGAGCATCACTGAGGTGCTCTTCCAAAACACCGCGGTCATTGCCTTCTTCCACACGATCTTCGCCTGCTTCATGACCGCTGGCGCGGCCGTGGCGGCGATCGGCGGATACAAGCTCATGAAGGGCAAGCAGGCCGAGGTCTTCCGGCCCGCGGTCAAGGCGAGCTCCGTGGTGATCCTGCTCGCTGCCGTCGGCCTCGCGATCACGGGTGATATGGACGCCAAGATCATGGTGCAGCAGCAGCCCATGAAGATGGCCGCCGCCGAAGCGCTCTACGAGACCTCATCTGACGCACCCTTCTCCATCCTCAGCGTCGGCGACCTCTCCGGCAGCGAAGCGACGCACCTCATTGAGGTGCCCGGCCTGCTGTCCTGGATGGCGACCGGCAGCTTCGGCGCCGAGGTACAGGGCATCAACAACCTTCAGGAGGAGTACGTCGCGACGTACGGGCCGGGCAACTACGTGCCCTACGTGCCGATCACCTACTGGAGTTTCCGCCTCATGATCGGGCTGGGCATGATCGCGGCGGTCTTCGCGCTGTGGTCCCTGTGGGTCTTCCGGCGCAAGAGGCAGCCTGAGGAAGGGACGAGACTGGCCAAGATCTACACGGCGTTCGCCACCGTGCTCGTGCTCTTCCCGCTACTGGGCAATTCTTTCGGCTGGATCTTCACCGAGATGGGTCGCCAGCCCTGGATCGTCTTCGGCCTGCAGCAGACCGCCGATGCTGTCTCACCGCTGGTGAGCGCCACGGAGGTCTGGATCACCATGCTCGGCTTCACGCTGGTCTACCTCATTCTCGCCATCATCGAGGTCAAGTTGCTCCTCGTGTACATCCGACGCGGCGCTCCTGAGGACGTCGTCGCGGACCCCTATGCCGATGCTGTCGCCGCGGAGAAGTCCGACGCCGACAAAGAGCTCTACTTCGCCTACTAGACCGGACGGATGCAGACATGACTATCGACACCCTCGTACTCATCTGGTTCGGGCTTATCGCGATCCTGTGGGTGGGCTACTTCATCCTCGACGGCTTCGACCAGGGCGTGGGCGTGCTCCTTCCCTTCCTGGGCAAGGACGAGTTGCGCCGCCGCGTCATGATCAACACGATCGGGCCGGTCTGGGACGGCAATGAGGTGTGGCTGCTCGTCGCCGGCGGTGCGACCTTCGCGGCCTTCCCGCTCTGGTACGCCACGATGTTCAGCGGCTACTACCTCGCGCTCTTCCTCATCCTCCTCGCGCTCATCCTGCGCGGCGTCGCCTTCGAGTACCGCGGCAAGCGCGATGACGCGAGGTGGCGCAAGCGCTGGGATGCGGCGATCTTCGTCGGCTCGGTCATCCCGGCCACGCTCTTCGGCGTCGCCTTCGGCAATGTCGTCGGCGGCTCCCCGATCTCCCCGATCGAGACCACTCTCCCGGGCGAGGCCAACTCCCTCAACTACACAGGCACGTTCTTCGACCTGCTCAACCCCTTCTCACTCACCCTCGGTGTGATGACCCTGCTGGTCTTCACGACGCATGGCGCGATCTTCCTCGCACTCAAGACCAAGGGCGAGATGCGCGAGGCCGCTCGCAAGGCCGCCCTGCGGGTCGGGGTCGTCGCCGCGCTGGTCGCGGTCGTGGCCCTGCTGTGGGCACAGCTGTACTCCGGTCGCGTCGTCGTGACGCTCCCGATGGTGCTGCTCGCCGCGGTGGCCTTCCTCGGCGCGCTCGCCGCGACGTGGCGCGGGCGCGATGGCTGGGCCTTCATCCTCACGTCGCTCACGATTGCCCTGGCCGTCTTCTCGCTCTTCGTCGGCCTGTGGCCCAACGTGATGGTCAGCTCTATCGACGCCGCGTACAACCTCACCGTCTACAACGCGTCCTCCCAGGAGTACACGCTCACGGTGATGACATGGGTGGCGGTCATCATGACGCCCATCGTGCTTATCTACCAGGGCTGGACCTACTGGGTCTTCCGCAAGCGGATCAGCACCTCGATGATCCCGCCGGAGCCGCAAACTGGTCGCGCGGACGACCGATTCGCGGGAGCATCGCAGGGATGACACCAGACACCCGATGGTGAGCCTTCTCGGGCGCCCATCGTCGGGCCAAATGGCGGGACGGCGCGTCCGGGGGGACCTGCGCCGTCCCGCCGCTTTGTGTCTCCACGGCCCTATCGACACCGCCATCACCACAGCACCCACACGACGGGCAGGATGACGACATGAGACCGGTGGATCCGCGCCTGCTGCGCTACGCGCGCAGCACGCGCGGGTTCCTCATCCTCGCTGTCGTCCTGGGCGCGGTTGTTGCCGCTCTTGTCATCGTGCAGGCGCGGTTGCTCTCCACCGCGATCGTGGAGGTGGCGCAGGGTCGAGCCGATCTGTCGACCGTGAGCGGCGTGCTCGTCGCTCTGGCGGCCGTCTTCGGCGCTCGGGCACTGGTGTCGTGGATTGCCGAGGCAGCGGCGTACCGCACCTCGGCCAAGGCGAAGGCGGAGCTCCGTGCCGAGGCGATGGCGCATGTGCTGCGCCTGGGTCCGCTCGGACCCGCAGGCCGTGAGCCGGGCGCGGTCGCGGCACTCGTGACGCGGGGCGTCGATGCGCTCGACGCGTACTTCGCCCGCTATCTGCCGCAGTTGGTGCTCGCCGTGATCGTGCCGCTCGCGGTGCTGATCACCGTGCTGGGCGCCGACCTGGTCAGCGCCGTCATCATCGCTGTGACGCTGCCCCTGATCCCTGTCTTCATGATCCTCATCGGCCTCTACACGCGCACGCGCGTGGACCGCCAGTGGGAGACCCTCAGCCGGCTCTCCGGTCACTTCCTCGACCTCGTCGCCGGGCTGCCGACGCTCAAGATCTTCGGGCGCGCGAAGCGGCAGGCCGAGGCCATCCGTGCAATGGGCGAGCGCTACCGCAGCACCACCATGGGCGTCTTGCGCATCACCTTCCTGTCGTCCTTCGCCCTCGAGTTGCTCGCAAGCCTGTCCGTCGCGCTTGTCGCTGTGACCATGGGCGTGAGGCTGGTGGAGGGTCAGGTGACCTTCTCCATCGCGCTCTTCGTCCTCATCCTCGCGCCCGAGGCCTATCTGCCCATCCGGCTCGTCGGTCAGCACTTCCACGCTGCCGCGGAGGGGCTCGGCGCCGCGGACGAAGTCTTCGCGCTGCTCGAGCAGGACGTGCCCGCGGGCGGCGCGCAGGTCCCCCCCGAACGCCCGGTGATCCGACTGGAGGGCGTGGGCGTGACCTACGCCGGCCGGGACCATCCGGCACTGCTGCCGACATCCGCGGAGTTGCCGCCGGGCGCCCTTATCTCCCTTGTCGGCGCAAGCGGCGGGGGCAAGTCGACCCTACTGTCGGTGCTTCTCGCCTTCGTCGCACCCACGGTCGGCCGCGTGCGCCTGGACGAGCAGGACCTGGCCGATGTCGACCTTGCCCTCTGGCGTGCGCAGCTCGGTTGGGTGCCGCAGCATCCTCATCTCGTGGCTCCCCGGGGAGGCGATCGACCGTCTATCCGCGACGCGGTGCGCCTCGGGGATCCGGATGCCGACGATGTGCGTGTCGAACGCGCGCTGGCCGATGCCGGAGTGCTTGCCGAAGTGCAGCTCCTGCCCGACGGTCTCGACACTGCGGCCGCTGACCTCAGCGCCGGCCAGGTGCGTCGTGTCGCGCTCGCACGCGCGCTGCTGCCCGATCCGCAGGTGCTCCTTCTCGATGAGCCGACCGCCTCGCTCGATGGCGTGAGCGAGGAAGCCGTCATCGCCGCACTGAGGGCTGCTCGCGACTCCGGTCGCACGGTCATCGTCGTCGCTCACCGGCCGGCCCTCGTCGACGCCGCCGACATCGTGGTGCATGTCGGCAGTGCGCCCGATGTGGTGGCACCGGCCCAGGGAGTGACGCTGTCACTCCGCCGCACCGCCGTGACCGCGAGGGACTTCTAGATGCGCGAGATGTGGCGGGCCATGGGCTCGCAGCGCTGGCGCCTCGCCGTCGCTGCGCTCTTCGGCGTGATTGCCGCGGCGAGCACCGTGGCGCTCATGGGCACATCCGGCTGGCTCATCTCCTACGCCGCTGAGATGCCGCCGGTGCTGTCGCTGTCGATCGCCGCGGTCATGGTGCGATCCTTCGCGCTGAGCCGTTCGGTCTTCCGCTATCTCGAGCGGCTCGTGGGCCATGACGCGGCGTTCCGCGCCCTCACCGGCCTGCGCGTGACCATCTATGAGCGCCTCGAGCGACTCTCACCCGTCGGTCTGATGCGCTTCGGACGCGGTGACCTGCTCGCTCGCCTTGTCGCGGATGTCGATGCTGCAGTGGATCTGCCGCTGCGCGTGGTGCTCCCGTGGGTGCAGGCGGTGGTCGTGTCCGCCGCGACCGTGGCCTTCCTCGCCTGGCTCGTGCCGGGTGCGGGACTGGCCCTCGGCATCATCCTCATCATCGGACTCGTCGTCGTGCCGTGGCTCGTGGCGCGCATCGCTGCCCGCACGGAGCGCCGGCTGGCGCCCACCCGCGGTGTCCTGAGCGCGAGTGTGGTGAGCAGCCTCGAGGGTGCGGCCGACCTGCTCGCCTTTGGCGCCGTCGATGCCGCCCTCGCCGATATTGAGCGGCGCGATGCCGAGCTCACCGCTGTGGCCAAGCGCGAGTCCGCCGGGCTGGGTCTCGGCGTGGGCCTGAGCACCGTGCTGCAGGGCACCGCGGTGGTCGCCTGCCTCGTCGCTGCGATCCCCGCGGTCGTCGACGGCACCCTGGCGCCCGTGTGGCTCGCGGTCGCGGCCCTGCTGCCGCTGGCGGCGTACGACGTCGTCTCGACCCTGCCGACCTCGGCGCTGGCCTACCAGCGGGTGCGCGGCTCCGCGGAGCGCATCGACGAGGTCCTTGACGCCGCCGAGCCGGTGCGCGACCCGCGCGAGGCCGATCCCCTGCCGCGTCCGCTACTGCCGCTGCGCTGTCGCGGACTGCAGGCATCGTGGACATCCGAGCCTGTGCTGCGCGGGATCGACCTCGACCTCGCTGCCGGCGAGCGCGTGGCTGTGGTCGGCCCCAGCGGCGCGGGCAAGTCGACGCTCGCGATGGTGCTGCTGCGCTTCCTCGAATACTCCGGGTCCGTCGAGCTGTCGGGCACGCAGCTGCGCGCCCTCGATGGCGACGCGGTGCGCGAGGAGGTCGGCCTACTCACCCAGGACGCGCATGTCTTCGACACGACAGTGCGTGAGAACCTCCATCTGGGGGCGCCGCGAGCGACTGACGACGAGTTGCGTGCCGTGCTCGCGCGCGTCGGCCTCGCGGGTTGGCTTACGCATCTGCCCCGCGGACTCGACACCGATCTCGGCCCGCACGGCGCGGCTATCTCCGGTGGCGAACGCCAACGCCTCGCCCTGGCCCGACTACTGCTCGCCGATCGGACGTTGCTCGTCCTCGACGAGCCCACGGAACACCTGGACCCGCAGACGGCGGATGCGCTCACCGAAGACCTGATCACCGTCACTGCAGGCAGGTCCACTCTGCTCATCACGCATCGCCTGCGCGGTCTGGACCGCGTCGATCGGGTCGTCGTCCTCATCGCGGGTCAGGTGCGCGCCGTGGGCACGCATGACGAACTGGTGACCCAGGGCGGGTGGTACGCCGAGCGCTGGCGCGCCGAGGCGGAACGCGCCGACCTGGGGGCGCTCACGCTCTCCATCCCGGCCGGCACGGCACTCGTCCGCTGAGACGGGCTCCCGCGTCTGACGGTGGATGCGGGGGTTGACGATGTCGGAGGTGTGGCGTAGAGTCGTACATGTGTTCGATTAGTCGAGCATCCATCCTTTGAAGCAGCAAGCAGTGAGCGCGCCCCCGAGCGCGAGAAGTGACCGGGCCCTTGGGGTCCGGTGACGCCCGGCCTCCAGGAAGCTTGCAGATCGTGTGAATGCGTGTGCGCCCATGTGGGTGCCTGCGCCCGATGCCTGTGAGGTCTGCCGTGTGCCTTCCCGATGGGTCCGCCAGCGCTGATGCGCGCCTGGCGTTGGCGCGCGCGTCGATCCGGGAGGCGGTCGAGGTGCTCGCGGGCATCGATCCGGCGGAGTTGTCCGAGGGGTCTTTGGGTGAGTGTGTTGCCGAGCTGATGCGGTTCGGGCGTCAGCTGGACGGTGTGGCGGCTGGTGTGGCCGGGCGTTTCGCGCACTCCTCGGAGTGGGCCGCCGACGGCGCACGCGACGCGATCGCGTGGCTGCGTGCCCAGTCCAGTGAGGGATTCGGTGCGGCCCGCGACCTCGTGACGCACGCCGCCGCCATGGGGTCCTTCCCCGCGATGGGCGCCGCGATGCGATCGGGCGAGGTGAGCAAGGGCCACATGCGCGTGCTGGCCGAGATCACGGGGCAGTACCCCCGCCTCATCGGGCATCTGCAGCAGGCCGAGCCGCTGGTGGTGGACCTGGCCCGTGAGGCTGAGCCGATGCGCTTCCGGCGGGCGCTGGTGGCGATGTGCCACCGCCTGGACCCCGACGGCGCGCGCGCAGACTCCCGTGACCGTGATGCCGCCTTCTACTTCCGCGCCTCCACGCTCATCGATGGCCACGTGCGCGTCGACGGCATGCTCCCCGCCGAAGTGGGCTCGCTGTTGATCACCATGCTGGAGTCCGCGCGGCGAGAAGTGAGCGCCGAGCGCGCTGATGGCGGGGCGGGCTCTGCTGATGGCGTAGCGGCGGGCTCT
>Ga0194130_10007376_pt1 | contig 12196 bp, 7 predicted proteins | sample TA2KigsurfametaG_FD_160084 | JGI IMG/M metagenome (GOLD analysis project Ga0194130, IMG submission 160084) | Freshwater microbial communities from Lake Tanganyika, Tanzania - TA2015050 Kigoma 12 surface | ecosystem: Environmental > Aquatic > Freshwater > Lake | place: Tanzania: Lake Tanganyika... | reverse complement strand
GGCGTACCGCGGCAAACTGTTTTACCGACTGGCGGAACAAGCGGCCCAAGTCGCGCCGACGACCTACGATGCGCTCGGAAACCACAATCCGTAGTGATTGGTTGAGTCACGTAAATACCCCTATTGGGTTATGCCGCGGCTCGGAGCGGCTCGTCGGCGATCCGCGCGGCCTAGTCGCGCGGGCCCGTCGCGCGGTTGACCAGCAGACGGAATCTTGCCCCGGGGCTCACGGGTTGCCGCGCGAGCACGTCCTCCTCCGTGAACCGGGCCATCAGGATTTCCCGGTCCCCCTCCCGGTTATGGTCGTAGACCAGGAATATCGTCCCGTCCGCGGCCTGATCCCCGTCCGGGTACGAGACCACCAGCCGATCGTCGAGCAACAGGCCGCCCTTCCACGTGGCCCCGTCGTCCTCGGAGAGGTAGGCGGTGAGGTGGGAGCGTTGACGCCACGAGGGCTGCACCGTCGCGGCGACCAGCCAGGGCTGGTCGAGGGGAGGGTTATGCTTCACCAGCAGCAGGTTGCCGGACGAGAGGCGGCGGATGAAGAACCGTGAGGGGGCATTCGGGATCGGGGATGGGCGGCCGAGGGCCCAGGTGGCACCGCCATCGGACGAGAAGCTCTCGGAGATGCCGGCGTTGGTGCGGGCCAGAATCCACCAGGTGTGGTCGCGCCGCTCAATGACGTGGTGCTCGTCGTAACGGACATCGGGGATCAGCGCCGTCCCGAGGCGGGTGATGGTTGCGCCCTGATCCCGGCTCTGGTAAACGTGCGTGCCCACGGCCTCGGGATCCCACGCCAGATGGGGATTGGGGATGACCGGCCGTCTCGGGCCCGGCATCCCGGGGCTGGGCTTCAGGGACCAGCGCGCGATCGGGAAAAGCCACCTTCCCTCGCGGGTCGCGACCGGCTTGTTCATCATGATGCCGTCCGCGATCCGGCGGGGAGCCGACCACGTGGGCAGGGGATCGTCGGCGTTGCGGGTGGTCACGGCCCAGACCCCGGCGCGCCCGTCCCACTGCCCATAGGTCTGGGCGTAGAACCACCAGAGCACCCCGCCGGGAGCCCGCCAGACCACGGCGTCGTAGGCGCGCACCGGAGACTCGGGATCGATGACGAACAACGGCTTCGACCACGTCAGCCCGCTGTCCCCACTGGTCGCGAGCAGCACGTAGTTTTCCGGTCCTTCGCCGGCACCGCCGGAGTACCAGGTGGCCCAGAGGCGGCCGCCCTCGCTGATCGCCACTGAGGGGATGCCCTGAAACCGGCGCTGATCGTCACCGTACTGGCTGGCATCGGCGCGCGTCACCGGGGTTGGCGCCAGCGCGGGGCTTTCCCGGCCGGCGGCGGGGACGGCCGCGAGGAGGCCAAGCAGAGGCAAAAGTATCGGCTGGGGAAGCGCCATCGAGGTGGGTCAGGTGGGGGCGCGGGCCGTTCGCCACGGGCCGCTGCCAAAGGTGACGCCGGAATGGCCGCGGTGGGTTATCGCCCGGGCCTAGCGGGCGCCACGCAACCGGATCAGGATCGAACCCGGGCCGGAGGGGTCGGAACTCGACGGGTTGCGGACGCGTTCGCTGTCCACCTGATGCGTCTCCGCGAGGTGGCGGAGGAAATCATCCGGCAGATCCGCCCGGAAGACCCCGCTCACCGGAGATCCGCGAGCGCCTGGTCGCGCAGTTCCAACTGGGCCCACGCGTGCAGGTTGAATTGCTCGATGGCATCCGCGAGCCGCGTCTCCGCCAGCGCCACGCGAGGGGCCTGCCACGCCAGCAACTCCTGGACCTGTTCCGGTCGGACCGCGGTCAGACGCGCCTGGTCCAGATCCTCCCCCTGCACGACCAGCTGTTCGCCGGCGGCCACGGCTCGGCCCGTCCGGGCGCCGCGTCCGAGTTGGACGGTGTTGGCGAGCACGATCAGCCGGAGGGTGTCCCGTTCGCGTTGCACCGCGAACGTGCCGGACTTCGCGACCACGTTCAGGCTTCCGACCGCCACCGTCATCGGCCGTGATCCCGGCGGCACCGAGAAGAAGACCTCTCCCTGCGCCAATTGCACGCCGCCTTCCGGAGCCACCCGCAACTCCGTCCGCGCGTTCAACTGCACGACGGACCCTGCGAGCAGGAGCCGCTGGTAGCCGTGCTCGGCAGTGGAGTGGATGGTGCCGCGCGACGACGACGGCAGGGGAAGCCGGGTCGCCGTCAGGATCACGGCCAGGCCCGCCGCGATGGCCCAGGGAATCCATTGGGTCCGGGAGTGGTTCCGGGCGCCCGGGTCGGCCGGCAGGAGCGCCCGGAAGGCGGGATCGTTCCGGAAGGCGACCAGCCCGCGAAGGCGGTCTTCCGCCGCCTCCGCCCTCGCCACCGCGGCCGCCCGCTCCGGCCCGAGCCGCCACCAGCGGTCGAAGGTTTCCTCCTCCTCGGCGGTCAGTCCCTCCGCCCGGCGGGCCACCCAGCGCGCCGCGTCGGTGGCCAGGGATTCAGGGGGGGTGGGGTCGCGCTTCACGGCCGGTTCCTTTCCTGATTCGAGAAATGCGCCTGGCAGCGTTGGAGTCCCTTGGTGAGATGCACTTTCACGGTCTCGGGGGAGAGGTTCAGTTGGGTGGCTATTTCCTTGTATGAGAGGCCGTCCAGATAGCGGAGCAGCACGACCTCCCGGCAGCGCTCCGGCAACGCGCGGACGGCCGCCAGCAGGATCTCGCGTTCCTGCTGGCGACTGGCCTGCTCGGCGGCGGAAGGCTCCCCATCGAAGACGCGCTCCGCCTCGAGATCGGTTAGTGGCACGGGCGGGTTTTTCGCCCCCCGCCGATGATGATCGTGGGCCAGGTTGCGCACGATCTGGAACAAAAAGGCCCGCGGATTGCGGATCGGCCCGAGGGTCCGCGCGCGCCAGATGCGCGCATACGCCTCCTGCACCAGGTCATCGACCTCGGTGATGGCCGGGAACCGGTGACGCAGGAAGCCCCGCACCTCGCCGTCGAGCGGCTGCACCGCCTCGGCGAACCAGCGGGCCTCGTCCGGGAAGTCGCGAGGGGCGGCGGAGGGGGTGGGCAGATTCATCCGCGGGGCGGGATCACGCGAGCACACCATCACCGCCGGGGAAGCGGAAGCGATTTCAGCCGGGTAACCCATTTTTCCCGGAACGGCGTCACCAGTCTGGAGCCCTATGCCACCCCGTCATTCCCCGGCCTGCCTCCGCTTCGTCCTCGTGGTGGGCCTCGCCGCCGCGTCGCTTCCGCTGCCGGGAGCGCCGCGGGCGTCCGCTGCCGCCGGAAGTCTCGCCGCCGAGTTCCGCTACTCGCCGCCCAACCTCGGCACCGGCCGGCTGCCTCCACCCCTGCCTCCGGGCACCCGCCATACGCTGGTTCATCGGGGCTCCGCCGATCCGGAGGTGGGGGCCTTCGCCAATCTGCCGAACGTGGCCCACTTCCACGGCCGCCTCATCGTCACGTGGAACAGCCACCAGTGGGACGAGGATCAGCCCGGCCAGCGGCTCCTGATGCGCCAATCCCTCGATGGCGGCCGCACTTGGCTGCCCCCACTGGACGCTCCCCCCACGCCGCTATCGCCCGCGTTGGGCCGGATGCAGCGTCGCGGTGAGAAGCGCGAAGGCCTTCCCCGGGTGCAATGGAACAGCGGCCTCGCCGAGGTGGATGGCCGGCTGTGGGCGATCGCCAACGTGGGGCCGAATCACGGCAAGGGGGATCTGCTGGCCCTGGAGATCCTGCCGGACGGCACCCGAGGGGAGGTGCTGTGGCTGGCCGAGGAGGCTCCGGAGGTGGAGCCGGGCTACCCGCGCTACCCGGCGATGCGTGACCCGCGCCACGCGCCCCTCACCCGGGCGCTCCTGGCGCGGATCGACGATCCCACCGCCCGGGCCGCCCTGCCGCACGACTCGCGGCGACCACGCGGTGACGAGGCCAACGCTCCGGGCCTGCTGGATCCCGGCCGGCCGGGATCCCCGGCCGACGGGCAGAGGCTCATCGAGCCCACCCCCTCCTACCGCCTGCGGGATGGAACGCTCGTCCGGTTCTGGCGCGATTACGGCGATGCCCGGCGCCAGCACTGGGTGTGGCGCCTCTACGTCTCCTCCAGCCGCGATGAGGGTGCGACGTGGTCGGTGCCGGAGCGCACCGCCATCCCCTCGAACAGCACCCGCGTCGGCGTTGGCACGCTGCCGGACGGGCGGGTGTACCTGCTCCATAACCCTTACACGCTCGGCGACGACTTCTGGCAGGGTGCGGACCGGGAATTGCTGCCCACCGCCAGCCCGGCGGAAAAAATGGGGAGAGGGTTCGGCGGATCACGGAAGGTCCTCACGCTCAGCCTGTCGGAGGATGGCCGGGACTTCAACCGGGCCTGGACGGTGCGCACGCTCGAGACCACGCCGCGCATTGCCGGCCACTCCAAGCGGCACTACGACGTGGCGAACCCCGCCGCCACCCGGGTTGGCGACACGCTCTACATCGTCTACAGCCTCAACAAGGAGGACATCGAGCTGTGCGCGGTGCACCTGCCCGAGCTCCCGCGCCACCCGTGAGCCGAGGCCCGGGGCCGTCCCGCCCCGGAAGCTCCTCCGCCGACCTTCCGATGACCGCGCCTGAACCCCTGACCCCAACCCCGTCCACGCGGCGGATCCGGCGACTCCGGCTTGCGGCCGCGGCCCTCCCGGTGGTCGCGTTCGCCGCCGAGCCCGCCCCCCCGCTTCCCGCCGCCGCGAGCACCGGACCGGTCGTCGAACTGTCGCCATTCACGGTCGATGCGACCCGTGACACCGGCTACGCGGCGCTGGAAACGACCTCCGGCACGCGGATGCGCACCGCGCTCCGCGACCTCGCCGCGCCCCTTTCGGTGATCACGGCCGAGTTCCTGCAGGACCTCGCGGCGACCTCCCCGGTCGAGGCCCTGCTCTTCACGCCCAGCGTCGACACCGTCGAGGGTGACCCGACCCGGCACAACGGGTTTCTCCGCTTCGGCGACGGTCAGCCGATGGCCATCCGCGGATTCGTGAACAACGAGGGGTCCGTCGCCGGCGCGAGTGACACCTTCCGCTCCTTCATCGCGGGCGACGTGTACAACACCGAGCGCATCACGCTCTCGCGCGGACCCAACTCCCTCCTGTTCGGGGTGGGCGGGGCCGATGGCTTGACCGAGTCGACAACCAAGCGGGCCCGCTTCGACCGGCGCATCACCCAGGTCCAGTACCGCTATGACACCTGGGATTCCCACCGCGTCTCCCTGGATCACAACCAACCGCTCCTCGGGGCGCGGTTCGCCGTGCGGGTGAACGCCCTCTTTGACCGGAGGCGGGAGTTCCGCGACTTCGAGGGCAGCAACCAGAAGCGCGTGACGCTGGGGGTGACCGCCCGCCCGCTGCCCGACACCCGGCTCTCGGTGAACCGCGAGGACTACCGCGTGGATCGCAACATCGTCCCCCTCACCTGGGCCTACGACAACGGGGCGATGCAGTGGATCGCCAAGGGCCGGCCCACCGTTGACTTTTCCCCCACCGGCGCGATCACCGCCGCGCAGAAAGCGGCCTTTGACCCCCGCAACGCTCTCGGCCAGGTCAACGGGCAGTCGGTGATCTACGTGCAGGGCCTCGGCCTCGCGGAGCCGATCGTGAACTGGCGGCACCAGTTCAACCTCAACCGCCACCAGTTCAACGGTGCCCTCGCCACCGAGGTGCACACGCGGGATCCCTTCAGCCTGTTCGGCATCGCCAAGGAGACCAACCTCCAGGGCGGCACCTGGGACGATCCCTCGGACCAGTCGCGGGGCAGCACCACGCAGGCGTTCGTGGAACAGCGCCTCGGCCGGGACCTGTACCTCGAGGTCGCCGGCAGTTGGATGCGGAACGACCGCGACTTCAGCCCGAGTTCATTCGATCGCGTGACCGTCGACCCGAACCGCTTCTGGGTCGATGGCCGTCCCAATCCGGGGTTTCTCCAGCCGTACGGCGAGTCGGCCAACAACCAGTATCGCGAGTATCGGCAACGCCGCGACGCCTACCGGGCCTCCGTCTGGTACGAGCTCGACCTCGCCGGCCGCCGCCGGTGGCTGGGCCAGCACCAGCTGAGCTTCCTCGCCCAAACCACCGGGACGAGCTCGCGGCAGGACACGATGCGCTGGCTGAACCGGGGCACCGTCGGAATCGCCAACTGGAACGCCGACCCCCTCAACGCCGTCAACGCGATCGCGATCCGCACGTATTATGTCGGGGGGCGCCCGACGTATCCGGTGCCGGATGCCACATTCGTCGGCCGGAATCTCGCCGCCCTCGCCGCGCAAAGACAGATCGTGAGCAAGGTGGCCGCGGGCGTGGGGCCCCTCGATCTGGCACTGCGCCCGTTCGTCGCCCCGACCCTCACCCGGGAGGAGATCGATTCCGTCTCGGTCGGCTGGCAGGGGCGTTGGCTGGAGCGCCGGCTGGTCACGCTGGTGGGGTGGAGGCGCGATGCCACCGCGAACTACATCGGCGAGCCGCCGTATCGGGAATGGGCGGATCCCGCCGTCCCCAATTCCACGACGAGCGAGCTGCGGCGCTATTACAGCCTGGCGCGGCAGGTCCCGTTCAGGACCAGTCCGGAAGTCGACGTCTCCGCCGACACGATGACCTTCGGGGCGGTGCTCACGCCCCTCGCCTGGCTCGCCCTGACTTACAACCAGTCGGAGAATTTCACCCCTTCCACGAATCCTTCGCAGGTGACCTTCCTGGGCGAGCGGCCGGGGAACCAGTCCGGTGCCGCGCGCGACTTCGGCCTCCGGCTCTATGGGTTCGAGGGCCGGTTTTCCCTCGCCCTGAGCCGATTCGCTAACAGCCAGCGGAACCAGATCCGGGGTGGGGGCGCCTACGTCGGATTCAGCCGCGGCATCCTGCAGCGGCTGCGCGACAACTACTCGCAGGACTCCCGCTTCACCGCCCTCCCGCCCTCCGGACTGTTGCCCATCGACCCGGCCCAGACGGTGGCGACCGACTGGAATTTCGACGCCACCGGCTACGAGGCGACCGCCGTGTTCAACACGCGGAGGTGGCGGGTTTCGCTCACCGGCAGCCTCAACGAGAACGTCCTCGGGGAGCACTTGCTCGGCCTCGGCAAGTACCTCTACACGCCGAGACCTTTCGAGGGCCTTGAAACCTGGCGGAGGTTCGCGGCCGAACTGCGCCGCATCGAGGCCGGCCAGGCCTCGCCGCAATTCGACCTCAACCCCCAGAACCCGGCCCATCGCCTGCAGGCGGGGGAGGACGCGCGTTACCTCGAGAATCAGGCCAACGGCGCGGAGCGGCAGTACCTCGATGAGCGGGCGCTCGAAGGCCAGGCCACCAACTGGAGCGGCAAGTACGCGCTGAACGCGGTCGTGGCGCACGACTTCGAGGCCCGCGGGCCGCTCGGTGGCTGGTCCGTGGGCGCCAACTTCCGCTGGCGCAGCGCCGGCATCGCGGGTTACGCGCGGGCCTTGAACGCGGCCGGCGTGCCGGAGGGATTGATCGATGTCAGCCGCCCCATCCCGGGGGACTCGTTCGCCGAGGCGGGCGCGATGCTGCGCTACCAGCATCGCCTCCGGCGCGGCCCCACCGTGCGCGTGCAGCTCAACGTGCAGAATCTGCTCGACGCGCAGGACGTGCGCCTCGTGAAGGTCGGCACCGACACCGAGGCCGTGCTCGGCCCGCCGTACGCGCCGGTCGGCATCAGCTACGCCCTGCGCCGGCCGCGCAACTTCATCCTCACTACCACGCTGGACTTCTGACGATGCGGCTCACCCTGCCGGTTTTCCTGGCCCGAATCGCGCTGCTCGCGGCGGCGGCACCGGCCGCGCTCCCCGCCGCCGGCATCACGCCGGAGACGCCCCCGCCCTTGAACTTCACCCCCGGTCCCGAATACGGCCCGGCCGCCCGCAAGTACCAGGGCATCCCCACGATCGAGCGCGCCCCCAACGGCCGGCTGTGGGCCGCCTGGTATGCCGGCCCCGTCCAGGAGGACCGCTACAACTACGTGGTCCTCGTCACCAGCTCCGACGATGGCCGCACTTGGAGCGACCTCCGGCTCGTGATTGATCCCGACGGGTTCGGGCCGGTGCGCGCCTCCGATCCCTGCCTGTGGCTCGATCCCCGCGGCCGCCTCTGGCTGTTCTGGTTCCAGAATCCCGACAAGGAGGTCTCCGCCCCGCGTTGCTTCGCGATCACCACGGACCAGCCAGGGGAGGAAAATCCCCGCTGGTCCGCGCCCCGCCTGCTCGGGGAGGGCATCCCGATCAACAAGCCCACCGTCCTCGCCAGCGGCGAGTGGCTGCTGCCCGCGGCGGTTTGGCGGCGCGACGAGAGTTGCCGGGTGCTGGTTTCCGCGGATCACGGCGAAACCTGGACCCTCCGCGGGGCCGCCCGCGTGCCGCGGCCGGAGGACCGGCAGTGCGACGAACCGATGATCGTCGAGCGCCGCGATGGCTCGCTCTGGATGCTCGTCCGCACCAACTACGGCATCGGCGAATCGGTCTCCCGCGACCAAGGACGCACCTGGACACCCGTTGCCCCGACGACGCTGCCCCACACGCCGACCCGCTTCTACCTGCGCCGCCTCGTCTCCGGCCGGCTCCTGCTGGTCAAGCAGGGCCCGCTCACGGGCAAGCCCGTCGGGCGCAGGCAACTGATGGCCCACCTTTCCGACGACGACGGCCGCAGCTGGCAGGGCGGACTGATGCTCGATGAGCGCGGGTCCTCCTATCCTGACGCCACGGAGTCCGCCGATGGCACGATCCGGGTCATCTACGATCACGACCGCTTCGATGCGAAACACATCCTGTTCGCGTCGTTTCGCGAGGCCGATATCCTGGCGGCGGCCGCGCGCCTCCGCGCGCCGGATCCCGAACACGAGGGGATCCAGGATCACGGCGACCCGGCGCCGCCCGCGCCCGGGGCCCGTTCCGCGGCGCGGTTCCGGGTCCTCATCGATGCCGCCACCGGCGTGAACCCGCGCGCGTGGCTGAAGGACGCCCGCTTCCTGCGGCCCTCCGCGAACGAGGACGGCCAGCCGCTTCTCCGCGGCGCTGGCGCGACGCTGGAGCCGGTGGCCGGCGGCGATGAATTCCGCCCCTTGGTCGCGCCGGCGGAGTTCCTTTCCCCCCCGGAGGACACGCCAAGCGGCGTCCGCGTGGCCCAACCCGGGCAGAAGCTGTGGCGCGACCGCCCCACCGAGCTTAATGTGGTTCCGGAGGCGTTCGCCGGCCGGTCCTACCTGCTGACCTATTCCGGGCACGCCGCCGTGGTCTGCCGCTCCGGGGGCGTGGTGTACGTCCTGTCGCCGGCCTCCGGGCGCCATCCCGACAGCGCCGAGGAATCCCTGCGTGCCCAGGGTTTTGGCAAGGCCGCCGTGCGCGAGTTCCTGCTGCACCTCGGCCCCGGCGACCGCGCCACGGCGGAGCAGCTATGGACCGTCTTCCAGAAGCGGGTCAGCCCCGGGGAGCGAATCGGGATCCAGGGTCTCGGGCTGATCGTGCGTTAGCGGCGGCAAGCCCGCCGCGTTCACCTTCTATGCACGCCGTTCACTACACCGGAAACCGCACCTTCACCGTCGGCCCAGGCACCGCCGTGACTCCGGGCCCGAACGAGGTGCGTATCGACGTCGCGTACGCCGGCATCTGTGGCACGGACGTGCACATCTTCCACGGGGCGATGGATCGTCGTGTCCAAACCCCGTGCATCATCGGCCACGAGATGTCCGGCACCATCGCCGAGACCGGCCCCGGCGTGTCTGGCCTGGCGCGATCTTCGGGGCGGGATTCAATCGCTCCGGCCAGGATTACCAGACCCTGAACACCAAGGGCTACGAGCTCGAGCTGGTCGCGAACCTCACCCGCAGCTGGCGCCTGATGCTCAACGCGGCGACCAACGAGCTGGCCCTCACCGAGCGCCTGCCGCAGCTCAAGGGATTCGGGCGAGGTGTCACCGAGGTCGGGCTGGACCGAGGTCCCGTACGCGAGGACCTCGGCGAGGCTGTTGGCGCCGAGATCCTGGAGGAACTCCGGCGTGAACACCTGCAACGTGGCCGCGGTGTCCCGCAGGCTGGTGTTGAGGCGGCTCCCGGAGGTCGTGTTGCCAGCCTGGTAACCGATGTCCCTGGTGGCATCGACGAGGAAGGGGGAGAGCTCGACCGGGGCGGCTCCGGTGGCGGCGGTCGGCGGCTCCGGGCGGCGTTGCCCCCGGACCTGGCCCGGGACCAGCAGCAGCGCGGCGAGCAGCAGGGGAAAGGGCGACGGCGTGGGCGGCACGGGGGATCGGGCCCGCGGCCTCGCGCACCTCAGAACGTGTAGGTGCCGCGCACGCTCCAGGAGTGGCGGACGCGCGGGAGGAGGTAGCGGACGATCACGCCGGGGGAGGCCGCGGAGTAGGGGAGGCGGTCCTCCTGGCCGAGGATGTTCTCCACGTTCAGCTGCAGGTCCAGCGCCTGGCCGCGGCGCAGCGGGAAGCGCCGGCCGAGCATCCCGTTCCACACGATCGCGCTGCGGCCCAAGATCGGCGTGTCGCGGTTCGCCGCGTCGTAGCCGATCACCGCCGGGCCGCGGTAGTTTGCCCCCAGCCCCGCGCGCGACCCGCGGACCCACCGCGGCGCATCCGCGGCGAACCGGTAACTGCTGAACGCGTTGAAGGTCCGCTCGACGTGCGCGAAGGGCGACTTGCCCGTGCCGCGCAGGAACGGCTCCGCCACCGACAGGCCGTACGCGTAGACGTCCGCGAAGGTCGCCGGGTTGGTCACGAAGTCCCGCTGCGGCGTGCCGTCGCGGGTGCGCACGAACGTCGCCACCGCGGCGGGCGTGTCGTCGACCGGCGAGCGGTTGTTCTGCCAGTCCGCCTGCACGCCCGCGAGGAACGCCATCGAGTCGGAGAGGATGTTCGCCTGCCGCAGCTGGTTGCGCGCGGCGTTGAGGGTGATGCTCCAGCCGGGCGTGAGGCGGCCGGTGATCTCGATCTCGGTGCCGCGGCCCTCGAGGTCGGAGGCGTCGCGCGCCTGCGACTCGCCGTTGAGCAGCGTGATGCCGGCCGCGGTCACCGCCGGGGGCAGCGGCTGGCCCTTGGCGCGCAGGGTCGCGAGCACGGCGTTCGCCGCGGTCGAGATGTTGTTCTTGGGCGCGTTGAGCGACGGCTGGAACTGGTTCGCCCCGTCCGCGCGGTAGACGTTCAGGTTGGCCGAGAGCCGCCCGCCCAGCAGCATCAGGCGCACGCCGTAGTCCTGGCCGTCCCCCTCGATCGACGGCAGGACGCGGCCGAAGATGTCCTTGAAGGCCCCCTGCGGGAACACGCTCTGCGACTGGTTGTACGAGAGGCCCAGCCAGGGCAGGGCGGTGACGACCGCGCCGAGGGTCTTGGTGGCGCCGTTGGAAACCGTGCGCGTCGCGTTTTCGAAGCGGTAGGGGCGCAGCAGCCACGCGTTGGTGGAGTTGGGCAGGCGGATGCCGCCGGCGTTCGCGTCCATCACCTCCGCGCGGTCGCGGCGGTACCCGCCGGTGACCACCACGCGGTCGCCCGCCCAGCGGCTCTGCAGGGCGAGCATCCCGCTGGTGTTCTTCGTGGCGACCCAGGGGTAGAGGTTGTTGTAGACGAAGCCGGCCTTCATCCCGGGCGACTCGGGGATGGGGTTGGCCCATGGGTCGAGCCCGCCGCGCACGCCGCCGGGGCGGTTGAACTCGAGGTAGGTGCGGCGGAGGATGACGTTGGTGGCGGCGTCGATCGGCTGGGTGTTGTTGGGCGCGAGGTTGAACTCGGCGATGTTCCCGTTGCCGAAATACCCGCGCTCCTTCTGCCAGGCGGCGGCGAGGCTGTGGCGGCCGAGCCAGGCGCGGCGCCGCGCGAGGTCGAGTTCGTACCCGACGGTGGCGCGCCACGTCTCGGTGCGCTGGTCGAAGAGCTGGCGTACCGCCTGCGACTGCACGTAGGGCAGGCCCGCGAACGGGTTGGGGCGCGCGATGTCCGGCAGCAGCGTCCCGGGTAGGCGGCCGGCCGCGATGACGGAGTCACCGTCCGCGAAGTACGCGCCGGGCAGGACCGGGTTGGGGTCGCCGACGGCGTTGGCGTTGGCCTGGGTGAATCCGCGGAAGTAGGTGGTGCGGGCGTAGCCGAGCTCGAGGCTCACCGGGCCGACGCGCTGGTCGATGAAGACGGAGGCGAGCGTGTAGTCGTTGTCGGAGCTGCGGCCGGGGCCGGCGAGGTACGCGT
>Ga0194130_10007373_pt1 | contig 12199 bp, 15 predicted proteins | sample TA2KigsurfametaG_FD_160084 | JGI IMG/M metagenome (GOLD analysis project Ga0194130, IMG submission 160084) | Freshwater microbial communities from Lake Tanganyika, Tanzania - TA2015050 Kigoma 12 surface | ecosystem: Environmental > Aquatic > Freshwater > Lake | place: Tanzania: Lake Tanganyika... | reverse complement strand
AGAGTTTCTGACACGGTGTCTCGGCGACGACTTGGCAGCCATTGAAAACAAACATGCACTGGCGGGGCGGCAGTGATGGGGCCGCAAACAGTCATTGGTCAAGGGTTTCTCTGGGCTGGTCGGTCAAGGGATTCGAACTTGCCGACGGCGCCCCATGTTCAACAAAGCTTGACATAGACTCCGCTACTTCGATACATTGCCCCTCAACCCCCCGCGACAGGCCTACCGCATGGAAGTCATTCTCAGAAAATACGGCAACAGTACGGTCGTCGTGTTGCCCCCGTCAGTTCTCAAAGATCTGGGCTTGACCGCTGGTCAGGCCATGTCTCTGAACACGAACGACCAGCACCAGATCGTGTTGTCGCGCAAGCGCAAGTACGTGCTGGCGGACATGATCGCCCAGTGCAACCCCAGGGCGCCACCGCCGGCAGACCTCGCGCTCTGGGAATCCGCCAAGCCCGTGGGCCGGGAGGCCTAGTAGTGCCCGTCTACGACCGTGGGGATGTCGTCAGCGTGCCCCTGGATCCCGGCATGGGTCACGAGCAGCGCGGCACCCGCCCCGCCCTGGTGCTCACGTCGAAGGACTTCAACAAGCTGGGCGACGTGCTGGTGGCCCCCATCACACAGGGGGGCGATTTCTCGCGTCATGCAGGCTTCGCCGTGAGCCTGACCGGCACCGGATGCAAGACGCAGGGCGAAGCCTTGATCAACAAGGTGAGGATGCTCGACCTCGTGGCACGCAAGGCCCGTCGTGTCGAACGCGCGCCGCAAACCGTCATCGACGAGGCCTTGGGGCGGCTGGTCGCGCTGCTGGACGGCTGAACCACTGCCCGGAGGGAGATGAGCACGCGCGACGGCCCACCCGCCAGAGCAAGGCCGTCGGAAGCCGACACCCGGGAGGCTGGTCCGTTCATGCGTACTGCGTGTCGTGCCCTGTGGATCGCGCTGATGCCTGCGTTGCTGCCCGCCGCCGTAAGCGCGGCCGACCTGGCGTCGGACTTGGTCGAGCTGGCCCGAGCAGGCGCAACGCTGCGGCAGTTGCTGCAGCACACGGCAGGCTTACTCACATATGCGCGCATCGACTGGACCGGCAGCGAGCCGCCCGCACCCGACACGGCGCGGTACGCCTTCCTGGCGCAGCCACCGGGCCGGGTGTTTGAGTACTCCAACCTGGGCTACGGCCTCGTTGGGGAACGGCTGGCGCAGGCCATTGCCCAGCGCCTGCTGCGCGAGGCCGACCCGGCTTAGCCTGAGCACCGCTCCCACCGAGGCTACCCTGCCGAAGCATCCCGGAACGCCCGAAGTACTGCGTTGATACGCGTCTGATAACCAGGCCCCTGCGCCTTGAACCACTCGATCACGTCCTGGTCGATCCGCAGGGAAATCAGTTCCTTGGACGAGACCGGCTTGAGCCCACGCCGAACGATCCCACGCACGACGTGCTTGGGATCGAACTCTGGGTGCTCAACAGTGGCCTGCCCCTTCTTGGTCGACATGAGGCGGCCCCAGTCAGTCTTGGACTTGGTGGAAGAAGAGGCGCGCTTCGCGAGCGGTGGCCTTGCGGAAGGAGATGACGCGGATTTCATCGTCGGCCTCGGTGTGTGCAATGGACACTGGCACACCAGCCAGCAGCCCCGGGGTCACGAAGCGTTGTTCTCCGTAGACGAAGCGGTCAACCTCGTAGGTGTAGGTCAGGCCTTCGAAAACGCGCGGGGCATCGACGAAGTCCAGATCATGCTCCTCAAGGTTGATGGAACGCTTGCGCTAGGACCAGGTGAAACGCATACACAAATGTAGCTACACACAGAAAACAGATCAAGTCATGCATGAACCCAGCTCAGGAATTGGCCGATCTTCTGGTCAGTCATGAACTGAATCTTGAACTCCAAGCATCCTGGTAGGCGGGTGCGAGATGACGGGCTTGCGAACTCCACGGTACGGCTGCCGTGGTGACGTCGAACCCGTCTCTGTGAGGAGCGGCTGAGACGCACGCAGTCTCAAGCAAGGCCGGAGCGCCTCTTGAACACCTCCGCACCCGTCCCGGGAACGCAGCGGCGACCCAAAAACTCCGTCGAACAACGTCATAGACCGTGCGTGTTTTGTGCGCGTGGAGTTCATCCACGCATCCGAAATGGATGTTCAGACCGTCCAGGGTCGAGCCTTCCGCCGAGAGGGCTTCAAACTTGGAGCCTGAGGCCAGCCCATGCATGTTGTGTGCGCCGACCTCCACCGAAAACCTGCGCCGAGAAAGCCTGGGCTGCGTCTGGCCATGGTCTGCCCGTCGCCAAAGACGATCCGCGCCTCGTCTCGCGTGGTTGCAAGCGAATACACCTCGGCACCGCCCTCACGGTCGGCCGCCAGTTTGGGGTTGAAAAGGTACGGACTGGCTTTGCCGTTGAACCTGGCGAGGTCATCCTGTTGTCGCTGGCAGGCCCGCTGCACCCAGCGGCAAGCCAGGATTTCCCCGGCCACCACCTGCTCGGCGTACGCTCGTGCGACATCTGTGTAGCCGCTCGAGCGATCTTTGGCACAAGCGTTCATACGGGTTGACAGATGGTATCTATATTGATACCATTCCCAAACGACTGGGGCCGAAAAAATCCTTGCGCAAATGCGCAAAGCGCCCACCAACGTTCGCTTTGCCGATCTTCAGAAGGTGTGCGAGGCGTATTTTGGGAAACCCAGGCAACGCGGCAGCAGTCACGCCGTCTACAAGACACCCTGGCTGGGAGACCCGCAGGTGAATATTCAAAACGAGAAAGGCAAAGCAAAGGCTTACCAGGTCCGGCAGGTGCTGCTGGCCATCGAGCGTCTAGTAGCATAGGCATGAACATCGATCACTACACCTACCGGGTTACTTGGTCTGCCGAGGACAACGAGCACGTTGGCCTTTGCGCGGAATTTCCCTCGCTGTCCTGGCTCGCGCCGACCCCCGAAAAAGCCCTCTCGGGCATTCGCCGGGTGGTGGCCGATGCGGTGGCCGATATCAAGGCTTCGGGTGAGCCAGTACCTGAGGCACTGGCTGAAAAGAAGTTCAGCGGTCGCTTCATGGTGCGTATTCCTTCGTCGGTACATCGCGCACTGGCCACCGAAGCAGCCGAGCAAGGTTTAAGCATCAATCGCTTGGTCTCTGCCAAGTTGACGGTCTGAGTCATATCCTGCGTCACCCGGCGATCTGCTCCCAGGGGTCGTCAACACCCGGCGCAGAAATCTCTGCCGCGCCCAAGCGGGCACGAGCACTTGGCGTGAACCCCAGCTCAGCCGCCAGCATGGTCATGTCCTTCAGATACGCTCGGGCCGCCGTAATAAACGGGTTGTGCATCACAGGGTGATCTTTGGCATCAAGTCCTGCAAGCTTGGCACCGCGAATTGGAATGACGTCAGATTTGGCCGCCAGCCGAATGTTGTCTTCGTAGCGGTAGGCGGCGTTACACCATGCCGCCAACAGGTATATGACGCATGACGATAAGCGCAACGGAACGACAACCCTGTTCGCTGCGATGCATACCCTGGACGGGACGATCATCCGTGTCGGCCAGCAACGTCACACCCATGTGGAATGGTTGAAGTTCCTCAAGAAAATCGACCGTGAAACACCGAAAGACAAGACACTGCACCTGATCGCCGACAACAACGCCACGCATAAGCATCCCGTTGTCCAGGCGTGGCTGGCCAGGCATACGCGCATCACCATGCATTTCACGCCGACGTCGGTATCGTGGCTGAACATGGCTTAACGATTCTTCCGTGACATTACGGCCGAGCAACTGCGTCGCGGCGTCTTCACCAGCGTTCCAGAACTGATCGCGGCCATCGATGCCTACAATGCCCATCACAACAAAAACCCCAAGCCATTCATCTGGACAAAAAGCGCTCGCGATTTCTTGCAGAAAGTCATTCGTGCCAATCGCCGCTTAAGCTCCAAAAAGAATGCACCACTACACTAGCGTCCTGGCGTATCCCCGGCGACCCGAAAGCTGCAATGGCTGGTGGTGGAGATCGGCGCGTTGGACGCGCGAGCGGCGGCGCGGTAGCGGTCGCAGTAGGAGGCGTGACACAGAAAGGATCCCCCGCGCTGTGCACGCCGCCCGGTGGGGGTGTCGGCTCGCGGGTCGCGGGTCGCGGTTTCAAGGTGATAGCGCGGGGTGAACCAGTCTGCGCACCATTGCCAGACATTGCCCACCATCTGGTAGAGGCCGTAGCCATTGGCCTCGAAGCTGCGCGCCGCCACGGGGCCGGGCGTCCAGTGCGGCTTCGGGCGGGCCGGGAACTCGCCCTGCCAGGTGTTGCAGCGTCGCTGCCCTGCGGGCTCGAATTCGTCGCCCCAGGGATAACGCGCCTGCGCCAGACCGCCGCGCGCGGCGTATTCCCATTCGGCTTCGGTGGGCAGGCGCAGGCCCGCCCAGGCGCAATAGGCCGCCGCATCCGTCCAGGACACCTGCACCACCGGATGGTCCAGGCAGTCCTGAATGCCGCTGCCTGGGCCTTGGGGGCGTTGCCAACAGGCGCCTTCCACCTCGAGCCACCAGGGCAGCTCGCGCGAGATGCGGCGCATGGAGGCGCGCCGCTGCGGGTCGACCTGCTGGTAGAAGACGAAGGACACGCCCGCCTGTTCGGCGTCGGTGATGTAGTGCGTGGCGCGCACGAACTCGCGGAACTCGCGGTTGGTGACGGTGGTTTCACCGATCGAGAAGGGCCCGACCTCGACCTCGCGGGCGGGTCCTTCGCCGTCTTCGGCGAAGCCCTCCTTCGTGTCGCTGCCCATGGTGTAGCGGCCCCCGGGGAGCGCGATCAGGCGGGGGCGGGCCTCGGCTGCAGCGGTCGCAGCGGGCGCAGCGCCCACCCCGCCCATCGCCTGCGCGCTGGCCGTATGCTGCCACGGCCACGCGATCGGCAGCGCCCAGGCCGGGACGCAGCAGCTCACTCGTCTTCCCAGAAGGCGCGGGTCACGCCCTGACTGCGCATGAGAGCGACAACCTTCTCCCGATCGAGCACGCCGCAGCGCTGGGCCCAGGCTTCGTACTGGCGCGCCATGTCGGCGACGCGCTCGGGGTGCCGGGCGGCCAGGTCGTGCAACTCGGTGCGGTCTTCGACCATGTCATAGAGCTCCCAGGGCTTGCCGTGCTGGCGCACGAGCTTCCAGCGGCCGATACGCACTGCGCTGTTGCCCTCGTGCTCCCAGAACATCGGGGGACGCTGCTCGAGGTCGGCCTGGAAGGCCGGCTTGAGCGAGTGCCCCTCCAGGGGCAAGATGGAACGCCCCCCTAACGACTGCGGGTAGGGCACGGCGGCCACATCCAGCACCGTGGCCATGATGTCCGGCAGGTAGCCCGGGGTGTGGCGGATCTCGCCACGCAGGGCGATACCCTGTGGCCAGTGCAGGATCAGCGGGGTAGAGATGCCCCCTTCGTGGATCCAGTGCTTGTACAGGCGAAACGGCGTGTTCGAGAGGTTGGCCCAGGCGGTGCCGTAGCTCTGGTAGGTGTCTTCAGGCCCGGGCATGAGGTCGGGGTTGTTGCCGAATCGCACCTGCGCACCGTCACGTGTGTGCTTGCGTGCGATCATGAGTTTGTCCACGAGTTCGTCGATGGTGACGTTCTCGGGGATGTCCTCGGCGCAAGCGCCGTTGTCGGCTAGGAAGATCACCAGGGTGTTGTCCAGTTCTCCGTCCACTTCGAGCTGCGCGAGGATACGGCCGATGCCCTGGTCCATGCGGTCGATCTGCGCGGCGTAGACCTCCATGCAGCGCGCAAGCCAAGCCTTGTGTTCGGCCTCGGTCCAGGGCGGCTGGCTCGGGTCACGCTCGGTGAGCTTCCACTTCTGATCCAGGATGCCCCAGCGCACCAGCTTTTCCAGGCGCTGTTCACGCAGGGTGTCCCAGCCGGCATCGAAGCGGCCCTTGTAGCGGGCGATGCCTTCATCGTGGGCGTGTAGCGGCCAGTGCGGCGCGGTGTAGGCCACGTACTGGAAAAAGGGGGTGCCTGCGTGCTGCTGCTTGTGCGTACGCAGCATCTTGACCGCCTCGTCGCTGATCGCGTCGGTATAGAAGAAGCCGGGCTGGCGGGCCTCGAGCTCGGCGTTCTCGTTGCCCCGGGTGAGGGTGCTGGGGTCGTAGAAGCTGCCCGCGCCGATGATGGTGCCGTAGAACTCGTCGAACCCGCGCTGGCGCGGCCAGGAGTCGGTGGGCTGGGTCAAGTTGCTCGAGACATGCCACTTGCCGCTGAGGTAGGTGCGGTAGCCCGCGGTCTTAAGCACCTCCGCGATCGTGGCGCAGCGCTGGTTCAGGTTGCCCGCGTAGCCCTCGGGGCCCGAGTCATAGGTGAGGATGCCGATGCCGGTCTGGTGCGGGTGCAGGCCCGTCAGGAGCGAGGCACGCGAGGGGCTGCAGCGGGCGGTGTTGTAGAACTGGGTGAAGCGCAGGCCGTTCTGGGCCAGGCGGTCGAGGTTCGGGGTCTCGACCTCACCGCCGTAGCAGCCAAGGTCGGAGTAGCCCATGTCGTCGTTCAGGATCAGGAGGATGTTAGGGCGCTGGGTCATGAAGTCTCCAGGGAACGGGGCATTCAGGCCAGGCGCAGGCCGCCGGCGGGGTCGAACAGGTGGACGGCCTCGGGGGCAAAGCCGAGGTGGACGGTGTCGCCCTCCTTCGCCGGCGACAGGCCGGCCGCCTTGACCTTCAGGCGCGTGGGGCCGGTCTGCACGTTCAGGATGGCGTGGTCGCCGAGTTCCTCGACGTACAAAACCTTTGCAGGCAGACCCTGCGCCTGCAGCCGCAGGTCGCCAGGGCGTATGCCCAGGGTCACCGCACGCGATGCCGGGCTGCTGGCGGCCACCGGGTGGCGGCTGCCTTCGACGGTCACCGCGTCGTGGTGCCAGGTGGCGGGCAGCAGGTTCATGGGGGGCGTGCCGATGAAGCCGGCCACACTGGCCTGGGCCGGTCGGCCGAACACCTCGCGCGGCGTACCGACCTGCACGATCCGACCCTCTATGAATACGGCGATGCGGTCGGCCAGCGTCATGGCCTCTTCCTGGTCGTGCGTCACGTAGACGGTGGTGACGCCCAGATCGCGCTGAAGCTCGCGCAATTCAAGGCGCGTTTCCAGGCGCAGCTTGGCGTCCAGGTTGGACAGCGGCTCGTCCAGCAGGAAGATGCAAGGCTGGCGCACGATGGCGCGGGCCAGGGCCACGCGCTGCTGCTGTCCGCCCGAGAGCTGGCCGGGGCGGCGCGCCAGCAGGTGGTCGATGCTCACGCGCGCCGCGGCCGCCCGTACCGCCTGCGCGATCTCGGCGGCGGGGCGTTTCATCATCTTGAGCGGAAAGCCGATGTTCTCGGCCACCGTCATGTGCGGATACAGGGCGTAGCTCTGAAACACCATCGCGACGTCGCGCGCGCCGGGTTCGGCCTGGGTGACGTCCTCGCCATCAAGCCAGACCGAGCCCGCGCTGACCGGCTCCAGGCCGGCCAGGATGCGTAGCGTGGTGGTCTTGCCCGAGCCCGAAGGCCCGAGCAGGACGAAGAATTCGCCGGCATGGATCTCGAGGTCCACGCCATGCAGCACGGTGGTCTCGCCATGTCGCTTGACCACCCCCTCAAGGCGGACGCTGCCGCGTGCGTTCATCGACGCCCTCCTCCCTTGACCGCGCCGACGGTGAGGCCCTTGACGATGTGTTTCTGGGCCAGCAGGCCCAGCAGGATGACCGGGGCCATCGCCACCATCGCGCCGGCAGCGACCTTGGCCCACTGGGTCTGTTCGACCGAGATGAAATTGAACATGCCTACCGTGACCGGCCGCACCGTGTTGCCCCCCAGAACGACGGCGAACATGAATTCGTTCCAGGCATTGAGGAAGACGAACACGGTGGTGACCGCGATACCTCCGCGCACCTGCGGCAGGACCACGTGCCACAGCGCGCCCCAGCGGCCCGCATGATCGAGCAGCGCCGCCTCCTCCATCTCGTAGGGCACGTCCTCGAAATACGACACCATCAGCCAGATCGCAAAGGGCAGCGAGAAGGTCAGGTAGATGGTGATCATCCCGCTGTAGGTGTCCAGCGCGCCCAAGCGCTGCAAGGCCAGGTAGTAGGGAATCACCAGGCCCACCGGCGGCAGCATCTGCGTGACCAGCACATAAAAGCCGCTGAAGCGCTTGAACGGGTAGCGCAGGCGCGCCAGCGCGTAGGCGGCGGGGATGGCGAAGGCCATGGTGAGCGCGGTCGCCGAGCAGGTGACAACCAGACTGGACCGGAGGTTCGGCAGGATGGACGCGGGCCCGAACAGCACCTCGCGGTAGTTCGCCAGCGTGGGCGTGAACACGAAGACGGGCGGGTAGGCCAGCACGTCACGCTCGGTCTTGAAGGAGGTGAGCAGAGCCCACAGCACCGGGAAGGCCCAGACGGAGACGATCAGGCCGGCGACGACGCCCAGTATGACCTGGCGCGGCATGGGTTTCATGACTGCATCCTCATGCCGGACTACTGCGGCGGCGAAACAGCAGCCAGGACACGAACGCGGTGAGGGTCAGCAGCACCATAGCCAGGGCGGAGCCATAGCCGATGTTCAATTCGGTGAAGGAAGTGCGGTAGGCGTAGAGGTTCAGGATCTCGGTGGAGGTGCCCGGTCCGCCGCCGGTGGCCGCGAAGATCGCTGCGAAGGCCGACAGTGCGGTCATGGTGCGCAGGATCACCACCATCACCACCGCCGCCCGGATCAGGGGCAGCGTGATGTGCCAGAAGCGTTGCCAGGCGCTGGCGCGGTCCAGGCGTGCGGCCTCATAAACGTCGGGCGGCAGTGTGGCAAGCGTCGCGAGCAGCACGAGGAAGGCGAACGGCGTCCACTGCCAGGTGTGGATCGCGATCACCGAGATCAGCGCCAGCTGCGGATCTCCGAGCCAGTTGTGGCTGCCCAAGCCCAGCGCGCGGGTGACGAGATCGACCAGACCAAAGTCAGGCGCGAGCACCAAGGTGCGCCAGAACAGGCCCACCACCACCGGCGCCAGCACGATGGGCAGGATAGCCGCCACCCGCAGTAGCGCCTGCCCGCGCGGGATCTGCAGCACCAGCAAGGCGAGCGAGAGGCCGATGATCACCTGCAGGACGACAGTGGACGAGGTGTAGATGACGGTGAGGGTGAACGAATTCCAGAAGCGCGGGTCGCTCCCCATCTTGGTGTAGTTGCCCAGGCCGGCGAACCCCGAGAGCCAGGGCATGCTCATATCGAGCTTCTGCAGGCTGTTCCAGGCCAGGAAAACCAGCGGCGCGGTCGTGATCAGCAGCAGCAGGACGAACGCGGGCGCGAATAGGGCGAGCGCGAAGCGCCGCTCCTGCTGTGCCTGCGTGTCGATGACGGCGACCGGGCTGTGCGCCATCCCGGTGTCAGCTGCGCATGATCTGCGCGATCCGCGCCTGCGCCTCGTCCAGGGCATCCTTGGATTTCTTCTGGCCGACCAGCGCCGCCTGGATCGCGGTGGCCATGGTGTCGCCGATCGCGGGCCACTGCGGCACGCGCGGACGCCATTCGACGTCGGTGTCCTGCTCCAGCGATTCGAGGGCGGCATTGATGAAGTTGTCGCCCGCGCCCTGCATGGCCGACGAGAACTCGGGGGACTTCCACAGCGACATGCGGTTCAGGCCCGAGCGCTTGGCAGCGCCGGCGAACTTCCAGGAGGTGCGCGCCTGCGTCTCGGCGGCGGTGGCCCACATGATGAACAGCCAGGTTGCTTTCTTCGCACGCTCGGACAACGCCGCGTTGATCGGGAAGCCCCAGTTCCAGATGGAAGTAACGCGCTTGCCGGCCGGGCCGCGCGGCCAGCGGGCGTAGGCGATCTTGCCCACGACCTTGGACTTCTCGGGGTTGTTGATGACGGCCGCCGAGGAGTGAGCGTCCAGGTAGCAGGCCAGGGTGCCTTGCGAGAAGGCGTCGGCGATGTCGGGCCAGTTCCAGTTGCGAACGGCGGGCGGAGCGAACTGGGTGAGCGCGCTCACGTACCAATCGAGCGCGCGCACCGCCTCGGGGCTGTTCACGACCAAGTCCTTGCCCTGGAACCAGTTGCCGCCAAAGCCGCGGAACAGGGACGGGTACAGGTACATGTTCTGGCCCGCGCCGGCGAAGCCGCGCATCGCCAGGCCGAAGACGCGGTTGGCCGGGTCGTTCAGGTCCCTTGCATTAGCCAGCAGCTGGTCGTAGGTGTCGGCGGGCTTGAGGCCCTTGGCGGCGTAGAGGTCCTTACGATAGACCTGTACGGTGACCTCGCCGTCGAAGGGAATGCCGTAGGGCTTTCCGTCGACCGAATCGGCGTCGCGCCAGGCCTTGAGGATGTCGTTGTAGTTGTACCAGGCGGCATCGGTGAGGGTGGCGTCATTGAGGTACTTGTCCAGCGGCTCCACCCACTTGTTCGCGACGTACAGCGGGTAGTACATCGGGTCGGTGGCACTGGTGGCATAGGTCGCCGTCTTGGACGACAGATCGAGCATGGACTTCTGGCGGATCTGGCCGGGCGGCACTTTCTCGGCGCGCACTTTCACGCCAGTCAGGACCTCGAACTGCGGGAGCAGCTCCAGGAGGTTATCGAAGTAGCTGGCGGGGATCACAGACACGGTAATGGACTCGCCCTCGACCTGCTTCCAGTTGATGCGGGCGCGGGTGTAGGGTGCGAGATCCGAGACCTGGGCGTGCGCGGCGCCCATCCAGCCGGCGCTGCCCAGGCCGGCCACGCCCAGGGCGGCTGCCTTGCCCAGGAAGCCGCGGCGCTCGTCGTCGAACTGCGGTCCGTTCACGGGGGATTCGTTCATGGGAGTCTCCTTCGTCTGGGGTGGAAATCGGCAGAAATAGTCTAATTCAACGTAATGCACCCGTCATCAAAAATCGACCAGTCGTTTGAGTAAATTAAAGTGCTGCGTAGCGCAGGATGGAACCAACTGGCATTCGGGGGTATTCCGGGTGGCGCTGTCATACTGGTATGACAGCTCATCGGCAACGCGCTTGAATCAGCCCAGCATCAAAGGCCCGTTAGTTCTGTATGGACTTGACGCGCCTACCCGCCGATGGGAACCCACTTCTTTTTGCTGGGGGGCCTCTTCCCCAGAAACTCCGCCACGTGGCGGAGTATTCTCATCTTCATGGGGGTACCCCCTAGCGATTGTGAGGGTCGTTTGAGTGGATTATTGGCCCATACCAGTCGGTGGAAAGCCGGCCTTTTAGTGGGGGTGGGATCCAGTGGAGGTAAGACCAGGCAGCTTTTTCGAAGGGGGTGGGGGCTCGACTGAGTTTGCGATGGGGCTGCTGGGTGCGGTGGCAAACAATCTCAATCAATCAACTAGAGCTGTTTGGCATCACAGATCTGAAGAATGCCACCAACCCAACCGCGATAAAACTGGCACCAGAATGGCACCAAGGAGTCTCGGTGTTTTCTATATCGCGCCTAAGTCATTGATTTTATTGGCTCCCCTTCCTGAGCGCATATCGAACTATGTGCATAGCGCCGGAAGCACGATTCCGGCAGTTGTTGCAGGAAGTCCACGTGATGCGTCTGGCCGCATAGACCGGAATCCGAGTGTTTAGTCTAAGGTTGACAATTTATCGTGAGAGGTGTAAAGTGAAACCTAATCAGATGACAAAAGCGGGGGAAGAAGATGGTCGATAAAGAGCAGTTCGGGGCGTTCATCCGGCGCAAGCGGGAGGAAAAGGACCTCGGGTTGCGAGAGATGGCTAAGAAACTCGGGATCAGCCCGACCTACCTGTCCAAATGCGAGCGAGACGAATTTCCGCCGCCCGCTGAGGATAGGGTTCGGGCAATCGCAAAGGAACTTGGGTGCGATGTTGATGAGTTGCTGGCGCGGGCGGGCCGAGTGTCCAGCGACATCTCGGAAATCATCAAGCGTCACCCGGTGCAACTGGCCGCGCTGCTGCGGACCACGAAGGGCATGTCGGCTGATGACATCAACCGATTGGCCAGCGAGGCCGAAAAGGTAAAGAAGAGGTAACGGCTTCGGCCGGAACAACGATGCAGATGAGGATGGCAAGCAAATGAACAAAAAGGTGCCCTACATGACTCCCGAGGCAATCGAGCAGGATGCGGCCGCGCTGCTTACTCCCAAACCAGCTCATACCCTACGGTCAGCGGCCCGAGCCTTTGCGTGACGAAGCCCTCTAACTCGGCTTTGTTTGCAGTTGTCATGTCCTTAAATCGCAGCGTGATCAGACTGC
>Ga0194130_10007370_pt1 | contig 12202 bp, 11 predicted proteins | sample TA2KigsurfametaG_FD_160084 | JGI IMG/M metagenome (GOLD analysis project Ga0194130, IMG submission 160084) | Freshwater microbial communities from Lake Tanganyika, Tanzania - TA2015050 Kigoma 12 surface | ecosystem: Environmental > Aquatic > Freshwater > Lake | place: Tanzania: Lake Tanganyika... | reverse complement strand
TACCATCAAAGGGCCAAGTTACAGAAGTAAAACACTACAAAAGAAGGAGGAGCAAGACTAAAATTTTTTACTCTAGGGTGGGGATTTTTAATGCTCATTACGTGGGGAGTTTTAGTTGACAATGACACTGGTCTTAAAGTGGCTAATTTTTGAGCAACATACTCTCTTTCATTTTGGACATGTTTGGCAAGATAAATAAGAGCCTCCAATTTTGAAGTGAACCCAAATCCACCGCATTCTACGATCTCTCTCAAACCAGCAACACATGAGGCTGGCCCAACAAGTTGGAAAGCAATCTCAAAGAAGGATGGTATATTCATTGTATGTAAACAAGCTAAACGGGTGTGATCTATTGTAAGAAGTTTACGGACTACCTGGGCAGCCTCATTCCGATAACCATGAGCTATTAAATCTTGAATTAACTCTAAGCTCTCATCACTAAATATTACGTTTGTGGCTAGAAGCTTGCCAAAGTATTCTCTGAATAGGTCATCTTGAGCAGTGCGAACAAAAAACCTAAGAGTGGTTACTAATAGACTCACATCCTGCCAATTTCTGACCAATTCGTTACCGAGTAGACTCTGCGTGAAAAAGGTGACCTGGTGGCGGAAGCGATTGTCATTTGCATAAAGACAAAAGCTACCAAGCCTTACACGAAAATCAAGTATGTTATGTGGATCAGGTTGCGTTGCCAAAAGTTGATGAAAAAGATTGTCTGCCAGATCGGTTCTTCCTAACCTTTGCGCAAGTGCAATCAAATTCTCTCCTTTAAATTCTTCTAAACCTCTGTGATAATCGCTACACCATTGAACCAAATCGGTTAAGGCAGGACGGATGAAAAGACTACGTGAAAGAAGGGATCGAACTACAAAGCCAATGGACTGACCGTGACTGAGGAGTTGTTGATGGATAACATCAACAGTAGAATAACTGCCAGGTCTTTTGGGAGGATGATTTGGTATACCCATTAAACAAAAAAGGGCACTCCATCCTGCTTTACCAGGCAGGAGTGTCTGGAGGCGACATTCTGCCATGTTAGCAGGATAATGAATTTGCTGTGGGTTGAGTTCCTCTATTAATTGAAGAAGTTGCACTCTCGGCGCTTCATCTACTCCGGGACAGGCTGCTAAAATAGCTTTACATGTAGAATAAAGGCTCGCTAATTCCGTTTCTTGTAACCCGGCAAGTTTTGCCGGCAAACACCTACCGACAACGGATCTCCGCAAAAATTCTAGTCCAAACCAACTACGTAAGTTATTTTCTGTTACACTTTGCAGATTTGCTAGTAAAAATAGGCCATGTTTTGTAGTGCTCACCCTCCATCTTAAACTTGAAAGTGGCGCAACATGCGGCCTTCCTTCAGATAAAAGATAGTTATTAAGGTAAAAGCCTTTCTCCATTGTTACGTAATGCAAATAGTGACATGTTTGAGCTACATTCAAAAGATTGCGTGCTGAAAGATATGCAAAACAGCGAATTAAAATCTAGTCAGGTAAACAGGCTATTCCAGTTAGAGTTTCTGTAAAAGTACGTTTTGCTGCTTCGTATTTTGCTGGATCTATTTCGTCGTTACTATTGGTAAAATTATGACTTTCTTCATAAGCAGGAGGCGGAAATAATGTATGCACAATGGGTTGTAAGCTTTCTAGAACAATATCCTCTGCACCCTGAGAAGCAAAATTAAGAGCTTGAAGAAAAAAAACAATATATAACGAGTATTTTTTCATAATTATCACCATCGGTTGTGCGTAGTTTAAAAGATTACGAAACTATATATATTTCCATTTGTACCATAGAACAAGAAAATAAGCGTTTCAGGGTGTATTGATTGTTTTTGCCCCTATTTTTAAAAATGAAGGATGTATAGCAAGGGTTCAAAGTATATATAAACAAGTGAATGCCCAAGGGAGCGCAGAAGTGTGCTTGTGCGCTATCGTGTCACGATACTCCTGAGTTTTAAACAGTTGCGAACCACACCAGTGATATGATATGGACAAATTACCATAATTTATAGGGGATTATATTATGAGTACGAAACAGCAACATGGAGAATTTTGCTGGAATGAGTTAATGACAACTGACACCAGCAAGGCAAAAGAATTTTACGGAAAATTATTTGGTTGGACCTATCAAGACCATCCTATGAAAGATATGACTTACACCATGTTCAATAATGGTGAAAAAGGTGTAGCAGGACTTCTTCAAATTCCACAACAAGATAAGGGTAAGATTCCTCCCCATTGGATGAGTTATATTTTAGTCACGGATTTAGAAGAAACCTTAAATAATGCGCAAATATTAGGGGGACAAGTTAAAGTTCCTGCAACAAGTATCGAGGGATTTGGGCGTTTTGGCATTCTTTCGGATCCGACAGGCGCTCATATTGCATTATGGGAATCAGCAAATCCTTAACCGTTAGTATATATTTTAAACCATTACACCATATTTCATTTCTAACTTGATGGATTACTATTTGAGTGAAATATGAGGAAAAAATAAGCCTACCATTATTGGGGATTTGGTAGGCTTATTATCCGAGCCAATTTTAATGGCTCATCTCGTACGAGGATCGATCGCTTTCCTCTGTTTTTTCTGACATAAAGTAATAAATTTCATATTCTGCATATAGTATGTTGTAGGAGCTTGATACATAAGGACGATAAGTCCATTAGCAATAAAGTTTTTTCCCAGCCCCTCTCTATAAGAACTGTTTACACTCGAAACCCTCAACATTTGCAGTGCAATATCCATTAAGGTAGGCGTACCTTTTACACCCAGTACAGCATGAACAAGTGTCCTTTTGTGCCAAGCTACGATCTCACCAGCCACATTCTCAGCCGAAGAAAACCAATCACGGTTAGCATATGCGCTTACCATATTATCATAGACTGCATTACTGAATGGACGAGATAAATCATGAACTTCACAGAGCGCCTCATTTCTAACAATATCAGGAAGCGTTAAAGGATCATGATTATTACGAACACACGTAAGCTGATTGTCTCCAACACAACCGTTATGGCTTTCTAAATTATTTATAAAAGCTCTGCGCGTTCTTAGATTATAAAAACGATAAAAATGAGTTGTCAAATCACCAAAGGCTTCATGAAGAGCACCAATATGTGCATTATCATTCTGCAACCAGTTAGGTTGGAACACGTCTAAGAGCATATGCCCAGTTTCATGTGAGCTAATCCCGAGATCACTGGCTGTAGAATATAGTCCTCCCCTTATTAAAACATAAGGTAAATTTAAGACACGTCCAGTGGGGGAATACCAAGCATTAATCTCTCCCACAACAAAATCAGTTTTAAGTTCGTAAGGTATAGGTCCAAACTGGACATCTAGGCGGAACATTTGTGCCACACCCCTGGCAGTCGTTTGTGCTGTCAATTGATCAACCTGAAATTGTTTTGCAGATATACTAAAGGTCTTATTATTGGGGCCTGTTAATATAAATTCGTCCTGGGCATGTGTGGCTTGGAAAAGAATAGCCAAAGTAGACATAATTTTTAGACTGTTATTCCATAAGAAAGTACGATAAAGTTTTTTATGCATCCACATTGCTAGTCTCCCAAAGACACATGTAACAATCAAGGCGACCATAATGGATGTTTTCATTAATGTTTATCCGGAAAATAAGCGTAAGTAGACTACTTAAGTATGCATTACGTATGGCCTTTAAGACCCTACAAATGGGACAAAATGATAAAAAGTCGAATAAACAAGAGCACTGCTACAAGGTAACAGCTTGACTGATTTAAAAAAAAAGCAGTACGTATATGTCGATGTATAATAAAAACCTCATTTAAAGGTTCGATTAAGTCTAATGGAAAGAAATGAAAATTTAATTTCTCTAATCATTTACGATGAGCACCTCATTACAATTAATGGTATAAAATTTACCCATAGAGAAATTGATGTTATGGCCTTTATTTTTCACACGCGTGGATCAGGCAAAATTGCCTCTCTTTTATCTATTTCAAGCCGAACCGTTGAAACACACACAGCAAATATCATGCGAAAAATGGATACAAATTCGCGCGAGGGAATTATTGATTTCATTGAAAAGAAGGACCATGCTGCACGTATAAAAAAACATTACCAAGCACTTATGCTCCAAATTAATTTTAATAAAAAATTACAGGACATAAGCCTTCTTATAAAAGGTAAGAATCTTAATTGCGCAGTCTTGCTGGATTGCAGCCATAAGAAAGAAGAATATATTATTGACGCTATTAAAAAGCATCTCACCTTATGCGGCCTTACTATATTAACGACGGGTGGGAATGAGAGTTCCCTTCCAAGTTTAAGAAATGAAAAAGGTGCATTTTCCCAGCAGCATTTTATTTGCTTATTAAATGCTGAATTTATAGAGCACTTTCAAGTGGGTAAAAAAAGTGACTTAAATTTAGTTTCTAAATTTATTCCAGAGCCTTTTCAAAACACTCAAGCACATACATTCATCTGCTATAATGGACCATCCGAAAATCCTCCTACTGAAAATATTAAGGATGAGATTGTTTGTTTTAAAGATTTAGATGAATATTATTTCCTCTTTTTTATTCTATTAAAAAGGATATTAGCCCCAAATATTAACATTGAGCCGATTATTGAAACTTTTAAAAATAGTTATGATCACCTTATCGATACATCTATCAAAAGTAATTTAGAATCTAACATTCCCTCTAAAAAGCCGAGTTATTTAGGTTTTTTTACAAACAAGTATAACCTTAGAGTTACTCTCGCAACCGCTGCTATTGCGATTATTTGCATTGCTTATCGCTTATCTTTTATCGATAAACCACCTTCCACAAATATGGACCATAAACACTCTCGGTCCATTCGATCAGACTTAGTTGTACCAGCCGGAAGTACCTATTTAAATCGCCCTAATATCATGGCTAAAATAAATGAAAGCCTAAAGGGAAATGATGGCATTCAAGCTGTTGCACTTGTGGGAATTGCGGGAGCTGGCAAAACAACAATTGCGCAAATATGCTCTTCAACAAAATTTTAGCGTTGTCTGGGAAATTAATGCAGCCACTCGCGAAACTCTTAAAGATTCATTTGAACGACTAGCTTACGCTCTTTGCCAAACAGAAGTTGAAAATAAATTACTTCTTGGATTGCAAAACATAAAGAATAATGTAGAGCGAGAAGAAAGGGTCCTTCTGTTTGTTAAAGGAAAATTGAAATCTTCTCCAAACTGGTTCTTACTTTATGACAACGTGGAAAAATTCACCAATATTCAAAAGTACTTTCCGTCTGATTCAACTGTTTGGGGAACTGGGAAAATTATTATCACCACGACAAATAGCAATACAAAGAATAATAGCCACATTCATAATTTTATTCATGTGGGAGAACTAACTTCAAAAGAAAAGCTTAACCTTTTTATTAAAATAATGGGGCTTAAAAGCACGCAAGGATCTGCAGCGGAGCAAGAAAAACAAGCCGCAGCATTTTTAAATGATATACCTCCGTTTCCATTGGATGTATCCATTGCAGCCTATTATTTAAAATCAACCAATACTTCTTATGAAAAGTACTTAGAAAGACTCAAGGGTGAAAGCAAAGAATTTGAGACAATCCAAGCAGATGTCTTAAAGGAAGCAAGCGGTTATACAAAAACGCGCTATAATATTGTTATCCTTTCCTTAATCGACCTGATAAAAACAAACCAAGACTTTGTAGATATCTTACTTCTGGTAAGTTTTTTAGATTACCAAAATATTCCTCGCTCTCTCCTTTCTCGACACAAAGAAGATACTGTCATTGATAACTTTATATATAATCTCAAAAAGTATTCTTTTATCACAAGTGAATCACTTGAAGATTCAACTTCTACTATTTCTATTCACAAAAGCATCCAAGAAATTATATTGGCCTATCTCGTAAAGTCCTTAGCCCTATCGAGTAATAGCCCCCTTCTATCTAATCTTGCCGACACCTTAGAAAATTATATCAATGAAGTTTTGGACAATGAAGATTTTTCAAGAATGAAACTTCTTGTCCCGCATTGCGAAGCTTTCCTGACACACGATAATTTACTTAATGAGTCTAATAGAAGTTCTATTGAGGGTACTTTGGGATGCATTTATTGTTACTTACGTCATACTATTAAAGCTAAGCAACTTCTTGAGGGAAGTCTTACAAATTTAAAGACATGTTGTAGTGAATATCATGAAAAGATAGCGCGGATCCTTGTATATTTAGGGAATTTTTACAGAGCCTTAGGTGACTATGAAAAAGCCAAAAATTTGCTAGAGCAAAGCCTTGTTATGTATAAGAAAAAACCTAATTTTGTACGAAATGCTAAAGCCCTAGGATATTTAGGCGCTGTTTATAGAGATTTAGGCGAATATAAAAAATCTAAGGTGCTCCTAGAACAGAGCCTCGAAATTTACGAAAAATACTCTCATAACCATATAGGCCATGGGTGGATACTAACTCATTTAGCTAATGTATGTATAATTATTGGCGATTATGAAAAAGCAAAAAACCTCCTTGAAAAAAGTCTCATAATTTACAAAAAGCAATCAGAGGACTACGTGGGAGTATCTTGGGTTCTTAACTACTTAGGAACCTTGCAAAAAGTATCTGGCAACTATCAAGAAGCGCATAAATTAATTAACCAAAGCTTATCTATCATTCGAAAATACTTTTCAGATGATCATATTTTTGTTGCTTCAGCTCAATTTTCATTAGCAAGTGTCTACATAGAAATGGTGATTATAAGAACGCCAAAAATTTACTCGAAAAGTGTCTTATTGTTTATGAAAAGAATTATGGCATTAATCACATAGAAACAGCCCGTGTTCTTAGGGCATTGGGCGAAGCCTATAACATCGAGGGGGATATGGAGACCTCAGAAGACTTACTAAACAAATCTTTGCTCATATTTCAGCAAAAGAAATATCCTGAAAGTTACAAATCTCTTGAAAGTTTGGCTGACTTATATTCAAAAAGAGCAAAGCAAGCGATGGCTGAAGGTGATACGAAACAGGCTCATGGCTTTAATCAACAAACGATTGTTTACTTAAAACAAGCTCTTGAAATTTTGGAAGAATGTTTTGAAAAGGATTCTCCCCATATAGCCAAAGCTCAATTGAAATTAAATGCAATAAAACGTCTTGAAGAGCCAAATGGTGAAAAAAATAAATTGCACCTGCTAAAAGCTTTTGCCAATTTTAATTCTTAACAGGATTACACACTCTCTAATTCTTGTCCTTATGATCAGCAATGTTTGTAGCAAACATCCATTCATAACCATCTAGGTCAATAAGAGAGCAAAATCGGTCTCCCCAAAATCCATCATTTGGTTCAACTGTACATTTTGCTCCATTCGAGACTGCTTTTTTACAAAGCTCATCCACATTTTGACAGTAAATATAAAAAGAAAATGATGGCATACCCTCTAAGGCAGGCGCCTTGCGGGGGGATCCCCAAGCTCCTTCAGGAGCAAACATAATGCAAACGTCGTCTCCAAACTTCATTTCAGCGTGCTGAATTTTTCCATTTTCATCTCGTGCACAATCTTGGTTGAGTCGGAAACCAAAAGCTTTCTCATAAAACTCTGCTGCTTTGTTTGCATCACGAACCGTTAAATAAGGAAATAGAGCAGGTATTCCCTCGGGCTTATAGGAGCGAGTTGACATTTAGTTTCCTTTCACTTGATTTGAATTAGGCAAATTAAGAATATTAAAGACCTCATGTCAAGTGTTTAAAAGGACGCATATCTCTTCTTAAAGTAAGGTAGATAAAAGAGAGCATAGTAAAATAATATAACCCATAATTTACCGATTGATTAAATTTTAATTAAATATTAACCTTTTATATAAGAGTAGATTTTTAAAGGATTTTCTAGGTGAAGACGTCAATGAAGTCCCTTATTATTGCGGCTACACTTTTTTTCACCATTGGGCACATATATGCTTTTGACTATAACATGCCTGATGAAGAAAGTGAAAGCCCACAGCCTATAAAAAGCACTCCAAAAAAGTCTTCTAAACCGAAATCTAAGGCCGCAAAAAAAGCAAGAAAAATTAAGAAAGCAGCTAAGAAAAAGGCAACACAAGTTATTGCACGCCCTGCTTCTAAAGAAATTCAAGATCAAATTCGGCTCATAAATGAAAAAATTGATCGGCTGGAAGCAGGCCAATTACTTCCCCAATCAATCAACTCACCTGCTTTGGGACGAAGAAATCAATCGGATAAACTTGAACAGATTCCAATTCCTGGAACAAATACAGTCATCAAAATAGGTGGGTATGTTAAAGCTGACGCAATATATGACCCCAACCAATTTACGGGGGATGCCTCAAACCTTCCAAACTTAAGACTCAGAACTCTTGATGCAGACGCAACACGAAGCAATGTATTTACTGCTCACGCAAAGCAAACACGTATTTCCCTTGGTAGTGAAACCAATACAGAACATGGACGCGTAATGGCCTATTTCGAAGGTGACTTCTTTGGCAATGTGAATAATATGCCCAACACCGGAAATGCTTTTAACCGTTCAGATTCGTCTAGCTTGAACTCTTATAATTTCCGCGTAAGACATGCTTACGGAAGCTATTGTTACAATAATACACATAGACTGGACATTGGCCAAATGTGGACTTTGTTTTATGATCCAAAAGCTGTAGGAACAACTGTTGAATTTAACGGACCAGAATCAACGGCCCAAATCCGTCGTCCTCAAGTTAGGTATTCCCTTTTAAAACCCAATTGGCGTTTTTCATTTTCAGTGGAAAGTGGAGCAACGGAGTATTTAGATATTAGTCCAGCTTTTGTTGGATCAACAGCCACTGGCCTCACAGCTGGATCGCCTAGCACAGGACCAGGGCCTTTTTTTACGCCAACCGGATCCTTCAACCCTGCACAATATCGCCGCACACAAAGCAGCTTCTTAGGTGGACTTTCAGGAGATGGCAATCAAGCTTTACCTGATCTTGTAACCCAAGTTGTCTATGAGAAAAAAAATGTGGGGCATGCTTCATTTGGTGCAATGGTTCGTGAATTGAAAATCAAAAAGGTTACTTCTACAGGACTTGGCGATCCTATTATGAGCGCAACAAGATATGGGTACGGAATTGCAGTCGGCGGCAGAAAGTATCTTGGAAGCAGAAAATCTAGCGTCTTTACACAACTCAACTTCGGAAAAGGAATTGGTACATATATCTTTGCTCTAGACGGATATGGAGCCGCCATTGATGCGAGTCGCGGATTAATTCAAACACAGTTTGCTGCTGGCTTTCTTGTTGGTGGAGAACATTATTGGAGCGAGCGGTGGCGCAGCAATCTCATTCTCAGCATCGCGCGTGCGCACGTTGCAAGCTTAATACCAAGTGGGAAAACTCCTGTTATTGGGTTAGATCCAGGAGGAGTATTGGTTCCCCTCGTTAATACAGGGTACAGCATCTCGCGCATTTTACGCCAAGCTTATATCAACCTTTTATGGTCACCTGCTGAAAAATTTGAATTAGGTATCGAGTACGCCTACTTTAGACGTGATACAATCAATGGTTATTATGGTTATGGTAATCGCTTCCAATTTGGAGCTTACTATAAATTTTAGATGAGACGCGAACATCATCTAATATGAATTAGACCTCCTGGAAAAGTCTGAGAGATTGGAGAAAATGAAGGAAATAATTAGCGTAAAAGATTCCCTATTTCCTTTGGATGAGAAGTCTTATTTCATATTGACGATTCCAGCAATGATATTGACAACGATGCCAAACCCTTTCTACGATTACGATATTTTTTTTTAAGAATCCTGAAGACTTTCAGCTGTCTAAATTTGTGCTCGATTTTCATCCGAACCAGTGAAAGAGCTCGATTGTTCTCCTTTTCATCAGGTTCAAGCTGTTTGTTCCTTGCCTTTTTATAAGGGTACTCAGTATTAGCATGGTATTGTTGTAGACCTTGTTATCCACTATCAACATAAATACTGTCATCAGAGTGGAACGGTGGCCCTTGCTTCCTGATGTTCATATTATTAAAGAACCCTCCATAAGGGTTAGAGATATGGACGATCTTGTGCCAAACTGGGTATACTTTCTCGATGATCTGATTAAATTCTTCATCGGATACACCAGCAATACAAGAAGACACTTTTGGTTTTTTGCAAAGTCGTTTAAAAATAGATCTCATGAGACAAGTCTTTTTGTTGGTTTTGCAATTCTAACTAAAGACCTGTTTCTTCATATTTTCAAAAGCTAAATAAAAATTATGGCTTTAACTTTAATGATATGTGCCCTTTATGCGATACCAATTCGATTTTACTTTCTGTCTAGAATTTAAAGGAATTTACATGCGAAATTTAATCTTCTTATCTTTAATAGTTTTATTATTCAAAAGCTCTTATGCCAGCAGTATTCATCACGAAGACAAAGGAGAGAGTAGCTATCATAAGAGTGCATCCACTTATAGTCATCAAATTATTCATAACCCAGAAATTGTTAAACATTTTTTTTTGAAATATAATAATAAATTTAACTCTGTCATGAGTCAATTTGAGGTTGAGAGTAATCCCATATGGAGCAGTATCCCTAAGGGATGGGACCTTATCCTTGAAAGCAATATGAAGATCGTACAAAATCAAGATTTGAAATTGTATACAAACGGTATAGAGGAATGTATCGGTATTACAGTTTGGGACTGTGAAAGCAAAACGGCGGCTTTATTCCACGCCTCAAGAATGTATCTTAGTGAAGCTAAGACCGACCTTTTTCAAAGGCATTTTATTGATAAATTAAAAGAAAAAATCAAAAACTTTTCCCACACACGTGTCAACCTTGTCTCTTGTTATTGGTCACCGGATGCTCTTCTTGCTATTGAATTATTGCTGAACAATGACATACCAATCTCAGGTTTAAGAATCCCCGCGGCACTGCTGCTTCGGGATAAAAGTCAAATTACACGATATATTGATCAGCATAAGGTGCCATTAATTTACACAAATGGAGCTCCTGCAATGGCTCTAGCTCTTGATACTGCTACAGGTCAATTAGGGTTTAAGCTCAATGATAAGTAGAAATCGCAGCAGTGAAGGGTTATATCTTTTATCGTATCTTTTCCTTCCTTGCTGACTTTTACAGAAGGTCGATTATCAAACAATGCCAAACATTGTCCATATTCTTTTCAAATAATTACGACTTATGGAAGAAACGGAATAGAACATTGCAAAGAAAGACATTCATACCCACGCTGCACTGTTATCCAAATAGATTTTTAATAAGCTTGGCAGCGTCCTACTTTCCCGCGTCTTAAGACGAAGTATCATCAGCGCAGCATGTTTTCACGGTCGAGTTCGGGATGGGATCGGGTGTTTACCATGCGCTATAACCACCAAGCCAACTAAAAACCTATTTTGATCCTCAAATAATATGTGAATTAATTTAATGACTTAAACCAATTCCTGATATCTGACATCTGAGATTAAGAAAAAGCCAATCGAGCGATTAGTACTGGTTAGCTTCATGCATTACTGCACTTCCACATCCAGCCTATCAACGTAGTGGTCTACTACGGCTCTAATTGCGAGACCTTGTTTTGAGATGAGTTTCCCGCTTAGATGCTTTCAGCGGTTATCTCGTCCGTACTGTAGCTACTCGGCAATGCAGCTGGCGCTACAACCGATACACCAGAGGTACGTCCATCCCGGTCCTCTCGTACTAGGGACAGGTTCTCTCAAGTCTCGAACACCCACGGCAGATAGGGACCGAACTGTCTCACGACGTTCTGAACCCAGCTCACGTACCACTTTAATCGGCGAACAGCCGAACCCTTGGGACCTGCTTCAGCCCCAGGATGTGATGAGCCGACATCGAGGTGCCAAACCTCCCCGTCGATGTGGACTCTTGGGGGAGATCAGCCTGTTATCCCCGGCGTACCTTTTATCCGTTGAGCGATGGCCCTTCCACGAGGTGCCACCGGATCACTATGACCGACTTTCGTCTCTGCTCGACATGTATGTCTCGCAGTCAGGCAGGCTTATGCCATTGCACTCAACTGTTGGTTTCCAACCAACATGAGCCTACCATTGCGCGCCTCCGTTACTCTTTAGGAGGCGACCGCCCCAGTCAAACTACCCATCATGCAGGGTCCTGGATCAGGATATACTGACCTCAGTTAGATATCAAAGACAACAAGGGTGGTATTTCAAGGTTGCCTCCACTCTGGCTGGCGC
>Ga0194130_10007369_pt1 | contig 12205 bp, 25 predicted proteins | sample TA2KigsurfametaG_FD_160084 | JGI IMG/M metagenome (GOLD analysis project Ga0194130, IMG submission 160084) | Freshwater microbial communities from Lake Tanganyika, Tanzania - TA2015050 Kigoma 12 surface | ecosystem: Environmental > Aquatic > Freshwater > Lake | place: Tanzania: Lake Tanganyika... | reverse complement strand
AAGCCTTTTTTCGTATTCTATGTTATCAGGTAGTGTGCGTACAAATTTACTAATGAGTGTTTCCAACTCTTTATATCGTGTGTCCATTGTTGAGCCTATATGTGCCTTAAGTAATTTATTTATTGGGTAAAGTGTAGCATGTAAAATTTCGGTAAATGAGTAAGATTACTAGGTCTTATAGGCACTGTAAGTTGTTGATTTACAACGCCTTTTTGTTGCGTAAAAACAACACCTTAAGGCTTGACATCTGGATCTAAAGGGTGCATAATATACATATGCTAAAGACGCAACGAAAGCGCCGATCAGATCGTAATCAAGCAATCTATATGCTTGAAAATACGATCACGGGTGATCAGTACATTGGACTGACTGTAGTATCGTATCGTGGTAATGCACAACGTACTATCCAACGTCGGTTCTTGAAGCATGTTCAACGTGCTATGACTGAACGTAAGGATTGGGGTCTGAGTCGCAACATTCGCAAGTATGGCGCTGAAAATTTCATCGTCATGCTAGTTGATGTTGTGCGTGGTAAGGCAAATGCTCACAAGGTTGAGACTGCATTGATCAATGAGTTACAACCTGCTCTTAACACTTTTGGAATCAAGTAATGAACGATAGACAATACCTAGAAGCCGCAGAAAAGTATGCGATTGATGAAAATCAATATAGTAACTTTGTAGCATCCTACCGAGATTTCCGTGAATTCTTTGATGTTAGAACCGCAACTGAAAACGCACTGTTTAAGTTGTTCGGCAGAGAGTGCCCTCTTGTAACCAGTATTTAATAAATACTTTTGGAATCAAGTTATGAGTGAGTTGACTAAACTTTTTCTTACCTTTGTTGTGGTAGGCATTCCTATTTTCTTTCTTATTTTTGGAGTATAATCGTGATAGGTTTATTTAAATTTTTACGCCTGCTGTTTAGGACCTTTTGGCAACTGTTAGATCCCAACTTCAATGGTTTAAAAAATGCCCCCATGCAGATCAAGTACATTGTCAGCATTTGGCTAGGTTGTTTTTGGGCCCTGGCATTTTCACTGTACACTGGCGAACTGTATTACCTGGGCTACAATGTGCTTGGACACGGCGCTGTGATCAGCATGGCGTTCATAACTTGGTTGGTTATCAAGACTGTGCAAAAACAGTACCCCGATCGACCAAAATATGATCAACTGCGTCAACCGGATCGTGCCCAGAGAGATTCTGAGATGAGTGATGAAGAGCGACAACAGCTGGCTAGGAATATCTGATGGACAAAGCAATTGACATATTAAAATGGATTTTTATGTTTGTCTGGGGACCAATTGCAGGAACGGGACTATTGATTTATATACTCATATGGACTATGCCTGTAGAGATATACAAAAAAATACAATATCGAAAACAACCCAAACCTGTATACAAACTTCCTATACAGAATCTTATCGATCAAGTAAAAGAAGAAAACAAACCAAAGATTGCCAATTCTGACTGGAGTAGCGCATGAACAAACGAATAAAAGAATTAGAAAAGCAATGCTGGACGCATCGCATAGGTGGATATCTAATTGACGGTCAACTGCACTTTGATACTGAAAAGTTCGCCGAGTTAATTGTCAGAGAATGCCAGAATATTTGCCTTAACGATGACTGGGATGAAGCAGCAGGTTGGGGCAAGATGTTTGCCCAGAAAATTCAACTCCAACTTGGAGTTAAACAACATTTTGGAGTTGAAGAATGAACGAACAAATTAAAAAACTTGCTGATCAAGCGGGTCTTGGTATCCAACACAATGGCATCGTGTTGACCAAGGATGTCAACGCCGCAGAAGCATTGGATCAGTTTGCCGAGTTAATTGTACAGGAGTGTGCCCGTGAACTTGACGAACGCACAGTATTTGTGCGTGGTGTTAGGGCAGGTACTTGGATTAAACAACATTTTGAAATTAAAGAATGAACGAACGAATCGAGAAACTTGCTGAACAGGCTGGACTATACCACGTGCTTGATAACGGCCATCTTTATCCTACTAGTTTTACTGCTGAACAGTCTATTACTGCCTATAATACATTCGCCGAGTTGATTGTCAAAGAATGTGCCCGGCAGGTCAACTGCTATGAGGCTTTAAATATCTTTGAACATTTCGGAGTTAAAGAATGAACGATTTAACAAGACGTATAGCTCAGCAGTCTGCTAGAGATGTGGACTTGTCCTATCCCGGGGATGCTTATCCTAATGCCATTGTGCGTAGACTAGTCGAGAACTATGTAGCAGAATTAAACAAGGTTAAATGGATTAATGATGACGATGGATGGAATAAAGCAGTCAAAGCTGTTCAGGCGGACATTAAAAATCATTTTGGAGTTGAAAAATGAGTTATGATTTTCTAAGGCGCGCAGAAAAATATTGTGAGTGCCGCGGGGATGATCTATGGTTCCGAAAAGTCTATACCAAACATCGTGAACATTACGGTGTCACAGATGCGACCTGGCGGGCCTTGGCTGATCTCTACAGCGATGCGGTAGCAGATGATATTGAGGATCAGAGCAAACCATGCGGTGCATATAGTTGCTGAAAAAGATTTGGGTTTTGGAAGTAAATATCTGATTACCCAAAATAATTGATGATTGTGGATTGGTATTATATAATTGTTTTGTGTTCTTAATTAAAGGTAATAAAATGTCTTTGCTTAATGTTATAAACCGCCCGATCGTAAAATTTGATCCTACTAATGTTCATCATCGTCTTTGGTTAGGTCAGTTTACTGTAAAGCGTAGTTGGGGCGATTGTCCTGTAAGATTTAGTAATGAAGGATATGGAAACTCTGTTGCGCAAATGCAACAACGGCTGCTTGAATATTACACAAACCAAGAGTTTGATACTAAGGCTTGACAATAGAATCCAAATATTATAATATAATAGATATGAAAACCGAACGCATTAGTTTTGTTATTAAGGCCCCTAAGAAGCGTGTCCATAAGGTCCTCTTTGATAGGGATTTTAACTTCCGCGGTAAACGTCAGGATGATAAGCACGCCTATAAGCGTAAACCTAAGTTTACACAACGCTACGAATCCTGGGAAGACCTGTAAGGTTCTGTAAATCGTTGTTTTTAAACAACGTTGTTTTTAAACAACAAAAAATCTGCAAAAAATCTTTAAAAAGGCTTGACTTTGGGTCGATCCGGTACTATACTATACATATAGTCAAGATTCAGGAACAGATATGAAGATTGTTATCAATACACAGATGCGCGAGAACTACGGTTCGGCCGACAAGCCCTACTGGAAGTTCAAGGGTGGCGAAACCTATATCGTCCCCAATCTGTCGGTCGAGCAGGCTCTCAAGATCAAGGATAGTGGTATCCCTACACTCACTGCATTGATCGAATCTAATTCCGACATGTTCGAGGAATATGTTCAGAATTGGGTCATCCTCGATGATGATGTTGTCGTGGTCGAGCCCTGGGAGACGCCCTTCAATCTGTATTGGGAACAGGGTCGTTGGGTCGCACGCCGTACTGTCAACAACGATGAGTATAGTTTCATGCGAGCCAATGTCGCTAGCAAGACCGAAGGGTATGTCATGCTGATGGGCGGAGATCGTGAGAATTTCGAGGTTGTCTATACTATGCGCAACGGTGATGTTGTGGATAGCAAGGATGTTATTGAGTATTTAAAGAAGGCTGCTTAAGGAGCATATCATGGATATCAAGGATATCAAAAGTGCTATCATGTTCGGTGATTTCACCAATGATGAGTTAAATTCAATTAATGATGCGATTCGCTATCGCCGTAGTCAGTTGACGGTGCAGACACGCCGTAGTCTTAGTCTCGGGTGTACTGTGAAGTTTACGAACAGCCGAAACGGTCTAGTGGTGACTGGACAGGTTCATAAGATCAATCGCAAGTTTGTGCTTGTGAACGCAGGATTAACAAGGTGGCGAGTGCCCGCAAATATGTTGGAGACTGTATAATGGTAAATGCATTGGATGTTGTTGCAGAACGGGTAGTCCGTGATGGTTACGTGGCTGTACTGTATAGCCCGGGATACGGTGCGGGCTGGAGTACTTGGGCTGACAAGAAATTGCGTGAGCAACTAATGTATGACCCCGTGATGGTTGCTTGGGTACAAAGTGGTAAGTCTGGTCCGTTGCCTGATTTGGAAGAACGATACGGCGATGCTTATTTTTATGATGGCGGTGCCGGCGATCTAGAGATACGGTGGGTACCGATAGGTACGCGGTTTCGTATACATGAGTATGACGGTTCGGAAAGCGTAGTTTTGTTTGAAGAGGAAGATTGGGTGATAGCTTGAGCAAGATGAATGATTTGGTTATTGATATCCAAGACCGTCTTAGAGCAGGTCAGGATCCTGAGTATATCTCAAAATGGTTAGAAATTCCCCTGTCATGGGTCACAGGCACGCTGGATTCCATGACGGAAAGTGATGAACCGGATACTAGTTTGGATCAGGAACTGTAAATTGTTGTTTTTAGACAACACAGAGGCACTGTAAGTTGTTGATTTATAACGTCTTTTTTCAACAGAAAAAAGTGAAAAAAGTGGCGAAAAAGGCTTGACTTTGGGCCGGGCAGGGCGCATAATACATACATGATGAACGAACGGGAAAACGAAATGAAAGTCGGTGACATTGTTAAGAGTCTAGATTTCAATGGTATTGATTCTTGCTACTATGTTGGTAAGGTAGTCAGCATCAGCAAGATGGATGGGACTTTCCGCGCAGAGTTTATTAAGCGAGTTTGGGAAGGGGTCGAGGATCGTAAGTTCAAGACCGATACTTTCGTGGCTCCCCTGCAGGGCAATCAGATGTTCGATAATGATTCTACCCCCCGAGTAATCGTAGTAGCCTAAGGAGAATACGAAATGGCTTACATGAGTCAAGATAGGAAAGCAGTTATCTCAAAGGCCCTAAAGCCTGTGCTTGCTAAGTATAAGGTAAAGGGTTCGCTAAGTGTTCGTAACCATAGCACGATTTGTCTGACCCTTAAGTCGGGCAAGATTGACTTCATCGCTAACAGCAACCGAGTCTGTGGGTCTAGTCATTATCAGGTAAGTCGCGGGTTCCGCCCGAACACGTCGGGCTATAGTGATGTGAACGTCTACTGGTTTCAGGATCACTACGACGGTAAGGCTAAGGCTTTCTTGACTGAGGCTCTTGCCGCTCTCAAGTGTGCTGATTGGTATGATCGTACTAACGCCCAGATCGACTACTTTGATACGGCGTACTATGTTGATATCAATATCGGTAAGTGGAACAAGCCCTACGAGGTTACTGCCTGATCTAAATAATAGAGCAGGAGAATAACAATGTCCAACAATTTAAAACAATACTTTATGATTTGCAGATTAAAGGATGAGCCGGGCGCGGGCACTACCCGTGTTTATATCATGGCGGAAAATCCCTATGCTGCTACCCAGATGCTAAAGGCTCAATACGGAAAATTGCTGATTAGTGATTATGCTATGCCCGTATAATAAATTGGGTAACAAAGTGGTTGACATTGGCTCTCCACTTTGTTATACTGATTGTGTAGTATGTGACTACATGTGTGTTAACTTTAACTTGATGAGGTAATTTTATATGACTGCTAATCTTTATACTGTTGTTGGTATCACTGTTCATAACGGTAACGCGAAGGTGCGTTTTACTGATGACATGGCTCGCCGTGTCAAGCAGTTCACAAAGGGCGGGGCTACCCGTGTTGACTTTGTGAATCTGCCCAATGCTATGAACAAGATCGATGCGCTAAAGTTCATGCTTACTCTTTCTGAGTTTGCAAGTGCTGAGGATCAGGCTACGATCAATGATACTCTTTCTGATCGTGAGAAAGAGGCCCGCAAGGGTGAGGTAAAGGTCAAGGGGCCTTCACTTAGCGCTATCAAGGCTCGCGGCAACAAGGCAAAGACTACTGTTGCTGATGTGCTTAATGCTGTAAAGTAATCACTAATCAATAGTGAAATAGGTTAGGCCCCATATGGGGCCTTTCCTTTTTATGGAATAGGAAACGTGCCGCTAAATACTTTGATGAAAAGCCTAATAAAACTTTTTATCTTTTCTTGTTTAATACTATTAACCACTAACTTAACTGCCCAATCAGTTGTACACAAGCCAGTTATCTGTGACGAAAAGGAAAAAGTAATAGCAGGAATCACTAATGATCAGATTAGAGAACGACCAGTTTGGGCTGGTGCTGGTAAAGAAGGTAATAGCGCTTCTGTCTTTGTGGTATTCGTAAATGAACAATCCGGCTCTTGGACAATCGCTCAATTTATTGAAAATTGGGGCTGCATCGTTGCTTTTGGCAATCAATTCAGTTCAAACATTTCCGAATTAATTTCAAAATCATTGAAGTAATCAAACAGATTGACATCTTATAGCAGAGGCAATTGCCTACGCAGATAATTTAAATTTTGTCTGTCTGGCATTCTTTCATACCAGCCTTTGCCATTATAAACATTTAATACATTCTGAAAATATTCTTCGTACATTGGAGCAACATTATCTAATGTAAAGTTCTCAGCCCATGTTCTACAGTTTTGTGGTTTTATATTACCTATATTTTCAGTAGCCCAAACAAAGTGATCGAAAGTTCTGCAACGATATCCAGTGACACCATGTAGATTATTCTCAACAAAACTTCCCCAATCTGTTGTTATTGTAGGAGTGCCCGACATCAACATCTCAATCTGTACGCCACCAAATGGTTCGATATACATGCTAGGTACATATGCCCCTTTAGCATTTGCCATGAGTTTCTTTCTAGTCGGGACATCAGCATAACCTACGAATTCGACATGCTTGGGAAAATCCATATCATCAGGCTTCTGACCTGCGATAATAAGTTTACAACCTGCTGCTTCGCTAGCTTGCATAGCGACATGAACTCCTTTGCCGCTATATACTCGACCTAGAAACAGCATATAATCTTCTTTCTTATCGTTGTATGTAAAATCATCAATGTCAAAATAATTTGGTATAACGACATCATACCAATCTGACTTACAAGTGCCCACACCTTGCATTCCGTAATAGGCGTGCATGATAGCATAACTTTCAAAGACTTTCCAGCGAGCCCAATGACCCCCAGCATAACCTATACCAGGTTCAACAACAATCATATCTTGTTGATGAGCGTCACAGATGGCACGAACGCCACTACCCCAGAAAGGTAATATGAAATCATTTTTTTGTTTGCGTTTGCCTATCTCATTTATTGCATTGGCATAAAATGTCTGATATGCATGATCTTGTGTATTGTATGTAAAAAAGTTTTTACGCCAATCATAATTACCGTATGCTTTTTCTAAATCTTTGTTAGTAATCACTGTGACATGTTCAGAACATACTAGATCACTTTCCTCATGACCATAGTGTATGATATCATGACCTCGACTGGTCATCATTTTTCCGAATTTTAAAACTTTTTGTGTGTAGGCACAAGCATTGTATTCTTTACTTGTGACTGTATGTGGCAAACCTAGTATATGAAATCTCATAAAGATTACTTATACTAGGTGTAGATGGTAATTAATTATTATTTTAGATGCTGATTGTCATTACCGTCCTTAAATCCGCCGCCACCGCCACCGCCACCGCCACCGCCACCAGAAGGAGGATTGGCTGATGAATCATCTTTTTTATTTTTTCTGTTAAAAAAAACGAATCCGGCTACTGCTAAAATAACAACTAGAACAATGATTTCTCCCATTTCCATAATATTACTCCTTTATATTATGTGCCTGTTCCTGCAACCAAGTTCCACTGAGTTGCTCCACGAACTTGCATACCTGATCCAGTTACAAAAATTACTTGTCCTGCTACAGGTGCAGTTATCGCAGCATCTCTTGCTCCGTTAGAGCCGTATGTTGCAAGTTGTAAACTTACACCAATGCTTTGAACTGTCATAACGTTTGCTGCACCAGTTACGCTAAAGCGAATCTTATTATTGTTGCCGTCGAGATTCATAACCTCGCCACCACCATTAGTAACTACTTCAACATTCGCTTGTCCGAATGACAATATACTACCTTGTGGGTTAAACTCAATAGTATTTCCAAAGTTATCTAATCCTACTGGCACACTACTACCGGTAATGTGTGTGAAGACCGGATAGAAAGTCCCAATAGTATTTGCATTACCTGAAGTTACTTCAATGAATTTGGCACTGACGTTAGAAACGTTTGTACCGTCACCATCAAATGCATTAGCAAATACATCACCTGTAACATTTACATCGCCTGCAACGTTAGCATTTCCACCTACAAGTAATTCGCCTACAACGTTAGCGTCATTAGAAACTTCTAATGATCCTAGTACGATGTTTGCTGATATGCTTAGAGTATTTGCTACGTTAGCAACAAGTTCTACACCATTATTCAAACGTATATCTGCTACCTTGAATGGTGATGTCAATCCTGATAGATTGAAGTCTAACCATTGTAGATCAAGACCATAATTGAAACCTGATCCTGGTGTTGAGTTCTTCATACCAACAGCATATGCTGCGCCTGCTGTAGTCAATCCGCCGTCACCGTCAAGATACGCTACGACTGCTGCATTGGCTGTAGTTGTTTGATCACCTACAACACCTAGCAAACCTGCGTTGATAAATTCACTGTTGTTTGTGCCAGTAATCAAGTACTGACCTGTAACACCAGTAACATAGTTACGTGTCTTGCTTAGGTTACTACCAGTCACACGACCACGAATCGCTTGTGCGCTTGCAGGATCGTTTGCATCGTTGCTACCGAATGCGCCGTCAACTGCTAGAATTGAACGAACGCCTACTGTTGCTCCGCCACCAGTTGCATCTGCTGCACCTGTGATGTTTGCACGACCGTTAGCGATGTTTAGATTACCTACTTCTAAGTTACCAGTAACATTACCTGTAGCAGCATCAACATTACCTAATGTTACTAAGTTGCCACCGATTACATTACCTACAACGTTTGCGTAACCACCTACATCTAAGTTCCCTACGACATTTGCGCCATTTGAAACTTCAAGTGCGCCTAATACTATGTTTGCGTTAATGCTTACAGTGTTTGCTACATTAGCAACAAGTTCAACATCATTGTTAAAACGAATATCCGCTTGTTTGAACGGAGTGTCCATTCCTGATAGACCTAAGTCGATCCATTTCAAGTCAAGACCATAATCAAAACCTGAACCACTTGTGCTGTTCTTCATGCTTACGCCATATGCTGAAGTAGCAGTTGTTAAACCGCCGTCACCATCTAGATAAGCAATAACTGCTGCGTCTGCTGTAGTAGTTTGATCGCCTACAACGCCAAGCACGCCAGTCTTTAAGAAGTCGCTAGCATTAGTACCAGTAATCAAATACTGACCAGTAACACCTGTTAGATAGTTACTATTGCCAGTTAGATTCGTACCAGTTATGCGACCGCGAACTGCTTGTGCGCTTGCTGGGTTATTTGGATCAGTGCTGCCGAAACTTGAATCAACATTTAGAATACTACGAACGCCTACAGTCGCACCTGCGCCTGCTGCGGTAGCACTTCCTGTAACATTAGCACGACCGTTAGCAATATTTAAATTACCAACATTCGCATCTACAGAAACATTTGCTGTGCCAGTCACTGTAAGTGTCTGTGTTACTTTATTGAATACTAGATTTGCATCTCCACCAAACACTCCTGCATCATTATATTGTACGCTAGTATTGCTACCACCGATAGTTGGTAGAGGCCCTGTAGCTCCTGTGCTACCTGTCGCGCCTTGTAATCCTGTTGCGCCGTCAGGACCAGTTGCGCCTTGAATACCAGTTGCTCCTAGACCACCATCTGGTCCGGTCGCGCCAGTTGGACCGCCTGAGGGACCAATTGGACCTGTTGCACCTGTCGCTCCAGTTGGTCCACCAGCTGGACCTGTGCTACCTGCTGGGCCTACTGGACCAGTTGAACCTGTAGCGCCAGTCAGACCTGTAGAACCTACTTGAGTATACTGACCTACGCTCCAACCTGAGTATGTGCCTGAACCATAACTATCAAGCACATTTATAGCCATGACGCCAGTACCAGCAGTATAACTTACAACGACACCAGTCATGTAGTTAGAATTATTACCACTTTGTGTAACAATAATTAATTGATTAGGAATCCATGAAAGGTTTGCAGCAACGTTTAATGCCTTACTACCTGTTCCTACAGTAATACTTGATATACTTGTAGTTGAGAATTGATCGCCAGTTGCACCTGTCTGTCCTGTAGCGCCAGTGGTACCAGTTGGGCCAGTTGGGCCGGTGAGACCAGTAGCACCGGTCGGTCCGGTGAGTCCTGTTGCACCTTGTGGGCCTATTGGTCCTGTTGGTCCTGTACTACCTGTGCTGCCTATTGGACCTGTGCTACCTGTGCTACCTGTGGCACCAACTAGACCAGTAGCACCAGTAGAACCTGTAGGTCCTGTGCTTCCTGTGCTTCCTGTGCTGCCTTCAGGCCCTTGTATACCAGTAGCACCTGTACTACCTATTGGACCTGTTGCACCAGGACCACCTGCAATACCGCCATATGCTAAATCATTCCACGGTGTAGCACCATTACCAATTTTAAATTGGCCTGTGTTTGTTTCTAAACCCATCTCGCCTGATGCGAGTACAGGATTAGCCGCAGTCCATGCTGCTGCTGTATCCCTTCTAAATTGTATTAAGACCGACATTATACATTTCCTCCGTCATCTGACGATATAAAATTATGCACTAATAGCATTGCCACCATATAGGCTTGCTAGTAGTAAAACTGAACTACTTGCGTTACCGCCGTCGCCGCTAACGCTAGGGTCGATACCGACCCAACTTAAATTACCTGAACCATCTGTAGCAAGAACATAACCATTGTTACCGCCTGTGATATGAACATTAGCAGCAGGGCCTAGGTTTGATACTGTAGGATTTAGTGTTGCTATATTAGCATTGCCATCTACAAATAATGTATTGTTAGCAAATCTAAAGTTAGCACTAGCGCCAAACAGATTATCGTTATTGATCTGCACATATGTATTAGCGCCTGCGGCATTAGCAATCTCACTTTGTATATTTGCCCAAGTTAGACTCCCACTACCATTAGTACGCAATACGTAGTTATTACTGCCGCCAGTAATAGTTATATTTGCTACGTTATTAAGATTTGTTTGTCCTTCAACAGTTAAATTCTCAACAACGACATTTCCAAGGTTAGCATTAATGCTACCTTGTACCGTTACATTTCCACCAACTGTTACATTCTGTGTTACTGCTAGATTACCTGAGACATTTGCTGCCCCGGTAACCGAAAGGTTATCAACTAATAGTGTATCGCCTACACCTAGTTCTTGTATAGTTTTCGTAGCTGAATTTGAAATTAACGGATACTTATCGGCCATTGTTCTTCCTAATAAGTGTATTTATCATATTTGCGTAACATTAAGGTCTAAGAACGATCCATCTCGCTGACCCACTGGATAAACACGCAAAACTGGATCAGGACTGCTTAGATAGCTAGTATTATCACGCAAAGTAACAGTAACATAATACACAGGGATAGTTTTGTATCCTAATTGTTGTGTAGCCTGATTTACTATACCTAATACTTGTTGTACAGTGCCGTTGCCGACATTTGCTAAGTGAAAATTGCCAACTGTCAAAGTGTCCACAGTTGCGTTATTTGCATCAATATTTCCAGCATTGATGTTCGTTATGCTAAGTGTGCTTGTAGTACTATCAAAAGTAAAGTTACTGCTACCTGCAAACGAATTACTGCTATTAAACTGAACTGAGTTATTTGGCTGTCCTGGCGTGCTGTCCGAACCCCAATATAATAGACCATTACCATGAGTAGTAAGTATTTGACCATCAGTTCCGCCTGTGATCCTTACATTACCTACAGCACCTAAATTACTAATACCCGCTACATTTAGTCCTACTAGTGTACCTGTGCTTGTGATATTTGGTTGTGCGTTATTTTTAACTGTATTTGCAACATTAGCAGTACCAGACTGATTTAATATAAAGTTTGCTAATTGTGCGGTAGAAGCCTTGAGAGTTTCTCCGTCTGGGGAAGCAAGCGTTACAGTTGGATCAACGACAGGAATTAATGTATTACTATTCAATACATTATTAGCAATCGTATTAAGACCTGTTATTTTTACGCCGCGTGTTGCCATGTCTTTATCCTAGTATATTGTATTTATCATTATAATCCATATCTCC
>Ga0194130_10007367_pt1 | contig 12206 bp, 11 predicted proteins | sample TA2KigsurfametaG_FD_160084 | JGI IMG/M metagenome (GOLD analysis project Ga0194130, IMG submission 160084) | Freshwater microbial communities from Lake Tanganyika, Tanzania - TA2015050 Kigoma 12 surface | ecosystem: Environmental > Aquatic > Freshwater > Lake | place: Tanzania: Lake Tanganyika... | reverse complement strand
GATGGTTGGATTGCCACGAGTGAACTTACTCGAGATTCCTTCTTGTGTCGCTTACCGGGCATTACAACGGCTGTGCGACTCGATGTGCACTTCTACTGGAATGTCGGTGAGACCACGTTGCTGATTTTGGCAACTCATGCGCATTTGAATGGTCAGAAATTGTTGACGACACATCGCAAGCACGACGTATAATACATGCAGGCACAGCAGTAGCATCAGATATGCAGGGTAGGCATGCAACGTATTCACCGTGAGGCCCGTTGGTACTTACAGTACTTATACCCCAATCAAAGTTCAACTAAATACTTCGTGAGCACATTACTGGTAGCAACAAGCAGCTTACCAGTAATGCTGCTCTTTCAGAGTGTATTTGCCAAATTCGAAGTAATCAGCAGTATTCTGACTCTAATTGCAACAGTGATTGGCGCGATTTGCGTGCGCCGCATCAACAATCAACAGGGCGGTCCATACGCACTACTGAGTGGTGTACTCGCCCTACTCTACACCAGCATCGGTATACTGCGATGGGGCATCACTCCAACGTATATTGACTTCTGGGGTGGTCTCCTCAGTTTCGTACTAAGCGTTGTCCTAGTCGTCATTGCCATGTACGTATGGTTACCGAATCACACCGTTACTGAGGCATCACAGCCACTTACTGCCATAGAATTCGTCGGACTCGTGTGCTTGGCCATGAGCGCTTTTGCACTTCGTTGGTATCAACTTGACACGTTGCCCGCTGCAACAAATGCTGAAGCACTCCAGAGTTTGTATGCCACCACGGCATGGAATTCTGCCGCAACAAATCCAATTGCGCTCACACCATCGATGACTAGTCAATTCACGGTGTTGTTGCAAGGATTGAGTAGCGATCTATTTGGTATGTCAATCAACGCGGTGCGCTATGTGTCGGTGATACTTGGCACCGCAACCGTTGTCATCACGTTTCTGGCCACACGCATGTTTTTCGATGGACGCACCGCGTGGTTCAGTGCCATTGTCCTTATGGCCATGAGCAGCCACATCGAATTTAGCAGACTCGCCATCTCTGTTGTCGCAGATACGACGTTGATTGCCGCCATCGTCTACGCACTTGCAAGTGCCTGGGGCAAAGGGTTACGCCGTTGGTATCTCCTGGCAGGCATCCTTTTGAGCCTGACACAATACACCTACCACACCGGCAAAATCATCCCGGTGATTTTTGCGATTTGGTTATGTTTGTACGCATTACAGTATTGGACAGACGTAGAAAGTCGACTTACCCACTTAACTGCAATGTGGGGGATTACACTGCTCGGGTCTTTGCCTCATTGGTGGAGTATTGTGGTACAGCGCGACCAATACACGACGAGTTTACTCCAGGTCAATCTTTTTGGTACAAACTATCAGACCGGACAAACGTGGTTGCAAACCATTGCAAGCCAGCAACAACTACCTGATTGGCAGGTCATACTGTACAGTTTGCGCGATGCGGCTGCTGGATTTATCGCAGTTCCATTGCGCGACTTGTACGAAATTGGACTACCCATGCTGACAATCCCTGCCGCCGTCGTATTTCTCTTTGGCATTCTTATCATGGCCAGAGAATATGCTGATCCGCGTAACTGGTTGATTTTTCTAGGGTTACTGAGTGCCGTTTGTATTGCTGCGCTGACTATCAACACTCCTTCTGCACAACGTATGATTTTCGTTGCTCCATTTGTGGCAATGGTCATTGGGATCGGCATCGCGGACATGGGTAAATGGTTCCGGATTGACTGGATTCAGCACGATTGGAACATCAATCCGCGCATCATTCAGCTCTTGAGTGGCGTACTTGTTCTAGCCATCGCTGGCTACGATGCGCAATCATACATTGGAACGACGAGAAACGCATTGACGAATCCGGTCGATCAGAGTGCAAACGCAATACGTGCGCACGCAAAAGATTATCCCGCGGGATCTGATTTGTACTTGTTTACCCAGCCTGAGCTGTATTACCACGAGAGTGCACTTCTGCAGTTCTCGCTACCAAATGTGACGGGCATCGATGTATACCCACCATTGCAGGCAGCACCCACTTGGCAACTCAGCGGTGGCACCACGTTGTTTGTATTTAGCCAGGCACGCCTCAATGAGCTGAGTTTTGTTCGGCAATTCTACCCGGGTGGCCGCGAGCGCCGTGTATATGCATCCGATGGTGAAATTTTGCTTGTATTTTATGAGGTGAATGGGATTCATCAACAAAGCACGCCGTAGTGGCTGTGCTACAATGGTGTCGAATAGAACTGCATCACAGTTAGGGTTGCCATATGACCAACGGTCCACAAAAACCAGTACTTTCGGTAGTTGCGCCAGTATACGACGAAGAAGTGCTCCTCCCGGAATTTTATCGACGTGTCATATCTGCCATGGAACCCCTGGGTGTCCCCTTTGAACTTATACTTGTTAATGATGGATCTCATGACCGTTCGGGCGTTATCATGGATGAATTGCATGCCCAAGACGCTCGTGTAAAGGTTGTGCATTTCTCACGAAACTTTGGCCATCAAATAGCAATTACTGCAGGTACTGATCACGCCCAAGGTGATGCTGTTGCGGTGATTGATTCAGACCTACAAGACCCTCCTGAAGTCATTGTGGATATGTTCCACAAATGGCGAGAAGGATACCAAGTTATCTACGGTGTCCGTAGTGAACGTGACGGTGAAACAGCCTTCAAACGGGCAACAGCGAGCATGTTTTATCGACTGATTCGCAAGATTACCAACATCAATCTCCCACTCGACACCGGGGATTTTCGGTTGATGGACCGACGCGTTGTTGACGCAATGAAAAAGATGCGCGAGCATCATCGATTCATGCGTGGGCTTTCGGTGTGGGTAGGCTTCAAACAAACCGGCGTGTCGTACCGTCGAGATGCGCGCAAAGCCGGAGTAACCAAATATCCACTGCGCAAAATGCTTCAGTTTGCACTCGACGCAATAACGAGCTTTTCATACTTACCACTGCAACTTGCCACGTATAGCGGATTCGCGATTGCGGGATTAAGTGTAGTAGCCATACTTATCGCAATCATCTTACGGTTGACCGGGAATGTGATTGCAGGGCAAGCAACGACGCTGGTGAGCGTCTTGTTCCTCGGCGGGATTCAGCTCATATTCTTAGGCATTATCGGCGAATACCTAGGCCGTATCTACGACGAAGTGAAGCGGCGACCACTCTATATTGTTGCCGAACGACATGGATTAGAGGCACCCGACATTGAGTGATATTCCCCAAGAAGTACTGTACGGAACAGTACAAACTGCCCGCGGCACAAAGTTGCACGCAACAAAGCCGCCCCGCGAAAAAGCATTTCTCGTAGGAAGTGAACTCACTGGCGATCGCAGTCCTTGGCCAGCCGAGGATTCGTTGGCTGAACTCGCATTGTTGGTTGACACTGCGGATATAGACGTGGTTGGTCAGACTTTCCAACGCCTCAAACACCCCTTCTCACAGTATTTCATTGGACCAGGTAAAGTACACGAAATAGCGGCGCTTAAAGAGACGTTACAGTATGATTTGGTCATTTTTGATGATGAGCTCACACCTGGACAAACGCGCAATCTCGAAGAAACGTTGAAAACTCGGGTACTCGATCGGACAACGATTATTCTTGATATTTTTGCTCGGCACGCACGCACACGAGAAGGGCGCATTCAAGTTGAATTAGCGCAATACAAGCACCTTTTGCCACGACTACGCCGTCAGTGGACACACCTCGAACGACAAGCGGGTGGTGGCGGTGGGTCAGCTGGTGGCGTTGTTGGTCTGCGTGGCCCTGGCGAAACACAGCTCGAAGTTGACCGACGCCTAGTGAGTAAACGCATCGCACAACTTGAAGAACACATCAAAGATATACACGCACAACGCGAGGTCTACCGTGAACGGCGACGACGCACCGGCATCCAGGTCGTGGCTATTGTTGGGTATACAAACGCAGGCAAATCGACACTTCTGAACGCCATGGCTGGACCATCTGTCCGTGCTGAAGATCGCCTATTTGCCACATTAGATCCGACTACGCGACAAGTCACCACTCCTCGGGGCACGCAGTTCTTGCTCACAGACACGGTCGGTTTCATTCAAAAGCTGCCAACCGAACTTGTAGTTTCGTTTCGCGCAACATTGGAAGAGATTGCCGATGCAGATTTGATTCTCCATGTCCTGGATATTACGCATAAAAACGCCGACCAACAGACTCAAACAGTCTTGGAGACACTCAAACAACTCGGCATCGAGCAGACGCCCATGTTGACAGTGCTCAACAAAATTGACAAACTCCAAGGAGTTGACCAGGCCGAGGTCTCGGGTATGGCCGAAGCTCTCGGTCTTCCCAGTGACTTTGTGGCGGTATCTGCCCAACAGGGGTGGGGAATCGATCAACTTGCACGACGCATCGAGCAGATGCTCGAGCGTCAAATGACAACGCTACGAGCATATTTGCCGTATCGGCGCGCAGATTTACTCCAACTCTGGCGGCAACGTGGCGTCGTCACAAGCGAAGAATACGACGGAGATGGCGTTGTGGTCGAAGGAAGAATACCAGAAGAACTTCTCCCACTTATTCGAGGCGCTACGTCATCGTGACCGAACACGAATCACTCACGCCGCAAGTCATGCGCAAAAACTACTACAAGGGCATCTTCAACGGCGCCGTCTTCGGCATGGGTGAAGCCGCCAGCAGTCCTGGTTTAGTGTTATCGCTGCTGATTCGACAACTCGGTGGATCGCTGACACTGGTTGGCCTGTTACCAGTCATACAAAGCGCCGGGTATTTGCTGCCACAACTCCTTGTAGGCGGTCGAGTGCAAGCACTGGTACATAAACTACCTGTTTATCGACGATTTGCATTTTTGCGATTCATCGCGCAAGCAGCCATGGTCACCGCGTGTTTCTTTGCCGGCGTCATTGATAGCATGTGGGCACTGGTCGCAATATTATTCTGCTACGCTCTATTTAATTTTGGCGGTGGAGTTACCACACTGAGCTTTCAGGATGTGGTCGCAAAAACCGTACCAAGTAATCAACGCGGACGTTTTTTTGGCACACGTCAGCTTCTCAGCGGTTTACTCGCATTTAGTATTGGTGGACCACTGGTACGCTGGATGTTAAGTGACGAGAGCCCATTCGCATTTCCACATAACTTTGCGTTAATCAGTGCATTCAGTTTAGTCTGTTACGCATTGGCGATGTCTGTCTTCGCCACGGTTCAAGAACCACCAGCGCAGCACGTTGTGCCGAGTATGTCGTTCAAAGATACACTCAACGCAGCACCAGCGATGCTCCGAGAACATCACGATTATCGCCAGTTTATTGTCGTGCGCTTATTTTTGTTGATAGGCCGCATGGCTGAACCGTTTTTTATCATTTATGTGACTGAGCAACTCGGGCTTCCTGCCAGCATAGCTGGTGTTTTTGTGGCAAGTGCAGCCGTTGCCGCGGCGATTTCGAACGCGGTATGGGGACGTCTCGGCGATAGTCGCGGTAAACAGTGGTTATTGCGCGTAACCGGTAGCGTTGCCATGCTACCACCGTTGATGATGTTGGTTGCACCGTCGATAGGTGCCACACACGAAACCTTGTTGATAATCTGGCTTTTGTTGTTGAGTTTAGCATCGGGGACATCAGCAGACGGTGTGAGTATCGCGAGCATGACGTATTTGCTCGAAGTGGCCCCTCCGGAGCAACGCCCATTGTTCATGGGTCTCGCCAACACCATCCTCGGCGTAGGGGCACTCATTCCCGTCGTTGGCGGCATGCTCGTTAGCACCTTCGGATATCAAACCGCATTCGGAATTGCAGCGACCTGTAGCTGCATCGGCGTCATCCTTGCACGCCGTCTCCGAACGCCCCGTCCTCAAAGAGCTTGATCAATTAACTGCCACGTCTCTTCGGCCGCCTCAACATGTGGCAAATGCCCACACTGTGGGACAATCGCGAGATGTGCATCCGGCAATTGGTCGACCAATTTGAGTCCATCCGTGGCCGGAAAGACAGGATCACTATCGCCCCAAATTACATACACAGGACAGGTGATGCGTGCGAAATGCCGTGGCACCGGCATGTCTCCATCTTTGGGCGATACGGATTGCACAATTTGCCCTTGAAGGTGGCCCAACACACGCACGGGCATGGCGTATCGCTCTACCTCGGCCGCAGTTACCCATGCTTTGCGACGACTCACACTACGCAATCCAATGCCAATTAGTGCTGGCGCAGTAGACCAGTATGCTAGGGCATAACCGAACAACGGCAGACCGACTAACTTGGCCATCGGTGGTCGATCAGTGGCAAATGCCTCAGGGGCAATTGCGATTATTTTGTGTACTTTTGCACTGTCCAAGATTGCCGTTTGCATGGCCACACGCCCCCCGTAGGAATGACCGATGAGGGTTGCATTTTCGATGCCAAGCTGGTGCATGACCGATAAGAGTAACCGTGCTTGCGCGTCTGTTGCGTAGTCACTCGAATTATCCGAACGCGCAGAAGCACCTGCACCGATTAAATCGACGGCAATGACTCTTTTTTGGCGTGTGACTAATCGGGTGACCACTTCTTCCCACGTGTCGCTCCACCCCGCAAATCCGTGGATGAGCATGACCACATCACCTTGTCCGTAGTCACGCACGGCAACCGCATTTCCGTGTATTTGCAGTATTCGTGTTTGGGGCGTATTGAGTTGTGCAACCGTGTATTTTTCGCGTAGACGGATTAAGATAAATGGTACGAGTAGCACGGCCACAAACGCCACCAAAAGGACTTGAGTCAGCACAATATTACTCCTCATCACCGTTGTAACACAGTGCCACTGCACTTGCAATCACGTATTCACCATCGTGACTTATGCTTATGTCAATTTGCTTGATATGTAACTGTGAAGCAACAACCTGCGCATGATCATAGAGTTGAACGATCGGCTTACTCAGGTCATCACGACTTATTTCGACACTCTTCCAAGAGATGGCATGTTCACCACTACCAAGACCATGAAATCCTGTGCCCAGTAATTTGGACACTGCTTCTTTGGCAGCCCATCGCCCTGCAAGTGCATGTACACGATCTCCGCAGATCTGCTGCTCATGAGCAGTGTAGATACGCGAAACAAATCGCTCGCCATATGTTCTAAATGCAGCCTCAATGCGCGACACGCGCATCAAGTCAATGCCGGTGCGGATGTGCAAATGTTTCATTGCCTACCAATCAACGCCAAGTCAGTGATTTCGGCCATATAATCGTTGCCGCGCGCTTCAATGCGTATTGATTTCAAAAATCGCGCTAGCTTAAGGTATTCATCCTCACGGAGGTCTACATCAAGCTGGTACCACTCATACGGCGGCAAGGCGCGATAGCGAATACGACCGGTATCCGTGACCAACGTGTCGCCTGATTTGAACGCGTACAAACAGAAGTTGCGCTCAAGTTGCTCGTCAGAAGGACTGACGTATTTATACACGAGCGTAAACATTACAGGGCATTCGGAACCAGCGATGCCATCTACGGGCACCGATTGAGTGAGCACTCTGACCCAAGCGGTTAGACGGAGCGACGTGTACTCTGAGACATCTGCATCAAGTGATTGCTCAACTCCTACCGCAAATGGACGTGTCTGACTCCCATCACGGCGTAACCGCAAGATTCGCACTTGTTCATCCGCAGAACAGAGATCGGGGGATTCAGGACGACAGCCCTGCACCACCGAGATTCGCCCATTGAGTTCATCAGCCCGCATATTCGGCGCTTCAGCGCGGCGAAACTCATTCCAGCCTCCAATAGTTGTAGTACCACTAGCATCCGCAGAAATATCTTGCCAATCAGCATCTTCGATGATTTGCCAAGATGCTGCAATAGGTTGATCAATCTCACCGTTTTGGGATGCAACCACGAGTTGCCCCTGCGCCACACTCACGGTATTCTCGCCGTGTTGCACCGTCGCACTACCCGATCGCACGGCAACCTCGTAGCGCTGGTCTTTGTTTTTGTCGAGTACGTGTACGCTATAACTACCACCTGGAGTCATCCAGACAATAATGCCATCGGGCAAAACTACGTTGTACTCGACGCGTTTGTATGGTTGAAATTGTGCGACATCGTATCGCGCATAGCCACTGTGTTGTTGTAAGCTGACGATTTGACGCTGATTATTCCAACGTGACACTTGGTAGGTATGGTAAACCAGGTCGCTCCCTTCATCCTGTGCCCATAATTGGATGTGTGTGGTATCAGGGAGTACCAAAGACGCGACCGGCCCATACCCTGCAGCAGGCAGGGTGCGTACGCGGTCGCCAGATCGCAAGGGTATACAGATATCTGATTCACCAGGGCATGGATCCACGTTGCCTGGCAATCGTTCAATAGCACGACTCGTTACGCTGCGCGGTTCTTGGAGCAATACACCAACGGTTACGTGACTACGCAGCATGGCACCTTCTTGGGTGCGCATGGCGTCGTTGTACACTTGCCAAGCAACTTGTGCGCTCACATTTGCAATTGCGACAAACACGACAAAGGCAATTACAAGCGTGACCCACGCACTGAACTCTGGCTTACGCCACCAGGAGGATTCGGGCATATTTGACTGTGACGGTTGCGATGACGACGTCATATGTTCCACTTCAATATATTGGCAGGTAGCGATCGAGTTCCCATGTACTTACATGTTGACGATACTCTTCCCATTCCTTTTGTCGCGACTCAACAAAGCGCTCAAAGATCAAAGGACCGAGTGTATCAGCGACCACTTCATCACGTTGCAACGCCTGAATTGCATCTCCGAGTGTCATTGGCAGTGGCACATGAATACGTGAACGGGCGTTCATGGTCACCAAGTCCTCTTCCGCTGCAGTTGGCAACGGAAGTTCACGACGAATACCGTCCAAACCAGCTTTGAGCATGACCGCGTACGCCAAATACGGATTACACGATGGATCTGGAGAACGCACCTCAATGCGTGTAGTTTGAGGTCGGTCACTGAGTACACGTGGCACACGAATGAACGCACCTCGATTGGTGCGCCCCCAACTCACGAGTACCGGTGCTTCGAATCCCGGCACTAACCGTTTGTACGAGTTCACAAGCGGTGCGAGCACCGCCAACATGCCAGGGGCATGTGCGAGCACACCTGCAATAAAATGCTTGGCCAACTGTGACAGACCATAACTGTCGTTCGCATCCGCAAAAAGATTCGCACCGGTGACGGAATCGACCAGACTTTGATGAACGTGCATGCCACTGCCAGGCAAACCGGTCATCGGCTTTGGCATAAATGAGGCAAACATGCCTTGACGCAGGGCGCGTGACCGCAACACTTGGCGCATGGTCATCACCGCATCAGCGGCGACAAGTCCAGACTCAAGTTGCAGGTCAATTTCATGCTGCCCAACGGCACCTTCGTGATGTGTTGCATTCACCTCGATGTGATACGCCTGGAGGGCTTTCACCACTTGCCGGCGAAATTGAGTGTACGTATCATTCGTTGCATCAAAATACCCAACGGAATCATTTGGCACAAGAACCGGTCGACCATCACCATCTGCTTTGAACAGGAAAAATTCTACTTCTGCACTTAAACGATAGACAAAGCCCATGGATGCGGCTTCTTCGACCGCACGACGGAGTACACGCCTAGGGTCACCTGCATACGGGCGGCCATCTGGAGAATGCACATCACAGATCAAGCGTGCGGTCGCAATCCCAGCATCACCATCTGGTGGCGCAACAGCAAAGGTTGAACGATCAGGTATCAAGTACATGTCGGTCTCAGCCACGCGTGCTGGCCCTTCAAGCGCTGAACCGTCGAACCACACTCCATGGTCAAGACAATCAACCAGATTACTTACTGGGATGGTGACATTCTTGAGCATGCCTGCAATATCGGTGAACTGCAAACTAATGAACTCAACATGATGTTGCTGCACCAATTTATGAATGTCATCATTTGTCACTACAATGCTCCTTTCGCGCTCAGGGAGACGCTGGTTGACCAATTGGCTCAAAGCGTAACTGATACTCGCCTCCGCGAGATTGATAGGTCATCTCCTCAATCCGTATTGTACCCTGTGCATCGCTCCGAACCACATAGTCGGCAACAGCCACTCGGCCAGGTACGACCACAAGTGGATCACGCGTCGTATCATCACCGTCAAAGCGCAGTTGCATGGCGCCCGATGTAAGCTGTGCCTGTACTGCTAGCTGGTAGGTAATATCAGGCAAGAGTCCATCAATGGAACGCCACATCACCCCCTCGGACCCAACAAACCGCACCGCCAAAGCGGACGGCTGACGTTCAGCGGATTGCAAGAAGACAACCTCTTCGCCAGAACGAATGGTACACGACACACAAAGCATCATACACCAGAGTAAAAACAGCGATTGTTTAACCGTACGACTCAGGACGTGAATCAACAGTGTACGTTGTTGTGGCATCGACTTTCTCTAATTTCAATGGAGTAATAGAAACAACACGGAGTGTGGAGCGACAGTCCACGCACACCACAGATGTACCTTTGATGACATGACTTTGCACAGCCAAACGTCGTCGACACACTGGACATTGAGAAACTTGCACGGCCATCTCATCACCTCTCGTATTCTTATGCTTCTCGGGCAAAGAGTGAATCAACAAAGGTCGTTGCGTCAAACATCGCCAAGTCGGTCATCTTCTCGCCGGTACCAACATAGCGGACAGGGCGTTGAATATCTTGCGCGATCGCAAACGCGATACCGCCTTTGGCAGTACCATCCATTTTGGTGATTGCAACGGCGGTAACATCTGCAGCAGCGGCAAATGCTTTAGCCTGAAGGACACCGTTCTGGCCGGTGGTAGCATCGATTACCAAGATTACTTCATGTGGTGCATCCGGAATTTTCCGACGTATGATGTTGCGTAATTTGGTGAGCTCCTGCATGAGGTTGATTTTGGCATGTAGACGGCCTGCCGTGTCCACAATTAATACATCACACTCCTCGGTGGTGGCCTGCTCAACTGCATCATACACGACTGCACCGGGATCAGCACCTTGACCGCGAGAAATTACCCGTACTCCGACGCGCGATGCCCACGTCTCGAGTTGCTCGGTGGCAGCCGCACGAAATGTATCACCAGCCGCTAATAGCACTTTTTGCCCGCGTGTGTGATAGCGATGTGCTAACTTTGCGATTAACGTCGTCTTTCCTGCACCATTGACACCCACTACAAGTACTACATGCGGTTTCGATTGGGTGTTGACGAGGATTTGTTGTTCGGTCAGCACCCGCACCATCTCCGCACGCAACATGTCACGCACTTCTGCAGGCTCTTTGACATTATTGCGACGCACACGATCTTTGACGCGATTCACCAAATAGAGCGATGTCTCTACGCCTACATCGGCTTGGACCAGAAGCGCTTCAAGATCATCCCACAAATCATCGGTGATTTGGCTAGCACCAAATAGCGCAGTAATCTGACCAAAAAAACTTTTACGTGTGCGCGCAGTTGCATCTTTCAGCTGAGTAGCCTCACTCTGCGCCTCTTGCTCATCACGTGGTGCATCTCGACCTTGACCAAATAACCGCTGCAGTAATGACATAAACCCCTCTAACGCTGGGTGGGTATTAAATGAAGTGCCTGATGAACCACCTCGATGACATGCGACACCTCGTCATCGTACAGTTCTGGGAAGTTGGGCAATGAGAGGACCTGAGTGGCCATCTGTTCCGTAATCGGCAGCCCATTTGGTGGTGAAAATTGCTGATACACCGGCTGTCGATGCGTTGGCAATGGATAATGAATGTCGGTGCCAATACCAGCTTCTTTGAGCGAGTGTTGCAGCGCATCGCGATGTGGTGTTTCTATTACATACAGATGATAGACTGATTGATAGCCTGACGGAACGACGGGAGTCACCACATCAAGTGGTGCAAACGCATCTGAGTAGCGTTGTGCAATTTGTTGACGGCGTAAGGTGCTTTGCGGTAAATGGCGCAACTTGACGCGCAACAATGCCGCTTGTAATTCATCTAACCGTGAGTTGAACCCAAACTCTTCGGTCGTATAGTACTTGCGTTCCCAACCATATTGACGAAGTTTACGAACTCGTTGCGCAATGGCATCGTCATTGGTGACCACTGCACCGCCATCACCGACTGCACCGAGATTTTTGGTGGGATAAAAACTAAATGCAGAGACATCAGCAATACTGCCT
>Ga0194130_10007366_pt1 | contig 12206 bp, 10 predicted proteins | sample TA2KigsurfametaG_FD_160084 | JGI IMG/M metagenome (GOLD analysis project Ga0194130, IMG submission 160084) | Freshwater microbial communities from Lake Tanganyika, Tanzania - TA2015050 Kigoma 12 surface | ecosystem: Environmental > Aquatic > Freshwater > Lake | place: Tanzania: Lake Tanganyika... | reverse complement strand
AAATGATGAGTTTGTTTATCCAATTAAATGCTTTTCACAGAAGACAAATATATTTTATATTTGTGAGAAAAATATTGATAATAAAGGAGTATGGATACAAGCAACAACTGAAGATGTTTTATTATTATTAAAGAAAATTCAGTGTAAAATTATTACTGAACTAACAAAATGGAAAATAGAGAATAAAAGCAAAATTGATGGAAATGATAAACTGTCGGAACAATTTAATAAAGCAGTTATAAAGTTAATGAGTGTCAACTTTACAACACACGATGTGGGCGCTAGTCGCATACGCAACGCATTATACACATTTTTAAAGACAGATTTGAAGAATTTGATTGAATATGAGTTTGAATTATAAATTTATTATTTCTTATTATTTTTAGTTCTTATTTTATTATGTCCATTTTTTTTATATTTTCTAGTTCCACCGTATTTATATTTTCTAGTTTTATTTTTTTTATTTCTATCTTTGGTATTTCTGTCTTTGGTATTTCTTCCTTTGGCAACATTTTCAAATATTGAATCAGGAATTTTAATTATTTCTTTAAAATTAGCAATAGAAAAACCAGCAGTACTGGGTATTCCTTTTTGTCCAAATATTTTATTACAGGCACCATTTTTCATTTGTTGTTTTAATGTTCTGTCGCCAATATGATAAAAATATGATGATAATAGTTCCTGAAAAAAACGACATTCTAATAAAACAATATCATTTTTTAGGTCCATATTTGCGGAAAAAACATCGTGTTCAGCATATTCTAACCAATCATAGTATTTTATTGAGCCATCTCTTTTTTTATTTTTCTCATTATCTACAGGATTTTCAAAAAAATCAAAATAGCTGTTTAATGAAAATGATGGGTCGCCATAAATATCTTTGTCTTTGTCAACAATAGTATCTTTTGAAAAAATGAGTGATGTATCTATTAATTCTTTATATTCGTCTTCTTTAAAAGTATCATCAATTAAATAATCTATTAATATTTCTGGTTGTAAAAATAATTCTTTTACAAGTTGTACAATTCTACTATTATCATCGTGTATATCAAGTATATCTTTTAATTTTTCTTTAATTTCTTTGTATAAAGCATAATTTATATGTCTTGAATTAAAAGTTAATAAGCTTTTTAAATAAGTATATGTTTGAGTTACAAGCTCATTGTAGAATATATAATAATAAAATCTGTTTATTTTGAATAAAATTAAAAACATATATGTTTTTAACTGTTTTACTTCTGTTTTCTTATTTCGTAATTTAATTTTTTCATCTCTTGTTAAAATATTGGACACAGTAAAATAATCGTATAATTTATCAACACATTTTTCTATGTGTTTTATAATTTCTACAACATTTTTAAAATAATCTGACATTCCAGGTATACTACGTGAGAAACCTGTGTAATCAGTTGTCATATGTAATATTACATCAATTATATCTTCTGCTTTGGCTGAAAATGTCATTTGTATTTTTGAACATACATTATCTATGTTAGAAATATTTTCTTGACTAGTTACTTGGTCTGTTTGTAAATAATATAATCTTTTATTTTTTCTGTAAAGCATATATCTACCTGGAACCACTATTTCTTCACCTTCTTTTGATGGATTATTAAATATTACTTCACCTGGAATTGGTTTTAAATTATCCATATGGTTAACAATATTTCTTAGCATATTTAAGAAAGTATCTAATATTATATTATTGCTTTGGCGTGGTTTGTAATATGTAACAACCCATTCCACATTAGTAAAATTAGAACATTTTTTTGCAGTGTCTTCTTTAAATTTAAAATGTATATCATATTCTTTACCAGTTTCAGCACATTTGTATTTGTATAATTCATTTTTTACATCAGTAGGAAAATTATCTTCAGGATAATCTTTATCAAGATGTTTACATAATGTGCTTAGTGTTTTGTTAAATTTTGGTTTTGATATATCATTTGTAATATTAAAGACCGCATCCGGGTATAAACTTCCAGGTTCTTCACCATTATCAAAACTATATAATTTTGCTGTTGGCTGTTCTTCATTTCGTTCGGATATATCGGCATCAATACTAGATGCGACTGATGAGCCTTTAGATGAACCTTTAGATTTTGTTGAACTTTTAGATGAACTTTTTGATTTTGCTGACCCTTTAGATTTAGATGATGATTTGCTTGATGCGTTTTCTTCTTCCATTTCTTCTAATTCATCGCCTTCTTCCATTTCTTCTCCTTCTTCAACTCCTTCCATTTCTTCTCCTTCTATTTCTTCAACTTCTCCTTCCGAATCTTCATTGTCATCGTCATCATACATTTCATATTCATCCAATTTCTTAAACTCTTCCATATCTTTTCTTGCTGAATCTGAGTTATATAAAACATAAGTTGGCCTAAATTCTTGTGTTTCTGTTAGTTTGACTAAATTTGTGCTTTCTACTTCATATCCTATACTTAATATTTTATCTAAACCTGCTTGATTATTAATATTTCCTCCGCTTAATTTATGTTTTCTAGTTACTTTTGGTTTATTTCTCATAGTATTTTTCATAGTATTTGATATATATAATATAGATTATATATTATATAATTTATTCATCTTCATTACGCTCCTTAAAGTAGTTCATAATATCATCAAGTAACTCATTTGGACATGTAGGCGATGGTATCATTAACCCCATTTTATCAAACGTAACGTGTTCTAATGGATTAAAATTATGTTTTATTAATATTTCCCATCTTTCAGTGTATTTCCTATTTTTTTTGGATCCGTGAAAGTAGTGGCGAATTACGCCTGGAACATATCCAATACGCAAATTGGCGCACCTAGCCTGAAACTCTGAAATAGTTTGTTTATATCCTTCTGTTGACAATTCATTTACTGCTTTAAGTCCCTTATTAATAAAAGACAGTGCCATTATATTATCGCCAGAACCAAGCACTGCGACTTCAAATAATCCATTCATTTTTTCATATGCCTTCCTAGTACACGCATAAGCATAACCCGGGTGCCAATAATTTTCTCCTTGTCCCAAATATCTGTTTTTCTTTGTATATTGGTAGCCAAAACTGTTAAATACTTTCATTGTCAGCTTCTCTTTATCCATGTCTACACAATGACTAAATAATTGGACAACATCTTTACACCCATTTAATACTTTCAATGTATCTAGTGCCCAACTAACATTTTCAAATTCAATATCAGCATCAATCCACGCAAAGGCTTTCCATTTTTTTGGAAGCAAATACTTGACTCCTAAATTAATCATATTTTCTTTATGCCATAATGGTGCTGTTTTTGTTCTAATTTGTAAATGTTTTTTGTTTCCTTTTTCAGTAACATAAAACTGCTGATCGTCGTAAGCTAATTCAACAATATGTAATGCCACATTTGGCTCTTCTAGTTCTATTCTTCTAACAAATTCTCTTGCTAAAAGATAACGGGTGCCATATTGGCACGGATTAGAAATCACAATAATAACATTTAATTTGTCTTCAATTGGTTCATTATTATTAATTGCGGCCTTAATTTCATTTTCGCAGTATTTAATGTCATCAATTTCAATATTATTTATGACTGTCATTGTTGTATAATATAAATTTGTATTATTTATATCATATTTTTACTTATTTATATGAATTTTATTATTTAAACAGAAGGAAAACTTGCACTCATGGCCACGCCACAGACACCTGGGTCATTTGTACTGTCACTACGAGCAATCTTTACATAACCTTGATCTCCCCAAGAAGTAGACCAAGAGTTTTTAACTAACCAATATTTAATTCCATTTTCAACACCATAACCGACAATGAGGACACCATGATCCAAATTTGTTCCACAGCTAGAGCTAGTTAAGACGCCAGATGAATACGATTGGAAATAACGGGTGTCAGCCTCAATCGCAATAGCAACAGGTTGTTGTAAAACAGCAGCCTTCAATGAAATCTGGTCGTTGGGCTTCACATCAGAGCAACTGGAGAAATGTTCAATAGCAGAGCAAGAGTGGCAAGAACCGGCAGTCTTGGTCACACCAGAAGTGTAAGGATAAGACGCATCAGAACACATACCGTTGTCAATCGCATATTTAAATGCGCCATCCATTTGGCCACCATTACATCCCATGCTGCCATATTTGAGGCCAGCACAGTCAACCAACTCCTGCTCAGACAAGCTCACCAAAGAGCCCTTAGCAATAGCCCAAGCACCCTCCATAGCACCAGAAGCAGAAAATGTCCAGCAAGAGCCACATTGGCCTTGATCCTTGACAGAAGTGACGGCGTTATGTTGGCGCCAATCGTATGAATCAGGGGCACCAGAAGCACTGCTGCTAAATGATTTACAACCAGTAGCTTGAACGTCTGATTTCAAGCCAGAAACATACATAGCCTTAAATTCCTGGGGTCTCAAATCAGTAAAATGATTGACTGCCATAGTGAAATTCTGTGAAACATCATTGTTGTGTTGTCTGATAGCTCTGAAATTCTCTCTAAAAACAGAAAAACGCTCCTCCATTTCTTGAAGGGTGGAATATTTCTTGCTAAATCTTTCTTGGAAGTTAGTAAACTCCTTCCACTCAAAAAGATCATCAACGGCAGTAGTAGTAGATGAATCAACAACACCTCTGAGGTTAGATTGAGACAAAACAGAAGCCAAGAACGACAATAAAATAATATATTGCATCATTTTTATATACACTAACAAAAAAATCTTTAACTTGTTTTAATTTATTTTTTATAATTAAATAACTTATAAATTTTATACTTCATATTGAACAAATGAAGTAATTATAACTGGATATTTTTGTATATTATTTTTTGATATACGTTTATCAATAATATTTTCAGCACTATGAAATTCATTTGTTAGTTTAGCTTCATAAATATTAGTATCTGTATTATCTTCTTTGTCAAAATATGTTTTCTTAAGTGTAGTTTCAGCTTTTAATTTTTTCAAGTGAAACATTTTATTTGTAGCCCGAATTATTTTATAAAAGCTATTAAATGGGCTTCCAAAATCTTGAATCATTATAATTTTATTAATATATTCTGCGTTGCTGTCATATTCAATAGGTCCTATTTCCATTTCAAAAGTAAGATTTGTTAGTTTGTTAGTTTATTAATATTATAATTCTATAAAACAAGTTTAAAATTTATTTTTAGTTCAATTTTTTACTTTCAAAAATAAAACAAACTAACAAATTTAAAATTAGAAAGAAAAATTATATATATTATTTTTATAATTATGTTTTTAGAATTGTTGCATTATTTGATTGGACTGTTTTTTGTTAGTTTATTAATTTGTTTAATTATAAAAACACACAATTATTTTAGTAGAAATAATAAACCGCTAACTCCGCAAACAATGACTGAACAGTTTTTACACAAAAAGTAGAAAAATTTTTTTTTGTTTTTAGTTTTTTTCTGTTTTTTCAATTTAAAAATAAAATTGAAATTATTTTTCTGAAAAAAAATTGTGATATAATCAATTTCAGAATCCATCAATTAAATTCAATTTCAATTAAATCTTGAAATCAATTAAAATCAATTAAATTTTCAATTTAAAAACTGTAAAAATGACCCCAATTCAATTAACCATTTCAAATAATACCCTGAATATTAGCATTAATATTGCTGATTTAGTAAATAAAGGTAATATTAATATTAATTTGAATAATTTATTAAACGCAGAACAAGCACAAATTCCAGTAGCTGAAGCACAAATTGTAGATGATGTTAAAAATGTCACAATTCGTAAGCCAATAAAGAAAAATATAATTAAAAAGAGACCTAAATTGCTTATTATAGAAGAAGAAACTATTCCTGAGTTAGAACCCGAATTAGAATCAGAACTAGAGTTAAAAGAAATTACTGACAGTGAAACAGAGTCAGAAAAAGAGTTAGAACTAGAAAAAGAAATAAAAAAAAAATATATTAGTCACAAATATGAAAGAGACCAGGACGGACTTATTCAATGCCCTTATTGCGATTGTAAGAAGAGAAATTTGAGCACAATTTCAATGCACGTTACCACAAATCACGCATCTGAAATGGGCAGAGAACCTAATCGCTACAAATGTGAACACCCTGGATGTAATAAAAGTTTCCCAATTAAAACTAGATTACAACATCATATTAATAACCATCATAAAATAGAAAATTTGGATTGCCCTTTTCCTAACTGTAACTATTCTGATGCTAAAAATAAGCAGACCTTGTACACACACTATGTGCGAAAGCATATGAATTATGAAACAATGTGTAATGGTAATGTGTGTAACACTTGTAACTCTGTAAAGCCAACTGGAATTATTTATCATTTAGCAACGTGTAACCCATCATCACCATTTTGTAAAACTTGTATATGAATATTGTATTGTATATTGTGTATTGTATATTGTATAAAACTTTTAAAATTCTTAATTATAAATCTGTTTTTTCTTTTTTTAAATTTAAATTTTAATCGGGTTATAATTGAGAAAATCAAATATATTTCATAATATATTGAAGTTATGAAATATCTTGGTGGAAAACAAAGATTAGGTAAGCACATTGCGCCCATTTTGAAAGACGTTTGGGCTACATACGAAAGCTTTTTTTCAACATCTTTAGAAGCATATTTAGAGCCATTTTGCGGTTCTCTAGGAGTTTTAAAGAATATGACAGATATTAATAAATCGGGTGTACAAATTTTAGCAAATGACTATCACCCTGATTTAATTCAGATGTGGAATGAAGTAAAAGCAGGCATATTTGTGTGTCCAGAAAGTGTCTCTGAGGAAGAATATAATGCCGCGAAATTGTTACCAAGCCCAAGTGCGTTAAAATCGTTTATTGGCTTTGGTATGAGTTTTGGTGGCAGATTTTTTGGTGCTTATTCTCAAAAATATTTGAATGATAAACCAGAGGATTTCTGTAAGGAAATGACAAATAGTTTGAAACGTATTAAACCTGTAATACAAAATGTCACTTTTACCAATAAAGAATACCAGGAACTAACACCAAAAAATATGTTTGTATATTGTGACCCACCTTATGCGTTCAGTAAGTATCCAATTAAATACAGAAGAGCTACTAAAAAATATGATGTATTTGACAATACGAAATTTTGGGAGCTAATGCGAGAATGGAGTAAGACTAATTTGGTTGTTGTGTCGGAAGTAACAGCGCCGCCAGATTTTGTTAATGTGTGGGAACAGGAGAGATATAGAAGTGCTGCGCAAAGCAAGAAGACGCGTTTCTGTGAAAAATCAGAAACAGAATCAAAAACACATAATACAGAAAAATTATATATTCATGAGTCTATTGCTTCAAAATTATTTCCTGTATCCGAGACAAAACCCGAATAAAAAATAAAAAATAACAATATTTAAAATTAAAATATAACAACATTTTTTATTCAAGTTTAACCCAAGTTCGCTGAAAACCTTTAAGAGGTTCAGGATTCTCATATACTTCAATAATCTGAAGCATCAGAAATGTATTATTACGCGTATGTATGCGGGTTTCAGGCATTCCAATACAATATTCATCATTAGCACCATTTTCATGTATAACAAAATCCGAGACAACCTTACATTTTAATATTTTTTTCTTGTCACATGAAATAATAACTTCATTACCTATTTGTGGAACTACTACCATTTTAGCCATCCCTTTTGACTGCGTTACAAATCCAGTATGATGTCCCTCTAAATAATCACGAATTAATTGTTTGTAATCGTATGAATTCTTGCTCCAAGAAACTTGCCACTTCATTTTAATATTTTAGTTATTAGTTTTTAATTATTTTAAATAAAATAAAATAAAAAAAAATCAATTTTTTTATTTTAATTAATTAAAATTTTAAATATATTTATATGTATTTATATTTGTTAGTTTGTTGATACAAGAAAGTCATCCAATGATATAATTTGTATTTGTTTTGTTTGTGTCTTATTTATTTCTCGTGCTTTATCCAATTTACCGGAGTTTTCTGTTACAGATTTAGCTACTAATATATCCGTATTTTTAGATACAGATGAACCAAATTTGGCACCAATTGCTTTTACTCTATCTTCAATAACCTTCTCTACAAATCCAGTAACAACAATTGTTTTATTAGTAAAAGGATGATCAGGTTTTGTTATGACTGGAACTGTAATAGCTTCTTTTGACATTTTTAGTTTATTTTCTAATCCAGTATCCTTTAAGAACGCAATGAAATCTGGTATCTTATCTACAAATGCTGATGCTGTTTTAGCAGCCATTCCCTTGATATCTATTAGTTTCATTATTTTTGCTTCATTAGATACCTTAGATACTAAAATATCTGGCTCAGCATCCATAATAAGAGTAAGTCTTGCTTCACTAAATCCGTGTCCAAACATATTTGATGCCGACATAATAGTTACAAGCGATGCTTTTTCAATCTTATCCTTGATACCATTGTATATTTTTGCTGATAATTTCTTTTGAAATCCATCTACTTTTAAGAAGTCAGATTCCGACATTTTAAGAATTTTACTTACACTATCAAATCCAGCATTAATTAATTTTACAACATTACCAGTTCCAAGACCATCTACTTCAATACCCTTAAAGAAACCAGTAATATTCTTTTCCTTTACGGTGGCATCTTCACTGGCATTTTCAAGCATAACATCAATATGCGTTGAGTTCCATGTATAAGGCACATTTGGCATTTTAGGCTCTGGAGCAGGCACTATTACTGACTTAATATAAGGAATTACGTCACCACTGCGAATAAGCTCAATTGTTGCTCCAATTCCAATATTATTATTTAAAATAAATGCTCCATTAAAGCCAGTGGCATATTCTATTTTAACACCGCCAAGCTGAATTGGCTCTATTTGAACACGAGGCTTTAATAATCCGTCTTTACTTGGTGTCCAAATAACATCAACAACTTTGGCTTCAGCCTTTTGGTCAGATAATACCATCTTAAAAGCAAATGCGTGTTCAGGGTTGCCGTGAGTTCTAGGATAAACCGCATCATTAGTGACAATTACACCATCTATTTCATATATATAATTTTGTCTCCAGTCTACAAGTAAATCGGATAATAATTCATTTGATAAAGCAGTTTCAGTCTTATACAATACTGGCTCTACATTAATAATTTGTAAGAACTTCATTTGCTCAGATGGTTTCTTACCAGATGGCATAATAAGTTCATATGCGACAAAATGAACATCTTTAATTGCTTCATTAATCGTCTTGTGATTTACAATACCAGCAACCATATTTCTAGGATTGGCAAATTTATCTTTGTATTTAGATTCAAATACAGTCTTAGGTATAATAAACTCACCACGAATTGCTATACCTTTTGTCTTGGGAAGTTTCAAATGAGCAATCAAATGACTGACATCTTGACCAACTGTGCCGTTTCCTCTTGTATATAATTTTGGAACAGGTCCTTCAGTAGTATAAAGACCGGAAACGCCATCTAATTTACAAGACAATACATAAGGACCCTTATATTTCTGGGTCCATTCTTTTAAAGCGCCAGTATCAGGTTTAATCTTATCCATTGATGCCATTTCATAAGGCAATTGCGCCTTATTTTTCTCAATAACGGCACCAATTTCATTTATGGTAATATTAGAAGGAAACTTAGTGTCAGTATATTCCTTGATAATATCATATTGGTTATCACTTAATACTGGCTGTGAGTTGTAATACATTTTATTTAAATAATGAATTATATTTACAAGCATCTTTTCACTCAAGTGTTCCAAAACTGAAATACCTTCGTGTTTAAATTTTTCTATAATAGCAAGCATTTTAGCATCTGTCTCCTTAGGTGCCGGTATTATTTCTATTGTTTCTTCTACAGGTGTATCTTCTTCAACTAATATTATTGGCGGTTTTTTCTTGCGACTGGTCTTCTTTACTGACGCCTTCATATCTGTAGGAGCATTCTTGTGTGTCTCAATCTCAATACTAGTATCAGCAACTGGCTCCTTCATATATGTAGGCGCATCTTTTTCTTCAGTCCCCGCCTCTACAACCGCCCGCCCATCACGCCTCTCAATCGGCGTCTTATAAGCCATCTTTAAAAAGTCAAATATAGCCTTCTCATCTTCAAAGTGGTTATCAACTTTTGTTCCCTTGATCTTATTTTCCATATAACTGATTCCATGCTCATTTAATGTATAACCTTGTTCAAGCGCTTTCTGACGCATTACAGTGTTAAATGCTTTGCTACCAGTAAAATACAGAATCGCAAAAGCAAACTCTTCAGGAGGCGAATATAGGAAATCAACACGGCGAGATGTGCGAGCACCAGGCAACTTAGCAATTACAAGGGTCTTTGATAGTCCTCTAGATAATACATTTGTAATGATTTTTTGCTTCACCAATTCATCAACAAAATTCTTATAAACAGTACCAGTATTGCCAGTGATAATAACATCAATATCACCGGAGTTTTGGGCGCCACGACGATAAGAACCAACAATCTCAAATTTAGCGTTAGAATCAGATTTCTTTATATTTGAGAAAGTTGTGTTAAATATTTGCTCATATTCTTCTATTTCAGTTCTAGGGATACGCTCTAATAGCTGCTCATAGTATTTAAGACCGACTTTTTGGATGTCATTTAACAATTCATCTTGTTTTTCTCTTAGCTGCTCAATTGTAGTAATACCTTTATCTACTAATTCCTTTGCTTTCTTTGGCCCGATGCCATAAACATCTGTGAAAATATTTATAGGATTGTTTTTTTCTCTTTCTAGTATTTTTAATGTACCAGTTTCCACATATTCATTAAATTTGTCCATAATTGTGTCGCCAATTCCTGGGAGTCCTTTGAGTTGGGCTGGGCTAGTAATGTCCTGGGGAAACGCCATAATTGTTTCTTGTGCTTTTTGATATGCTCGGGCTCTAAAAGGCTCTCCTTGTTTTAACATAATATTACTGAGTTTGTCAAGGAGTTCAATAAATTCTTCATTGTATTTCTTTCCGGCTATTTTAAAATTAGTGTTTTGTGTTGCGGCCATTGTTACTTGTTTTTGTAGTGGTGTCTTTAAATTTGTTTTTTGGATATCTTTTGGTATTATAATATCTTCAGCTGACCCTGGAGAAAAAGTTTTCAATTTTTTGGTTTTTCTAGGATTTTTGGAAATTTTTGAAATTTTTGAAATTTTTTTAGGTTCTTCATTTTCTTCAACAATAATTATTTTGGGTCTTTGTTTCCTTGTTAGTTTAACTTTTGGTTTGATAGCATCTTCTATTTGTTTTTTTAAGATGCTATCCGGTGATATAATTTTAGGATTTGACATATATAATGTCTAAATATAATTATCTTTATTTATCTCTGTGAAAATCCAAATAATTTATTAAGATTTCCTGTAGGACCTTGAGCAAAATTAATATTAGAATTTGGCATTATAAGTTTAGTAGACTTCATTTGTCTTATTTTGTGCTTCTGTATAATATCATTAATTAACTTGTTTCTGTATTCAAGTGGGGTTAATGGTCGTTCTTCTGTAGTCTGATTGTATGCGCTGTTTTGGAAATACTTATTATAAATATAACTATTTTGTTCTGGAGCAGAACCTTGTGGATTCGGGATATATGCTTGTGCTTTATTTTGTAATTTGTTAGTTGGTTGTTGTTTTTGTTGTAATTTTTGAGGGGTTTGTTTCTGTTCATCTAACAAATGTAGTTTACCATTTGCTACAAACATACCCATTTTATTAAGAATATCGTCATATGATATTTGCGGTTTAGGTGGAGGCATATTAGGTCTTGTTACTTTAGCTTTTGTGCCTGACAAATATGGTTTTATATTTTGATTAGGTATTTTTTCTTGATCTGTAAAACTGACTCTGTTTTGTTTTTGAACAATGATTTTAGGCGCACTTATTTTAGGTGGTATATTTTCCGGTATTTGTTCATAATTATTATGTATTTCTGTTATGTCCATTTCTGTTGTATCCATTTCTGTTATATATAATTCCATTATACCAAACATATATATTTTTTATTTTGATAATTAACACAGAAAAGTATATTATTGTAATATAATATAAATGCCAAGAAAGACAGCAAAAAGAAATGTAAAACGCAGTATAGAAAAACGTAGTAAATCAAAGGTAAATAGAAAACATAGCAAAACTAGTAAACCAAAGGTAAATATTATAAATAGAGGATTTGTAAAAACAGTTACTACTGTTAATAATAAAAAAAGTGAAGAAGGTATTAATTGGG
>Ga0194130_10007359_pt1 | contig 12214 bp, 14 predicted proteins | sample TA2KigsurfametaG_FD_160084 | JGI IMG/M metagenome (GOLD analysis project Ga0194130, IMG submission 160084) | Freshwater microbial communities from Lake Tanganyika, Tanzania - TA2015050 Kigoma 12 surface | ecosystem: Environmental > Aquatic > Freshwater > Lake | place: Tanzania: Lake Tanganyika... | reverse complement strand
GGTGTTGAACGAGTTCAACCTGCAGGTCATCCCGGGACGAATCGCGCTGGAGCGGGGCCCCATCCCGCGCTGGCACAGGCAGTCCGCCCCGATCGACGGGGTGATGGACGTGCAGGTCATCCCGCCGGACAGGCGGGACGCCCACCCCGCGCTCGAGCTCGTGCTGGAGGTCCAGCCGCCCCAGCGCCTCCGCCTCGTGGGCTGCTCCCCCGAGGAGACCGCCTTCGCCGCCTCGCAGTTGCTCGCCGCGCTCAACCGGCGCTGACGGCTGCGCGCCAGTCGGACACCACCTCGCCCACCGTCCCGCGGGCGCGCACGTTGCCGCGGTCCAGCCACGCCGCCTCCGCACAGAGCACCTCCGCCTCGGCCGGCTGGTGCGTGACGTACAGCAGCCGGACACCGGCCCCGGACACCACTTCCTGCAGGGACCGCAGCGCCGCCTCGCGCAGCGGCAGGTCCAGCGCGGAGAGCGGCTCGTCCAGGAGCAGAAGCCTCGGCTGGGCCACCAGCGCCCGCGCGAGCGCCACCCGTTGCCGCTCCCCGCCGGACAGCTCCGCCACCCGGCGCCCCACCAAGCTGGAAAGCCCGAGCAATTCCGTCCAACGCCGGACCTGGTCCCCGCCCGTGGCCGCCCCGAACGCCACGTTCTGCCCCGCGGTCAGGTGGGGGAAGAGCGCCAGATCCTGCGGGACGTAGCCCACCCCGCGGGCCTCGGGCGGAAGTCCCCGCACACCGTCCTGCAACACCACCCCGTCCACCACCACGCGCCCCACCGCCCCCGGCCGCAGCCCCGCCAGCGCCTCCAGCAGGGACGTCTTCCCCGCCCCGGACGCTCCCAGCAGCGCCACCGCGCGCGCTTGGGTGGAGAACGTGACGCGCAGCGGGAAGTCCGCGAGCGGCAGGCGGAGGTCAACCTCGAGCACGGCCAACTCCCCGCCCGGCGAGCCACTCGTGCAGCAGCACCACCGCGAACGCCGCCGCCGTGGCCAGCCCCACCAGCCGCAGCGCCGACGCATCCTCGCCCGCCTGGGCCCGCTGGAAGATGGCCAGCGGCACCGTCTGCGTCCTCCCGGGGATGTTGCCCGCCACGAGGATGGTCGCGCCGAACTCGCCGAGCGCGCGGCAGAAGGCGAGCAGTGCGCCCGCTGCAATGCCCCGCGCGGCGAGCGGCAGCTCCACCGCCCAGAACGCCCCCGCGCGCGTGCGCCCCAACGTCCGGGCCACCGCCACGTACCGCCCGTCCACCTGCTCGAACGCGGTGCGCGTGCTGCGCAAGAGCAGCGGCAGTCCCATCACCGCCCCGGCCAGCACCACCCCGGCCGGGGTGAAGACCAGCTCCCACCCCATGCCCGACAGCGCCGCCCCCAGAGGCGACCCCTCGGCGAGCAATTCCAGGAGGAGCAACCCCACCGCGGTGGGTGGCAGCACCAGCGGCAGCGTGCAGAGCGCCTCCACCAGCACCCGCGGCGCACGCGCCCCCGGCTGTGCCAGCCACCACGCGGCGGCCACGGCCGGCAGTGCGAGCAGCACCACCGACAGGAGCGCCAGCCAGGCGCTCCAGCCGAGCAGGGCGAGGTCGGCCGTCACGGAACCCACCTCCCACGCTGCAAGGCCGTGCAAGACGTGACAACCACCGCACACGCAAACACAGCGCGCGCGCAGGGGCGACTTCGCGCCACCTGCCGGCGGAACATCCTGCCCGACTCCCGCCGTTCGCACCCCAGGCTCTTCCGGGCCGCCCCTGGGCCTCGGCGGCGGGCGCACGTCCCATCGGCCCGTGTGGGCCAGCCACCTCGAACGCGCCTGCGGCGACCGCACCGGGGAGCCACGCCGTGAAGGCCATGCGCAGCGAGGTATGCGTCCACCGGGCTCACCGCGACACCTCGGTGAAGCCCGCCGCCTTGAATTCCGCGCGCGCCGCGTCCCCTGCCAGCCACGCGTAGAGTGCCCGCGCCTCGTCCGAGTCGGACAGCCGCGCCAACACGCACCGGATGTCCGGCACCTCGGCCACCGGCACCTCGTGCACCACCCGCACACCTGCCGTGCGCCGCGCGTCCGTCACGTACACCACGGCCGCGTCCACCCGCCCCGCCGCCACCGCGGCCACCGCCGCGCGCGCATCCAGCAGCGGCACGACCCGGGCAGATGCCGCGTCCCACAGCCCGGCCCGCTCGAGCCACCCCTTCGCGTAGCGCCCCGCGGGCGCCGCGGCCGGGTCCGGAAGCCCTACCCGCCGGGCCTGCGCCAGCACCGCCCGCACGTCACCGCGCGCGGCCGACGCCGCGGGCACCACCACCGCCAGGCGGTTGCCCGCCACCACCTGGAAGGCGCGCACCCGCCCCTCCCGCTCGAGCAGCGCCACGGACTCGGTGTCCGCCAGCAGCACCACGTCCGCGCCCACCCCGGCCCGCACCTGCCGCACCAACTCCCCCGTCCCCGCCGAGGACACCGTGGCCGCGGGCGCACCCGGCAACGCGAGCGCAGCGGCCACCGCAGGGGCCAGGCTCACCGCGGCCAGCAGCAGCGGCGCACGCTCCTCCCCCGCGGCCACCGCCGAGCACAGCAGCAGTGCGGCCGCCAGGCCCCGGGCAGCGCGCCTCACGGCAGTAGCCTCCGCCGCGCCTCCTCCACCCGCGCGAGCGCCTCCACCGGCGTGTCCCCCACCGCCGTCAGGTGCCCCATCTTCCGCCCCGGCCGCGGCGCCTTGCCGTACAGGTGCAGCCGCGTGCCCGGCACCTCCAGCGCCCGGTCGAAGGGGACCGCCTCCCGCCCCAGCCACACCTCGCCCAGCAGGTTGGCCATGGCGGCGGGGCGCATGAGCTCCGGGCCGCCGAGCGGCAGGTCGCACACCGCGCGCACCAACTGCTCGAACTGGCTCGTCACGCAGGCCACCTCGGTGGCGTGGAAGGTGTTGTGCGGACGCGGCGCCAGCTCGTTCACCACCAGCCGCTGTCCCTCCAGCAGGAACAGCTCCACCACGAGCAGCCCCTCCACCCCCAGGCCACGCGCAATCTCCTCGGAGAGGCGCATGGCCTCCGCCGTCACCTGCGCAGGCAACGGGGCAGGCAGCACGGAGACGTCCAGCACCCGGTGCGCGTGGTGGTTCAACGCCGGCGGGTAGGTGGCCAGCCCGCCCGAGGGACGCCGCGCCACCAGCACGGACAGCTCCGCCTGCAGCGGCAGCGCCTCCTCCACCACCGTGGGCGCGCCGCCCAGCAGCGCGTGCGCCGTGGTGGACGCGTCGGCCGCCGTCACCGTCACCTGCCCGCGCCCGTCGTAGCCCCCCTCGCACCGCTTCACGAACGCCCGGTGGCCGAACGCGGCGCACGCCGCCTCCACCTCCGCCGCGGTGCGCGCCAACCGGAACGGCCCCACGGGGAACCCCTGCCCGGCGAGCCACGCCTTCTGCCGGCCCTTGTCCTGGATGACCTCCAGCACCCGCGCCCCCGGGCGCACCGGCGCGTGGGCCGCCGCCCGGCGGAGCCCCGCCACCGACACGGACTCAATCTCCAGCGTCAGCACGTCCACCCCGCGCGCCAGCTCCTCCGTGGCGTCCGCGGCGTCGAACGGCGCGGTGATGAGCCGGTCCACCACCGGGGCGGCGGGGCACATGTCGTATGGGTCCAGCGCGTGCACCCGGTACCCCAGCGCGCGCGCCGCCATGGCCACCATCCGGCCCAGCTGGCCGCCGCCGAGGATGCCGAGCGTTGCGCCGGGGAGGATGGGGCTCACGCGTGGGTGTCCTTCAGCACCTCGTCCCGCCGCGCCTCCCGGAAACGTTGGAGCTCCTTGCGAAGCTGCGCGTCCTGCAGCGCCAGCACCTGCACCGCCAGCAGCGCCGCGTTGGCCGCGCCGGGCGCCCCCACCGCCAGCGTCCCCACCGGCACGCCGCGCGGCATCTGGACGATGGACAGGAGCGCGTCCACCCCCTGCAGTCCCGTGGTGGGCATGGGCACGCCGAAGACCGGCAACACGGTGGAAGCCGCCACCATGCCGGGAAGGTGGGCCGCCCCGCCGGCCGCGGCAATCAACACCTGGAGGCCCCGCCCCTCCGCCGTCCGGGCGTACTCGAACATCCACTCGGGCGTGCGGTGCGCGGACACCACCCGCACCTCGTGCGGCACGCCGAACTGCTGCAGCACCTCCCGCGCGGGGGCGAGGTACGGGGCGTCCGTGCGGCTGCCCATGAGGACACCCACGAGCGGGGCTTTGGGCGTCTTGGTCGGTCGGGGCATGGCGGAAAGGCGTCTTACCCCGGACGCGCCACCTCAGGGCAACGGCGCCGCGGTGGCTGCGCGGAAGGCGGCAGCCGCCTTGTGGAAGTCTGCCAGCGCGTCCACCTCCCGCACCGCGGCCTCGGCCCGGGCCACCTCGCGCAGGTTGACGAACAGCAGGTGCCCATCCCCCAGTTCGAAGCGGTGCCACTCCGCCTGCTCCAACTCGGTGGCCACCTCCAGCTCCCGCCCCGCCAGCCGCACCCGCTCGCGCGCGGCGGAGAGCGCGCTCTCGGCGTCCCCCACCTCCACCGCCGCGCGGTCCCGCAAGAGCCGCTCCTGCTCCAGCACCCGCAAGAGCGCCCCGGAGACCGCCTGCGCCTTGCCGCGCGCAAACCGGTTCGGCAGCGGGAACTCGAACGACAGCGCCGCCTCCACGTCCGTCTTGTCCAGCTTGCCGTCCCCCGCGCCGAAGTCCTTGGACACCGCGAGCGACACGTCCAGTGCCGGAAGCTGCTGGTTCTCCGCCAGCCGCCGCACCTCCAGCCGCTGCGCCTGCACCGCCTCCTGCTGCCCCTGCGCCTCCGCCTCGGCGCGCCCCAGCTGGGTACGCCGCCGGTCCGCGGCCCCGTTGCGCAAGAGCGGCAGGGACGCCCCTGCGCGCAGCTCGCCGCCGGCATTGGTGGCCCGCTCGCCGTCGTACGTGGGGAAATCCCCCTGGCCGTAGCGGTAGCCGGCGAACAGCCCCGCCCCCCACAGCGGCGTGGGCTGATCCACCACCGCGTCCACCCGCGTGGAGGGTTACCCGCCGAGCGGGATGGAGGCCCCACGCAGCCGCGCCACCGGGTCAAACCCACCTTGCGCCGCGAGCAACTCTCCCTGCGCCGCGGCGGCGTCCGCCCGGGCCGCCTGCAGCGCCGGGAAGGCCCGGTCCGCCGCCGCCAGCACCTCCTCCAGGGCGAGCGGTGCAGCGGCGAGCACGAAGGCCGCCGCCACCAGCCCCGTCACGACTTGCCCCCGGCGTCCGTGGTGGGTGGGAAGCCGTTGAGGCGCCGCCACAGCTCGAACCCCAGCTTCACCTGGTCCAGCAGCACCCAGCCGTTGACGCGCACCCCCTGCCGCAGGAAGCGCGGCGGCGGCCAGGCCTCGTCATCCTCGCCCGGCACCGCCACCACCCGGAAGCGCCCGCGGCCATCGCCCGTGGCGTCAATGAGCGCCACCTTCGCGCCGAAGGTGCCCACCGCCACGGGCGGCCAGCCGCTGAACTGCAGCGCCGGCCAGCCCTCGAACTGCAGCCGCACCTTGCGCCCCTCGGACAGCAGCGGCACGTCGTTGCCGTCCATCCACAGCTCCACCGCCCCTCGATGGGCGCCTCGATGTTCTGCTGCCGCTCCGTGGGCGAGTAGGCCAGGACGCGCCCGGTCCCCACCACGCTCTGCTGCCAGGGCACGAGCGACAGCGCCAACACCGTGACCAGCAACGCCAGCAGCCCCAGCCGCGCCAGCACCCGCGCCGCCCGGGATGCCGGCACCAGCCGCAGCGCCTGCCGCTCGGAGGCCGCGTCCACGCCGCTCGCCGGGCTCATGGCTTCCTCCCTTCCCACCGCACCACCCGCTGGCACCGCCGCACCAGCGCGTCCCCTTCGTCATGCGCCAGGACCACCAGCCTCCACGGGGCGTCGGGCGCGGCCAGCAGCCCCGCCAGCGCCTCGCGGTGCTCCGCCTCCACGCCCTCCAGCCCGTCGTCCACCACCAGGAGCCGGGGCCGGGCCGCCAGCGCCCGCGCGAACATCAGCCGGCGCGCCTCGCCGCGCGTCAGCGGCGCCAGGTCCGCCCCCTCCATCCCCTGCACCACCCGCTTCAGCCCCACGCGCTCGAGCGCAGCCCACGCCCGCTCCCGGTCCACCCCGGGGCGCCCCAGCGCAACATTGTCCAACACCGTGCCGCTGAAGCACTCCCCCCCCCGCACCAGCGCCGCCGCCTCGCGCAGGCTGGCGCGGTCCAGGTGGGCCACGTCCCTGCCGTCCAGGGACAGCCGCCCCAGCCCCGGCTCCTCGAGCCCCACCAGCGCGCGCGCCATGCAGCTCTTCCCCGCCCCCGGGCGGGCCACCACCGCCACCTTCTCCCCCGGCCCGGCTTAGACCGTCCCCGACACGTGCGCCGCGAGCGCCCCGTCACCCGGCAGCCCCAAGCCCGCCCCGGAGGACTCCAGGGGGATGTCCAGCAGGTGGCCCAGCTTGTCCGCTGCGGCGAGCGCGTCGTACCAGCTCTCCCTCTGCTTCCCGAGCCGCGTGAGGCTGGACAGCACCGTGGTGACGGCGAACTCGGCCGCCAACAGCTGCCCAAGCGTCAGCTGCCGCTGGATGACCAGCCAGCCGCCCAGCGCCAGCAGCGCCGTGGCCGCCACCGCCTGCAGCCCTTACGCCCCCACCAGCTGCCGGTACCACACCCGGTGGTGGGCCCGCCGCTTGGTGAGCCAGCCGCGCACCCGCTCCTCCACCTGGAACCGTTCACTTTTCGCGAACGGTCCTTCCGGCCTGCACCACGGTTGAGCGCTGGGCGGAATTGGCCTAGAGGCCCATCCCCCTATGGCCGACAAGCTCATCCCCCGCGAGAAGGGTTTTTCCGAGTGGTACGTGGACCTCGTCCAGAAGGCAAAACTCGCCGACTACTCGGACGTGAAGGGCTGCATGGTCATCCGGCCCAGCGGGTACGCCCTCTGGGAGAACATCCGGGACGTGCTGGACGGGCAGTTCAAGGCGACCGGCCACAAGAACGCCTACTTCCCCATGCTCATCCCGGAGAGCTACCTCAAGAAGGAGGCCGAGCACGTGGAGGGGTTCAACCCGCAGCTGGCGGTGGTCACCCACGCCGGCGGGGCGAAGCTGGAGGAACCCTACGTCATCCGGCCCACCTCCGAGACCATCATCAACCGGTCCTTCGCCAAGTGGATCCAGAGCTACCGGGACCTGCCGCTGCTCATCAACCAGTGGGCCAACGTGATGCGCTGGGAGATGCGCACGCGGCTGTTCCTCCGCACCACCGAGTTCCTCTGGCAGGAGGGCCACACCTGCCACGAGACGGAGGCGGACGCGGAGGCGGAGACGCTGCGGATGCTGGAGATCTACCGCGCGTTCGCCGAGGACTACATGGCCATGCCGGTCATCACCGGCCGCAAGTCCGAGTCCGAGAAGTTCGCCGGGGCCCTGCGCACCTACTCCATTGAAGCCATGATGCAGGACAAGAAGGCCCTGCAGGCCGGCACCTCGCACAACCTGGGCCAGAACTTCGCCAAGGCATTCGACACGGTGTTCCAGGGCCGGGACGGCCAGCAGCACCACGTGTGGCAAACGTCCTGGGGCGTCTCCACGCGCCTCATCGGCGGGCTCATCATGACCCACTCGGACGACGCCGGCCTCGTCGTCCCGCCGAAGCTCGCCCCCACGCACGTCGTCGTCATCGTCATCGGCAAGTCCCCCGAGGAGCGCGCCGCGGTGCTCGCCAAGGCGGAAGCCGTTGCGGCTGACCTCCGGCGCCAGGGCCTGCGCGTGCTGGTGGACAACGATGAGACCAAGGGTCCCGGCTTCAAGTACTTCGAGTACGAGCTGCAGGGGGTCTGCCTGCGCCTGGAGCTTGGCCCCAAGGACCTTGCCAAGGAGCAGTGCGTGGTGGCCCGCCGGGACACGCGCGAGAAGCAGTTCGTGCCCCTGGCCTCCGCAGTGGACCACGTCCGCGCCCAGCTGGACGACATGCAGCGCGCGCTGTTCCTCAAGGCGAAGGCCTTCCGGGACGCCCACACCTTCGAGGTCAACAGCTGGGACGAGCTGGTGGCCAGGGCGGACGACGGCTTCCTGCAGGCCCACTGGTGCGAGTCCCACGCCTGCGAGAAGAAGGCGAAGGACGAGCTGCAGATAACCACCCGCAACCGCCCGTTTGACCTCAAGCAGGAGCCGGGCACGTGCGTGGTGTGCGGCGGGGCCTCCCCGGGCCGCATCGTCTTCTCGCGGGCGTACTAGCGGTCGGCGGGGCCGGCGGGACTCACGGGTTCAGCCGGTAGATGCGCGACTGGCCGTTGCCGTAGTACCCGCCGAAGTTGAGGCCGGACTCCCAGCGGAAGGCGGCGCGGGAGGAGGAGTTGGACAGCACCCGCCCCTCGCCCAGGTAGACGCCCACGTGGGACTGCCCCGGCGAGATGACGATGTCCCCGGGCCGGGCCTGCGCCGGGCTCACCTGCGTGCCCCGGCCGCCGCGCAGCGCTTGCTCCAGGGAGGGTACGTAGTTGGGGTTGGCCCCCAAGGTGGGCACCCCCGCCCGGGCGAGCACCTTGTTCACCGCGAAGGCGCAGGCCACGTTGCCGCCCCCCGGGCCGTTGCGGGTGGACATGCCCCGCAGTTCCTCCGCCGCCTGCATCACCCGCTGCCCCACGGAGGCTGCGGGCCGCTCGAAGCCGTCCACCAGGGCCCGCGGCGTCACCTGTGCGAGACTCGCGGTCTGGGGCGCTGCGGGTGCGCCCAGGTTGTTGAAGTTGCTGGACAAACCGCCCACCGGCGAGCCGTTGATGCGGGTGGAGACGTTGACGTTCAGGGACAGGGACATGGATGAAGACCTCCTATGCCCTGGTTATCGGCGCTGGCCTGAAACGGTTGCGTGACAGCCTTGCCGGCTACTGCGCCGTCCAGCCGCCGTCCATGTTCCACGCCACCCCGCGCACCTCTGAGGCCGCGTCGCTGCACAGGAACAGCGCCAGGGCGGCCAGCTGCCCCGGGGTGACGAACGCGGCAGACGGCTGCTTCTCGGACAACAGCGCCTCGCGCGCCGCCTCCACGTCCACCCCGTCCCCCGCCGCGCGCGCGTCCACCTGCTTCTGCACGAGCGGCGTCAGCACCCAACCGGGGCACAGCGCGTTGCAGGTGACGCCCGTGCGGGCTGTCTCCAGCGCCGTCACCTTGGTGAGGCCCAGCAGGCCGTGCTTCGCCGCCACGTAGGCCGCCTTCTTCGCCGAGGCCACCAGTCCGTGCACGGACGCCACGTTGAGGATGCGGCCCCAGTTGCGCGCCCGCATGCCGGGCAGCACCAGCCGCGTGGTGTGGAACGCGGCAGACAGGTTGATGGCCAGCACCGCGTCCCACCTCTCCACCGGGAAGGCCTCCACCGGGGCCACGTGCTGGATGCCCGCGTTGTTGACCAGCACGTCCACCCGGCCGAACTCCGCCTGGGCGTGGGCCAGGAGCGCCTCCACCTCCGCCACCTTGGACAGGTCCGCCCCGTGGTACCCCACCCGCACGCCGTGGGCCGCCCCGGCCGCGCGCACCCGCTCGGCGGCGGGCTGCCACTCGCCGAATCCGTTGAGCACCACGTGGGCCCCGGCCGCGGCCAGCCCCTCCGCCACCCCCAGCCCGATGCCGCTCGTGGACCCCGTCACCAGGGCCACCTTTCCCGAGAGCTGCGCGCTCACGCCTCCACCTCCTGCGCCTTCAGGAAGTCCCGCACGCGCGGGTGCACGGACTCGCGCCACTTGTGGCCGGAGAAGATGCCGTAGTGGCCCACCCCCTCCGCCAGCAGGTGCGCCTTCTTCCCGTCAGGCACCCCGCTGCACAACCGCTGGGCGGCGCGCGTCTGCCCGGGGCCGGAGATGTCGTCCTCCGCCCCCTCCACCGTCAGCAGCCCCGTGTGGCGGATGTCCTGCGGCCTCACCTGCACGCCGGCCACGGCCCACTCGCCCCGGGCCAGCAGGAAGCGCTGGAACACCACGTCCACCGTCTCCAGGTAGTACGCGGCGTCCATGTCCAGCACCGCGTTGTAACCGTCGTAGAAGCGCTCGTGCGCGCCGCCGTCCCGCCCCCGCGCGCGGTCTACGAAGTAGTCCTTGTAGGACTGCGCGTGGCGCAGCGGGTTCATGGCCACGAACGCCGTGAGCTGGAGGAAGCCCGGGTACACCCGCCGCCCAGCACCCGGGTGGCCCGCGGGCACCGTGTGCACCAGGTTCTGCTCGAACCAGGTGAGCGGCCTGTCTGCCGCCAGCCGGTTCACCACGGTGGGGGCCTCGCGGCCGTCCACTGGACCGCCCATCAGCACCAGCGCGCGCGGGGTCCGCTCCCCCGCCGAGGCCAGCAGGGACACCACCGCCAGGGCGGGCACCACCGGCTGGCACACCGCCACCACGTGCAGCCGCTCCGCCCCCAGGCACCGGATGAAGCCCTGCAGGTAGGCCACGTAGGTGTCCAGGTGGAACGTCCCCTCCGAAAGCGGCACCTCCCGGGCGTCCCTCCAGTCCGTCACATAGACGTCGAAGTCCTGGAGCAGCGAGCGCACCGTGTCCCGCAGCAGCGTGGCGAAGTGGCCGGACAGGGGCGCGCACAGGAGCAGCTTGTGGTCCCGCCCCAGCCGTGCCGCCGTCACCTCGTCCTCGGTGCGGCGGGTGAAGCGGACCAGCCGGCAGAAGGGCTGCTCGGCCACCACCTCCTCCACCACGGACACCGTCCGCCCGTGGGCCACCACCTCCCGGACGCCGAAGTCCGGCCGGGGGTAGTCCTTCGTCATGCGGTGCAGCAATTCGTACCCCGCCGCCAGCGGGGTCACCCCCGGCAGCGGCCACGCCTGGAGCGCCTCCGCCCCCGCCCGTGCCCAGAGTGAAACGGGGCGGAAAAGGGTGCGCTGGAGGTCATGGAGCGGGTAGAGCATGGCCCGGCACTATGGCCATGATTGTGTTGCGGTGCAACATTCAGCGTGCCTCAGCGGAGTGCCGCCCCACCCGGCGTCCCCGCCTCCGGGGACCGCGCCGGCCCCTCCTCGTAGTTGAGCCGGGCCCGCAGGGTGCTCTCCAGCCCCTGCCCCGGGATGGCCCCGTGCCGGTCCACGGAATGCTGCGCCGCAGCGCGAACCACCTCGTCCGTATCCCCGCGATGCGCAACGATCAGTCGAAACCGAACGCGCGGCACGCCATCACGTCCCGCCCTTCCCTGTGTGCAGTCCGCCCCTTCCCCTGGACGTGGGGACGGGGACGGGAACGGCTCGGCGCAAGCGGGAGGGATGTCCGGTGGGCCGCCCTACCGGCCGCCGTTCTTCATGCTGCCGTAGATGGGTCCGAAGATACCAATGGCCAGGATCATCAGCATCCCGCCGCCCACCAGCAGCAGGATGGGCTCAATCAGCGTGGCCACCGTCTGCAGCCGCTGCTGGGTGCGGTCCCGCAGGAAGGTGGACAGGCGCGTGAGGTACTGGTCCAGCTTGCCCATCATCTCGCCCTGGCGCAGCACGCCCGCGGCCATGGGCGGGAAGAACGGGTCCTGGAACCCCTCCGAGAACGTCCCGCCGCGCTGGATGGACTGCAGGATGGACTCCAGCCGCACCTTCACCGCGCGAGAAGTGACGGAGCTGATGGCCACGTCCAGCGCCGTGGTGAGCGTCATGCCCGCCCCCAGCATCAGGGACATGTTCTGGAACACGTTGGTGAGCGCCACGTTCTTCAGCACCGGCCCCAGGATGGGCAAACGGTAGAACACCTCCCACACCCGCGCCTTGGTCCCGTCCGGCATCCGCCACCAGATGAACGCCACCGCGCCAATGAAGCCCGGGATGGTCCACCAGTAGTCCACCACGCCGTCGGACAGGAAGAGGAGGATCTTCGTGGGCAGCGGCGGGTTGGGCGGGAAGATGCCCTTGAGCTGCGGCACCACGCCCGCCAGCAGGCCCACGCCCACCATGAAGAGCACGCCCAGGGAGATGGCCGGGTACATGGTGGCCTTCATCACCTGCTGCATCAGGACCTGCTCCTGCCGGTAGTGCTCCTCCAGTGACTCGAACACCTTCTCCAGCGTGCCGGACTGCTCCCCCGCCTTCACGTTGCCGAGCACCATGGGGGGAAACACCCCGGCCCGGCTCATGGACTCGTGCAGCGAGTGGCCCTGCTGCACGGCGTGCGTCACCATGGAGCAGGTCTCCTTGGCGAGCTGGTTGGGCAGGGCCTCGGCCACGGAATTCCAGGCCGTGTTCATGTCAATG
>Ga0194130_10007357_pt1 | contig 12217 bp, 12 predicted proteins | sample TA2KigsurfametaG_FD_160084 | JGI IMG/M metagenome (GOLD analysis project Ga0194130, IMG submission 160084) | Freshwater microbial communities from Lake Tanganyika, Tanzania - TA2015050 Kigoma 12 surface | ecosystem: Environmental > Aquatic > Freshwater > Lake | place: Tanzania: Lake Tanganyika... | reverse complement strand
CAGGCCCTGAAATACGCGGCTCGGGGCTTCCGCTCATTCCCGAATTACCGCACCCGAATCCTGTTCTTTTGCGGCAAACTGGATCTCAGGCCCCGGCTGCAGTGCCACTAAAAGTCCCGAAGAACCGGTCCCAAAGTCGACGACCGTGGCCGCGAGGTGGTCGGTCTGGTGCGGAAGGGCGGGCGCCAACCGCTCGAGCGCCGCCGTGATCTCCGCGACGAGCGCCGTGGCCTCCGCGTGATGGGCCGCGGGGATCGCCCCATCGGCCTCCTGCAGGGGGCGGATCGCCGCCACGGCCCGGACCAGTTCCCGCCACGCGGGAAGCGCGACCACGCCCGAGCCGCGGCCCGCCGCTTCCGCACGCTGGGCCGGCCGCACCGCCGCCCAGGTCACGAGATTGATCCACAGCGGGCGGTGGTCGAGATCCCCGATCGAGTCGTCACCGGCGAAGTCGGAGTCGGCGGCGACGACGACGCGGCCCCGCCCTCACGCCGACCAGCAGCGGCGCCCGCGGCGGCGCGGCGGAGTCGTGCGAGCGGGCGAACACCGTCTGCGTGCCGTCGTCACCCGCCACCGAAAGCACGCCCGACCGGTAGAAGCAGGCTCCCGAGACGCCGGCGAACAGGTCCGACGCCACCTCCTCGCCCGCCGCGGTCGGGGTTGCGGCGTCGAGCATCACCCAGGTGGGCACGTCATGGAATCGATGCTCGGGATCCTGCACGGTGGCGTTGTCGATTTCCACGCCGAAGCGGGCGGCGATCCTCGCCAGGGAGTTGCCGTACTTGGGCTGCTCCGTCTCGGCGAGGATCACGAGCCCGCCGCCCCCGTGGACGAAATCGGCGATGGCGTCGATCTCGGCGGCCGCATACTCGGGCGACCCCGTGCGCGTGGTCGCCTCCCAATCGTCGGTCGAGCAGTGGGGCAGCACGAGCACGTCGGCGGCCGCGAGGACGTCGGCGAGCAGGGGGCCCGACTCGTGCACGGCGACCGAGAAGCCCGCACCGCGGAGGGCATCGGCCGCCTCGACGAGCCCGCAGTCGGCCGGGTTCTCCGGCCGCATTCTCCTGGCGACCTCGGACCTCGTGGTCCAGGCCTGCCGGTGCGACTCGTCAAACAGCACCCGGGCGAGCACGTCCATCGCCTCAGAATATCCCGAACGGTGCCCGTGGACGAACGCCACCTTCTCGATCGCGGTTCCCCCCCGAGGCGAGCGGCGCCGCGTGAGGATCCTGTGCGGAGCAGGGAGGTACACTTCGGGTCATGCAGTTCTGGCGGGATCGACGGGTGATCGTGGCGGGCGGCACGTCCGGCTTCGGGCTCGTGCTCGCGCGGCACCTGGCGCGGGCCGGCGGCCGCGTGCTCGTGGTGGGCAGATCCTCCGAGAGCGTGCGGCGGGCCTTCGAGACCTGCGAGCGGGCGGGCGAATCGACCGCCGCGATGCACGGCGTGGCCGCCGATCTCGGCAGGGCAGGGGAGGGCAGCCGGGTCGTGGACGAGGCGCTGCGGATGCTCGGCGGGATCGACGACCTCGTCTGCTGCGTCGGCCGCTCGGGCCGGGCGCGGATCCTCGACGTCTCCGACGACGACCTTCGCGACTTCCTGGCCGCGAACCTGTTCTCGGCCACCGAACTCGTCCGGGCCGGCGCCGACGACGTGGCCGCGGCCCGCGGGCACGTGGTGCTCGTCGGCAGCCTCGCCGGCAAGCTGGTCACGCCGTTCATGGGGCCCTACGCGATCGCCAAGTCGGCCCTCGCCGCCTATGCCGACGCCCTCCGGCTGGAGCTCGAGCCCCGCGGGGCCCACGTGCTGCTCGTGTCCCCCGGCCCGATCCGCCGCGCCGCCGACGACCCCGCGGCCGACCGGGCGGCCGACCGCTACGCCGAGGCCGCCCGCCGCGCCGGCCTGCCCGAGGCGGCCCGGGCGCCCGGCGGCTCCGCGGCGCTCGCGCAGCTCGATCCCGACCGGCTCGCCGCCGCCGTGCTCGAGGCCTGCCGCCGCCGCGTCCCCGAACTCACGATGCCGGGGAAGGCCGCCCTGCTGGCCGGCCTGATCGAATGGTTTCCCGGCGCGGGCCGGCGCCTGCTTGCCCGGTTCGTCCGCTGACGACATAACCGTGCCCGGTGCCCAGCCGCGGGAGCCCTCGGCCCCCCGCCGGCGGCGACCAGTGGACCGGGCGGATCGCATTCACCGCACAGGGAGACGGCAGCGATGGCAGAGGCGTTCGCAGGCATCGGAAAGATCCGCTACGAGGGGCCGCAGGCGAAGGGCATGCTGGCCTTCCGCCACTACGACGCCGACGCGCTCGTGGAGGGCAAGCCGATGCGGGAGCACTTTCGCTTCGCGGTCTCCTACTGGCACGCCTTCCGCGGGACCGGCGGCGATCCGTTCGGCCCCGGCACGATGATCCGCCCCTGGGAGCGGGACGGCGATCCGCTCGAGGCGGCGCTGGCCCGCGTCGACGTGGCCTTCGAGTTCCTCGACAAGCTCGGCTGCGACTTCTACTGCTTCCACGACCGCGACGTGGCCCCCGAGGGGGCGACGCTCGCCGAGTGCAACAAGAACCTCGACGCCGTCGCCGACCGGCTGCTCGCCCACCAGCAGCGGACCGGCAAGAAGCTCCTCTGGGGCACGGCCAACCTGTTCTCGAATCCCCGCTACGTGCACGGCGCCGCCACCAGCCCCAACGCCGAGGTGTTCGCCTACGCCGCGGCCCAGGTGAAGAAGGCGATCGAGGTCACGCACCGGCTCGGGGGCGCGGGCTACACCTTCTGGGGCGGCCGCGAGGGCTACCAGTGCCTCTGGAACACCGACATGAAGCGGGAACTCGACCACCTCGCCCGGTTCATGCACATGGCGGTGGAGCATGCCCGGGAGATCGGCTTCACGGGGCAGTTCTACTTCGAGCCCAAGCCCCGCGAGCCGATGAAGCACCAGTACGACTTCGACGTGGCGACCTGCATCAACTTCCTCCGCACCCACGGGCTGGAGAAGCACGTGAAGATGAACATCGAGACCAACCACGCCACGCTGGCCGGCCACGAGATGCAGCACGAACTCGAATCCGCCGGCCTGCAGGGCTTCCTCGGCTCGATCGACGCCAACACCGGCGACACGCTCGTGGGCTGGGACACCGACCAGTTCCCGACGAACATCTACCTGACCACGCAGATCATGTGGTCGATCCTGAAGTACGGCGGCCTGGCCCCCGGCGGCGTCAACTTCGACGCCAAGGTCCGCCGCGAGAGCTTCGAGCCGGTCGACCTGTTCCACGCCCACATCGGCGGCATGGACGCCTTCGCCCGCGGCCTGAAGATCGCCGCGGCGATGCGGGCCGACGGCACGATCCAGCGGATGATCGACGAGCGCTATGGCTCGTGGACGGGGCCGCTCGGCAAGCGGATCGAGGCGGGCACCGAGAGCTTCGCGTCGCTCGAGAAGGAGATGCTCGCCAAGGGTGACGCCCAGGCCAACATCAGCGGCCGCCAGGAACTCTTCGAGAACGTGATCAACACGTATCTCTGAGAGCGGCGCGGAGCCGGCGTCAGGTCGGCACGGGGTGAAAACCCCGTGCTCCTCCAGGTCGTAGCGCGGGTTTCCAACCCGCGGAGCCGGCCCGGAGCCGGGCTTCCGCCGTTCACTCCTCCGGGATGAACCTCCGCCACCCGTCCGCCACGATGCCGATCCGGTCGAGCGGGATCGGCCGGAAGCCGATGTCCCACGCCGGGGAGTCGGCGCGGAGGCGGTAGTCGCCCCGGACGGCGTCCACGAACCGGGGATCGACGTCGACGAGGTTGTCCTCGACCACCACGCCGGCCTCCGCCGCGGGCTCGATCCGCTGCCACTCGCCTCCCACGCTCACGTTGCGCCGGATCACGTTGCGCCGCGGGGCCGTCGGCTCCTCGTCGAGGAGGGCGGCGAGGCCGGGATAGCGGGCCGTCCAGCGGGGCGTCCGCCACGGCATCTCGTCGAGCCGCTGCCGCATGATGCCGCCCGGAGCCACCATGCTCGCCGCCCAGCCGAGGCCGCGGGCGTCGACCTCCACCGCCGGCGCGCCGTCGATGAAGAGATTGTTCTCCACCACGTTGTCGCGACCGCCGCCGATCAGGACCGCCCGCGAGGCCCGCACGAACACGTTGCCCACCACCGTGATTCCGCTGGCGTTGTCGTCGAGGTACACGCCCATGGCGCCGAGGTGGCCCGGCCCGACGAGGTCGGTGAACAGGTTGTGCCGCACGACGGTGCCCCGCATGGTCCAGTCGCGCCCCATGTAAAAGGCCCCCACGTCCCCCGTCTCCTGGCAGACGTGGTGGATGCGGTTGCACTCGATCAGGTGGTCGTTGCCGTTGAGCAGGATGCCGTTGTGCGGGGCGTGGTGGATGTGGTTGTGGAGCACCCTGTTGCCGACGCCCTTGACCTCGACCGCCGGTCGGTACGTCCGCTGGAGACGGGCGTAGTGGTGGACGTGGTTGTTCTCGGCGACGTGCCCGGCGGCCACGAGCCCGGCTCGGTCGCCCCCCGAGAGCATCACGCCCCCTTCGCCCACGTCGTGGATCTCACAGCCCCGAACGGCATGCCCGACGCCTCCCTCCACGACCACGCCCCAGCCCCCGGCGTTCCGGAGCCGACAGCCGCCGACCGTCACCCCCGCGCCGCCGGAGATCGTCACCACACTGTTTCGGGCGCCCTCCAGCAGCAGGCCGCGGAGCACGAGGTGCTCGGCCCCGGCGATCTCGACGAGTTGCGGCAGCGTCGACACCGTCACCTCCCGCTCGCCGGCGGGCAGCCAGGCATAGAGCAGGCCGCGGTCCCGGTCGACGCACCACTCGCCGGGGCGATCGAGTTCGCAGAGCATGTTGAAGGCGTAGAACCGCTGGCCGGTGCGGTAGGTGGTGTGCGGCGGCTCGAGCTCGATCGACTTCGCCGCCGGATCCACCGACCGGATCCGCTGCCGCGAGTCGGACCAGTCCCAGAAGAAGTAGCCCGCGAGCCAGCCGTCGGGCTCGCGCTGCCACGCTGGCAGCCGGTCGGTCTCGCAGGTGAACTTCCCCACGGCGTTGCCCGGCAGCCCGCCGTCGTTGATCGGCCGGTCGCCGAGGAGCTCGCCGATCGTGGCGAAGCCCTCGTTCGGCCAGCTGGCGATCGGCAGCGGCCGGTCGGCATGAAACACCTCCGGACGGTTGCCGGCCCCGGCGAACGTGCCGGCGTCGGCGATCCCGGCCGCCGCCAGGTCGGCCTGGACCACCTGGCCGCGGGCCGCCTCCGGAAGCCGCGCGAGCACCGTGTCGTCGACGACCGGAGCGAATGTGGCGATCCGCCGGGCGCCGGTCAGGACCACGCGGCCGACGCCGTGCGCCCGCCAGACGACCGGGTGATCGGGCGTGCCGCCGTCGATCGCCTCGAGCCGCAGGGGCTCGGCGAGTTCGTGCCGCCCCGCATGGAGCACGACCTCGACGCCCTGCTCCCCGGCGGCGCGGAGCCGGCGGACGGCATCCCGCGCGCCCCGCGGCGTGGCCAGCGGACCATCGGACCGGTCGGCGTTGGCCGCGGCCAGCCGGCCCGACCAGGCGTCGTCGCCGTCGGTGGCCACGTGGATGGTCACGGCGTCGGCCGCGCCGGCATCGAGCGGGGCGACGCCGAGCCACGCCGGCAACGCGACCACCGCCCACTGCCACCACGAGGTTCGCTTCACGCCTGCACCTCTCGGAGTCCGCCAGGCCGCTGCAGCCGCGCCGCCCATGCGGGCGAAGGCAGGCATCATACCGGCCCGGCGGCCATCACCGCCCGCTCGATGGCGGCCCGGATCGTCCGCTGGCGGGCCGGATCGACGATTCTCTCCCCCCCGGCCTCGGTGACGTGGAACGCATCGACGACCTGATCGAGGTAGGTGCCGATCTTCGCCGACCGCACCGAGAGGCCGGCCTCGAACAGCGTTTTGGAGACGCCGTAGAGCAGCCCGGGCGCGTCGTGCGTGAACACCTCGATGATCGTGGCCCGCCCCGAGCTGTCGTTGTCGAAGGCCACCCGGACCGACCGCGGCTCCGGCTTGACCTGCGGCGCGAACGGATTCCACCGCGGGGCGAACTCCGGCGGCCGGTCGCCGAGGATCGCGCCGCGAATCGCCTCGCCGATCTCGGCCAGCCGATCGGCCGGCGGCTCCCCGCTGAAGTCGTGGTCGACCACCGTGAAGTGATCGAGCACGCGGCCGTCCGCGAACGTGTGGATGTCGGCGGCGAGGATCTCGAGCCGCTGGCTCGTGAGACTGCCGGTGACCCGGTGGAAAATGCCGGTGGCCACGTCGTCACGCGTCCCGACGGTCACCGCCACCGTCGAGGTATCCGGCTGCCAGCGGGCGGTGGCGAACACGCCCCCATCCTGCAGCCGCGCCAGCCGCCCCAGCTCCTCGACGGCGCGGGGCGACGGCGTGGCCGCGAGGTAGGCGTCGGGCAACTCGCGGGCCAGGCGCACCACGGGATCGTCTCCGCGTCGCTCGAGCAGCCGCTCCAAGCCCCGGCGCCCGCGATCGGCGGCCGCGCTCGGGCCGTCGCCGTCGAGGATGTCGCGGGTCTTGAAGTAGAGCGCCGCGAGGAGGTCGGACTTCCACTTGGTCCAGGTGCCCGGTCCCACCGCCAAGACGTCGGCCGCCGTGAGCAGGGCCAGCATCCGCAGCACCTCCGGCGAGCCGACGTCGGCCGCGAAGCCCGCCACGAGCGTGTCGTCGCCGATGTCGCGGCGGAAGGCGAGGTGGGCCATGGCCAGGTGCTTGAGCACGAGGAACTCGACGATCTCCACCTCGTCCCCCGGCAGGCCGAGCTTGGTGGCCACGTCGCGGGCGATCCGCGCCCCCAGCACGCTGTGGTCCTCGACGAAGCCCTTGCCGATGTCGTGCAGCAGGAGCGCCAGCAGGAGCGGTCGCTTGCGGCCGAGCGCCCGCCACTCGGCGGCCAGCCAATCGTCCGCGGCGGCGAACCCCGCGGCCCGCTCGATCGCCAGCAGGCAGTGCTCGTCGACCGTGTACTTGTGGAAGCTGTTGAACTGCAGCAGGTTTCGGGCGTGCGCGAACTGCGGCACGAGGATCTCGAGCACACCCACGTCGTGCAGCCAGCGGAGTGCGGCGGCGACCCGCGTCGGCTGGGCAAAGAGCGCGAGAAACGCCTCGACGGCCGGTGGGTCTGGCACGCACGGCAGCCCGTTCACCGCGGCCCGCACCGCCTCCCAGGTGTCGCGGGCCACGGGCCGGTCGTAGAGCATCGAGAGCTCCGCCAGCCGCACGATCTCGCGGAGGCTCCCCGCGACGCGGGCCACCTGCCCGGGCGCGGCGGCGACGTCGGTCGGCCCCACCCGGAAGGTGCCGTCGATGCCGTGCGCGAGCAGCCCCTGGGCGAGCGCCGCGACGGGGCCGGAGCGGCGGAGCGACCGCAGCAGCGTCTCCACGGCCTGCGCGACCCGCCGCGTGTGGTGGAAATAGTCGCGCATGAAGACTTCCACGGCGAGCTGGCCGCCGACCGGCTGGATGCCGCGGTCCGCCGCGATCCGCACCTGCTCGCCCCGCGTCAGCTCGTCGGCCGCCTTGCCGGCGGCGAGGTGCAGGTCGCTCCGCACGCCCATCAGAAACTCCCGGGCGTCGCGGATGGCGTCGGCGTCGGCCCGCGAGATGCCGCCGGCGAGGGCGAGTTCATCGAGCGTCTCGGCGCCGTAGGCCAGCCGGCCCAGCCAGCGGATCAGCTGCACGTCCCGCAGCCCCCCCGGCGACCGCTTCACGTTGGGCTCGAGCACGAACACCGTCCGGCCGTGCTTGTCGGCCTCCTCGCGGCGGGCCTCGACGAGCCGCTCGATGTGGCGACGCCGGCCGCGGGCGAGCGCCTTCCGCAGCCGCTGCTGCAGGCGGCGCAGCGGCTCCTCCGGCCCGGCGAGCAGACGGCAGTCGAGCAGCGAGCTCATGATCGTGGCGTCGCGTCCGGCGAGGTCGACGGCCTCGGCGACGCTCCGCACGCTCTGGCCGACATCGAGGCCCGCGTCGAACAGGTCCTGAAGCAGCCGGCGGGAGACGTCCGCCACGACGGTCCCCGAGCGGCCGTCGTGCAGGATCATCAGGTCGATGTCGGACCACGGGGCCATCTCGCCGCGGCCGAACCCACCGTGGGCCACCAGCGCCACGCCCCGCCGCACCTGTTCGGCCGCCTGCGGCGGCAGGTCGGCGACGATCGCGGCCCAGGCGTCCCGCACGACCGCGTCGCAGAGCTCCGAGGCGAGCACCGCGACGGCCCAGCCGTCGCCCCCGGAGGCATGCCGCTGGGCGATCCGCCGGCGGGCCTCCGCCGTCGCGGCCGCGGCGGCGGCGACGGCAGGCCGGAGCGGCACCTGCCCGACGGCATCGGCGCCGCTCATGGATGGATCCAGGGATCGTCGGCCACGCCGGCCTGGCGATTGGCCACGCGGGCCAGCACGAAGAGCAGGTCGCCGAGCCGGTTGAGGTATTCGATGGCGTTGGCCGGAATCGTCGTGTCGCCTGCGCTCGCGAGCGTCACCACCCGGCGCTCCGCCCGGCGGCAGACGGTGCGGGCCACGTGGAAGGCCGCGGCCAGCGGGGTGCCTGCGGGCAGGATGAAGCAGGTCAGCGGCTCGAGCGTCGCCTCGTGCCGGTCGATCTCCACCTCGAGCGCCTGCACGTGCGCCATCGTGATCCGCTCGCTGGCGGGGCCCGGTGTGGCGAGCTGGGCCCCCAGGTCGAAGAGCTCGCACTGCACCCGGCGGAGCAGGGGATCGAACGCCGCCGCGACGGAGTGCGTGCGGGCCATGCCAAGGTGGCTGTTGAGCTCGTCGACGGTGCCGAAGGCCTCGATCCGCGCGTGGTCCTTGCGGACCCGCGGGCCGCCGAACAGGCCCGTCTCCCCCGCGTCGCCCGTCTTGGTGTAGATCCTCATGCCGCTCGCCTCCTGCGCCTTCGAACTCGCTACGTATACTCCGTCACCGCGGCTCGATCCTGCAACCCGACGCGCCTTTCGCCGCTCCGGAAAGGACCCCTTCGATGACGGCTCCCACGACGGCCGACCGCACGGTCGCGATGATCGGCGGCGGCCAGATGGCCCTGGCGCTCGCCGAGGGGTTCTGCAGGGCGGGACTGCTCTCCGCCGGCGACATCGTGGTCTACGATCCACATCCGCCGGCCCGCGAGCGGCTCGTGGCCGCCGTGCCGGGCGTCCGGTTCGCCGCCACCGCCGGAGAGGCGGCCGCCGCGGCGGCGTTCGTGTTCCTGGCCGTGAAGCCGCAGCAGGCGACGGCAGCCTGCGGCGAGATCGCCGGGAGCCTGCGGAGCGCGTCGGTGCTGGTCTCGATCGCGGCGGGCGTCACACTCGCCTCCCTCGCCCGCATGGCGGGCACGAACCGCGTCGTGCGGGTGATGCCCAACACGCCGTGCCTGGTGGGCCGGGGCGTGTCGGTCGTCTGCCAGACGGCCGACGTGCCGGCGGCCGCGGCGACCCGGATCCGCGACCTGCTCGGCGCCGTGGGCCACGTGCACGAGGCCGACGAGGCGCAGATGAATGCGGTTACCGGGCTGTCGGGATCGGGTCCCGGGTTCATCGCGCTGGTGGTGGAGGCGCTGGCCGACGGCGGCGTGAAGGCGGGCCTGCCGCGACAGCTCGCGCTGGCCCTGGCCGTCGAGACACTCTCGGGCACGGGCGCCCTGCTCGAGCAGACCGGCGAGCATCCGGCGCAGATCAAGGACCGCGTCTCGAGCCCCGGCGGCACGACCATCGCGGGCCTCGCGGTGCTCGAACAGCGCGGGGTCCGCGGCGCGTTGATCGACGCGGTCGTCGCCGCCGCGCACCGCGCGAAGGAACTCGGCTGATACGGGTCACGCGTGAGCATCGCGCGTTCGTGAGGCTCGGGGCTGCCCGTGCCCGAGAGGAGCGCGGGGGTTCAACCCGCGGCGGCCGTCGCGGCGGACGGCCCCGCCGACCCCTACCCGCGACGGCGCTTGCCCGGCTTGCGGCCCTTCGTGACCGTCTTCGTCTTCGCCTTGCGTGCGGCTTTCGTGACGCTCTTCTTCGCGGCCTTCGCCCGGGCGGTCTTTCGCGCCGGCTTGCGGGCCGCGGACGTGCCGCCCCCGAAGATCGAATCCCATCCCTCGGCATACTTGCTCGTGCTGCCCACGCGAATCAGCGACATACTGCGATCTCCCGGACGCGATCCCGACGCTCCACCGGTGCCCGCCGCCACTCCGGCGGCCGACCGTCTCAGGGATGGTTCCTACCGCGAACCCGCGGCGCATGTCAATCGCTGGACACGATCACGAGCGTCGGCCGGCCGCACGCCACCGGCAGGGCGACGAGCCGCGCTGGGGCGCTGCCCACGGGCAGTCCAGAGCCGCCCAGCACGAGCTCGTTGCGATCGCGGAGCAGCGGCGTGATGTCGATCTCGGGATCGGCCACGAGGGCCTGACCATTCAGCTGGAGCACCTCCGGCCGCACCGTGCCGGGCGGATCCCATACCAGCAGCACCCGGTCCCCGGGTTCGACGCCGCTCGGTCGCCCGAACCGGCGAATCCACGGGCGTCCCGCCGCGGCCGGCGGCTCCCAGGCGGTTCCGAGGTGGATGGCGTGCCGCGGCATCGTTCACCCGGGGATCACCACGCCGCGGCCCGACGTCTCTCCCGCCAGCATCCGCGCCGCCCACGTGCCCACGTCGCCCAGCGCGAGCCGTGTCACCGGAAACGTGGCCGCGACCCGCGGCCAGACGTCGGCCAGCCGCTGCCAGAGCGCGGCCCGCTCGGCCTGCGTCGGCAGGCTCGCGGCGTCGATGCCCGCGAGCGTCACGCCACGCAGGATGAAGGGGTGCACGCTCGTCAGCAGGTCGGCTCCGCCCGCCATCCCGATCGCCGCCACCGCCCCCCCGGGCCGCACCGCCCGGAGGATGTCGGCGAGCAGAGGACCGCCGACGGTGTCCACGACGCCGGCCCATCGGCCCTTGACGAGCGACTTGGGCGTCGGGTCGCGAATCGCGTCGGGAGTGGTCACCTCGGCGGCGCCGAGGGCGCGGAGCGTCGCGGCTGCACCCGGCTTGCGAGAGCAGGCCACGACCCGGCGGCCGGTGGCCGCGAGCACCGCCACCGCCAGCATGCCCACGCCGCCGCTGGCACCGGTGACGAGCCAGGATTCCCCGGCGACCTCGTGCCGTGTCGCGACCAGGCCGGCGAGCCGATCGCAGGCGAGCAGGGCAGTGAGGCCGGCGGTGCCCAGGGCCATCGCGCCCTCGGCCGAGAGGGCTGCGGGCCGGGGGATCACCGCGGCGGCCGGCATCCGCAGAAACGTCGCGAAGGCACCGTCGCGGGTCTCCCCCTGGCCGTTGCCCGTGACGACCACCGGGCTGCCGGCGGCCAGGGCCCCGGCCACGACAGTTCCGACCACGACGGTTCCGGCCGCGTCGATCCCGGGCACGAGCGGTGAAATCCGCATCACGCCCGGATGCCCGGTGGCGCAGAGCGCGTCTTTGTAGTTGAAGCCCGCGGCCTCGACCCGCACGATCACCTCGGCGGCCGCCGGGGGCGACGTGGCATCCCAGCCGAGGGGCTCGACCCCGGCGGTCACGAGGCCGTCGGCCCCGCGGCACACCCGCCAGCACGCGGTCTTCGGGTGGGTGGTCATGCCGCTGCTGCCTCCGGACCGGAAACGGCCTATACTCGGGCTTCGGTCGGATCGTACCGCGGCCGCAGATGTCCAGCCACCACCCCGGAGCCGACGCCGACGATGGGAAACGCCCTCGAGTTCACCGACGACAACTTCCAGAGCGACGTGCTCGGCTCCTCCGTGCCCGTGCTGGTCGACTTCTGGGCGCCCTGGTGCGGCCCCTGCCGGATGATCGGACCGACGATCGAAGAGTTGGCCGCGGAGAACGCGGGCACCTTCAAGGTCGGCAAGGTGAACGTCGACGAGAACAGCCGACTGGCGATGACCTACAACGTCGCCAGCATCCCCACGATCATGATCTTCAGCGGCGGCAAGCTCGTGCAGCAGTTCATGGGCGTTCAGCCGAAGACGAGGCTCCAGCAGGCGCTCGACGAGGCCAAGTCGGCCTGACGGGCCGGGCATACGGGCGCCCCAATCGCGTGAGCGCTGGGGACCGAGGCCGAGTCCAGCGTGGCGCTGCCGTACCGCTCACGCGGTGACGCTTCCGTATCGCCCCCACGCACACCGCCCTCCGGAAGCCCCAATCGCGTGAG
>Ga0194130_10007356_pt1 | contig 12218 bp, 10 predicted proteins | sample TA2KigsurfametaG_FD_160084 | JGI IMG/M metagenome (GOLD analysis project Ga0194130, IMG submission 160084) | Freshwater microbial communities from Lake Tanganyika, Tanzania - TA2015050 Kigoma 12 surface | ecosystem: Environmental > Aquatic > Freshwater > Lake | place: Tanzania: Lake Tanganyika... | reverse complement strand
TCCATTTGTTGGAAGGGCAGGAAAGCTTCTAGATAATATGTTAGAATCAATAAATTTAAATAGAAGCAAATGTTATATCACCAATGTTGTAAATTTTAGGCCAGAAGCTAACAGAAAACCAACCATTGAGGAGATATTAGTTTTTAAGCCATTACTATTTAGTCATATTGAGATTATAATGCCAAAAAAAATTTTACTTTTAGGCGCTACTGCAGCTCAGGCCGTTCTAGGTCATGAAGGTCCTTTACACTTAGTAAGGGGAGTCTGGAAAAAAATTGATATTAATAAAAACCTTTTAGATGTTTTAACTACATTTCACCCTGCATACTTATTACGACAACCAAATGCAAAAAAAATTGCATGGAAGGATCTTCTGGAATTTCAAAAGTTGTAATGATATTTAATCTTTGTATAATTTATCTTTTCTAATAAAAATTGCACTCGTGGTGGAATTGGTAGACACAAAGGACTTAAAATAAAAATAAAGCACTCCGCCAATCATTTCCAATGCACGTCAGACGAGTCTAATTTCCACATCAAACATAGTAAATTGAATCTTTTTTTTTAAATCTATTATATACTTTAGGACATCAAACTAGGTGGAGGACTAGAGGAAAAATTGGTTATGAATAAGAAAGAAAAAATTAAACTACAATTCACAGATAAGGCTATAGAAAATTTTAATCCTAGCGAGGATGATTATTCTTTCATCGATAAGTAAATTTTTAACTTTAAAAATAATTGTTAAAGGAACCTGGCAATTTTTTTTTAATGCCATCAAAAGTTTCTTGGATTATTGCAATAGATTTTAAGAGAGTTTTTTTAGTCACACACAACGGAGGAACTAAACCTATTATATTACCGTTTCTTCCACATTCCCATGTAATTAAACCTTTAGTTAGCAATTTTTTTCTAATTTCGTTTGTGAAATCAATTTTATTTAAATAATTGTTATTTATTTCAATTCCCCACATAGATCCTATGCCACTAAAATTTGTAACAAATTTATAAGATAGCATTAATTTTTTTCTTTTTTTAAAAAAGTTAGAAATTTTTTTTACTTTTTTAAGATATTTAATTTTGCGCAAATATTTTAAGAAAAAATATGAAGTGTTAATTGATATTATATTACCCTGAAAGGTTGATGATTGCGCTCCAGGATGATTATGATTAATATTATTATTAAATGCGATTAAGCCAAGTGGTAGTCCTCCTCCAATAGATTTTCCTAAAATTAATATATCTGGAAGAATTTTATAATATAAATATGCAAAATCCTTTCCAGTCTTTCCAAAACCAGTCCAAGTTTCATCGAAAATTAATAAGGTTGAATTTCTTTTTAGGCATGATGAAATAAAATGTAAAAACTTTTTATTGGAAAAATTAAATCCAGACGTAGCTTGTATCGGTTCAATTATGACAGCTGCTAAATCTTTTTTATGATAATTAAACTTACTTTTGAACTCCTTTATATTATTAAACTTACATTTAATAAAATCACGATTATGAAAATATTTTTTATTTATACCTTTCATATCGGAACTCAAAAGAGAATAGCCAGTTCTTCCATGATAAGAACCTTCAAAATAAATTACTTTTTTCTTTTTAGTATGATGAAAAGCTAACTTTAGTGCAACCTCAGTTGCCTCTGAACCATTTGTTGCAGTATTGTAAATCTTAAATTTATTTTTAAAAAAACTTTTAAGTTCTTTGAAATATTCAATATGAGAAGGGGATATAAAGTGCGGTCCAAGATGAACAATACCTTTATTAATTTTTTGTTTAATATTCGTATTTAAATATTTTATATTATGACCCAATATTGTAGTTCCTGAGCCACATGCAAAATCAATATATTTTTTTTTATTTTCGTCGATTAAAAATTCTTTTTTACCGTATGTAAATAATGGTGGATTATTACTAAGTCTAAAATATTTACCTAGTCTTGATATTTCTCTAAATTTAATATTATTTTTCATCAATTTTATTTTTATTAAATTTAGTCTAAAAATATTTTTTAATTTTTTTTTGATTTTTCAATTTTTTTTCCCGCGATTAGCGCTATTTCTACTAAAGCATTTTCTCCAATTGCCGACACTTTCACAAGATTTCTTGCAGGTGGATTTTTTGAAAAGTATTCTTCAAAAACTTTATTAACATCCTTTTTAACTGATAAGCTTGTTACAAAGACTATTGCTAAACCTACAGTATCAACTGATCCACCTGCTTCATGTAAAATTGCTAAACAATGTTGCAATGAAAGTTTAGCTTGTTCGTAACTACCCTTTACAATTTTGCCAGTATTTATATCTCTTGGCATTTGCCCACCAATGTAAATTGTATTGTTTATAACAGTGCATTGTGAAACAGGTGAGGTTGACAATGGAGCTTTTGAAGTATTTATAACTTTCCTCATATTATTTATTTGTAACACAATTCATTGTTGTTAAAAATTCACCAAATCCCCACTCTCCTCCTTCGCGTCCTAATCCAGATAAGTTATTTCCTCCAGTAGGCGCACTTGGACTTTGAATTTTAGTTGTATTGATACCCAAGCTTCCAAAATTTAAATTTTTCGCAAGGCTTATTATTCTTGGATTTTTAGTAAAGATATAGCAAACCAAGGAATATTCATTTTCTGAAACTTTTTTAAGCACAGTGTTTTCATTTTCAAAATATGAGACACCAAGTAAAGGTCCAAATGTCTCAAACTTATCAAAAACCTTATCGTTAAAACCAGTTTGAATAAGTGTTAAAGGAAATAAATTTTTTGTATCATTTTTATTTTTTGATTTTGCCAATAAATAATCTGTTTTTAAAGACTCGTATTCAAGCTTTTTTAAAAAATTGTAATGTTTCTTTGATATTACAGGACCAAACTGTGGCTGATGTTTAGTAAGGACATTTCCACAAAAAATTTTAGAAACTTTTGAGTAAATTATTCCTTCAAATTTACTCTTTATTTGACGATGAACATATAATTTATTAATTGAGGAGCATGCTTGTCCAGCAACTTTAATTTTACGAATTAATACTTCGTCAATTATGCCTTCTAAATTATTATCATCGAAAATAATTGCGTAATTAATACCGCCTAGCTCAAGTATTTTTTTTTGCGTGTGACTAATTTTAATATTATTTAATTTCAGGCCGATTTTTGTAGATCCTGTAAATGAAACAAGTTTTATTTTTTTGTTTTTTATAATTCTAGTAGTAAGTTTATTTTTTTTTATAACAGTGATTTGAATAATTTTTTTTAAACGCTTTGGTAGGTAATTGCTTAAATACTGTGAAAGATTAGTACAGTAAGGAGAGGGTTTTAATATTATTGGAGATCCAGCAGATAAGCTTGGGGCTATTTTTCTAATAACTCCTGCTAATGGATCATTATAGGGAGTTATTGCAAAAACTATGCCAATAGATTTTAAAAAAATTTTTCTATTTTTGTTTATATTTTTTATGAACCTATATTTTGAAAGTAAATTTAAGGAATAATCTATAAATTCAACAGCATAATCAAACTCGCTATTTGACTCATCAAATGTTTTATTTGCTTCTTTAGTAATTAGGTTAGTTAAACTATGCTTATGTTTTTGTAAAAATTTTTTTAATACTAAAAGATTGTTTATTCTGTTTCTTACGGTCTTTATTTTAAATAAATTTTTATCAATTAAATTTATTTTACTGTCTATTATTTTTTGAGTATCGTAAACAATCTTTAATTTCATGAAATAATTCCAAGTTTATTATTATTAATAAATACTATATTTATTCATTAAATAGATAATTTTTTTTAATTCGCTTTTTTTTTTTTCAAAACAAAACCTGTAATGTGAGCTATAAATTTTACCACCAAAGTATTTTCCATTTAAGTAGAAAAGACCTTTTTTGTTAGAAAGATTGCGAAACTTTTTTGTATTTAGGATCTTTGGAAATAAATAAAACGAACCGTCCGGTTTATAATATTCAACTCTTTTCGATGATAAAAAACTAGTAACTAAATTCATTTTTTTTTTTATATCTTCAGTTTTAAGAAGACTTTCGTTGTTATTAATTATTAAATTTTGAGCTAAGTAATTTGGAGCACCGTTAATCGCAATGTGGACATTTGTGAACTCTTCTATTAATTTTTTTGGTGCTAAAATTGCTCCTAAACGAAGTCCTTGGAGATGAAAGTTTTTTGAGAAAGAGTTAACTAAGATCAAATATTCACCTTGATAATTCATACATAGTCCTTTTATTTTTTCATTAAAAATATGTGATGAAAAACTTTCATCTATAACTAAATAGCATTTATTTTTCTTACAAATATTAATTAATCTTTCAATTGCCTTTGATTCATTTATTTTTCCTGAGGGGTTATTTGGTGACGAAATTATTAAAATTCGTAGTTTTTTTTTTTTAATAAATTTTTCAAGGCTATTTAAATTTATTTCATAATTATTTTTTAGTATAGTATTGAAAAAAAAAGATTTAGCTCCAGAAATTTTTATTAAATCAACATAAGTAGGCCAATTAGGATTAACTACTCCAAAATTTTTTTGTTTAAACTTATCCGCTATAACTTTAAATATACAATACAATCCTGCCTTAGCACCGCTAGTTATTAATAAGTCGATTTGGTTATTTTTTTTTACTTTCCAATGATAGAATAAATATTTTTTAGCTAAATTAATTAATTTTTTTTCACCAGATAAATTGCCCTGAATATTAAATTTTTTTAGGCTAATGTTTTTTATAGATTTTGGTACAAATGTTGGTGTGCTTAAGGATAATCCATATCCTCTTCTAACTCGAACTTTGTCAATTTTTTCCTGAAGAGATAAAGTTACGGATTTTCTTATCATAAGATCAAGATTTATTTTTATAAATTATTTTTTGTCTCAAAATATTTCAAATGTTATATTAGCAAATCCTTGTTTCTGAAAATTAGTTTTCCGTCTAATTCTAAATTTGCATTGGTCACTATTGTGTCATAATGAGCCGCGGATTTAATTGTTCCACCAATATAAAAACTTGTTCCCAATGCTAATTGAATGGCACCCCAAACACTTTCGTCGCTGCACATTGTACCATCAATTGTACATTCTGGATTCATTCCAACACCTAATTCACCAAGATTATAAACTTTACTGTCATTAAATTTTTTTAACAGATTTTTAAAAGTTTTTGCTTCTTCGCCACCAGCAATTTTTGTTGCAAAACCATCTTTAATTGTTATTTCAATATTCTTTTTTTTAATAAGACAAACTCCTGGAACACTTGTATTAACTACAATTCTGCCATTAGCTGTTCCTTCAACTGGTGCCAAACTAGCCTCTAAACAATATCCAGCAGATATATCTTTAGAGTTGCTAAACCCGGTGATGGCCCTACCATTTCTATCCTTTATACTCATTTCAACATCAGTGCCATCATTGCTATAAACTCTTGCTCGATTAGCTTTTGTCAATGCTTTTGCAAGTTTTTCAATTTTAGGTCTAATTTTTTTAAAATCGCATTTCCAACCATTAGCTAAAAAAAAATTACTTTTATGAGATTCAGGTAAAGCTATAATATGCACACCTTTTGCTTGAGCATCTTTTCTAGCTTTAGTATGTGTTATATTATTTGTAGTTAATCCAATTACTAAATCTACAGACCTCATTTCATTTGCAATTTTACTATCTAACTCTGCACCATGAGTTTTGGTGCCTTTTATTTGGATATGTTTAAATGATGCATTTGTTTGCCTTAGTGCAGATATTAAATATTTTTTATTAATTTCAGTATCAGCGTCTGACAAAAGCAATACTTTGGAATTTTTATTAACTTTTCCCATAGTTTTTACTACTTTAAGAGCATTAAGGTATTTAATTTTTTCTTCTTTATTTCTGATCATTTCATTATTTAATTAAAAACATTTTAAATTAAGAATAATATATTGGTTTACTTGTAACAATATAAGATGGTAATTTAAGACACTTAATTAAAAAAAAAAGGGAAAATAAAAATGATAAAATTATTAAATTTTTTAAAAAAATTGTACTTGATTTTACTTCTAGCTTCTTTTGCTTTGGTTTCAACTCAAGCACATGCAAACCAAGGTGTTACTAAAGATAAAATTATAATAGGAGGATTATCACCACTAACTGGCCCCAATTATATCTATGGTCAGTTAGTCCTTAATGGAGCGGAGGCTGTATTCAAAGAAGCTGGACTATTAAATGGAAGAAAAATTGAACTTGTAAAAGAAGATGATCAATGCAAAGGAGAGGCTGCAGTGCCTGCTGCAAAAAAAATTATTGCTGAACGAAATCCATTTATTCTTTTAGGCTTTGGATGCTCAAATGCAACACTAGCATCTATGCCAATAATTATAGAAGCAGGAATACCTGCAATAGTCTCTGGAGCTACCAATGATTTAATTACAACACCTAATAATGGTCTATATTTTAGAACAGTAATGAAAGCCTCAGAAGAAGGAGCGATGCAAGCAAAGTTCGTAAGCACAATACCAAATGTAAAAAAAGTAGCTGTTGTTACCCAAAAAGATGCTTGGGGTACGGCAAAATGGGAAGGTTTCATGTCTGCAGCTAAGTTAGTGGGATTAAATGTTCTTACTGTTGAGGAGATGACAGCAGAGACAGCAGATGCGACTGCTCAAACTTTAAAAATGAAAAGTCTAAATCCAGATGCAATAATTACTATTTTGTATCCAAAGCCAACTATTGTATTTCTAAGATCAGCACATCAAATTGGTCTTACTAAATTACCTATAATTGGCCATACATCAGTCAGTGATGTAAAAGATTTAGATTCAAAAGTTAACTTGCCAGGTGCTTTAGATAATTTCTATACAATTTCATTGACTTCATTTTCGCCCGGTGAACCTGAAGCTGTTAAAACTACGGCGTTACTAAAGAAACATTTGCCAAACGAGGAATTGACACAATACCATTTATGGGGAATTGCTGCAGGAGAGTTAATTGTTGAAGCGATTAAAAAATCAGGCAATGATTTAACAAGAAAAAAATTCGTTGAAACTTTACAATCGATGAATTCTTTCAAAACATCAGTATATCCAGCTCCATTATCTTTTTCTAAAACAGATCATGATGGATACGAGATGGGTTTATTTACTGTTTTAAAAAATGGTAATGTAGTTAAAGTAGGAACTAGTTTTAAAAAATAGTTTATAAATAGCTTAAAACTATATGTTTATAGCTAGCATATTGCTCATCAACGGCTTTGCTGTTGGTGGGCTTTATGCTTTGCTAGCAATGGGATTGGTTATAGTTTTTAAGGGCTCAGGGATTGTAAATTTTGCACATGGTGCGTTGTTTACTATTTCAGCGTATCTAGCATTTTCCCTTTTAAAATTTGGATTACCATATTTTTTATCGATTTTTTTTGCAATTATTTTAACAACTTTAATTGGTGTTATAATCGAGAGAATAGCATTTAAACCACTTATTAAAACCGCGGATCCTTTAATTTTTAAAGGAGCAACTATCGCATGTGCGTTTATAATTGTAGGATTAATTAGATGGAGGTTTGGTGGATTGGGTGATTACTTAAGTCTTCCCCCCTTATACTCATTTGAACCAATTTTACTCGGTAAATTTATAATTCCAAGTCAACAATTAGTAATAATTATTTGTGTAACTTTAATTATGCTTATCTTTGGGGCTTTCTTTATTTATTCTGGTGTTGGACGGTTAATGCAAGCGGTAGCTGAAGATTCTGAGGCGTCCAAAGTTATTGGTATTAATGTAGATAGAATTTTTTTATATATTTGGGGCGCAGGTAGCTGTTTAGGTGCTTTAGCAGGAGTTCTTATGGCACCCATAATACTCATATACCCAGATATGGGATTAATCATGTTAGTAAAAGCAGTGGCGGCAGCTGTAGTTGGTGGATTTGATAGACTTGGTGGTGCAATTGTTGGAGGTATGATTTTAGGACTATCTGAGGTTTGTCTGGGGTTTTTCTTTGGAACTCAATATCAAGACATTATTGGATTTATTATCATAATATTTATTTTAACATTTATGCCTAGGGGTCTTTTTGGGTCTAAAAACCTGACAAGGTTATGAATTATGCTTTGCCGTCCAGTTTAATTTTTCATAGATGTATTTATATCTTCTTAATATTATTTGCTTTTACGATACCTTTTTGGGCAAATAAATATGTATTACACGTAAGTACAGTTGTTTTTATAAATATTTTACTGGCAGTAAGTTTGAACTTAGTTATGGGCTTCGCCGGACAACTAAGTTTAGCTCATGTAGCAATTTATGGTTTCGGTGCATATTCTACTGCAAACTTTTACATCGTATTAAAAATTCCATTTATAATTTCAATCTTTTTTGGAGCTTTTTTTTCTGCTTTTGTAGGTGTTTTTTTAGGTTTTTTATCCACTCGACTAAAACAATTTTATTTTGGTATAGCGACCTTATCTTTTACAATGTTATCCCATTGGTTTTTTGTTCACGGCGGACAGATTACAAAGGGCGCAAGTGGATGGAATATACCAAAACCAGATTTTATAATTACATCAAGTCACAATGGAATATTTTATTTATCTCTAGTTATTACTTTTATAGTCCTTTGGTTTGGATTAAATATTACAGCAGGACCTTTTGGAAGACGTCTCGGGGCATTGGCTGATATTGAAAATGCTTGTGGAAATTTAGGTATAAACATTAAAAAACTTAAATTTGAAATTTTTATAATATCAAGTTTTATAGCTGGTTTAGCTGGTGGTTTACTCACTGGCGTTTTAGGTTTTCTTGACCCAGAAACTTTTCATTTTGTAAATACTATTGTTCAATTTCTCATGGTAGTTTTGGGTGGTTTAAATTCTATTTTTGGAGGATTAGTTGGAGCTATAGTTTTAACAGGGTTATGGGAATGGGTTAGGGCGTTTGAAGGTTTATGGGAAATTGTATTAGGTGCAATATTGCTACTTTTAATGATACTTACTCCATACGGATTGTATGGTTTTATAACTAGGAAATACCCTAAATTAAGAGAGCCCAGATATGCTTTAAAACCTAGTAAATTTAACAGTGAAACTAACCAAACAAATTATCAAAAATTAAAGCTCGAAAATTCGCAAAATTTAATTTTTGTTGAGAATGTGAGTAAAAATTTTGGTGGGGTAAAAGCGATTGATAAAATAAGCTTAAAAATTAAAGAGGGCGAAATTCACGCGATAATAGGACCTAATGGTTCAGGAAAATCTACTTTTATAAATATGTTGTCTGGAGCAATTACTTTTTATGATGGGAACATAGAAATATGTGGAAAAAAAATAAAAAATATACCCTCATATGAAATCGCTAAATTAGGAGTTTCAAGAACTTTCCAGAACTTTAGGTTGTCATCGAAATTAAACGTATTAGAAAATGTTTTATTAGGTTCTAACGTTAGACAAAAACATGATAAAGGAGCAATTTTAAGATCCCATGAATTTATTAAGGAGGAAAAAAAATTTATAGAGGAAGCTTTAAGTGCTTTAGAATTTGTTGGGATGTTAGATTTTATTTATTCAAAAGGAAATGAGCTTTCAGGGGGTCAAATGAGATTAGTTGAAATGGCAAGAGGAATAATTTCTAAACCAAAAATAATGCTTTTAGATGAGCCGGCCGCTGGCTTAAGTATCAAACATGTAGATACAGCATCAAAAGTAATTTTAAAACTAAAAAATGAATTAGGTGTAACAATAATATTAGTTGAACATGTTTTAAGATTGGTAATGAATATTTCTGACAAAGTATCAGTACTTAATTCAGGTAAACTTATTGCCTCTTCTTCACCAGAAAAAGTAAAGGAGATGGCTGCAGTAAAAGAGGCATATTTGGGTAAAAGAAAAATTTAGTTTAAGAATTATGCAACTTCTTTTGATCCATTAATCATGACTTTAAGATTAGATAATGTAAGTTTTGGTTACGGAAATTCATTGGTTGTTCAAGGCGTTTCTATGGTACTTAAAGAAAGTGACAGAGTTTGTTTATTAGGTGGAAATGGTTCAGGTAAAAGCACTTTAATCAAAGGTCTATTTGGACTAATTGAATTGAGGAATGGATCTATAAAATTCAACGAAAAAGAAATTGGATATCTTAAAGCTCATGAAAGATTTAAACTAGGTATTGCTTATGTTCCTCAAGATCGAAAATTATTTTCAAATAAATCCGTTTCCGAAAATTTGCAATTATCATGTCTTAGTTCAGGTGTGCCTAGCGCTATAATTAATAAGAGACAAAAGAGAGTAATTAACTGCCTACCTCGTTTGTTTGATAAATTAGATGCTCAATGTGGTCTTCTAAGTGGGGGTGAACAACAAATGGTAGCTATAGGACGAGCTTTAATGTGCGAACCTAAAGTTTTGCTTTTAGATGAGCCCTCCGCAGGCCTCGCGCCTGTATGGATTGATATTTTATATGATGTTATTGAATCAACAATAAAGGAATATTCTTATTCTATGTTATTAGTTGAGCAAAACGTACAGGTGGGGTTAGATTTAACAAATATGTCCTATATCTTGGCAAATGGTATTTTTGTTAAATCGGAAAAAAGTTTATATTTTAAAACAGATGAAAACTTAATTAAGACTTTCTTGGGTTAACGTTGTAATAATGTAATTTTTATGAGAAATAATATTAATCAAATTTTTAAAGATTACGAATCCACAGGGACAAAAACTTTTGGCTTATCAGATAACCCACCAGTATTTGTTAGAGGATCTGGATCTATTTTAACAGATAGTGATGGTAAAAATTATATTGATATGGCAACCGGATCAGCAGTATCTATTCTGGGTCACGGCCATAAAAACATTACATTAGCCTTACAGGAGCAACTTGATACAGGAATTTCACATCTAGGACCAATCTTTCACTCCAAAGCCCATGTAAAAATATTTGAAAAATTGAGAGAACTAATTTCCGAAGATTTTACGCACTTCCATCCAGCAACAAATGGCACTGAAGCAACTGAGGTAGCGCTCAAGGCTGCCATGTATAAAACAGATTGTAGGCAATTTTTGGCTTTCTGGGGTTCTTACCATGGTAGATCATCTGGTTCTCTCGCAGTTTCATGTCTTAAAGGGGGTGATAATGCTAAATATGGACCTTATACTCCAATTACTCAATTTTTACCTTATGCGATTAGAGAGTCCGAGGTTGAGCCATACTTAGATATTGCACGAAAAACTGTCAAAAACAGTTGGACTGGATCTGGACCCTTTGCAGGAATAATTGTTGAACCGATACAAGGATCAGGAGGCGTGAGAATACCTCAAAAACTTTTTTTAAAGGGCATTGCAGAGATAGCTTTCGAAACTGGTATACCTTTAATTTTTGATGAGGTTTTTACGGGTTTTGGTAGAACAGGTAATATTTTTGCATACCATCATTTTGATATTGAGCCTGATATTTTAATTCTCTCAAAAGCAATTGGAGGTGGCTTACCCTCAGGTATGGTTGTTGCAAAAAATAATTTTTTAAATAAATGGTCCTCTGGAACTGTGTCCTCAACATTTCAAATGCATCCGTTTGCAGCTGCCGCAGGAAGCGCTTTAATTGATACAGTTTTAAAAGATAATTTAATATCAAGAGCTAAACAGATTGGAGACATATTTAATAAAAGATCTCAAGAATTTATGGGCTTAAAAGATGTAAGTGAACACAGAGGTTTAGGAGCTATGCAAGCAATTGAAATACACAGAGAAAAAAAACCTGACAAACAATTAACTAAAAAAATAAGATTTGATGCATTGGAGCATGGCTTAATAACCTATGAATGCGGAATTAATGGAAATGTAATTGGCTTAATGCCTCCCTTAATAATTACTGATGATGAACTTAATAAAGGTATAAATATTCTATTAAGTTCTATAAAAAATAATTTATCAAAACATTAGTTTTTAATATATTTATAATTAAACTTTAAACTAGAAACTCATTATACTATTTTGTTCCACCTAGTTCTATTTAACGCCAGGGTTATTTTTTGGTTGCGTAAGAAACTTTAAACACTACTTACACATAAATAACTTTCAGTTGCACTTAATTTTGAAATCACTAAAAAGGTTTGTAACTAATACGTTGAGAAAAGCCCTCGTGGTGGAATTGGTAGACACAAAGGACTTAAAATCCTTGCCCGTAATTGGGAGTGCCGGTTCAAGTCCGGCCGAGGGCACCAAATAATGAAGTATTTATTTTTATTTTTTT
>Ga0194130_10007354_pt1 | contig 12220 bp, 14 predicted proteins | sample TA2KigsurfametaG_FD_160084 | JGI IMG/M metagenome (GOLD analysis project Ga0194130, IMG submission 160084) | Freshwater microbial communities from Lake Tanganyika, Tanzania - TA2015050 Kigoma 12 surface | ecosystem: Environmental > Aquatic > Freshwater > Lake | place: Tanzania: Lake Tanganyika... | reverse complement strand
TTGCTGAAACTAAGCGGCCCTACGCGAGAAATCATCGCAATTCTGAATCGCTATGACCACAGTTAGAAGTACAGCATTGGCAAACAAGCGACCGGAACTGCGATGACTCCAAGAGATTTGCATTTAGCCAAACTTATGCTAAAATACAGAAAGCCAAACGGTCGTAACCCGTTTGGCTTTCCTAACCAATCCAGCTTATAGGGAGCTATCATGGCTGAGTACATTCTAGTACACGGAATTAGAATTGCCAAGGACTTCACGCCCGAAACTTTCGGGCGTTTGACTACGCTTGGGCCTGCGTTTCGCGTAGGAAGAACAAGCTATCAAGTTTGTTCATGCGATTGCGGCAGTTTGGGGGTACACAGAACAGTAGACATGCGCAGAGGCCATACCGGCAGTTGCGGCTGCTTGCATAAGAAAAGAGCTACGACTCACGGTATGTATGGAACGCCAACTTACGGATCGTGGAACTCGATGGTTAAACGGACAACGGATCCGAAGCAACGGGATTTTAGATATTGGGGCGGTCGTGGAATCTCTGTCTGCGAGCGATGGCTGAATTCGTTTGAGGCTTTCTTTTCCGATATGGGCGAACGTCCTGATGGGTGTTCGCTAGATCGCATCGACAATTCCAAAGGATATGAGCCTGGAAATTGTCGATGGGCTACAGCTATAGAACAGAGTAGGAACACTAGAAAAAATCGTATTTTGACTATTGATGGCGTTTCACGTTGCCTGGCGGAATGGGCCGAGCATCCAAAAGCCTCTAAGTACACCACCATTCAGAGTCGGCTTTTATTAGGATGGGTGGACAAAGACGCTGTTTTTGGAAAACCCAAAAACAATTGCATTGAACCAAATGAAGGGTGAGGTCGATTTACAGACTATGGGCCTTCGTGATATTTTTATAGAAGCTGGCGTACCCATAGCGAGGCCTGATGACTTCCATTTTCGTCAGGGCTGGCTGAACCTGCCTTGTTTTTTCTGCAATTCGTCTAAAAAACTTTTGGGCATTACGGAGGATGGCCGGAGAGCGTCTTGCTACCAGTGCGGGCGTAAATCGCCATCAAGTGTTTTATTTGCAGCACTTGGTAAAAATCCAGAGGCGTTTAGGTATGCACGAGAGCAGATAAAATACATAGCTCCTCCTCGTCAAGAAGCAGTTCAAAAGGCTTATGGAAAGTACACCCCTCCCCTCGGATTGATGCCGCTATCGGCGAAAGATAGATCCTACCTCAATAGCCGGGGACTCGATGCCAATAGATTGGAGGCCGATTACGGCCTCCAATCTATTGGTCCCTTCTCAGGATTACCAAAAGGGATCTTTATTCCGATCACCTACCAAGGAAGTCCAGTATCATGGCAGGTTCGCTTCCGCGAACCTGTCAATAATCAAAGATACAAAACAGCCAGCGATGAGCAAAAGAGCATGTCCGAGAAGGAAATTCTATTTGGCTCCGACCGATGCTCGAATGCGATAATCATCACCGAGGGATTCTTCGACATGGCGAATATCGGATTTGGGGCTGTCTGTACGTTTGGCTTGGCCTATACTCAGATCCAGTTGCAGCTTATGGCTAGGTTTTCGCGTAGAATCATTTGCTTCGACAATTCGATAGCAGCCCAGCAAGTCGCAACACGACTTGCTGGAGATTTAGCAGCGTTTCCAGGGGAAACGCTGCAAGTATGTTTGAAAGCGGATGACCCAGGATCGGCTAGCCGATCCGAGGTAGATGAACTCAGGAAATTTGCAGGTTTGCCATGCTTGTAGTTCGCCACGACGGCCAAAACGAACGCCATGCCGTTACAGCAATGGTACACAATACCTCCCTGTTATCGCAGGTGGCGGGGAATTGGACTCGCGATTCTTTCGCAAGCAAGTTTGCAAATTTGCTGGCATCTTGGTGTCTGGACTATTATGCAAAATCTAAAGAGGCTCCCGGCGTTGCCGGGATCACCGCCCAGTTCGATCTCTGGAAAGACAATGCCGATCCCGTAGCCGTGCAAACAATGGCAGAGTGGCTAGCCACTCTGCCAGATCATTCCGATTTATCGACCGAGTATGCGGTCGATATGATCGGAAAGATTGTTCAAACGCAATCGCTCAAGAAATTAGGCTCCGCCCTAGTATCTTTGTGCGAGTCTGGAAAGATCGAAGACGCTCTAAATATCCAGTCCGAATGGAAGCGGCCTAAAATCGGCCAGGAAAGCTCCGGCGTATTTCCCCTGCAAGATGTCGCAATAATCGAGAAAGCGTTCCAGCAGGCCCAAAAAGAGCCTTTAGTGCGATATTCGGGGGCACTAGGGGAATTTTTCGGAGACGTTCTATCGGCTGACTCCTTTGTCTCTTTTTTGGCCCCCGAGAAGACCGGCAAAACTACCGTACTTTCGGATCTCGTTTGGAGGGCCGTCAGCCAAGGCAGACGAGTCGCATACTTCTCCTGCGGCGATATGTCGCAGGATCAGATGATCCTGCGACTGATTCCGAGGCTGTGCAAGCGACCGCTAAAAGGCGGTCGCTTCAATATCCCTAAGCAGATCGAGTACAAGGAAAAAGAACCGAAGGTATCATTTGATACAATGTCTGGACCGGTTATCACTCAAGATGATGCCGTCAAAGCATTCTCAGAGTCAGCCCATAACGATCCTACTCGATTCCGACTTTTAACTTATCCGGCAAGCACCCTCAGCGTTGCCGATATTTCGGCAATGGCGGAAAGATGGGCAGACGAAGGCTGGATGCCGGAAATCTTTGTAATAGACTATGCTGACATTATGGCCCTACCAGCAGGTTTTCGAGAAAAGCGGGATGCAATCAATGAGCAATGGGCACAACTTCGTGCCCTCTCCACTAGGACCAGGAGTTTGGTAGTCACAGCTAGCCAGAGCGATACCGATGGATACTCGGCATGGCTACTCACCAAGAAAAACTTTAGTGATAGCAAGGCTAAAATTGCCCACGTTACTGCGATGATTGGATTGAACATGACAGACGCCGAGCGTAGACTCGGCGTTTGCCGATACAACTACGTCGCTTTACGAGAAAGCGAGTTTATGCAAGGCAAACCCAACTATGTTGGGGTTGCCGGATGTACCAAAGTCGGAAGGCCGTCGATGATCTCATGCTGGCCCGAGGATTAGCATGAAAAAACGGAGAGCGAGTCCTAGAAGATTTTCAATTTCTCCAAGATTGGAGGAATTGGAATGGTTTCTGGCTACTGTCAAATACGGGAATGCTGCTCAAGCCTCCAAGGCTTTGAAGATTGACAACACCACTACGATTCCCGATGGGAATCGTAGGATTATCAAGACAGTAGGTGTAAAACTACTCAACCAAGACAATACTCTGACCGAAGCAGGCGAGGTATTTGTCAAGTACGCAATTCGCGTACTTGCGGCTCATCGGAAAATGCTGCGAGAAATCAAGAAAGTAGAGGCAGCAGAGCGAGCCAATCCTAAGATAGTTCTGCATGTCGAAAACTGGATGCTCGATGCCGTCAACTTTGCAGAAATCCTGCCAAACTATGAAATTCGCCACCTGATCCGCTACGATGAACCAGCGGAACTATGGCAGAAAGCAGCCCTACCGAAAAAGCGAGATGCTTTCGTGATCGGAAATTTTTCTGTGTACGAATCGTTAGAGAGCAAATACAACCACAAGCCTGAGATTATCAATTATCGACTCCGGCTCTACGGGAGCGATCCCGTCGATACTTACCCAATTAGGGGAATCGACATAAATAGTTTTGGATTCATCGATCCTCAACAACTATTGCCAGAAGGCATTCCGATGGTTAAGGTAGCAGAGGTCGCCAATCCGGTAGAATTGCGACACGCGATTTTAGGAGGAGCAGGAGTAGGTTGCTTACCGACACTGCACTGGTCAGATGGATTGGTTGACATTTTTCCGCAAGGAAAATATCAACCAGTCAAGATTTGGCTGATGACCAACGTAGGATAGGATGTAGTCTACGCGACAGTTTACGGCTGTCGCATTTTGTTCGTTACGATTTTCAAAAGGAAAGCAAATGAAAATCTACGCAATGGTAGCTGCAATTGTCTGTTTGACAATTGCTCAAGTTAATGCAGCCGACGCGATCAAGGATCGCCAAGGCCGAGTCGTCGGCTGGGTAAACAGTTGCCAAGGTGGCAACTGTTTGCAATTCAGGGATGCTCAAGGTCGTCAGACCTTCCGAGCAGTCCAATCTGGACGATCTGTTATTCTATTTGATCGCCAAGGCCGTCGAAAGTAATTACAGATGAAACCGGCAAGCCGCGATGCCTATCGATTACTCCATGAAGGCTCCCTAGCGTTGACGCGCATGGAGAGCAATGGACTCCCAATAGATTGTGCAGCATTGGATGCAGCCCTTGCCGATATATCGGCAAGGATAAAAGATCAGGAAGATCGATTGCGGGAAATGCCGGAGTACGCAGAGCAGCGAAAGCGATTTGGAGTCAAAGCGAAGCTAGGCTCCAGAGAGCAATTAGCTGATATTTATTACAATGTCATGGGATATCCAGGCGGCATCGTCAATCCAGAGACAGGTAAACTGTCTCTGGATGACCGGGCTTTGAAAGAGCTTGGCACTCCTTACGCCAAGCTCTTTCAGCATACCCAGAAATTGCATAAACTTCGAGGTACATACCTCATGGGTTTTAAGAATGAACTCTGCGACGGCAGAGTTCATGCTTTCTTTAATTTGCACAAAGTAGTTACCTATCGGTCAAGTTCGGATTCTCCGAACTTGCAGAATATCCCGATTCGCGATCCCGACATCGGGAGGGCGATTCGGGGAATTATAAAGCCGCACGAAGACGATAAGGTAATCGTAGAGATAGATTATTCGACGTTAGAAGTCGTAATCGGAGCCTGCCTACACGGCGATCCTACTATGGCCGAATATCTAATGACGGGCTTTGACTTTCATAAAGCTACCGCACAAGAATGCTTTTTCATGCAGGAAGTTCCCAAACCTTTAAGACAGCTAGCCAAAGTCACAAACTTTAGTTTGATCTATGGCGATTTTTATGCCGCTATTGCCAAGAAATTATGGGACGGTGTAAATTCTCTCACTGTTGAAAATTCAAAAGTGGACGGAAAGTCCGTATTAGAGCATTTACAAAGCCGAGGAATAAAAAGATTAGGAGCCGAAAGAGACGAAGGGCCGGAAACATTCACAGGCCATATAAAAGGAGTCTGCGATAGATTTTGGGGTATTCGATTTCCTGTTTTTGCGAAATGGCGAAAAGATACTTGGGATAACTATCTAAGAAAAGGATATCTGTATACCAAAACAGGATTTCGTATTTGGGGCGTATTCAAACGTAACGAAATACTGAATGTAGAAACTCAAGGCTGTGCATTCCATTGTCTTTTGCAGAGTGCTGTAGATATAACAAAGCAAATCATTCAGAAGAAAATGAGAACAAAGCTCATTTGCCAGATTCACGATAGTCTACTAGCAGAAGTTCCCGTTAGCGAATTGGACGATTATGTAGAAATGGCTACATATACAATGACGGAAGGTCTGAGAGCTAAATGGAATTGGATCAAACTGCCTCTAGGAACTGAGGTAGAAGTAGGTCGAAGCTGGGCGGAAAAGAAACCTTATCACAAAAGCTAGGAGAATATAAATGTCAGGGCAACTTAATCTACCTCGCATAATTGCATTATGCGGGGATATAGGCTGCGGAAAGAATACAGCGGCAACCTATCTAGCCTACAACTTCGGCTATAAACTGATCGGCTTTGCCGATCCAGTTTATGAAAGCCTGTATAGATTAAATCCGGCAATCATCATTGCCCACCATCGAGCAGTTTATTTGCAGACCTTGGTGGATAAGCACGGCTGGGACTACACCAAACGGCTATATCCAGCCGTCAGGCAGATGCTCCGTACCATCGGAACCGAAAATGGCCGCGACGTTTTCGGGCCGTACTGTTGGGTAAATGTTGCTAAGAAACGCATGAACGATTCCGGGCATCCGCGATTTGCTATTCACGATCTCCGCTTTCCAGAGGAAGCGGAGTTCGTAAAATCGGAAGGTGGAATCATTTGGAGAATCGGAGGGCGGATTTCACCCGAAGTTGCTGCTCTACCAGATCACGTTAGCGAATCGCACAAGAACAATATCTCGGCAGATCGGATCATTATGAATGACGGAGCATTGCCGACATTCCATCGCAGAATCAACGAATTAGTAAGGGGATACTTGTAATGGGCTTATACCAGGAAGAACGACCAACATCCCTTTCCGAGGTCATCGGCCAGAAGGCCGTAACCGAAGCGTTACAGACGATGCTTGCGGCAGGGAACCTGCCGCACGCTATTCTATTTTCCGGTCCTAGCGGTACGGGCAAGACTACTCTTGCCCGCATTATTGCCAGAGAACTGGGAATTGGAAAGCTAGAGATCATCGAGAAAAATGCAGCTAGCGATAACGGAATTGACATGATTCGGGAGATCGAAGCCGCATTACCGCGAAAGCCGCTTTCGGGCAAGGCTAGGATTTACGTTATCGACGAAAGCCATCAAGTATCTCAGCAAGCCCAAAAAGCCATGCTCAAAATGCTAGAAGATACGCCAGCCCATGTCTATTTCGTCCTTTGCACGACCAATCCAGAAAAGCTGGAAAAGGCTCTGCTCACGCGATTGACGCATCTAAAACTTGATAGAGTCCCGACCAGCGATCTATGCTCGCTGGTCGAATCTGTAGCACAAAAGCGACAAATTGCCTGCCATCCGCAAGCCATCGCTATGGCTGCCGATGGCAGCCCAAGGCAGGCTTTAGTGCTGCTGGAGCAGATTTCTGCTATCAGCAAAGAGAATTGGGGATCGGTGCTGCAAAGCACCGATGACTTGAAACCGGATCTGTTTCAAGTAGTTAAGGATCTTTACGCTGGAGTCAAGATTTTCCCAAAGCATGGAGTTACTATTAAGGATTTGCAAGAATCGGAGATCGAGCGTCTTCGGTTGACAATCATGTCCTACGGTAGCACAATCTGCTATAACGGTCGGACTACTCCGCAAGTCATCAAGATTATGTCGGCGTTTTGCGAGCCATTTTTTTCTTCTAAAAAAGGTGGATTTGTTCTCGCTTTGGTCAAGGCGTCAACGTAGATTAGATTGTCGGAAGTTCAGTTTCTAGGTTTTAGTAGGAGTAGACGAAATGTCTCAAGACGTAAATCTCGGTGTAGATCGCAATAATCTCGACACCGAACTCGAAAACATTCCAAACGAGATCCTCGTTTGGAGCCGCAAGGCTATCACTGACTTGGAAACAAGTCAGCGAGCCGAGAATGCTTTGAAACTGGTCGAAGCCCAGTTAAGCATTCGGATTCGCCAGAATCCGATTGATTTTGGGATGGCGAAAGTGACGGAAGATACCGTCAAGGCCATCATCACAACCCAGCAAGAATACATCGACGCTCAGAACGCGACTATCGCCGCGAAGTCTGAGTTGGCATCTTCGAGAGCAGTCGTAGACGCTCTCGAAGTGAAGCGTTCCACCCTAAAGTATTTGGCCGAATTGACAATCGCCGGATACCTTGGATCTACCACAGTTCAACCGCGAGGAGTCAAGTAACATGGCTTTGTCATCAGCTTCGTATCGCAAAAAGCAATCCGAAGGATCACAGGTCGGCGTTCTCCGCATCCCGAAGGGTACGGAAAAGTTCTCAGTCAAGCAGGCCGGACAGATTCGCATGGTAATCCTGCCATACACCGTACCGGCAGGGGCGAAACATCCGGTAGCGAAGCCGGGCGAGCTACACTACGCTCGGGATTATTACATCCATCAAAACTTCGGCGCATCTGGCAAAGAGTACGCTATCTGCCCCCGTTTGACCAACGGCGACAAATGCCCAATCTGCGAAGCGATCAAAGATCAACTCGCAAGTGGGCAGATCACCAAGGAACAAGCAAAGACGCTGAATGCGAAGCAGCGGACTCTGTACAACGTCTGGCTGCCAGACGAAAACAAAGTAGCGATCTTCGATACTTCGTTCCATACATTCACCAAGCCGTTGAATACAGTCGTCGCTGCGAACGTAAACATTCCAGGATTGGAATATGCAGACTACTTCGCAGATCCAGTCGATGGATCGTTTGTGTACGCAACTTTCATCGAAAAGTCACTGCCAACTACCAAGTTCTACGAACTGGTATCGGCAATTTTCCAAAAGCACAACGGCGTTCCAGCCGATGTGCTGGCTAAGGCATTGCCTCTTGATGATCTCTTGGTAGTCGAGAGCTACGCTTCGCTCAAAGGCCGATTTTGGGATATGGATGTAGTGGAGGACGAGCCTGCTGTGGAAACAGCAGTTGAGGTTCCTACTACAATTCTAAATCCGATCAATACGACGATGCCTCCAGCACCGGTCGAAGCCCCTGCTCCGAAGCCAGCCAAGGCTGCGGTTGCACCCTCTGATACTCCAGACTGGGTACAGAAGGGGGCTGCTGTATTCCATCGAACGCTAGGAAAATGCACGATTCTGAAGAACCAAGACGGTGTTATTACCGTATTGGATGATTCAGACGAACCACATAAGGCGAAGATTGCGGATCTGGCTACAAAGCCATATCCGACAGCTAAGAAAGAACCAGAGTCTCAGGAGCCGGTAGCAGTAGCGGAAACTGAGGAAGACGGAGCCTGGGATAACTGGGATGACTAGAAACTGGACTCATCCGTAGGCCAGCACCCAGCGGCATAGCCAAGGGTGCTGGCTACGGATGACCGGTTTCTGGTATAATCAAACAGGCGACTTGTCTGTCGCCTGTTTGTTAAACCTCAGCAAAAGGATAGAAATCGTGCCCCTCAAAAAGTGGGGTTGCTGATTCACTCGCCGTGACTCTTAGGGCGTGGCTTCTAGCCAGCGGTATCAGACCTCCTCTAAAAAGAAAACTTGATATCACTAATCAGAGTTGGTGCAGCGGAAAGTGCCGGGAGTCATAACCTTAACTTCCGCAGTCGAGGCTGGTTTTAGAATCTCCAATCAGTGACTCGATAGGCCGCCTTCGGGCGGCCTTTTTCGTGTTTACTTTTGACAAGGGCAGAACTATGCGATTTTTAGATGTACCGTATTTGCAACTATTGGATGAGGTTTATGCAAGTGGGGAAAGTAGAAAAGATCGGACAGGAGTAGGGACATACTCGCTGTTCGCAAAGCAAGCAATTTATGACGTAAGCAGCGGATTCCCGCTGCTTACGACCAAGAAAGTCTCATTCAAAAACATAGCAGTAGAACTGCTATGGTTTCTCAAGGGCGATACCAACATCGCCTACCTAGTCGAGAATGGTGTGACGATCTGGAAAGAGTGGGCCGACGCCGCCGGTAATCTAGGGCCAGTCTACGGGAAGCAGTGGCGAGATTTCGGAGGAGTCGATCAGATTGCCGAGATCGAAAGCCAACTCAGAAATGATCCGACTTCTCGTCGGATCATTCTGTCTGCCTGGAATCCTGCGGAATTGCACGCAATGGCACTTCCGCCTTGCCACATGATGGCACAATTCTACGTCAGCCACGATCATGTTTTAGATTGCCAATTATATCAGCGATCCGCCGATATGTTCCTGGGAGTCCCGTACAATATCGCGTCGTATTCGCTGTTGACGTATATGCTGGCAAATTCGCATGGATTTACTCCGGGTCGGCTTATTCATACCATCGGCGATTGTCACGTTTATAGCAATCATACCGAACAGATAGTTGAACAACTTCGTAGGAATCCAAAGCAAAGTCCCCAACTCGTAATCAAGAGCAAAAAGGAATCGATCTTGGATTACGAACTCGGCGATTTTGAAGTATTGGGCTACGATCCTTATCCAGCTATTTCGGCTCCAGTGGCGGTGTAACAATGCGTATTTATCTCGACTGTGATGGAGTCCTAGCCGACTACGTTGGCGAGGCCAACGATTGGCTAGGATTGCCTAGAAACAAGCCTTGGACTAAATGGGAAGGCGATGGAATCGATTGGGAAAAGCTCAACGAATCAATGACTTTCGTTTCATTCTGGCAAGACATGCAAGAATTGCCAGGAGCCAAAAAGCTCTACAACAATCTCAAAAAGCTAGGAAAGGTCTACATCTGCACTAGGCCATTTCGAGATCCAAACTGCCTTTATGCACGCAGCAAATGGCTTTGGGAGAAGCTAGGTGTCAGCATTACCGATACCATCTACATGCACGACAAATACCTTTTGGCTAAACCAAATACGATACTGATTGACGACAATTTGGAAAATTGTCATCTATTTGACCGGCACGGAGGCGAAAGCATCTTGTATCCAGCGACCTACAACAGCAAAATAGTAAGTCCGAACAAGGTCGAAGAAACGCTCAATAAAGTCCTAAAGATCACAAAGAGGCAAATCGATGGCTAAAAAGAAATCGGAGGCGATACAGATCCTCGAACGAGGATCTGTAGTTCCGCAGCGAACCGAGGAATATCTATCGCTTGGATGCCCACTGCTTAATCTAGCCGTATCCGGCGATTGGCGTAGGGGGTTGCTCAAGGGAACCTATATGTTTTACGCTGGAGATTCCTCCAGCGGAAAAACACTAGCTACGCTGACTCAGCTTGCTGAGGCAGCAAATGATCCAAAGTTTGACGATTATGAACTATGGCATATCGACGTTGAGGTTGGAAACTTTTTCGACTTCGAGCTATTTTTCGGAAAGAAAGCAGCCAAACGGATTCAGGTTTTGCGACCCGAACCGGGAAAACCGATGCTGCTCGAATTTGTCTATGACTGGATCGAAGCAAAGATCGGACAAGGCAAGAAAATAATTGCAATCATCGATTCCTTTGATTCCCTTTCATCGGAAGCCAAGGAAAAAAAGATAGCGGAAGATGCTAAGGCGAGAGCCGAAGGTAAGGAACTCAAAGGTTCTTACGGTGACGGCAAGGCCAAGATCAATTCCGAACGATTGTCGCGGATTATTGCCATGATCTACGACTCAGGCAGCATCGTAACTGGCATTAGCCAGTTACGAGATAATCTCGATGCCGGACTCTACGGGCCGCAAAAGTCGCGAAGCGGCGGACATGCAATCAAATTCAACGCGAGCGTTGAAATTTGGACGACTCCGGGAGAGAAGCTGACCAAAGAGATTCATGGAAAGAAACGAGTTATTGGCTACAAAACTCGTTTCCATGTCAAGAAAAATAGGGTAAACGGCAGGGAACGTACTGTATCTGTGCCTATAATGCCAGATGTCGGTATGGACGCTACCGGAGCCGCAATCGATTTTCTAGTCGAGGAAAAGGCATGGGAAGCTCCAGGAGGCCGAATTGCGTCACCCTTCTACGAAACAACGCATTTCCGCGAGGAACTGATTAGGAAAATTGAGGACGATGGAAAAGAATCGGAACTCTACGATGCTATGCAGGCCGCATGGAATGACATCGAAGCAAAGCTAAAAGTAGAACGAAAGCGAAGGTACGAATAATGGTAGACGTAGATGATACCGTCGAGGAGATCCGAGTGGCCGCAAATGCCGCTGTGGATAGTCTTTTATCCTGCGAGGCTATTCTAGCTCAGGAAAAATTCGACATTCGGCACTCGATTCAAAAGGATTTGATTCGACTTCGAGACACCCTGAGATCCGTCAAGCAGCAAATCGACGAGATCGAAACTGTCAGAAAGCTGACGCAAGACCGAATCAATCGATTTCCTGGGCTGGGAGCAGACGATTACTAATGGACGATCATCGTTACGCCATTTTAGACGTAAGCAATCTCGCGTATGCGAGATGGTTTACTATTCCTGGATCGGTTTGGAAAAGCGATCCAGGAACGCTTTTCATGGCTTTACATAGCACCTGCTCCAAATTGCAGGACGATCTAGCCGTCGATACATTGATCTTCTGCTTTGACGGAGGCTACGCCTTCCGTAAGCAGATAGATCCCGATTACAAAAAACCTAGACGGCAGCTACGGGCGGAAGAAACCGAGGAAGAAAAGGAATTGCGACAACTGCTATTCGACCAGTTGCAAGCATTCCGAGAGAATCATTTGCCGATCATCGGAGCGAAGAACATATTCTACGCTCCAGGATTCGAGGCAGACGATTTGATCGCATCCTGCGTACACAATCTTCCCAAGGCTAAGAAAATCTATATCGTATCTAGCGATGAGGATTTGCACCAGCTTATTGAAGGCAATCGTGTTGTTGTTTTCAAGCCTACTAAGAAAATCGTTGTCAATGAAAACGAT
>Ga0194130_10007351_pt1 | contig 12223 bp, 21 predicted proteins | sample TA2KigsurfametaG_FD_160084 | JGI IMG/M metagenome (GOLD analysis project Ga0194130, IMG submission 160084) | Freshwater microbial communities from Lake Tanganyika, Tanzania - TA2015050 Kigoma 12 surface | ecosystem: Environmental > Aquatic > Freshwater > Lake | place: Tanzania: Lake Tanganyika... | reverse complement strand
GAGAGCAGCAGCTGAAACCGCTTCTGCTGGAACGGTTCGACCTGCCGGCCGCCCTGTTGGTGCTGGCCGGCGTGCTCAAACTGCTGCTGGCAGGCCTGTGCCTGGAAACTGGCTGGCGCAGTGGCCTGATCTTTCCAGTGCTGACGGGCAGTGCGGCGATTGGGCTGGGCCTGCATCAGCTGTTGCCAGGCGTGGGCGATGCGGGCCTGTGGTGCGGCAGCGTGGTGGGCGCAAGCCTGGGAACGCTGCTGCCCTCGCCGCTGCTGGCTCTGGTGCTGGGCCTGGCCCTGCTGCGCGGCCATGGCGCCGAGGCCCTGCTGCTGGGCCTGCTGATCAGCCAGGTCACTCGGCACGGGAGGCCCACAGGAACGGCGCCGTGATGAGGACGACGAATCAGGCCCATCTGCAAGAGCACTCCAGCCATGGCCGCTGAAGCCCAGGATCCGTGACTGCAGTTGATCGATCCAGATCAGCAGTGCCAAATAATGCTGACCAGTTCAGACAGATTTAAACATCCAATTCAACATCACGGAGCTCAATACGGAGCTCAATACGGAGCTCAATACGGAGCTCAATAGCATGACGTTCGATAACTTGAAGCTCGATCAGATCATAGGTCTACCGATGTCAATTGCACCCCGCTTAACTCCCCAGGCCCCAAGGGTTCCGGGGCGAATGGAGCGCGTGAACCCGTCTACGCGATGGTCGGCAGCGTTGCCAATGGCCTGACGGCCTCCGAGGGCCGATGCATCACCCCTGGAGGCGCCTTTCCGCAGGTGCCAGGCCTGCCAGAGGACACGCAGGTGTATCAGTTCGTCGCCGCCATCTCCCAGGGCGTCGGTTACGGCCCCGGCACTGCACTCGTGCCGGTGCCCCCCCGCTTCCATCTGAGCCTGATTGGCGGGTGATGCCTCAGCCCTGCCAGTCCGGCTGCAGATGGCGCTCCAGCTGGCGGTAGGCCAGCAGGGTGGGCACGGCCCAGATCAGGCCATACAGCGCCGGGCCCTGGGTGAACCCCAGACTTGCCTCCAGCCAGGTGGCGACCAGCGGCAGCGAGCCGCCGAGCAGCGCCACCACCAGGCTGTAGGACAGAGAGAAGGCGCTGCAGCGTTGGGCGGCCGGGAACAGACCGGGCAACAGCGAGGGGTAGACGCCCAGGTACAGCATCAGTGGCACGAGCACAATCAACTGGCCCACGCCAAAGGCCAGCGGTGTGCCCGCCGCGATCAGCAGCATCCCCGGCAGCACAGCCGCGGCCAGCACCAGGCTGAGGCGCCGCGCCAGCGCCACCGGCGCCGCGCGATCGGCCAGGTGGCCGCCCAGCAGGATCAGCCCCACGCCGATCGCCTGGTTGAGCGTGGTGATCCCATTGAAGCGGGCGGCCAACGCCGGCAGCCGCGCCGACGCCTCCTGCACAGCAAACACCGTGGCGGCATAGAAGCTCACGGCCGAGAGGGCGACTGCCGCCATCAGCCGCAGCATCGCCGGCAGCTGGCCGCGCAGCTCCGCCAGGTGGGCCGCCAGGGCCGGAGAGGGCCGCTCCGGCCGCGTCTCCTCGAGATGGCGGCGCAGGCCCAGGGCCCAGATCCCCAGGGCGGCACCCAGCAGGAAGGGAACCCGCCAGCCCCACTGCTGCACGGCCGGCGGATCGAGCCAGAGATGGATCAGCGCCGCCGCCAGCGATCCCCCCACAAACCCCAGCACGGCCCCGGCGCTGGCAAGGCTGGCGGTGAGGCCGCGCCGCTGGCGTGGAGCCGTCTCCACCAGCGCCACCACCGAGCCGGTGAACTCACCCCCCACCGAGAGGCCCTGCAGCAGCCGCAGCAGCACCAGCAGCACGGCAGAGCTGTGCCCCCACGCGCTGGTGGGCGGCAGCAGGGCAATGCCGAGGCTGCAGGCCGCCATCACCGTCACGCTCACCAGCAGCAGCGCCCGCCGGCCCACCAGATCGCCGATCGGCCCCAGCAGCAACCCGCCCACCGGCCGCATCAGATAGCCCACCGCAAACACGGCGAAGGCACTCAGCAGCTGCAGCGACGGCACATCCGCCGGGAAGAAGGCCTCGCCGATCTCCTTGGCGAAATAGCCGTACACGGCGAAGTCGAACCACTCCACCGTGTTGCCAATCGCTCCGGCCAGGGTGCTGCGCGGGATCAGGGACGCCATGGCAACCAGTGTCGCCCGGCTGCCAGGGCGATTCAGGATTACCAAGCCGTCGGCAGATCCGCCGCTGAGGTGTGCATGCGCCCGTTCATGCCCCAATTCCCACGCCTCATGGCGTCAGCGCTTCGCGGGCGTCTGGGCCCTCACCGACAACGCCAACAACCTGTTCAACGTGCGCCTCAGCGCCGATGGCAGCGCCGGGTAGCCAGCCACGGCTCTCTCTGGCTTGGAGCTGCGGGTGGCACCCTGAGGGCCGCCAGCCAGGGCGGCTGCTTTGCGATCTTTGATCAGCGCATCAGCCTCGACAGGGCGCCCAGCGCAGGGGCCTATCCCATCGCTTCGGAGCGGCCCAATCTTTCCCGGATCCAACTGGGATCGCGGCGGCAGTCCAGGACGGCGTAGATATCGATCAAGCCCTCCTCGATCAGGAAGTAGAGGGCGAACGGGAAGCGTTTGATCAGCATCCGGTGGAATCCGTCCACCTGCAGGTGGACCCCGGCGTAGGCGGGCAGCTGAAGCACATCCGCTTCGATGGCATCGAGGCAGCGATCACCGAGGCCCGGGGCCTGGCGTTCGTAGAAGAACCAGCCGTTGCGGAGATCCTTCTGGGCGCTGTCAAGGAGCCTGATGTCAACGCAGCTCAGCCCTCAGCTCACCCATGGCGGCGTCCCAGCTCTGGAAGCTGGCCTGGCCCTGCAGCACCTGCTCACGCCTGTTGCAGAGCACCTCGCTGTGCCAGGCAGGAGAGGCCAGCTGCTTAGGGTTCTCGGAGAGGTCGGCCCAGAGCAGCTCCATGGCCTGAAGCTTGTCGTCAACGCTCATTTCTGCCAATGGAAGATCCACCGCCATCGTCAATGCGCCTCGCGCCCTAAGACTACCCAATCTCACACCTCCGCTTCTGCCACTTCGCATCGACTGTGCTCAGACGTTGTCCGCGAGCCGCGCGGCGCGGCGGGCCACCTGGTGCGCAAAGGGGTCCCACATGGGCCACCGTGAAGCGGCTCACCCCCATGTGCGCGGCCAGATCCTCCAGTCGCCAGTGGCGACGCAGCCGGGCTGGGCTGCTTGTGTTGCCATCAGGCCTCGCCGTGGCCCCGGCTCCTGGGCGGCCGGCCGGTATGAACTGCGCTTGGGAAGGTGTCCACAATGGTGTCAACCTTTCCAAGGCAGAGTTTGTTTGTATTGGACTGATCATGATTGGCTGATTTATTGCCGTAATAATTGCTCGACTTGTCGCAACAGCTCTGCCACCTGTTGGTTGAAAGCTGTCCTCTCCAAGTTCAACAGGGTGGGATCAACGTCATAATGAAACTGGACGGCATAGAGAGTGAGCACGCCAAGCTGTTCCCACGTCCCTACGTCGACTCCGTGGGCCGTTAGGAGCCGTAGCAGCCGCCTCAGGTCATGGGTGAGTGGTGGTTCTTCATCACTGATGTGAAGTAGCCAGGCCTTGAGTGCTTTTTCCACGGCTTGTTGCAGCCAGAAGCCCCAAGCGCCCTCCCGAAAAACAGTTGGGTCAGTGGACGCGATCGCAGTGTCGAGGTCCGCTGCCGCAATTCGCAGCAGGCCTTCTGCTTCAGAGAGAACCATGCAGAAGCTGGCCCTCCCGGGGGGTAGGCACGCCCGATCACGTGGCTGCGCCAATGGCGGCGGGCCTCGCATTCGCTCTGGGAATAGAGCAGCAGATCAAGGGACATGTCGGCCTGGCTCAGTTGATCCCAGAGTGCATTGAGGACCTCAAAGCGGTGGTGCTTCTCCAGCCAGCTGTCGGGTGCCGTAATCAGCAAGTCAATATCGGAATCGGGGCCAACGGGCCCGCGTGCCCTTGAGCCAAACAGGCGAACCTCACTGCCCGGGATGACTCGGTGGATCACAGCGGCCATCGCTGGTAGCCGCTCTTTGATCGTGACGGCATCGACCTTGGTCATCCCTCCATTCTGCCGGTCTCTGAGGCTGTGTTGGTTTGCATGCCTTCCGTTCTCAGGCTCTTGCCCCAGAACCAGGCACAGACCCGCGTCGATGGCGTGCAGCGGGATACAGCGCAGCGCGCTGGCGAGGCAGGTCGCATGCCGCGTAGGCATTTCTCCCAGCCCCAACCCCCCGCAACTTGCCTAAACCTGGGGTAAGCGCTGCCCTCGACTGCCATGCCCTACCGCCATCTGCTGGTGCCCACCAATGGATCGGAGCTGTCGGCGGGCGTTGGATCAGGCGATCGCTCTGGCCAAGGTTCTCGGGGCCCAGCTGACCGTGCTGCATGCCCAGCCGCCGATGCCGCTGCCGATCCTGGGGCTGGGTGATGCGATCGATCCGGCCACGATCGACACCATGATGCGCGCCTCCCGCGAAGGGGCTGTCGCCGTGATGGATGCCGCAATCGCCCAGGTGCGGGCCGCCGGTCTGTAGGCGTCCCAACAGGCGGTCGAGCACGCCTCGCCGCATCTGGCCATCGTCACTGCCGCCCGCGAACTGGGCTGCGACCTGATTGTGATGGCCTCGCACAGGCGCCGCGGCCTCGAAGGCCTGCTGCTGGGCAGCGAAACCCAGAAGGTGCTGGCCACCAGCCCCTGTCCGGTGCTGGTGGTGCGCTGAGCAGGCTCAGATCCAGAACTGGATCTGCTCGAGGATCGTGCTGTAGCCGGTGACGATGAACTGGATGTCGATCGCCAGGGTGAACAGGCCCATGACTTTGATCAGCACCGTCATGCCCAATGGCCTAGCAACGAGGTGAGGCGGGCGGCAAACACGAACATCAGCGCCATGATCAGCGCCATCACCAGGATCGCTGCCAAGAGTTCGGCGCGGTGATTGAAGCTGGTGGCGCTGTTGGCATACACCGTGATCGTCGACATCATGCCGGCCCCTGTCGTGAGCGGCAACGAAATCGGCACGATCGCCGACGAGGTCATCTGCCCGCTGTCCATGCGGCTGATGTCGCAGCTTTTTTCGTGGGAGTCGCCCGGATCCTGCGCGTTGAGCATGCTGAGGCCGCTTGCCCCCACTAACAGGCCGCCGGCGATCTGAAAGGCGCTGACACCGATGCCGAAGAACTGCAGCACCGCTGTGCCCAGAACGTAGGAGCCCAGCATGATCAGCAGGCTTGAGAAGGTGGCCACCCCGATCACACGGCGCACCTAACGCGCTGTCACCCCCTGGCTGAGGCTGCGTAAAGGGCCCGATCGCCGGGAAGTTGTTCGCTACGGCGAACAACCCCAGCAGGTAATGCTCAAAGGTATTCGGCAGCAGCAGCACGAGGTTCAAGGCCATGGGGATGCAAGCGCTGGATTCACCAACCGAGGGTCACCCCATCGAGGCGATGGTCGACGCCGCTTTCGATGCAGGGGCCGATGCCATCTTCGCCGCGGTGGATCCGCACCATCTGAGCAGCACCGGTGTAGGCAAACTCTTGGCCCAGCTGGTGGCCTCGGGCTTCTAGATCGCGCCGCACCGATTGAGCGAACGCGTCCTCCAGCAGCACAACATCGTTGTGCATCTGCACCCTGAAGCGAGGGGCGTCCAACGCCTGCTGGGCATTCATGCCCAGATCCAGCACGTTCACAAGGCTTTGCAGCTGCCCTTGTGGATGGTTGTTTCCACCGACGCAACCCAACATGAAGGCTGGTTTGCCGTGCCGCAGCACGAGCCCAGGAAGAATGCTGTGACGTGGTCGTCGCCCCGCTGCGACGGCATTGGGATGCCCAGCCTGGGTGCAGAACGCTGAGGCGCGGTTGTTGAGGAGAACACCCGTGTCACCGGCCATCAAGGCAGAGCCGAACAAGCCGTAGATGCTGGTCATCAGCGACACCATGTTGCCGTCGGAATCCACAGTGCACAGGTATGTCGTATCGCCGGAGCATCCCGCCACCGCACGTCCCAATGGCAGGGCTCGCTGGGTGATGCGGCCGCGGGCCTCGTCAAGACCCTGAGGCGTGAGCGCCTGGCGCACCTGCTCGAGCATGGCTTCGGTGGGCTCTCCTACGTTGTCGATCGCAAAAGCAAAGGCAATTCGCAAGGCTTCGATTTCATGGTGCAGACGCTCAGCTGGATCCATGGCCACCAGATCGAAGCCATCGACGATGCCGAGCGCCTGCAGCGCCACAACCCCCTGTGAATTGGGAGGCAAACCGAGAACTTCATAGCCGCGGAAGGGCACCGATAAGGGCTCCACCCATTGCGGTTGAACGGCGGCCAGCTCGTCGTAGCGTGTGGGCACACCTTGATCGCTCAAGGTCTGCGCGATCGATTGGGCTACGGCTCCTGTGTAGAAGCCATCGCGACCTTCAACGGCGACCCGCTCCAGGGTGTTGGCCAGTTGTGGGAAGCGGCGCAATTCGCCCGGTTGGGGGGCGCGGCCACCGGGATACAGCGTGGCCAGAAAGTCAGCCGAGGCCGATCCTTGCACCATGGGCCCACCGACCCGCCAGAACCCGGCCATCGATTCGCCGACCGGATAGCCCTCGCGGGCATAACGAATGGCGGGTAGCCATAACTGATCCAGAGAGCGCGAGCCAAAGCGATCGAGCAGCGCCGTCCAGCCAGCAATTGCACCTGGCAAGGTCACGGCCTGGGCGCCATGGTCCGGCACGAACGGGGCCGCTCCAATCCGTTCGAGCGAGGCACCAGAAGGCGCTGGGCCACTGCCATTGAGCCCATAGACCCGTTGCTCAGCAGCCGACCAGGCCAGGATCATGGTGTCGCCGCCCAGGCCATTCCACATGGGTTCGACAACGGCCATCAATCCGGCCATCGCCACGGCCGCATCGAAGGCGTTGCCCCCATCCCGCAGCACAGCAAGCCCCACCTGTGTCACCAGTGGTGAGCTTGATGAGGCAATACAGTCCCGTGTAAACACCGGCGAACGCTGATCCACAAAACCCATGGGGTTCTGAGCTGGTGATGTAGTCATTGCAGCCATGCGGTCAGCCCATCAAAGCGCGACTCAGGTGTTCGTTCCAACCCTCTCCCCGCAGCCTGGAGCCGAGCGCCTCACTCAGGGCGCTCACCAGGAGCAGGGGCGCCAACAGCTGGGGATCCCCCTGGAGCGTGAACACAAACAGAGCACAAAAGAGCGGCGTGCCGTTTGCCGCCGCAAACAAGGCGGTGGCCCCGATCGCGCCGAGTTGGGCCAGCGCTGTGGGCGGAAGATCCGCCCAGGTTGGGAGCCATCGCAGCAGCCCTGGCAGCAGTGAGCCGAGGGTCATCACGTCGTGCATCAGGCCTCCTGGTGCACCGGCGGCAATGCTCAACAACGATGCGAGCCAACGCCACAGCAGGGTCTGTGGGGGGCCGCCGCTTGTGCCCTGCAGGGCAGGAGCCAACGACAGGCTGCCGTCATTGAGGCTCAGCCCTCCGCTGAGCAGGGCCAACAGACTCAGCAGCGAGGCGATGCACAGAATCGCAATGCTGCGGTGCCGCTCTAGGCCTTGCTGCACCAGAGCAGTGAAGGGGATCAGCATCCGCACGAACGCCGCGCCAAGAGCAGCGCCGACCACGGTGATCAGCACGCTCCAGGGCCAGAGCATTGGCGCGATGGGCCCGAGCTGGAGCCCGGGCAGCCGAGCCGGTTGACCAAGACCTGTGTTGATCAGGGCGCCGACGGCGGCGATCAGCAGCGTCGGAACCATCAACGGAAGGCCAGCGCGACGTCCCAGTTCCTCCAGCCCGTAGGTGACCCCCAGCAACGGAGAGCGAAACGCCGCACCCAGGCCGGCAGCCCCACCGATGACGCCAACCAGGGGCAACGGCATGGAGGCCAGCGGCGTCCACTGGGGCCAGCGCCGCCGGATCGCCAGCAGCACGCTGGCGCCCAGCGCCGCTGAGGGTGATTCAACGCCGACGCTTAAGCCGCCCAGATGGGTGAGCAGCACCAGTGGCAGCCGGCTCAGCTGCGTGCTCAGGCTGAGTTTGTTAAGCCACTGGGTTTCCCGTTCTGTTCTTAAGGCTTCACAGCTGCGATCCAGGGCGATCAAGGGTGCGATACCGCCGCCGCGTCCGGCAGCCAGAGGCCCCCAGCCGAGACCCAGCAGGGCTGTTGTGATCACGAACACAACAAGCACGCCATGGCCCTGGATCCGGTCGGATGTCGGCACCCCCAGCCTGGACAGAGGCCAAAGATGGTGCTGCAACCTGAACCCCAGCTCTGAGACGGCCTGGTATGGCCACTCGACCAAACCGATCAACAGGCCCAGGCCCAACATCCATGGCAAGACCTGTCGGCTCAAAGGGCGCAGTTCAGCACAACTGCGCGTGATTCTGCCTGAAACTTGCTCTGCAGACAAGATGAGTTATCTACCAGTTGTAGGCTAAAGCGCCTGATTCAGATCTCCTGCGAATGCTAGCACGTGTGTTGCGGCGCAACTGGGAGCTGCTGTTGCTATTGTTGATTGGCCTGTTTCAATATGCCTCCGGTCATGCGCTCGGATCGGCTTCAAGGATGGGTAGTGATTATTTCTTGATCGCCATTCTGGTCGCGGCGCTTGCGCATTTTCATCGGCACATTGTCCCTTTGCTGCTGCCCCTGTGGCTGGTAATCATTGGCTATTGCATTGTCGTCCCCCCCTGGGCGGCAGCTGCGACGTTCTTGTCTTGATGCCTTGGCTGTGTTTGCCATGGCGGTCAAGGTTGGATCGTTGCTTGTGTTGCACAATCTTTTGATCCTGTTTCCGCCCCAGGATCATGTCCTGCCAATTCTGCAGTTGTTGCTTTTCCTGCCGTGCCTGGTTCTCGTTTGGGTGGATCTACTGGCGGACAGATGACAATGCTGCTACCATCACAGTTCAGCGGATATTTCTATTCGGGACGTCGGCCGATCTTTCCCCGGGCCCGTACGATTACTTTCTCGCCTCCTTGACATCGATGATTTCAACCACCTTGGGTGGATTTACTGGTGAAACCCGCACGGCCCGCACTCTGATTTTTCTTCATGGTCTGATGATGTGGGACGTCATGGGATTGACCTTGTCTCGCGCCATCGCCGTCGCCTCGCGGTGACAGCTCGGCTCAGAGTTCAGGCCAGCGAGCGGCCGCGCCAGGTCCAGCCGCGGCCGGTCAGGGTGCTGCGCGGGATCAGGGACGCCATGGCAACCAGTGTCGCCCGGCTGCCAGGGCGATTCAGGATTGCTAAGCCGTCGGCAGATCCGCCGCTGAGGTGTGCATGCGCCCATTCATGCCCCGAGCGCTCCGGCTGGGGGCTTCGGCCCTGCTGGCCACCTCCGGCCTGCAGCCCGTGCTGGTCGCCCCGGCCCTGGCTGCAGAGGTCCCCCTGCAGCGCTCGATCGCCGCCGAACAGCAGCAGCAGCACCAGCGCTTCGCGGGCGTGTGGGCCCTCACCGACAACGGCAACAACCTGTTCAACGTGCGGCTCAGCGCCGATGGCAGCGCCGTGAGCACCAGTGGCGTCGATGGGGTGCCCCTGGGCGGCAGCAGCCAGCTGCGCGCCAGCCAGCTCTATGAGCAGGGGCGCTGGATCCCCTGGGGCAACGGCGTGCGCATCGACTACAGCGATGGCTGGAGTGATGCGATCCTCACCGGCCCGGCCGGTCCGCAGCAGTGGTCGTGGGCGCCGGGGACAAGCCGGCTGGGGCCGCCGAGCGACCACGGCAAGGCCGTGCAACTGAACGGCGCCATGGCCGCTGCGGTGGGGGTCTATCGCATCCAGCCGGCCCAGGCGGACCTACCGGTCACCAGCGTGAGCCTGATGTCGAACGGCCTGGCCTTCAACGCCATCGACGCCCAGGCCGGAGGCACCTGGCGGCTGGACAACGGCGAGGTGGAGATCATCTGGAGCTCCGGCTGGCTCACCCGTTTCAAGCCCAGGGCCCAGGGGCCGCTGCAGGTGCGGATCTGGGCGCCAACCCAGCGCCACCCCGCACCCCCCACCGCAATCCGGCCCGGGCAACGCCTTGAAGCGTCGCCCTGAGCGAAACCACACGCCATGACGCGCCTTCACTTCATCCCCATCCACCTGTTCCGCGAAACGCCCCAGGTGTCGTTCTTTGATGCCAGCGTGCCCCTCAGCAACGGCACCGATGTGGTGGTGCACCACGGGCCCGCCATCTCACCCCCGGATGACGAGGGCGCCGAGCAGTACTACGTGCATCAGCACCAGGTGGACCACAACCTGGTGCTGCAGGGACACCGCACCTTCATCCTGCTCAACCCCAGCTGGGAGCAACCCCATCACGTGGTGGAGCTGGAACGCGCCATGGGGGCGCTGGAGATACCCGTGGGCACCTACCACCGCTCGATCTCCGGCGAGCAGGGCAGCCTGGTGCTCAACCAGTCGATCCGCGATCCGGCCTTCAACTACGCCACAGAATTCCTGCCGGTGAGCCTGCGCGAGCAGGCCGATCTGCAGGCCGTGCGGGCCGTGGAGCCGTGGCGCTGGAGCTGGCACAACGGCCACATCCGCCGCCAGCACTGATCAGCCGACCGGCTCCTGCTGCGGTTCAGGCAACCAGCGGGCCTCCATGTTCTTGATCGCCACATAGACGGGCGGCACCACGCCCAGCGACAGCACGGTGGCCCCCAGCAGGGGCACAGCGGCGATGGAGCGAGCCAGCCAACCCATGCGGGGGCCTTACCGGGAGCGTTCCGGTTTAACAGGGCTGCCGCGACGAAGGGTCAGCGCGCCGGAAGTGATCACCAGCGCGCCCGGCTCCAGGCCCCGCAGCACCGGATAGCGGTTGGCCTGCAGCGGCCCGAGCTGCACGGGGGCCTGCAGGGCGAAGCGGTTGCCGGAGGGCAGGCGCCGCAGCGGTTCCAGTTGCACCTGGCCCGGTCGGCGCTCCAACTCCGCCAGGCTGCCCACCACGGGCACAAAGGCCTGGCCGGCCAGGCGGCTGACGGCGGCGAAGGGCACCATCACGGCCTGGAGGATGCCCAGCTCAAGGCGGGCCCGGCTGCGCTGGCCGGGCCGCCGTCGATTCAGCTTCAGCCCCGCCAGGTGGGTAGCCCACCGCTCACCAGGGTGCCGCGATGGCGCCAGAGCGCTTCTGGCGTCACTGAAACGCCGTGCCCAGCGGCCAGCCGAGCCGCCGCCTCCGTGCTCTCCGTGGCACGCAGGGCCCGGGCAAAGGCCGAATCGGCCTGCAGCATCTCCTTGAGCTGATGCAACGCCGCTGCCGAGGCATTCTCAACCCCGGGAGCCGGCAGATCACAGGTGGCCATGGAACCTCCTTCTCAGATCAATACCACGATAAGAGCGACTGGACCCGATGCAGCTCAGTTGTATTCACCTGGAATGTCCTGCTTGCTGACGGTGACCCGGCCCACCTTCTGGCCTGAGAGGCGCAGCGGCTCGTCGCCGGAAAACTCGTAGCCGAGCGTTCCGGCGAGCTGGGCGACATCGTCGGCGGTGGCGGCGGCCTGCACTGCCTGCCGCCATCCAGGCTCATCCTGCATTCGGCCCAGAAAGGCCTTCAGCTGATCGAGCGACAGGGCTGCACGCTGTCTTGAGGGAGGCCCGTCAGCTCTGAATCCACCTGGGCCAGGCGCTCGAGCACCAGGCTGAGATCGAGGGCACTGAGTTCGCCGTCGGCGCTCCATTTCAGACAGGTGCGCCCCAGGCAGGTGCGGCTTGTGGGATCAAAGCTCCTGGGCGCATTGGCCCTGGGGAGATGGGTGGAGTCCGTCATGGCGGACCTCCTTGGTTGTAAGTGGATTGATTCTGGTCTTGCGGATGCGATGGCGATGCCCCCAGCTGGGGGAGGGGGTCTCAGCTCGATCCGAGGATTCAGCGGGAGCGCTGCTGGATCCAGTCCTGCACATGACCCAACAGGCCGCTGTGCTGCCATCCCCCCCGCTGCTGCACGCGCTGCTGGGCCAGCGCCAGCTCGTGCCGCACATCCTCAGCGCAAAGGGCCGCGTCGTTGTCGACATCTTCCCCGCTGTAGAGCAGATGGATCACGCGCTCGGGATCGAGATCCAGGGCAGCCACCTCCTCCCAGAGCCTGTGCGTCAGTTGCTGGTTGGCCTGATCGAACTGGGCATGGGCGAGCTGATGCACCAGCAAAGCGAGCAGATGGCGTTCCTTCAGTGCCTGGAACGGTTCCTGCGTTGTGGT
>Ga0194130_10007348_pt1 | contig 12237 bp, 8 predicted proteins | sample TA2KigsurfametaG_FD_160084 | JGI IMG/M metagenome (GOLD analysis project Ga0194130, IMG submission 160084) | Freshwater microbial communities from Lake Tanganyika, Tanzania - TA2015050 Kigoma 12 surface | ecosystem: Environmental > Aquatic > Freshwater > Lake | place: Tanzania: Lake Tanganyika... | reverse complement strand
CGTCGTTGCCGTCGCCGTCGGGGTCGTCGTCGCCGTCGCCGTCGGCGTCATCGTCGCCGTCGCCGTCGCCGTCGGAGTCATCGTCGCCGTCGCCGTCGCCGTCGGAGTCATCGTCGCCGTCGCCGTCGGAGTCATCGTTGCCGTTGCCGTCGGAGTCATCGTTGCCGTTGCCATCGGAGTCATCGTTGCCGTTACCGTCGGAGTCATCGTTGCCGTCGGAGTCATCGTTGCCGTCGCTGTCACCGTCGGAGTCATCGTCGCTGTCGCCGTCGGAGCAGGTGCTATCTGGTTGAAAAGGCGTATCACGTCTGTGGTTGTCAACGCCTGGTGTGTGACTAACACACGGGCTAATCGGCCGGCAAACCAGGCATTTTGTACCGGTCGTGAGGGTGTCACGCGATTCGCAAAATGTCGAGCACCGATGGCCAATGTTTGTGCACCATTGCCACGCATCGCATTGCCTTTTCGTTGTACGGCCAGCTGTTGATCAACATAGAGGCGGAGTTGTGTGCGGTGCGCATCAAAGGTACACGTCAGCATGTGTGCATGCGTATCGAGTGGTTGCGCAGCGGTAATCGTTACGCCGGCACTCGCACAAAACGGTACGTGTCGTGATGTAAGGCCGATCACAAAGGTATCGGCACCATGCACACCATGACTCACAATGACGCGCTCGTGGGTCGATGTATCACGACGCACCCACACACTCACTGCAAAGCTCCGTTGGTCAAAGTTGACCCCTTTGTGACTCAGCAAAAGTTGTTGGCGTTGTGCGGCGAACGTAATGCCTGCGCCCATGGCAGGCGCAAATTCCGCAACAAATGTGGGACAGCGCTGGCACTGCAGGTGATTGCGGTTGGCCGTATGATCGCGAAATGACCGTGCACCAAACAAATAGTCACTCACGATTGCCCGAACTGGTATTGCGGTAGGCGTGGCCGTCATTCGACGACGCAGTTGTGCCGCAGAGCCATCCCCTTGCCACAGTGTGACAACACACAACAAACATATCGTTGCACCAATCATCCAGGTACGCATATGCGATCTCCTTTTCGACGTTGCTGATGTACGAAAACAGGACCGTAGCCATACGTGAAACACGTTGGAAGATGCGATAAACGCTTTGTACTTGTGCGGTAAATTACGTAATACGTATATTATTCAGGTTATAGTTTTTGTCAAATTTTACAAAAACAGGACAGCACGGCAAGGTGCGAAGAGAATCTATATAATTCATGTAACACGAGGTTTGCGTATGTCCAGGAGCTCAGATGCTCATCATCATCGGCGACATCAACATCGATATCAACTTGGCACTCGACCACTGGCCGCACGAAGGTGGCGACGCAACTGCGCACATCACCACCTGGAGCAACGGAGGCACAGGTCTGAATAGTGCGATTGCCGTGGCCTGCATGGGCGGGCATCCACGCCTCTGGGGGCGTGTCGGCACCGATCCGGCTGCCCACCAGGTGCGACACGCAGCCGCACAATTTGCCATTGACGTCGACGATATGCAAGCGGATGCCACCGTCCCTACCGGGCTTTGTATCATCCCAGTCACACCAACTGGCGAACGGACGTTTTTGAGCTATCGTGGAGCAAATACGACATGGCAACTCCCCGATGCATGGCCGTCCGGCACTCATTGGTTACACGTGTGCGGGCATGCGCTTTTGAGCGGGACACAACGTCAAAGCGCCATTGCGGCACTGCAACGTGCACAAACGTATGGTTGGCAGACCTCGATTGATCTGTGTGAACCACTCGCACCGCAACTAAACGAATTGTTCGTGCAATTACCACAACCGCTGACCGTCTTGCTCGGTAACCACGATGAAATGCGTGTGGCACAAACACAAACCCAGCATCCACTGGCGATACATGCACACACGGTGATTACCAAGCAGGGAGCTGATGGATGTACCGCACAGGTGGGTGCGCACCGCACGCATTCGGCCGGGTTCACCATCGATGCCGTTGACACAACCGGATGTGGTGACACGTTCGCCAGCATTTGTGTGTGGGCGTTAATGCAACACCATCCACTCAACGATGCACTCCTCGTTGCCAACGCTGCCGGCGCAATTACCGCAAGTCGCCGTGGGGCAGCCGATATCATGCCTCGGCGCGCCGAGGTGGTAGCCTTGATTCGAGCACAACGCTCCGCAGTACCAGATTGGCTTATCGCAGGATAACAGCGCAGAATGGTACAATACGCACAACAATATGAACGAGGACGACCATGACGCCGAGCTGGAAAGCACGCCTAGACACACTCCAAATCACCTCACTTGCAGATATTTTTCGCACGCCGAAGCCCATCATCGGCATGGTTCATTGCTGGCCAATGCCCGGTGCGCCTGGCTACACGGGGTATGGCATGCACACCATCATTGATCATGCCAAAGCTGACACAGAGGCGTTGTTGGCCGGTGGTTGTGATGGTGTTATCGTCGAAAACATGTGGGATATCCCGTTCCGGGCCGGAGCACACATCCCACCCGAGAGCATTGCCAGTCATGCTGTTGTAGCGGCGGCAGTGCGTGCAGAATGTCATCTCCCCATGGGCATTAACCTGGTTCACAATGGTGGAGTCGCGCTCTTAGCAATTGCCATTGCTGCACGCGCAGAGTTTATCCGTGTCTGCATGTTCACCGGGGCCGGTGTATGGGATGCCGGGAGCTTCGACGAGGGGTGTGCCGCCGATTTGATGCGCCGGCGCAAGGAGTTACATGCCGAGCACATCAAAATCATTGCCGATGTCGACAAAAAGCACTCCGTGCGCTTTCCTGGGATTGATTTGGCGACTCACATCGAGTGGACACGATTCTTTGGTGCGGATGCGCTGATTATCTCAGGGCGTATGACCGGTGATGCACCAGATCTCGGCAAGGTACGCGAGGCCAAAGCGTTGGCAGGCGATCGACCAATTATTATTGGCAGTGGTGCCGATGATCGCAATATCGGTGCGTTTATGAGTGTAGCTGATGGGGTGATTGTTGGCTCAAGCATTAAGTATGACGGACAAATCGCCCAACCGGTCGATGCCGAGCGTGTGCGGCGCTTCATTGATGCCGCACGGAGTCATGCATGAAGCACGCACGGCAAATCTTGCTCCCGAGCGATGTCTTCCCGCCACGTTGTGGTGGAGCTGGGTGGAGTGCGCATGCCCTGGCGCTCGCCCTGCAGGCACGTGGCGAGCAAGTCACTGCACTCGTGCCATCCACAAGCTCCTCGGCACTCTTTGCCGAACCCACGACTACCGTCGATGTGCACGGCGTAACCACCGTGCGCAGCGCAGTAGCCAATCATCCGTGGCGCATTTGGCGTCAAAGTGCGATGATTGCACAACTGAATCAATCGTTACGTAAACTTACAACGCTCACACCGACAACAATCATTCATGCACAACACATTCTATCTGCACACGCTGCGATACCATTGCAGCGGACACACATCAAGGTTGTGATTACGGTGCGCGATCATTGGCCCTGGGACATGCGTGCCACCGGCATGCAGATGCATGGCGACCAGCGCACATGGCGTGGTATGCACGCCACCATGCGTGCACGACATCAATCACGGGCGATGCAGGCGCTTATCCCCGCATACATCATGCAGATGCGTGCACGCGCACGCCTACTCAATGACGCAGCTGCCGTCATCGCCGTCTCGGCGCACATGGCTACGCGCATTCGCCAGCACGTTCCGAGTGCTCGCGTGGTAGTCATCCCCAATATGGTTGACATCCCCGCAATTCACCACAAAATTGCCACACCACCGACCATTCCCGTACCAGAGCGCTTTGCGCTCTTTGTGGGCAAACTCGAAGCCAACAAGGGCGCACAACTCGTACCTGATTTGATTCGCCAGATTCGCCCACCTGCGTTGGTAGTTGCCGGTGACGGCCCTCTCAAGGAGCACATCAAGGCGGCAGCACACGAGGCAAACGTCCCCTGCTACCTACTCGATTGGGTCGACCACGACGACGTACTGCGCCTGATGGCACGTTGCGAGGCCCTCTGGTTCCCATCTTCGTGGGATGAACCGCTCAGTCGCGTGTTACTTGAGGCACTCGCCTGTGGTGCACCGATTGTGGCCGTGCCGACCGGTGGAACACCCGAGATTATTGTGGATGACGCAAGTGGCTTTATCGCCCACGATTACGCCACGTTCGTTGCACGGGCACAACACCTCCACGCATACCCCGAACAACGCGAGCGGCTCCGACGTGGTGCGATTGCCCATGCCACGCGCACCTTTGCGGTACCCGTGGTCATTGATCAGGTACTCAACCTCTATGCACAGATTGCGAGTACCGAATGAAGCCATTACGCGTTGCCATGCTCGCACGTGCCGTATGGCCGTTGCACGGATACGGTGGCATTGAGCGCCACATCTACCATCTCACCACGCACCTGGCCAAACGTGGCGTAGAAGTCACGCTGTTCGTACAACACAGCGATGATGCGGCAGGACTAGCCATGTTGCGTGAACAGATGCACGTAGAACTCCTGCGCTACGACTATACATCGCCTTATTTGCGGCCAAACTCGATTCTAGGCCGGCAACTCAACTACCCGCGGTACACCTTGGTACAAGCCGAAGAGGTCATTCGACGGGTGCAGCGTGGTGCGTTCGATGTGGTGCACTCGCAAGGACTTTGTGCCTTCGGCTATGGCTGGCAACGTCGTCATCAACCCGATATTGCGCATGTGCCGTTTTTTGCGAATCCGCATGGACTTGAGGAGTATCGAACGCCCGATTGGCGCAAGTGGTTGGCCTACGCACCATTTCGCTGGATGTACACCAAAGGGCACCAACTCGCCGATTATGTGATTGCCACTGATGCATGTACGGCCCCAGATCTACCGAAGTACCTAGATGTACATCCCGCACAGGTAGTTGTCATCCCGAGTGCAATTGACATCGAAGAAAATCTGGCACCAATTCGTGCGGAGCGCGTCCATCAGATGCGCCAACGCTTTGCACCAGATGACGAATTGCTCATTCTGAGCGTCAGTCGTCTTGAACGCAACAAAGGGTATCATCTCTTCGCTGAGGCGTTACAACGTGCTGTCGCCCACCACATTCTACCTGAGCGGTGGCGGTGGGTGTTGGTGGGTGACGGCAAAGAACGACGGGCACTCGACGCACAAATACAACGGCTTGGCATCGCATCGCACGTTACCTTTGCCGGACGCCTCAGCGACGAAGAGCTCCAAAACGTCTACGCCGCAGCAGACTTTTTTGTGCATCCTACCCTCTACGAGGGCTCATCACTCGTTACCCTCGAGGCCATGATTCATCAACGCCCCGTTCTGGCAACGGCTGCCGGCGGAATCCCCGATAAAGTATTTAATAATGTAAATGGTATACTAGTAGCACCAGGGAGTGTCACGACGTTATTCGATGGGCTCACACAGATACTCGCAGCACGACCGCACTGGTCACGCTGGGGCGAGGCCGGCGCAGCAATTGTCCGTAACCAATTCGACTGGAGTGTCGTCGCTAGGCAGACCCACGATGCGTATTGTAATGCCATCCATGCTCATACGCGCCGATGACAGAAAAGACCACCACTATGCACGTTGTACCGTTCCACATTTCAATTGGTTCAGAAGATAACGTGACGTTTGCGTTGTATATCTCAACGCCCACCAAAACGTTTGCCACACCGGTCACCATCCCCGATGAGATTATCCAACTCGGCATTCGACTCCTGCAACCACACAACATGGAGCCGCTCGGCGATGCTGGGGCCCTCGGACGCACACTCGGTGGCATTCTCTTCCCAGCAGTGGTCCGTGACTTATTGATTAGCAGCGCCCGTGAAGCGAATAGCGAGAATGGACGCATCCAAATACAACTGCAAATTGCCGTGCCCGAACTGGCCGCACTCCCGTGGGAATGGGCGGTCATCGAAGGCACCCGTTCGTGGGTGCCATCTGTGAACGAGGATTACGGGGTTGTCCGGCTCTCGTCGGTAACCGAGCCAGCACCTCCTATTGGTGTGGATGGACCGCTTCAGGTGCTCATGTGCGTACCACCCAACCAAAAATCCGAATACAGTGCCATTCACACCCTCCTCCAGAACGAAATCGCCGAGCAACGAATCCATATCACCATCATAGAGATTCATGGACTTGCTGATTTGAACAACACGCTGAGTCGCGAGGTGTACCACGTGGTACACCTCGTCGGCGATGTCACGCTCAATCACGAACAATACATGAACATCACCTTTGGCACTGAGATTGATGTCTTTGAACTGCAAGAGGTACTCTCGACATACAGCGATATTGGTTTAGTATGTGTCACGTGTGGTGGGCTCGAAGAGCCCCAAATTCGTGCCATTCCACAGATTTTTGCGGCACTGCTCCTCAGTCGCACAATAAATGCAGCGATTACCTTTAGTGGAGTAAGTTCACCTGATATCATTGTGCGCTTTGCGGCCACCTGCTACAACGCAATTATCGACGACATCCCGCTCGATTTAGCAGTAACACGCGGTCGGCGCGCCTTAACCAGTGGACGACGCGATACGAGCTGGGGCTTACCGCAACTCCGCATTGTCCCTGGCACTGACCGGTTATTTTTGTTTGAGCCGCCACGTGACCCGTGGCGCTGGATTTGGTCTGTGACGGCAGTGGTCGGGATTGCCGCAGCCATTATTGGGGCTATTCTCCTCGGGCGATTCCTAGTTGAGGGGAGTACGCCACTCGACACACCACCCACAATAATCATGCCCACACCGGAACTATAACGATGAACGCCTTACGCCGCCTCCCGTCCGTCGATCATGTTGTAGGCTTGCTCGATGGAACGATTGATTTACCTCACTCCATCATCGTGCACCAAGCCCGCCAATTACTCGACGAGTTGCGTCGTACGCCCGACGCTATTCCCTCACACGAACAGATTGCCGCGCTTCTCCAACAGCGCCTACAGCACCTGGTCGTGCCGTCGTTACGCCCCGTAATTAATGCGACCGGCGTGCTATTACAGACCAATTTGGGCCGTGCACATCTGAGCAATGCGGCACAGCTGGCACTCCACCAACATGCAGGTGCCGCATCGATTGAGTATGATCTCGAAAAAGGACAGCGTGGTGAACGCAATCATCACGTCACCAACGTATTGACGCAACTCACCGGAGCAGAAGCCGCAGTGGTCGTCAACAATAACGCAGCAGCAGTCCTGTTGTTGTTGTCAACATTTGCGGTCGGCAAAGAAGTCATTGTCTCACGTGGGCAGGCAGTTGAGATTGGCGGTGGCTATCGCATCCCCGATGTACTGCGTCAAAGCGGCGCCACATTGGTAGAAGTGGGCACAACCAATCGCACCTATGCCCGTGATTACGAGGCGGCCATCACCGAACGCACAGCTATGATTTTGCGCGTGCATACGAGTAATTTTCGCATCCAGGGATTTGTGCATGATGCCACACTCGATGAACTTTCGGCAATTGCCCGTAAACATCACGTACTGCTCGTTGATGATGTCGGCAGTGGATCGTTGCTTGATGTGGCGCAATTTAGCTTGACCAAAGAACCGTTGGTGCAAGAACGGATTGCGCAGGGTGCAGATTTGGTGTGTTTTAGTGGGGATAAGCTCATCGGCGGACCACAAGCAGGCATCATTGTCGGGCGCGCACCGCTCATACAGCGCCTGATTGCGCATCCCCTCATGCGCGCCATTCGAATCGACAAACTCATCATGGCCGCATTACATGCCACATTACAGAGCTATTTGTCGGGTCGTGCGTGTGCCGAGATTCCTATTTGGCAGATGATGAGCACCAGCCTCGATAATCTCAATCAGCGAGCACAACGCATACACGCCCAGCTACCGTCTCACTGGCATGTTCATCCCTGTGAAAGTACCATTGGCGGTGGTTCACTCCCCGGCGACACGTTGCCGTCGTTTGCGCTCGTGCGCCCGCATCAGGCACCGCAGCACCTAGCGCATCAACTCCGCATGGGCACACCTGCCATCGTTGGACGCATCGCAGAACAAGCGCTCTGGCTCGACTTGCGCTCCATCCTACCTGCGTATGACGAATCTCTCATTACCCGCATCAGAGAGATTGAATCCGCATAACGCGCCACACCGCAAAGGTACTGGCTGGGCACGCTTACACGGCCGTTTGTGCGGTCAACAAACGACTTCGTACTAACATGATCAGATCGGTCAAATTGGCCGGTGCAGGCGGGATGTGTTCATCACCTGCGAGCATATCGGCATAGGCCATCAGCCGCCGCACGATGCCATCGAGGGCCTCGCCACGAACAAGACCGTACTGGTCGCGCACAATGGTACAGGCGGTAGCAAGTCTAACCGCCGTCACTGCGTCACCTTCGGCAAGACTTATTGCCGCAAAGACATCAACGATGTAGAGCAGATCATTGAGGCCACCACTACGCTCAAGCACCTTGAACGCTTTGGTAATGTAGTGACGCGCATCATTTGGTTGATTATTCAGAGCAAAGACCGCCGCCATGCGCAGGTGAACAGCAGCGTTATTACTCGGAGCTTTAAGTTTGCTGTACATGCCGTCAGCGGTGAAGAGTTCGTTACGCGCCATTTCGTAGTCGCCCATAACCATAAAGATTAAACCGCGATTTGCATGGAATCCGCAGCACCAAATGAAATCGATTTATAGCCATATATCTTTAGTGCCTCATCACTCATCTTCACGCTTTGATTGGGTTGACCGGCAATCAAGTAGATATACGAAAGGGTATCGTAGCATCGTGCCACCCACCCCGGCAGGCCGAGGATATCGAACTCGGATAGTGCGCGGAGGAGTAAGCGTTCTGATTCTTGCCATCCAATTGACTGAAGACCGTGCAATCCGCATTCAAGTGCCGACATGGCCCACAATTGCGACTGTTGCATGCGTTCAGCTCGGACCATGGACTGATTGAGATACCGAATCGTACTATCCACGATACCACGATGGCCATAGTAACTGCCGATGGCAAACAAAACGTCGCCGTAGAGTGCATGGGATTCACCGATAGCCCGCAGAATTTGATTCGAAATCGTACAAAGTTCGGCGCTCATACCATGCCAAATCCACACAATCTGCCACTGAATGACCAGATGTGCCGCATGGTCAAACATCTCGCGCTCATACATCTGTTGGAGCAAATCGTAGGCAGCGAGCACATCGAATGTCGTAAGTTGCCGGGCAAATACATCTCCTTCGACATCAACTTCGTGAATAGACTTCGTGAGTAACCGACTCATCTCGGTCAGCACATGGTGACGCTCGGCGTCGCTCATCAACGCCATAATCGAACCCCGCATCACGTCGTGGATAACGACCCCTTCACTCCGGCGGTTTGAAATCACTTGGCGCCGTTCGAGTAATGAGAGTTGGCTTTTGATGATGACGTGATTTTGCACCTGCAAATACTCACTCAGCAGATGCCAAAACTGCTCACTGAGTGGATGTCGTACCATGACCATGATGCGCAATATGCGTTGCGCCAGCGGAGAATAACTGTAAACGAGGCTCCGGTACACGTCAACGCTAGAAGGATCAAGCCCAGCCGCAATACTATTGGCTGCCACAATAATATGCATGGGATACCCGTGTGTCTGTTCGATGAGCGCGTTCACCTTGGCGGGATCCATATCACCACCATCAGCACTGCGGTATACGTTCCAGAACAATTTATGTGCGTGTGTCGTGTCGAGTGGCGGCAAGACGATTTCGTGGACTTGGTCAAACGCATGGGCGAGCCCTGCGACTTGGGTGGTCACAATCATATGCAGATTCGGTAGTTGTTGAAAGAGGTGATAGAGCACATGTTTAGGGGTAATTTTTTCGTTACCATTCAGATCATCGAGAACGATGACTGCGTTCTGAATACGGTCAGCCGTGCGCAAGCGCATCAACCAGGTCTCGTTGCCGAAGAGTTTCATGCCCGACGTCAAGCCAATCGCACGGTAGACATCATCAATATGCGTCATATTGGCTGGCACGGACACTACATAAACTTGGTGGTCGTACAGCGGTTCGATGCGCCGGGCTGCCATCATGGCGACCGCGCTCTTACCCACACCCGACGGACCACTGATAACTACGTGTTGGGGTGCATCGTGCACTTGACGACGCCAGGCAGTCATGATGACGTCGACCACGTCGTTGACGTAGTCGTCGCGGTCAATTAGTGTGCCATCCTCACTCATACGAAACGGTACAATGTCGTAGTGTTGTAGCGCTTTGCGCCAATCATCGCTGGCAAAGTACTTTGAAAAACGCGAGACATCGCCGATAGGGAGACGCATCAAATTGCATAATTCTAATAGTTCGATGGCAGAAATCACCGGTGGATTGACCTCCAAGATGACTTCAAATGTTGTAATAAGTTCATCAACACGCGCATTGACTACGTGATTCGGCCGTACCAAAAAGATATCCGAAAATCGCCCTGGCGTGATATCACATCCGCGCGCTTGGACCATTTCGACCAACGAGAGGGCAGGACGTCGTTTGTTTTTGAGTGTCGAACTAATACTCTCTTTGTCGACTACGATATTGATGTTTTGCTGACGCAACCGCTTTCGAATGACCTTCATCAGCTCGACAATGCGATTTTTAATTTGTTCGTCACTTAAATTCACTAAACTCAGCATGACGTTCCTCATTTTGCATCAAATCAACTACATTCCGCGTTCCAACGTTCATACGATGTTTGCTTCTTTACGATATGCGTAGCGTACCACGCATAGAATCTATATATTTCGTAATTTTTCACAACTTTATAATTTTATACGAATAGCTTTTGTAAAATTTCACACCTTTATGACAAAAAACGCTCCTGGGTCGGAGGGTGGATGCCGAGCGCACGCACAATACGCTCAACCACATCACGACGGCCGGTAACCGTATGTGCAAAATCAAGTTGGTCAGTGGGGATGGCCAACACGGGACATCGATCAAAGCTCCCCATCCATTCATCGTATCGTTGATTCAGACGACGCAAATAGGCCGGTGGAATATGCATTTCACTCGGCCGAGCACGTTGTGCAATCCGGCGTTGTAGTGTTTCGATCGATGCCTGCAAATAGACCACAAGCGTGGGCGGTTGAATGCGCTGGACGAGCGTTGTATAGAGACGACGATAGGTACGAAAATCGCGTGCCGAGAGAATCTGTTCTTCGTAGAGCCCTTTGACAAAAATCTCATAATCCTCATACATGCTGCGATCCTCGATGACCGATCCGGGCATGTCGCTAATTTCAAGATGTTGCTCAAAACGCTGTGTTAAAAACCAGATTTGGCTATGAAAGCCCCAACGCTCACGATCGGCGTAATAGTCATCAAGATACGGGTGATCACCGACAAGCTCGTAGTACGGCTGCCAACCGAGTTCTTCCGCAAGGATGCCAACGAGTGTGCTTTTGCCAACACCAATATTGCCCGCAATCGAAAGATGAATACGCCGTGTGCGCAGGGGACTATCCACCATGACGCTACCTCACTACACTTGCATGGTCTGCCATTTATCCTGACGGAAACGAATATACGCTAAGAGTGCCTGACTACAAAAATCGACGCCCATGGCAATCCAGACACCAGTCAAACCGAAGCCGCTCAACAAGAGCACGTAGGTGATGGGCAGACGTAGGCCCCAGGTACTGATGACTTTGGTGTAGAGGGGCCAGCGGGTATCACCTGCGCCACGCAAGGCACCTGACAAGACAAAATTCGCACCCATGGCAATTTGAAACGCGCCTGCGATTTGTAGCGGAATAATCCCAGCCGCAATAACCGTGGGATCATTGACAAAAAACGTGAGCAACGGCTCAGGGAATGCGACCATCACTCCGCCAAGCACGAGCATCATCACCGATGTCTGCGTGAGTGCCTCGTTGGCCGCAGCCTTGGCTTCGTCGGGTCGTTTGGCACCAAGCGCTTGGCCGACCAATGCGGACGCCGCAATACCGTAGCCCCAACCTGGTAAGAAGGCCAATGACTCAATGCGAATTACCAAATTATGGGCGGCGTAGGCGGCTGTGCCGAGCTGATTAATCATACCAATGAACAAAATTAACGCACATTGAAACACCAGTTGTTCACCAGCAAAAGGCCAACCGACGCGCACAATACGCATTATCATGTCGCGTTGTACTTGGAACTGGATTCGCAGCCATAATCCGGCGCGCCCACGGAGTAGTAACACCAGCGTGATAATGCCACCAACCGATCGTGCCACG
>Ga0194130_10007346_pt1 | contig 12239 bp, 9 predicted proteins | sample TA2KigsurfametaG_FD_160084 | JGI IMG/M metagenome (GOLD analysis project Ga0194130, IMG submission 160084) | Freshwater microbial communities from Lake Tanganyika, Tanzania - TA2015050 Kigoma 12 surface | ecosystem: Environmental > Aquatic > Freshwater > Lake | place: Tanzania: Lake Tanganyika... | reverse complement strand
AGCGCGTCCTTCATTGCCCGCTCGCTGAGATCCAACTGCAAAGTCACCTTGAATCCAGTTGCCTCAAGCTGCTTTGCCATCGCCCTGGCGTCCGCGCGAGCATTGAGCAGTTTCGGAACCGCCTGGTAAGCGTCGTTCCCAATCACCAAGGCTAGTCTTCTAGTCGATTGCAGCGCTTGAGCCTGCTGTGGAGGCGGCTTAGGTTGCGCGGCCTGTTGTCGGTCACGCTCCCTGACTTCGGCAGCAAGCCGGTCACGTTCCCTCGCCTCAGCAGCGATCCGGTCGCGTTCCCTGACTTCGGCAGCAAGTCGGTCGCGTTCCCTCGCCTCAGCAGCGATCCGGTCGCGGTCCCTGACTTCGGCAGCAAGCCGGTCACGCTCCTTGATCTCGGTGAGAAGTCGCTGCTCGAGTTCTTCGCGCTTCTTCCGCTCTGCGTCCATCTCGGCAATTCGACGGTCCCGCTCAATCGCCTCGACGAGCAGCCTTTGCTCCAATTCCACCTGAGCACGTCGGGCGGCTTCCGCTTCAGAAGCGAGACGAATCCGTTCCGACCTTTCCTCGGCAAGCCTTTTTTCCTCGAACGGAGTGCGATCTTCCGAAGTCCGCCTTTCGCCGGGCGCGTCGCCCTGTGCGGCAACTTCTCGGCCGGTTGACAGGATTACATTCGGAGGCGCTGAAACTGGCCCTGTGCCACCTGCTGAATGCGACTCGACTTGCGTGAGGAGCAATCCGTTGTTGGTGTCGCTCCTGTCCGTTCGCCGTGCGACACGGGTTTGATCCCCGGAAACCGGATTCTCCGACTCGCCGAGTAAACCCTGACTGGGGAGAGTTCGGATCGCGCCCGCCACGGTTGCCGTCTCTTCGCGTGACAGGTGCGGAAGCGCCGCCCCCAGGGCGGGCGGACGTTCAAAGTCAAAATCTGCAGCGCTTTCGGCAACGCGAACACGTACCCGCTGCCCACCACCTCCGATGAAGACTGATCGGGCGGACTTGAGTGAGTTGGGCGTGTAGGATCCGAAGAAGCCTCGCGCCGTGCCGGAGAAACTGAAGTAGCCAGCGGCGAACAAAGCCTTCCTCGACTCCAACTTGTCGGCAAAAGTCAGGGCCAAGACCGGCTCCGGCGAAAGCGAGCTCACACGCGATATCGTGAATTCAAGCCGGTTGATCGAAGAAGCAACTTCAACGATGCTCGCGCCAAGAAGCGTGGGCAGATCTACCGACCAATACCTCGGCGTGGCAACCCTGAACGCTTCAAAGTCTGACCACGAAGAGTTTAACAATTGATCGCGAAGGGCATCGTCGTCAACGCGAAAGACCTCGAGGCGGAGTGAGTCACCGGCATTCAGGGAGGACATCAAGGGGGCACCCGCCTCAACCTGATCGCCCCTCTTCACCAGGGCGTTAGCGAGGGGACCGATGCTGTTGCTCATGGATAGATAGTAGGAGAATAAATTATTACCATGATAAATCAATAGTGACAGGGAGCCATTGTAGGAACTCGCTGCAGCGAGAATGACCCCAGGACCGATCGCGACCACCTCCGCCGTCTTATTCAAGACGAACGAAAGCGCGGCAGTCTTGCCTGAGTGCTCAACCCGGGGGCTTGTAGGCCGCGCTTCGTCCTGCACGAGCAGAGGGAGCGGCAGTGGCGCAACCCAGGCCGACAGTGGCGACTGACCCCACGCAAGGAGTGGCAGCAACCCGATCAAACCGACGATGAATCGCCAACCCCGCATAACGCAGCACATGGACAACCCCTGTTCGCAACTGGAGACCTACCCGCGGCTTACTTGCTCCTGGACTTGTCTGCCTCCGACTTCTTGTCGGGCAGCACGAGATCAACTGCAGCGCCTGCCGTTCTAACGCCGACCTTGGCTACAGTTGCCGCAGTGGAAACCGCGAGATCTGCAACAGCCACTACCGCGCAGGAAGAAAGAGTGAAGATTGCAGCCACCAACCCGAAAAACCTCATGCGATTCTCCCTGCTCTTGACGCAAACATGCCCGGATTTGATACATTCCACGGATGAACTGTGACATCCCTCGCGGCATCTTGCAAGTACCCGCGGGCCTCCTGCTGCTCGTAGGGTTTGCCTTTGCCGCACTTGGTAGTGCGCCTTTGGCCGCGGCCGAAGGTCGCCATGCGTTGATCGTGGGCGTTGGGCAGTACTCGCAGGGTTCGCAAGCATCCGTGCTCCCCGGGGTTCCCAAGGATCTTGTCAACGCGCGGCGCATGGCGCGAGCGATGGGGGTGGAGGAGAAGTCGATTGTCGAATTGCGGGACCAACAGGCAACCAAGGCAAACATCGTTGCAGCGCTACAGCGACTGCAAAACCAGGTTCAGGCGGGCGACCGGGTACTCGTGTACTTCTCGGGACACGGAACGCGCTTTGAGTCTCGCGGGCGATGTGTGGAGGGCCTGCTTCCCTACACCGCGGGCGCCTACACTGCCGACGACATTCTGAGCGAGGAGGAACTCGCCCGCTACACTCTGCCGATCAGTGAACGTGCGGACAAGATCGTCACGATCGTGGATGCCTGCCACTCGGGTGGGGTGTTGGCGGCAAAGACGCGATCGCTCAGCCAGGAGCTCGGGATACAGCCGAAATACAGCGCGGCTCGCTCGGATTGCTCGGTCGCAGTCAACGACCGCAAGACGCGGAGCTTCGAGCCGGCGATGGCGAGGCTTGGCGCTGCCCGCGAGAATTTTGTTCAAATTGCTGCAGCCAACTACGATGAAGTGTCCTGGGATACGAAGGAACTCGGGGGAATTGCCACCCACAGTCTCACGGAGTGTCTGCTCGGCGACGCCAAGGACCTAAATCGAAGCGGCGCGGTGTCGCTCGATGAAGTGCGCCAATGCGCGCAGGCCAAAGTGGAAGCACAGATCAAGCCGTGGGAACGATTTGGCAAGTTCCCCTCCACCATCCAGATCCGCGGCGCACGAAACCTCGTGGTGGTTGCGACCGCTGCCGGCGATGGGCGCCTGGGCGCCGAAGACCGCAGGCCCTCCGAGCACAACAGGCAACTCGAGGAGCAACGGCTCGCCGCTGAAAAGAAATTTGCAGAGGAGCGCAGGCTCGCCGAGGATCGGAGGCTTGCCGAGGAACGACGGTTGTCCGAGGAACGCAGGCTTGCCGAGGAGCAACGGGTTGCGGCAGAGCGGAAGTTGGCCGAAGAGCGGCGGGCGGCAGACGAACTCAAACTTGCCAATGAGAAGCGCCTCGCCGCGGAGCGCCTCGCCGCCGACGAGGCACGCCGCGCGCAGGACCTGCGACTCGCCGAGGAGCGTCGCGTTGCAGCGCAGCGGGAGGCCGACGACAGGGCGCGCCTTGAGCGACTCGGCCAGGAGAAGCGCGAGGCTGAGGAGCGCAGGCTTGGCGAAGAAAGAAGGGCTGCGGAAGAGCGCCGACTTGCCGAGGAAAAGCGAGTCGCGGAAGCGTTGCGCCTTGCGGAGGAGATTCGCCGCGCCGAGGAGCGGCGACTTGCGAACGACCTCAAGCTCGCGGAAGACCGCCGGGCTGCAGAAGAGCGCAGGCTTGCAGAAGAACGGCGGGCCGCTGGAGAGCGCAGGCTTGCAGAAGAGCGCAGGCTTGCAGAAGAACGGCGAGCCGCTGAAGAAGATCGGCTTGCCGAAGAGCGCCGCCTTGCTGAAGAGCGCAAGGCTTCCGGGGTGAGGCTCCCGGAGGATAACCGCCCTGGTGGAAGCGGCGAATTGTCCGAGAATCGTCTGCTCGCCTCGAGCGCAACCCTTGAAGACATCCTTGCGCAGCGCAACGGCCGGCTGAAACTCGAAGTCGACGCCCCCAAACGTTTGGTGATTGGCAAGGATGCGTTCGGCTTCTCGGTGCGGTCCGGTTCCGACGGATACCTTTATGCGGTGATGCTAGCTTCCGACGGACAAAGCTTCTACCTTCTTTTTCCGAACAAGGTTGATCAGGACAACAGGGTCAAGGCAAACACGACGTACAGTTTTCCGAGATTGGGCTGGACGATCAAGGCGAGTGGTCCTCAGGGCACCAACCAGTTGCTTCTCGTGGTAACCCAATCACCCAGGGACCCTAAGATCTTTGTGACTGATGCCGCATCGGGCGGAGGAGTGCTTACCTACTCGGTCAGCGATCTCACAGCGCGCGGACGGTTGATCGACTTTTTCCTCGGGAAGGGGATCCAGGGCCGCAATGCGCAGATGGCCGCAACGCTCTTGAAGATCGAGGAGGTGCAATGAAATTGCCGCTCAAACGAATCGTGCTCACGGCATTTTGCCTGGGGATCGGATGGCCTGCCCTCGCACAGCAACCTCGATCGGATGCATCGGTGGAGGAGATCGTAAACGCCCTTTCGCCACCCGCAAGAACGCGGAGCCTCAATGCTCGAAACCTGAGGGTTGAACCAGCGCGAATCGATCTCACCGTGAATTTCGACTTTGACTCGGCAAGGCTCAAGGACGACAGCAAGCCACAACTCGAGCGCCTCGCCGAAGCCCTGCGCAACGATCGGCTGGCAAGCCTCCGGTTTCAGGTTGAGGGTCATACCGACGCCCAGGGGACCGCGAGCTACAACGATGCACTGTCGGCCAGAAGGGCCGAGGCGGTTGTGGCCTTTCTTGCACAGGCAGGGGTTGACCGGGAAAAACTTCAATCGGTGGGCAAGGGGTTCCGTGACCTTCTCGATGCCACCGACCCCAAAGCCGCAAAGAATCGCCGAGTGCGTATCCTCACGCTGGAGTAAAGCCCGTGAAGCCTTCAAAGTTGATCGCGCCGTTCAAGTCAACGCCTGCCACTTCCAGCCTCACGGCCGCAGTTGCGATCGCTGGCGCGCTGGTCGCGGGAAGCCTATCGGCTGAACCCCTGATGCTGGTGACCGAAGCCGAAGCCAGAGCCTCGATGGAGGCAGGAGAGCTGCCAACACCCCGCTCGCTTCCTCCCCCCGGTGCTCCGCGCATCGAACTGCTTTCTCCCGACATCAAAACCCCGATCGCAGTACCCACCCGCATCGAACTGAAGTTCTCCGGAAGCGCGCCGGCCGAACCCAGGCCCGAAAGTTTCAAGGCGCTGTATGGATCGTTTCGCGTTGACATCACCCAGCGCTTGCTCGGGGTGGCGAAGGTAACCAAGGATGGGATCAACGTGAATGAAGCGGCACTGCCTTCAGGCAAACACCAACTGGTGCTGATACTCACCGACACATTGGGTCGCGAAGCACAGCAGGTCGTGTCGTTTACCGTGCGCTGACCATGATTTCATCGAGCGCAGTGGCCAGAACACGATGAAGCTGCGCATTCTTCTGCCCCTCGCATTCCTCACCTGCCTCGCCACCGCGCAAGCGGTACATGCGCAGGTACCAACGGGTTCGGTCCGTTTCATCGACATCACAAAATTTGACACTGACCTGGAAAAGGCGCTTGCGATCGAAAATGCAACCGTCAACGTAACTTTCTACGAACGTACCTCGCCCAACAACATGCCAAACCGGCTCCAGAAGTGGATCTCTTCGGTGGAAAAATCCGGGGGCCGGGTGGATGTGGAACCGCCTGCAGATGAACCCACGCCCCGCAGTCCCGCGCTTCTCCTGGGACTCCTCGGCGGTCTCTGGTCGAGCATCAAGGCGTGGGGAGAAATCCGAGAACAGGCGGTCGTGCGTGCTGCACAAACGCGCGACGCGGTGATCGTGCTGGAGCGAAACGCAAACGGAGAAATCATCGTGGCGCGGGTTTCGTTTATGCCGCGCAAGTAAGGTAGGGCAGTTTGTCTTCCTGGCGCTGCCACGTTGCCCGCCAGTTCACGGATGCGGCAGTGATTCCGAATACTCCGATCCATTGCAGAGGCCGCGCCTGCTACTGCCTCCAAAGAAAGAACTCCCCAATCGATTGATCGTAGAGCGCCGGTACCTGCTCGTGTCCCACGGATTTCGCCAAACGGACAACCTCAGCCCTGACATTGCGTGCGAGCCGATCGATGGGAAGGTTTGGCTTTCGCATCTCCGACACCAGCACCCGTGTGAAGACGCCGTTAGCGACGCGATCGTCGGGCCCCAGGACATCGAGCGCCTGCTGATTTGAACCGGCGGAGAAAAGGATCATCTGGCCACTCGCTGCAGTCGTCGGCGATAGCCCACGCCCTCCAATCGCGCGGCCCTGGCCCTTGAACGGGTTATCGCGACACGCATCCGCAATGACGAGCGCGAAACTTGGCTTTGCCTCGGCCAGGTCGTCAAGCAAACGCTGCAGTTGTACCGCTTCATCGCGGACTTCGGCCTCACTCTCTCCGCGGGTATCCGAGGGGAGGAAATAGTTGAGCCCACCAATCTGCACCCCATGGCCGGCGTAAAACACCACGACTTCGTCGCCTGCAGCAATCTGCGTCCGAAAGTCTCTCATCGCCCGGCGGAACCCCGCTCCCGCAAGGTCCTTGTGCTCCCTCACGGCGTACCCGAATCCTCGCAAAGCCGAGGCAACCTCACGCGCGTCAGCGACCGCATTATTTAAGCGGGGAATGCTTTGGTACTGATCGATCCCAATGACCAGGGCGTGGCGTCCACTTTTCGGAGCGATCAGTTTTGCCGCAGCAGACCTGGCGTCAGCCAATTGGCGCTGTAACTCGTCTTCACGCTGCTTTGCCGCCTCATCCCGACGGAACAGTTGTTCGCGCATTTCGCGAAGCTCCGCTGCAAGGCGTTCGCGGTCTTTTGCCTCGAGGTCTGCGCGCTCCCTTGCCCTGACCACAGCAACCTGGCGCTCAAGTTCTCGGGCTTCCGAAACAAGGCGGTCACGCTCTCTTGCCTCGGCCGCGAGGCGATCCTGCATTTTTGATTCCGCAAGCTGCCGCGCCTCCGTCTCGGTTCGCATGTTGCGCTCTGGATCGACCTCGGCGGCTCGCCGCGAAGGAGGGAGCAACAGCGGCATCCCGGGACCTGATTGCGGCATCGATGGGCGAATCAACGGCACGGCCTGGGTGGTGCCGGGCCGGCTGCTCAGCTCCGTGGAGTTTTCCTCGCGCCACCGGTTGGAGCGCTCCCATATGGCCCGGTCGTTCCAGAAATTGGCTGCGGCAGCTTCGAAGGAGCTCGCTCTCGCCGAGGACTCGACAGCGGGACTCCCGATAGTCTGTTTGACGTTGAGCGGAAAAGACTGCACAAGCACTCCAGCCGACCATTGCCCGGAACGGTTCACCGATCCATCCGCGCGCAGCTCCACGCCCTGTCCGTGATACCTGCCGTTGCGCCACTCCCCAATATACCTTTCACCGCTTCCATGCGTGAAGGTCCCCTGGCCGTGCCGCTCGTTGTTCCGCCACTCGCCTTCGTACCTTGCGCCCGTTGCGAAGTCATAGCTTCCGTAACCGCTGTATCTTCCCTCCCGAAACTCTCCCAGATAACGGTCACCGTTCGGTAGCGCAACAGAACCAAAGCAGTTGTGCCACCCTGCCGCCTTAGCACCCGGCGGACACGCTGGCAACGACGACTGACCCCACCCTGCCGAAGGCAGCTGCAGGAACACAAACAGGGTCAGGCCGATGAGTACATGCATACGCAAAGCGTAGCTGATGCTGCTGAGGATTGGAATCCCATGAGAAACTCGCCGTCCTCGCCGGCAGCAACGTCCTCACCGGCAGCACCGTCCTCACCGGCAGCACGGCGGTCGCCAGCAGCCACCTTCAGGAGGCAAGATTCATGACCCCCAAGCTCCACGCCAACGAATCCGTGCTGATGCCTGAGGAACACCCGCTGATGCGTGAAGAGCACCATCAACTGCGCCAATCGCTGCGGCGTTTCGTGGCCGAGCGGGTGCAGCCCTTTGCGCACGCCTGGGAGACCGAAGGCTGCGTGCCGCGTGAGGTGCTGCTGGAAATGGGAAAGCTCGGGTGGCTCGGAATCCGCTACGCGAGCGACTACGGCGGAAGCGAGCTCGACCCTCTTGCCACCGTGGTACTCGCCGAGGAACTCGGGCGGAGTACCTACGGCGGGTTCGCCATCACCGTGCTGGTCCACACCGACATGGCAAGTCCGCATCTGCACCACGCGGGGACGACGGCGCAAAAGCGCGCCCACATGCCCGCGATCGTCCGTGGCGAGAGGATCACGGCCGTGGCGATGACCGAGGCCAACGCCGGATCCGACCTCGCAGGGATGCGCACCACCGCGAGGCGTGACGGCGACACCTGGGTTATCGACGGCGCAAAGATGTACATTACCAACGGGGTACACGCCGACCTCTACATGGTGGCCGCAAAGACTGGAGCTCCCGGCCGCAACCACGACATCTCCATGTTCATGGTGGAGAAGGGCACACCTGGGCTTAGGGTCTCTCGGGTACTCGCCAAGCACGGCTGGTTGAGTTCAGACACTGCGGAGTTGCATTTCGAGCGTTGCCGCATTCCCGCTGAAAATCTTCTCGGCGAAGAGCACCGCGGCTTCTACGCGCTTGCGCACAACCTCCAGAACGAACGTCTGGTGCTGGCTGCGCAGGCGATGGGCGAGGCGGCCAGGGCAATCGAGCTGACCCTCGGGTGGGTGCGTGATCGCCAGGCCTTCGGCGCAACGCTCTGGGACCGGCAGACCATACGCCAGCGACTCGCATTGCGCCATGCCCAGGTGGAAGCGCTACGCGCCTTCGTTGTGCAGACTGCATGGGGCCTCGGACAGGGGCAACGACGCGTGAAGGAAGTGTCGATGCTCAAGGCGCTCGCAGGCGAGTTGGTCAACGAGGTGCTGTACGACTGCGTGCAGTTCCACGGTGCAATGGGCTACATGCGCGACACCACGATCGAGCGGATGGCGCGCGATGCGCGGGTGCAGGCAATCGGCGGGGGTGCCACCGAGGTGATGCTCGAGGAGGTCGCCAGGCGCATGTAGCCGGGTTGGTGTTCATCTGCCGCCAACACCCAGCAGTTCGCGCGCCACGATCTCTTTCATGATCTCCGTGGTGCCTCCGTAGATACGTTGCACCCGTGCGTCCACCCAGGCCCGGGCGATCGGATACTCGCGCATGTATCCGTAGCCCCCGAAAAGCTGCAGACAGCGGTCGAGCACCGAGAACTGCATCTCGCTACACCAGTATTTGGCGATCGATGCGGTGCTGGTGTCGAGCTGGCCATCGAGATGGCTGCGGATGCAGCGATCGAGAAAGGCGCGCGCCACACAGGTGTCGGCATGGACCTCGACCAGACGGTGCCGCAGCACCTGCCGCTCTGCAAGCGTGCCGCCAAAGGCCCGCCGCTGCTGAAGGTAGGCGCGCGACCACTCGACAGCAGCCTCCATCGACGCCACCGAGGTGATCGCCACGAGCAAGCGCTCCTGAGGCAGTTCCCGCATCAGGTAGCTGAAACCTCTGCCTTCCTCGCCGAGCAGCCGATCGGCCGGCAGCCGCAGCGCATCGAAGAAGAGCTCGGAGGTGTCTTGTGCATGCATGCCAAGCTTTTCGAGCTTGCGTCCGCGACCGAATCCCGCAGCGTGGGTATCGGCAAGCAGGAGGCTTACCCCACGCGCACCGTTGGCCGGATCGGTCTTGACTGCAAGGAGGAGAAGGTCGGCGATCTGGCCATTGGAGATGAAGATCTTGCGGCCATCGACACGCCACTGCCAGCCCTGCGGAGTTGCCGGCGCATCCTCGCGGAGTGCGCGGGTACGGATGGCTGCAAGATCACTGCCCGCGTCGGGCTCCGACATGCCAATGGCGGTGATCAGCTCGCCGCTCGCCATGCGTGGCAGCCACTCACGCTTCTGCGCTTCACTTCCGTAGTGCAGGATGTAGGGTGCCACGATATCGGAGTGGAGGTAGAAGAGGGGCCCGGTGGCTCCTGCCCGTGCCATCTCCTCGGCGAGGACCGCACTGAAGCCGAAGTCTGCGCCAGCGCCCCCGTAGCACTCGGGCACGCCCAGACACAGCAGGCCAAGCGCTCCGGCACGTTTCCAGAGCGCGCGCGGCACCTCGCCCTCACGCTCCCATTGCGCATGAAAAGGGGTGATCTCCTCGCTGATGAAGCGGCGCACTGTGGCGCGGAAGGCCTCGTGCTCTGCATTGCACCATCCCATCGAAGGCAACGTTGAGGCGAGTGGAGCATTCATGCCGATTCCCTTTCCGTTTCTGAAGCCAGGACTGATGCCTCGACCTGGGTACCTTCGCGCAGCATGCGCACGAGGCGCCGCGCGATCCCCGCAGGCCTGAGCCTGCCCTTGTCGCGATACCAGATCGGTACATGGTTGAGCGAGCCGATGAGATGCAACCGAAGCAGCGAGCGGTCAACGCCTTCGCGCAAGGGAAGCGTGGCAAGAAGATCACGAAAGCGCAACTCGTAGCCGTCGCGCAGCGCACTCAGCGCCACGCGGTGCTCCTGCGGAAAATCATAGGGCTGCATGCGCACGAACACCCCGGCAAAGGCCTCGGCGCCGGGCGCTTTTCCGAGCATGATCTCAAGGTGCGCGGCCACGACGCGCTCGAGCTTCTCCCAGGGATGCGCACCTGCGCCGGCGGCCCGGTCAAAGGCCGCCACTGCGCTGCTCACCGCCTGCCGATACACCGCAAAGAGCAAATCCGCCTTCGATGGGTAGTGGTAGTAGATCGATCCGGGCGTCATGGCGCTTGCGCTGGCAATGTCGCGCACCGTGGTGAGGCCATAGCCCTTCCGGCTGAAGATCTGAGCGGCCGAAGCAAGGAGTACGGCATGGCGGTTGTGGGCGCGGACAGCACCGCTCTTTCGCGCCACGCGCGCTTCACTGCGCACGCTGGAGCCTTGCGTCGCCACTGCGCAGCGCTTCACTGCGCACGCTGGAGTCTCGGGCCGCCACCGTAGAGCGCCTCGATCTGCACGCTGTAGGCCTTTGCAATACTTGCGCGCCGGATCTTCATCGTTGCCGTAACCTCGCCGTCGTCGTGATCGAGTTCCTTGCCCAGCACATGAAAGCGCCGCACATGCTGCACCTGCGGCATCCTTGCGTTTACCCGATCCACCTCGGCCTGGAGCAGATCGCGCACCGCAGCGTGCTCGGCAAGGCTGCGGAAGTTGGTGTAGCTCAGACCCGCTTCCTCGGCCCATTGGCTCACGGTGTCGAAGTCGATCTGGATCAGCGCGCTCACGTAGGGGCGCCGCTCGGCCACCACCACAGCCTCCCGGATATAGGGGCTGAACTTGAGTGCATTTTCGATTTCGCTTGGCGTGATGTTCTTCCCACCCGCAGTGATCATGATGTCCTTCTTGCGGTCCACGATGCGGACTTCCTCGCCCACGCGCTGCGCCACATCGCCGGTGTGCAGCCAACCCTCTGCATCGATCGCCTCGCGGGTCGCCTGTTCGTTGCGGTAGTAGCCCTTGAACACTGTTGGGCCCCGCACGAGCAACTCGCCGTCGTCGGCGATGCGAACCTCAACACCGGGCACTGCAGCGCCCACGGTTCCCACCGGGGAATCGGGTCCGCGCTGCACCGTGGCCACGCCGGAGGTCTCGGTCATACCGTAGCCCTCGCGGATCGGGATACCGAGGGCGCGAAAGAAGCGCAGCATGTCTGGCGCAATCGGTGCGGCCCCCGAGAGCGCAAGCCGGCATTTGCGCAGGCCGATGAAATTGTTGAGCGCGCGCAAGATGAGGAGCGACCAGAGCGCCCTTTGCAGGCGCTGCGGCAACGACAACCGCGCAGGATCCACATCGGCAAGAGGCAGCATCTGCGCCAGTGCCCGCCGGTAGAGACTGCGACGCAGTGCGCCGGTCTCGCGCATCTTGATCTCGATGGCCGCGTGGAGTTTCTCCCAGATCCGCGGCACACCCAGAAAGAGCGTTGGAGCGATTTCGCGCAGATCCGATTGGATCGTCCGCAGGCTCTCTGCGAAATTCACCACGGCCCCCGACCGCAGCGGCAGGTTCACCGAGTAGATCTGTTCGGCCACATGACAGAGCGGCAGGTACGACACCACCGAGTCCTGGGGCGTGCAGCGATAGATCGCATCGGTTCCGGCCGCCATGGCCGCCACATTGCCAAAACTCAGCATCGCTGCCTTGGGACGGCCTGTGGACCCACTGGTGAAGACCATCAGCGCAAGGTCATCGAGGCTGTGCGTACGCAGGTGCTCCTCGATCCGTGTGGGATGCGCCAACGCATACGCGGTACCGAGCGCAACCACCTCCTCGAAGGTTCGCAGTAATGCGACCTGATAGCCGCGCAGCCCCTTCGAATCGATCACGATCATCACCTGCAAGTGGTCGAGACGCTCGCGGACTTCGAGGACCTTGTCGATTTGCTCCTGATCCT
>Ga0194130_10007345_pt1 | contig 12240 bp, 11 predicted proteins | sample TA2KigsurfametaG_FD_160084 | JGI IMG/M metagenome (GOLD analysis project Ga0194130, IMG submission 160084) | Freshwater microbial communities from Lake Tanganyika, Tanzania - TA2015050 Kigoma 12 surface | ecosystem: Environmental > Aquatic > Freshwater > Lake | place: Tanzania: Lake Tanganyika... | reverse complement strand
TCGATGACCGTGGCAGCGGTGGATCGGCTAGTGCACCACTGCCACATCGTGGGCATCAAGGGCGACAGCTACCGGCAAAAGCAAGCCGCAGCAAGGGTTGCAAGCGATCAGAGCGACCCGCCTACGTAATTGACGCGGGCGCCAGGGCCGTCACGATCAACGACACCACCAGCCCAACTCAACAGAACCAAGGCGGCGACACGAAAACTGGGCCACCGGCCTTGAGATTGACGCCGGAACCACAACTTGATTAACGCGTCGCGTCAGCCCTGGTCACGATCACGATCCCAACAGGGTTCTCACCCATCAGGAGGCATTGAAAGAACCGCGTTTACCGGTCAACCAGTTTGACGCCACCCATCAACCTGATTGACACGGGACATAGGTCAATCTTTCCTGATTGGACAACGCTGTGCTTGAGAGATTCTTCTCCAATTCTAAATACGAACTGGCCCTTAATCACGTTATCAACAGCCTTGACGGCTTTCATTATTTGATCAAGTACTTCGCCTTTTGGAGTCGCTCACAACAATCGCTAGCATTGTCACCTAGCAATAGGCTGCCCAAGTCCGATCGAATATGAATAGTAGTTCGTCAAAATCCTGGCACTCTTGTTCGTTCGGCTCTAGCATCTGTATAACGAATGGAGGCTATTGTGCGGATATGTTTGTTCAAGTGTTGACATAGCTATCTCATATTGCCCTTGGCCTCAGCCGTATCGTCATGTGTATGCAATGAGCGTGGAGATGTGTTTGGTCTGCGTCGCTTCAATCCATAGTGATCAGCCTTATTGACTACAGATGAACCTGCCGAGATAGAACAGCTATTTGCTCTGTGCGAGAAGGGATCTCTTCGATGGGTTGGGGCAGGAATAACGAACCATCCAGCTACAGGCCTAAAAACTGAGCCTATCGCCACGCTTCGGCTTTCAAGCAGGCCATAATTGCTTCAGAAGGGGATGTATCCGATTGTCTGCGGGACCTGGGCCAGTAGGGACGTTGTCCTATGTTAAGTACATGTTCAAGGCCGGCGGCGATTTTCTCGACATCAGCTGGTGTGTCATGCACGTTGCCATTGCGGAGCCTTCCGGCCTGACGACCACCGATGTTAAGTACAGGCATACCGAGCAACGGGGCTTCGATCACACCACTGGAGGAGTTGCCCGCCATCGCCTCGAAAAGCTGCAAGGCCTCTAAATATCGTTGCTGACCCAAGGAGGGCACTGCCCAGCTGGACTGGGGGTGCCGTCTCACAAACTCATCGAGCAGAGCCAAAATCTCATTGCGGCCCGAATCGGCATTTGGGTGGGTGAACAATACATGGCACGGGGTAACTTCCAAGGCCTGTACTAAGGCTTCAAACCCTGCAACGCCCCGGTCTACCAGCAATGTTTCAGGGTGATAGGTGATCAACAGGTTGCGTGAGCCAAAAAGGAAGCCTGTGCTCATCTCAAATTCGCGGCGGCACGCGGGTGGTGTATTTTGGAGTCCATCAAGCACCATTGGCCCCACATTGAATACACGCTCAGGGGGATGCCCCATCGCGATCACACGATCGCGGTAGGGCTCCGCGGCGGTGAAGTGCAATGTGCTCAGCTGGGTGATCGCATGGCGCAATCGATCATCCACTGCACCCTCCGTGGTTTCGCCGCCATGGAGATGCACCACAGGAATCCCCAGCAGGTGGGCGGCTGCGGCGGCGGAAAAGGCCTCGTAGCGATCACCTAGCAGAATTAAAACTTCCGGCCTTAGACGCTGGAGTGCTTGTGCCACCCCGGCTTGCGTTTCGGCGCTCAGAGCCGCCATCGATGGTGGAGGGGTTTGATCCAGCGCAAGTGGCACCAGCGCAGCGGGATGATGGCCATCAGCTTCGATCTCGTTCATGGTGCAGCCATGGCTGGCAGTCAGATGGCTGCCGCTCACGATTAGCTGCAGGTTTAGGCTTGGATCATTGGAGATTACGGCGATTAGGTGGCGCAGCAGGCCGTATTCAGAGCGGCTACCCGTGAACACAGCGACGGACTGCTTATCAGCCATCGATCGCTTCACCTGGCTGATAGCTGCGGTGAGCGATGCGTCCCAATACTTGCATGTAACACATCGGGCTGAGGCCATCGGCTGGTCGCTGGTAGATCAGATCGTCTGGCTGGAAGGGTTGACCTGCAGCGATGATTTGCGCCGCTCTGATACTTCGGCGGGACACATGCCGTGTGTCCAGCTCGGCGGGCTGGGGTTGCTTGCGCCCATCACCGAGCATCCGTTCGCAGCTCCGAATGGCAGCCACCATCGCGGCGAAGGCCTTGGGTTCAAGGCTGGCGCTGTGATCAGGGCCCGGCAGGTCCACATCGAGCGTCAGATGTTTTTCGATCACCACCGCGCCCAACGCAACGGCCGCCACTGGTGCCGTGATGCCCAGCGTGTGATCGGAATACCCAACCGGACAGCCGAAGGCGGCGGACAGGCTTCCCAAGGCTCGCAGATTAATCTCCTCTTCTGGAGCGGGGTAAGCGCTGAGGCAGTGCAACAAGGTGACGGCTTTCCTTGGTATTCCGGCTTCTAAAAACACTTGAAGGGCCGCTTCCACTTCGCCAATCGAGCTCATGCCGGTGGATAGATACACCGGCAAGCGGTGGCTATCCGCGGCCACAGCCATGGCTTCTAGTAAGGGGCGATGGGTGATCTCTCCTGAAGGCACCTTGATGGCGCTGATGCCGACTTTCAGCAGAAGCTCCAATTCTGCAAGGCCGAAAGCGGTTGAGAGAAAGGCAATGCCGAAGTGGCGACAATGGGCCGCAAGCTCATGATGCTGTGCAGGGCTAAGCTCTAAACGCGCCAGCATTTCCCGCTGGCTGCCAGCTCCGTCACTGATGGTCTGATACGCAGCCTTGGGTGCTGCCGCGGTGGCCAGGTCTGTAGCGGTGAACGTTTGAAATTTCACGGCATCTGCGCCTGCTGCTGCAGCCGCCTCCACCAGCTGTCTGGCTAAAGCGAGATCACCGTTGTGGTTCACTCCGGCTTCGGCGATTATAAAAGTGGCCATCCCATTACCCGTTTGCCAGCGCTGATCACGGTGCCTGAGGGAAGCTGCAGGCCCTCCCGCAGCATCGCACCGCTGCCGATGAAACAGCCGGTGCCCAGCTGCACGCCGCCATTCACTAGGGCTCCCGTGCTCACGTGGCAGTGATTGCCCACTTGGACATCGTGCTCAATCAGAGCACGGGTGTTGAGCGTGCAGTGGGTGCCCACCACAGCCCCGGCGTTCACTATCACTCCGTGGCCAACCACAGTGCCCGCGCCGAGCTGTGCGTGGCGACTCACCACCGCATGGGGGGAGATTAAAACGGGGCAGTGGAAGTCGAGCTGCTCAAGTAGGGCCGCCAGCCGCTGGCGGTGTGCAGCATCTGGCAGTTGGCCGATCGCTAGCAAGGCTGATGGGCAGGTGCCCCGCAGGGATCGGAGATCAGCATCTGTACCGATCACCGGATAGCCCAGAACATTCGCCCCTACTTGCTCAGGCAGGGCCACCATGCCACGGACGCGCCACTGGCCCCCTGCCTCAATCCAGTCAATCAGTGATCGGGCATGGCCCCCGCATCCGACAAGCAGCAGGGGCTTCATGAACTCCACCCCTCCAGCAGCTGAGGGCTGCTGGGGAGACTGAGCAGGCGGCAAGCCTGTTCTTCTGCGACGGGGAGCGCCCCTCGTGGGGCCTGGGCGTACATCGGCAGCTGATGGAGCGGCCGCCATACAGGACGCAGCAGCAGACCCTTACCATGGGCCATTTGGAGCAGCTGCAGGCGCTCGGCTTCCGCTTCCGCTGGATCTTCGGCATTAAATCTCATGCTAACTAGCCAGTGGTTGCTCCGACAGCCTGGGGGCTCAGTCAGCAGTTCAACGTCGGGCAGGTTGCCGATAACCGCCGCGTAGCTGTCTGCAAGAAGCCTTTTGGCAGCGAGGCGCCGCTCCAGATCCTCGAGCTGGGCTACTCCCAGAGCGGCGTTGAGGTTGGGCAGGCGATCGTTCCAGCCCACGGCATCGTGGTCAAACGCCCAGGGGTGGGGGAGTTTGGCTGTGGTCGAGAGATGGCGGGCACGCCAGGCCAACTCGGCGCTCTGTGTCAGAAGGGCCCCACCACCGGCAGTGGTGATCAGCTTGTTGCCGTTAAAGCTCAGTGTACCCACTGCGCCAAACAGGCCGCAATGAGTTCCATCGCGCCAGCTTCCAAGGGCCTCGGCGGCATCCTCCACCAGGGGCAGCTGCCAAGCCTCCGCTACAGCTCGCAAGTCTTTGATCAGCGCAGGATGGCCAAACACATGCACCGGCACCACAGCTGCCAGCCGTCGGCCCGTGAAGCGGTTGAACAGGGCGCCATCTCTCTGCTCGGCCACGGCCTCCAGGCGTGCATCCAGCGCCGCTGGATTCATCCCCAGGCAGCCTGCCTCCACATCCACGAAGTGGGGAATCGCCCCGAGATGGGCCACGGCATTGGCCGTTGCCACGAAGCTCACAGGCGGCAGCAACACTTCATCACCGGCGGTAACTCCCTGCAGGTGAAGAGCAAGGCGCAGTGCCACAGTGCCGTTGGTCACGGCCACTGCATGCGCAGCGCCCGTGCGGGCGCAAAGCTCGCGTTCAAAGCGGCTCACCCAGTGGCCTGCAGTGCTAACCCAACCGCTGTCTAGGCACTCGCGCACGTAGGCCCATGCCTGGGTGCCGCTGAAATCAGGCTCATGCAAGGCGATTGGTTGGCCACCGGTGGCCCTGCTCAAAACCTGCTCAAGGGCCTGCAGGATTGCTTGTGCCTGGCTCATACGGCGTAGCTGCCTGGTCGGTAGCGCGCAAGGTTGGTCGGATCTGAAAACCAGCCAGCGGTGCGTTGTAAGCCGCGCCGGAAACCCTCACGGCCTCCATAGGCGGGCTGCCAGCCGGTGAGCTGGCGCAGGCGAGTGTTGTCGCCGAATAGCCGGTTCACCTCGGAGGCCTCGGGCCGCAGCCGTTGCTCGTCGGTGACGATCTCCACCTCGGCGTTCATCACCTCGGCGATCAAGGCAGCGGTCTCGCCAATGGAAATCTCAAACTGGCTGGCAGCGTTGATCACCTGACCAAGGGCTGCATCGCTGGCGGCAACCGCCGTAAAGGCGGCGCAGGTGTCGGCTACGTAGTTGAAATCACGGGTGGGCGAAAGGGCACCCAGCCGAATCTGCCTCCGGCCTGCTGCGATCTGGCTAATGATTGTGGGAATTACGGCACGGGCACTTTGGCGAGGGCCGTAGGTGTTGAAGGGACGCAGCACCACCACAGGAGTTTCAAAACTGCGCCAATAGCTGAGAGCCAGCTGGTCAGCCCCGATTTTGCTGGCGGCGTAGGGCGACTGGCCCACCAGGGGATGAGCCTCCGTGATCGGCACAAACTGGGCGGTGCCATAAGTTTCGGAGGTGGAGGTGTGCACCACCCGCTGCACCCCTAGATCCCTGGCCGCCTGCACCACGTTGAGGGTGCCGTGGATGTTGGTGTCGATATAGCTGGCTGGCGCCACGTAGCTATAGGGAATGGCGATCAGCGCAGCAAGGTGGAACACCGTGCTGCAGCCCTTCATCGCCTCCCGCACAGAGAGCGGGTCTCGGATGTCACCTAGCACTAGCTCCAGGTCCGCTCCAGGATCGGCTGCAATCATGTCGAGCCAGCCGTGGCTTCCGATCGAGTTGTACTGGCAAAGTGCCTTTACGGACCTCCCCTCGCTCAGAAGAGCTTCCACCAGATGTGAGCCGATGAACCCATCTGCTCCGGTGACTAGGGCCCGTGGAGTCATGGTGATCAGAGGGTCCAGCCATCATCCACGATCAGGTTCTGCCCGTTGATCGCCCTGGCCCCTTGGGACAGCAGAAACACGATGGTGGCACCAACATCGGCGCCCTCGAGCATGCCGATGTTGGTGCAGTCGGCTCGGTAACGCTCCAGAAAGCCGGCTGGTTGCTGGTCGAGGATGCCGCCGGGACTAACGCAGTTGACCCTGATCCCCTGATGCTTATGGTACTTCGCCAGCCATCGGCTGATTGCGATCACGCCAGCCTTGATAGCGGCGTATTCCACCGGAGAGCCCATGGCTGTACCGGCGTAGTGATGAAACTTCGGTGCTGCCACCCCCTGGATCGAGGCCACGTGAATGAGGTCACCGCCGCCGCAGGCGGTGAAATGGCGCAACAGGCATTGGGAGAAGAGGATTGCACCCCCTAGCTGGGCCTGCAGATCTTCGGCTAGATGCACCTCGGAGAGCTCCTCAAAGCGTGCACCCCACCCCAGGGAGCGGGGATAAGCAGCATGAACCGCCGCTTCTACGCCGCCAGCGGCCGCAATGGCCGCCTCCAGACAGGCCTCGATGCCGGCAGCCCCCCGCAGGTCCGCCTCGATACGGTAGTGCGGCCAGCCCGCAAGGCTCTTGCAGACCTGTTCCAGGCCGGCGGGATCCACATCGGCAACCAGGGGTACACCACCTGCTCTGGCCACCGCCAGGGCTGTTGCAGCCCCGACCCGACCGCCGCCGCCGCTGATCAGCACCCTCCGGCCGGCCAGCAGGGGTAGTGCCGCATGGGCCGAATCGAGCAAAGTCATGGCAGTGGTGTGGCGAGGAGGTGCGGCGCTTGCTCCAGAAGAAAGCGGGCGAGGCTGAAATCCAAGGCATCATCGATATCAATGGCCCGGGCCACCGGCACCTCCACCGCCCGCACCACTCCATCCCAGAGGCCAGTGGCTTCGCGGATGTATACCGGCCTGGTGGCATAGGCCACTGTGGCCAGATCGAACACCGGTGGGGCGTCCTGGCGGCGGCAGACCCCATCGCTAGCATTCACGGGTCTAACGCACCCTTCTTGATCGGCAACGACCATGTTGAACCAGGGGTTGCGCCGGGCCGCTGACATCGTTAGCACCAGATCCGTGGAAGCAGTGAGGGCCGCTAGGCAGCCCTGCACGTCGGACGCCGAACGGAGCGGTGCTGTGGCCGGCAGGCTCAGGAAGCGCTCAAAGGGTCCAACCTCGGCCTCTACCCAGGCCACGGCATGGCGCCAAGCCAGCCACTCCGGGGCGCTATCGGTGGCCAGCTCGGAGGGGCGCTCGATCACCCGAGCCCCGTACTCTTTTGCTACTGCAGCGATCTCTTGATCCTCGGTGGAAACGAAGATGCCATCGACTTCCTCGAGGGCTGCCGCTAGCCGAATGCTGTAGGCCACCAGGGGTAGCCCGGCCATCGGAAGCAGATTCTTGCGCGGCAGTCCCTTGGACCCACCCCGGGCGAACACAAACGCGTGAGTGGTCATCGGCGGGCAACCCGGGCCTTGCGCACCAGCTCTAGAACGGCAAGGCCATCTTCGACGTTGACCAAGGGCTGGGCATCGCCCCGGCAACAGGCCAGGAAGTGCTGGAGCTGCCGTCGATAGCGCTCCTCGCCCTCATGCGCAAAAGACTCAGTGTGCACCACACCATGCTGATCTACACGGCTTAGGCATCCCTTGATTAGATCCCAGCTGATCTCCCCTTCAGAGCCCCGCATGAGCAGCGACCGCGCAGGGGGGCGCGAGCAGAAATCCAGCTGGAGGCTGACAGGCTCCCTTGCCTCGGTGTGGAGCAGCAGAAGTGCCCGGTCCTCCACATTGGTCTCCAGCATGCTCGAGCAGGACAGATCCGCCGCCGTAATGGTGAGTGGACCCAGTAAAGAGAGCAGCAGGTCGAGGTCATGGCTGAGTTCGAGCAGTACCCCTCCGCCCAGTTCGCGCCGGGCCGATACGCCCTGGCGGTAGTCAGTCCCGGGGCGCCAGTCGGGCAGCCAGGAGCCGCAGCGGCCATGGGCACTTACCAAGGTGCCGATCCTTCCTGAAGCCAACCATCCCTGGATCATCGCCAGGGCCGGATCGTGTCGCAGTACATAGCCGATCAGGATGGGGATCCCATTCTTCGCAGCGGACTGCAGCGGCCGCCAGGTTGCTAGCGGTTCCTCCCCTGTGCCCAGTGGCTTCTCAATTAAAAGTGCCACTCCGGCGGCTGCCAGCTCTCCGGCCTGGGCCCCATGCTGGGGTGCCGGGCTGGCCACGATGGCTGCTTCGGGCTGCCAGGCCAGAGCCTCCTCGAGGCTTCTGAACTGGGCAACAAGCAGATCCTCCTCGGGGCAGCCATCCCCCCGGCCGGAGCGCCATGCGGCCAGCTCAAACGTTGGATCCAGTTCGTGCAGGAGCCGTAGATGCCTCCGTCCGATGCTGCCGAGGCCACAGACCAGGATGCGGCTGGGCGAGGCCATGGTCAGGACAGCTCCTTGAATCGGGTCCAGTCCTCATGGGCCTGCTGCAGGGTTTCCGGTCGGCCGATGTCACACCAGTATTCATGGATCGGACACACTGCCACCCTTTTGTTGGCGCCCTGTGCAGCCAGTAACAAAGAAGGCATGTCCATCGCTTCTGCAGGGCGAATGTCATCTAGGAGCGAGGGCTCCAGCACGTAGATGCCGGCGTTTACGTGATAGTGCATCACGGGCTTCTCACGGAACCCCACGAGATCTACGTCTTCGAATTCCACCACCCCGAAAGGAATCAGCACATCATGGCTGCGGACACATAATGTGGCAGTGGCACCGTTATCTGTATGGAATTTTAGCAACTGGGCCATGTTGAGGCGGGTGAGCACATCCCCATTCATTACCAGCAGCGGTTTCCCCTGGCGGGCTTCGTCGGGCAGCAGTTGAAGGGCACCGGCGGTCCCGAGGGGCGATGTTTCCTCGATGTACTGAATCTGTACTCCCCATCGGGATCCATCTTCGAAATAATCGCGGATCTGTTCCTTGAGGTGGTTGACAGCAAAATAGAATTTTTTCAGTCCTGAGGCGATGCATTGCTCCAGAATTGATTCAAGAATGGGCTTACCCGCCACCCTCAGCATCGGCTTGGGGCAGTTGTCCGTGAGAGGACGCAACCGGGTTCCCCTCCCTCCAGCCATCAACACCACGGGGTTTGGCAGTCCTGTGAATGGTTCGTCTAGAAGATCATCGATGAAATAGAGTCCTTTTAGACGTCCCACTCCGTCGATGATAGGGAGTTGATCGATCGCATGGCGCCTTAACAGAGTTATTGCATCAGCGCAAAGTATTTCTCCCCTAGCTGCCTGAAACCGGCGCTGCACGGCTTCACTGGCGGGGCTGGAAAGACCGAATCCACGCAATAAACAACGACGGATGTCCCCATCAGTGACTGTCCCTACTAGGCATCCTTCAATATCCACCATCAGCGCAATTCGCACCCCGCCGCTATCGATAGCTTGGAGAGCCTCTAGGAGAGTAGCCTCCGTGGAAATTGTGCACCCAGCAAGATGTGTTCTCATCACTAATCCATGCATTTAAGAGTTGTTTTCCCGACCCGACGGCCATTGCAATGCACAGAAATGAGATGCATAAAGTTTCGACCCTTCGCCGGTACCCATCTTATATGCGCAGCGCGTTGGAAATTGTTGATGCCTAGTTGTTGAAATTCTGCGTCTGGATTCATAGTATGGTACCTGAGATCTGAATGACAGCCATATTGCCATTATACAATGCTCCTGGAGGCAGTAATTCAAAGTCTAGGATTCAAAAGTGCTTTTGGTTTGTGCCATAACCATGCAGAGTTTGCCTGCCTATAGGGAGCAGGTTCCCACGTTAATTCGTTTATTCTTGCTGAGTCAAAGTCTCGGTCTAGCCCCTCTGCACAATAGGTTAAGAAACATGAGGTGACCCCTGGGAATAGTTTCAGCAGTGACTCGTCAGCTGTTCGTCTGTTGAACCTAGCGTGACACAGTATCTTACAAGAATCTTTGCCGAAGCAGAATAAGAAATTAATACTTTCAGCAAGAATTTGAATCAGGCGAACTTTCAAGTACTTAATTCTAATCATATCAACCTATCCTTTTCGCAAAGAGCATGATTTCGTGTAAATCACCATGCACTCCTTTGCATCATTCTCGGCTAGAGGTGAGTATGGCAAAAGCTTCACAGGATCAGGAATGAGAGCTCAAGGGTTATGCCGATCGACTAGACTCAAAAGAAAGTAATGGATGAGCAGGTTAAAGTAGAGTCGAAGATTTAAATGCAATTAAAGCCTGGCAAAAGGAGATTAGATTAAAAGTGCTAACTTAGAGTAAGAGATATCAGAGAGATGAAATTACAGTGTAAATAACATGCTTGATAAGTGGAGCAATCTTACTAGAACCATAGTCGCTTAAATGGTTCGAATCAATATACATTACGCTTTGCCCGTCATTCGCAACCATATTGCAACTGCCTGCTGTGCACAGTGCATGAAATGGATCGATGAGGAAGAAGTTGTGTAGACTTGACTCAATAGACTTAAGATCCGCATAAATTCTTGAATACCGTTTCTGCAGATGTTCAATTGTCACTATTGAGCAATCCTGCGATCTAAAGGTATTCGCCAAGTAATGGGCGGCCGACTCTTTGAATTCAGAAAATGGCAATATATATATCACTGTAACCCCTCTTTGTGTTAGGCTCTTTGAATATTTATATAGCTCGTACGTCCAAATTTTCAGCGCATCGTCTCTAGTTATCTTGTCGCCCGATAAATTTCTATGCTCTATATGTAAATCCAAGAGTTCCTCATTATTAATGCTATATCCCAGCGAAAACATCCACGAAAGTCTATTGCTGATAATGACGAAGTCCCCTTTTTTTGCCCGTGAGGAAATGTATGCCATGTAGTCCTTCATTAGTCTTGGGTTGCCCGCCGCTTTGCCATTTTCAAAGCGTGTTCTATCGGGAGGGAATCTGCCTCCAGATAGAGAGAACAGGTGGGCACCTGTTTCCTTCGAAACATTTGATAGCGCCGGTCGCAACATGTACGAATGAGAATCCCCAGCAAGGAATATTGAAAAATCTTTCCCGTAAGGTGTGTTTGCAAAATCATGGTTGCAATATTGAATTACTTTGCTGAATTCCTGGTAATTACCAATTGAGGCTTCATGGCAGTTTTCTCTATTTATACTTGTCCCTGGGATACGCTGGTTTAGGGTTATGGTCTTGCCTTTGATACGTATAATGCCTAGATTTCTGGATACTGCTGAAAGAAGGCGATACCTATCCAGAAAGACTAACGCAAGCGCTGCAATAAGTATGCTCATCACGCCAACAGTCAAATTTATCCACCTTCTTCTTCGTTCATCGCCATATCGGAGGGGCTTTTCAATCCATTCATATGAACCAACTGCCAGATTAAATGTTAGTACCATTTGGAATGGTACTGTCCACCAATGAATGCCTACAGTCCAGCGACTGATAGAAAGTACACTCCAGTGCCGTAGGTAAAGTGAATAGGAGATGAGTCCTATATAGACTACCTTTGAATTGGTCAATATCCTATATGCCGTCGTCTTCTCTTTTAATGAGACGAGAAGAACTGACGTCAAACCAACTATTGTAACTGTCAAAGCTGCCGCTACTGACGCAGGTAAATACATTGCAGCTACCATTAAGCCGGTAGCTAACAGTGGTGGTGCTTTCTCAAGTTTTTGTACTATTGATGCTCGTTTCTGAACCCCAAGAAAAATCAGACATCCTGTCGCCATCTCCCATAACCTTGTAAGCATCAAAAAATAAGCTGCAGATGGGTTCGCTTGCTCCACGTAAATATATCCGGTCAATGATGCAACTGTTAGCGTTGTAACTGCTATAAAGAGATTGCGCTCACTACCTTTGGTTTGGCTCCTAAATCTAGTGAACCAAATAAGAAATGGAAATAAGATGTAAAATTGCTCTTCAACTCCAAGAGACCATGTGTGAGTGAAGACATTCAGTTGAGCTGGCTCACCAAAGTAATCTGTGGATTGCCTCAAGAGGTAGATATTTGATAGTCCAAATAATGAACTTAGACCAGTTCTTAGTGATATTTCTGGAGATGGACTGAATAAGCAGATTAGAATGCTTGTGATGGCAACAAATACTGATAGCGCTGGGGCTAGTCTCTTGATCCTCCGTTTGTAAAATCCAACCAGGAAATCCCTCAAACCTTTGTTCTGCCTGTCGTGCAATGATGATGTAATGACATATCCAGAAATCACAAAAAAATATCAACGCCAAGGTATCCACATGGAAGAATATTCTTGTTGATGTGATTTATGATATCTGTAACTACTGCAAATGCTCTTAGGCCGTTGATCTCTGTCCGGTAGTTTTTGTTGCAACGCTCCGACTGTTTTCTGCGCTCATGCCCAT
>Ga0194130_10007344_pt1 | contig 12243 bp, 12 predicted proteins | sample TA2KigsurfametaG_FD_160084 | JGI IMG/M metagenome (GOLD analysis project Ga0194130, IMG submission 160084) | Freshwater microbial communities from Lake Tanganyika, Tanzania - TA2015050 Kigoma 12 surface | ecosystem: Environmental > Aquatic > Freshwater > Lake | place: Tanzania: Lake Tanganyika... | reverse complement strand
GCGGCGGCGATCCCACCTACACCATCACCAGGGACACGACCATGCCCTGTGCTCCTCGGCCTGCCGGGATACCAAGGGGAGTATGGTCGCAGCTTGCGGCCGCGCTACCGGGCGGCAGCGAATAGGCCGTCCACGTCGAGATGCGCCTCGAGATGCGCGGCTAGAGCGTCGAGCGTGGTTTCGACGCCGGCCTCATACCCGCTCTGCGCGACGACCCCGAACCCCGCGAGATATGCCGCGCGAAAGGCATTGTCGCGGAACATGCCGTGCAGGTAGCTGCCGGTGACGCGCCCGTCAGGGCTGACCGCTCCGTCGGGCTGGCCGTCCAGATGGGCAAAGGGGCGAGCGCGCGCCGGGCCTTCGGTGCGTCCAATATGGATCTCGTAGCTGTCGAAGGGCAGGCCGGTGGCAGCATGGGTGGCACGCACCGTGGTTAGTCGCTTGTCGGGGGTCATCACCGTGTCCACCTCGAGCAGCCCCAACCCCGCGTCCGACCCGGCCGGGCCCTCGATCCCGCCTGGATCAGCGATGGTGCCGCCCAGCATCTGATAGCCGCCGCAGATGCCCAGCACATGCCCGCCGCGCCGCAGATGCGCGGAGAGGTCGATGTCCCAGCCCTGTGCGCGCAGGAAAGCCAGATCGCCCCGGGTGGACTTGGTGCCGGGCAGGATCACCAGATCTGCATCCCCCGGGATCGCGCGGCCCGGGCCCAGCATGGTGAGCCGAACGCAAGGTTCCTGTGCCAGCGGGTCGAGATCGTCGAAATTGGCGATCCGGCTGAGCACCAGGCAGACGATGTGAAGCCCTGAGCGGGCGGGCGTGCGGTGTAGGTCGAGCGCATCCTCGGCCGGCAGCTTCCAGGCCTCGGCAAACCATGGCACGACGCCAAAGCCCCGCCAGCCCGTGCGCGTCGCGATCATCGCATAGCCGTCGTCGAACAACCGCGGATCGCCCCGGAAACGGTTGATTAGGAAGCCCGCGATCATCGCGGCATCTTCGGGCGCGATCACAGCCTGCGTGCCGACGATCTGCGCGATCACTCCGCCGCGGTCGATATCGCCCGCAAGGACCACCGGCACGTCGGCCGCGCGTGCGAAGCCCATGTTAGCGATGTCGTTTGCGCGCAGGTTCGCCTCGGCGGGGCTGCCTGCGCCCTCGACGATCACGAGGTCATGCGCCGCGCGCAGCCGCGCAAAGCTGTCGAGAACCGCCGACATGAGCTGCGGCTTGAGCGTCGCATATTCGCGCGCCCGCAGCGTCGCCCGGCGTTTGCCCTGCACGATGACCTGCGCGCCGACATCGGTTTCGGGCTTCAGTAGCACCGGGTTCATGTCGGTCAGCGGCTCCAGCCCGCAGGCCCGCGCCTGCAGCGCTTGCGCGCGCCCGATCTCGCCGCCATCGACCGTGACGGCGGCATTGTTGGACATGTTTTGCGGCTTGAAAGGCGCAACCGACAGACCCCGCCGCCGCGCCGCCCTGCATAGGCCCGCCACCAGAAGCGACTTGCCGACATTGGTGCCGGTCCCCTGGAGCATCAGCGCGCGGGCCATCACGTCACTTCGGGTAGAACAGCGCCGTCGGGACATGGTCCTTGGGCAGGGGTATGTTCGGCGGTGTGTCGAAGCCTTGCGCGATGTAACAGGGCACGAGATGGGTATGCGGCCCATCGGGTGAAACGCCACCAGGCGGTGGGATTACTGCATCGACCTCGGCGCGCAGGCCCGGCGCCTCGATCACACGGACGGGACTGGACCGCAGCACGGCGGCCCCGATCTGCCCCAGGCAGGCGGGCCAGCGGATGCCGACATACGGCACGATCGCGCCTGCCGTGTCGGCGTCGCAGCGGATGGTGAACCGCGCCGCGCGACGCCCGAGGCCCAGATCGAAGCGCGCGCCGCCGGCGTTGCGGGGCAGGAGGGTGTCATCGTCGGGGCCGAGCGCGGTCAGAGCTGCAGGCCCGGCGTTACCCGCCCGGCTGATTGGCACGGCAAGCGCGATCAGCGGCGCCCGGTCCGGGCGCGCGATCTCGAAGGCAGTCATCCAGGGCTGCGCATCGAACCTCAGGGCGCTGCTCGCCGTGGCCAGCGTCAGCCGAGCGCCGTCACACGCCAGCGTATAGGGTTCGTCGGGATCGCGCAGCACCTCGGCGACCGCGCCATAGACCCCGGCAACGAAGGTGCCCGCGGCCGCGGCGAAGCGGTCAGCGACGGCATCGAGCAGCGCTGCGCCCTGCCAGTCGAGGCGCCGGACCTGCATCCTCGTCGCGGCAGCGCGCACGGGCAGAGGGGCCCAGACCCGTGTGCGTAACGCCTCTTCGGCGCCGGCGCAGACCGCGATCTCGTCCAGCCTCCGTGCGCAGCTGGTGCATATCTGCCGCGCCTCGTCGATCACGCAGACATTGACACAAGTGTTGGCCGGGGGGCGGCGGGGTTCGATGGACATCAGAACTCGACGCCCTTCTGCGCCTTCACCCCGTTCTTGAAAGGGTGCTTGACCAGCGTCATCTCGGTCACCAAATCCGCGAGCTCGATCAGCTCGGGCTTGGCGTTACGCCCGGTCAGGCAGACATGGGTCATGCGGGGCTTTCGGGTTTGGAGGAAATCGACCACGTCGTCGACGTCCAGATAGTCGTAGCGCAGCGCGATGTTGATCTCGTCCAGCAGCACGAAGCCGATGTCGGGATCGAGTATCTGGGCTTTAGCGATCTCCCAGCCGTTGCGCGCGGCGGCGATGTCGCGGTCGCGGTCCTGGGTTTCCCAGGTGAAGCCCTCGCCCGAGACGAAGAACCGGCACTCATCGGCGAAGCGCTCGCGCAGAAGCGTCTTTTCCCCGGTCTCCCAGTCGCCCTTGATGAACTGGACCACCGCGCAGGGCATCCCCCAGGCGATACAGCGCATGATCATCCCGAAGCCCGATGACGACTTGCCCTTGCCCGGGCCGGTATGGACGATGATCAGACCTCTTTCCTCGGTCTTGGTCTCCATCATCCGGTCGCGCGCGGCCTTGATGCGCTTCATCCTCTCGTTGTGGCGCAGGCTTGTGTCGTTCATCTGTCTCTCCTGACCAGCCCTCGAGGACGGAACCACCCGTCAAGTTAGTTTAGAACCTGCCCGTTGGCCAAGACCGTCGAGATCGCGGCCGTCGAAGCGCCTGTCCAAGTGGCTGGCGAGGCGGCCGCGATCACGGCTTCAGGCGCAGGCGGCCGGTAGCCAAGCGACGAGTGAGGTCGGATAGCGTTGTAGTGGCGTCGCCATGATTCGATGAGCACTTGGGCCTCCTTGAGCGTGTAGAAGATCTCGCCGTTCAGAAGTTCGTCCCTGAGCTTCCCGTTGAAGCTTTCGCAGTAGCCGCTCTCCCAAGGACTGGCCTTCTCGATGAACGCGGTCTTGGTACCGACGGCGGTGATCCAGTCCCGAACGGCCTTGGCGATGAACTCCGGGCCTTGGTCTGAGCGGATATGCTCGGGCGCGCCACGCACGAGGCAAGCCTCCGCCGGTACTTCCGTCCGTCATGGGTTCGATCCTCGACGAAGTCGTAGGCCCAGACGTGGTTGCGCCGCATCGGCCGAAGTCGGACGCATGAACCGTCGTTGAGCCAGAGCCGGCGGCGCCAAGGTTGGCGTGCGGGCACTTTCAGCCCCTCGCGCCGCCAGAGCCGTTCGACCCGCTTCTTATTGACCACCCAGCCCGCCGAGCGCAGCAGGGCCGCGATCCGCCGATAGCCGTAGCGGCCGTACTGCCGCGCCAGCTCGATCATGTCCGCGACAAAAGCTGCTTCGTCCTCAGGGGTATGCCCCTCGCGTCGCTGCGTGGTCCGCGGCTGGCCGATCACCGCACAGGCCCGGCGCTCAGATACGCCAAGAACCTGCCGGACATGATTGACCAGATCGCGCCGCCGCGAGGAGCTTACGGTTTTCCCCGCAAGGCCTCCGACAAGATCATCTTGTCCAGCGTCAGGTCGGAGACGGCGCGCCGAAGCCGGGCGTTCTCGGCCTCGACTTCCTTCAGCCCTTTCACCTGATCGAGCTTCAGCCCGCCATCCTCGTTGCGCCAGCGGTGGTACGTCGTGTCGGTCACCCCGATCGACTTCACCGCCTCGCCAAGCTGCTTGCCCTGGCCCAACAGTACATCGACCTGACGCAGCTTCGCGACGATCTCCTCGGGCGTGTATCGCTTCTTCGGCATCTTCCGGATCTCCCTCGGTTTCCAATCATACCGATGGCTCCTTCCGACGGGGGCGGGTCACGCCGCGTATGGCGTCGACGAGGCGGTGGTCGTGTCGATCTGCCACGACGTCCGGGCGCGCCGCAGCTCCTACGAGCTGCTCGCCGAGGCCTGCGCGCTGGCGCCGCGGCGCGAAGCCGCCTGAGTCGTCAGCCGCGCGCGAAGCGGTAGCCGCGGCCCGGCGCCGCCGCGAGAAGCTCGCGCGTGTAGGCGTGCGCGGGGGCGCTGAAGATGCGGGTCGTCGGCCCCTCCTCAACGACGCGACCGCGATGCATGACCGCGACACGGTCGCAGACCTGCGCCGCGACGCGCAGGTCGTGGGTGATGAAGAGCATCGCCAGATCGAGCCGCCTGCGGATCTGGTCCAGCAGGTCGAGCACCTGGGCCTGGACCGAGACGTCGAGCGCCGAGACCGCCTCGTCGGCGATCAGCAGTTCGGGCTCCATGGCGAGAGCGCGCGCGATGCAGATGCGCTGGCGCTGGCCGCCCGAGAATTCGTGCGGATAGCGGTCGAGCGCGGCGGGGTCGAGCTTCACCGTCTCCATGATCGCGCGCGCGCGCGCCTGCGCCTCGGCGCGAGAGACGCCGTAGTTCATGGGCCCTTCGACAATCGAGGCACCGACGCTGCGCCGGGGGTTGAGGGACCGGTACGGGTCCTGGAACACGATCTGGACGCGCCGGCGGTGGGGCCGCAGGCGGAACCGTCCCAGGCGGCCGATCTCGTCGTCGTCGAGATGGATCGTGCCCGCGGTCGGATCGATCAGCCGCGCGATGCAGCGGGCGACGGTCGATTTTCCCGATCCCGATTCGCCGACGATGCCGAGCGTCTCGCCGCGGCGCACAGCCAGCGTGACGTCCGCGGCGGCCTCGACGACGCGGACCGGCTGCAGGAAGCCGCGGCTGCGATAGACCTTGCCGAGACCCTGCGTGCGCAGCACCGGCAGGGCATCGCGGGGCGCGTCGCGCTGGCGCGGCTCCATCGCGGGCACGGCCGCGACCAGCATGCGCGTGTAGGCATGCTGCGGATCGCCGAGGATGCGGTCGGCGGGGCCGACCTCCACTAGGCGACCGTGCTGCAGCACCGCGACGCGATCGGCGATCTCGGCGACGACGCCGAAATCATGGGTGATGAAGAGCACGCCGGTGCCGCGCTGGCGCTGCAGGTCGCGGATCAGCGCCAGGATCTGCGCCTGGGTCGTGACGTCGAGCGCGGTGGTCGGCTCGTCGGCGATCAGCAACGCTGGCTCGAGGATCAGCGCCATGGCGATCATGATTCGCTGGCGCTGCCCCCCGGAGAGCTGGTGGGGATAGGCGTCGATCATGCGCTGCGGATCCGGCAGCCGTACCTGGGCCATGATCTCCAGTATCTTCGCCCGCCGGCGCGCCTGATCGAGATCGGTATGCTCTTGCAGCACCTCGTCGATCTGGCGACCGCAGGTCATGACAGGATTGAGGGCCGTCATCGGCTCCTGGAAGATCATCGACATGCGCGTGCAGCGCAGGGCCCGCAGGCGCTCGGCGGACGCGGCGGTCAGATCCTCGCCCTGCAGCCGGATCGCGCCGCCCTGGATGGTCAGCGCGCGCGGCAGCAGGCCCAGCACGCCATGGGCGATCACCGACTTTCCCGAACCCGACTCGCCGACCAGGCAGACGATCTCGCCCGCGCCGACGGTCAGGTCGACGCCGTCGACGGCGCGCGCGCGATCGGCGCCGGCGGGCAATCCGACGGCGAGTCCGGCGATCTCGAGGACGGGACCCGGCGCAGCGGACACGGGGCTACACGCGCTTGCTCATGCGCGGATCGAGCGTGTCGCGCAACCCGTCGCCCAGCACGTTCACCGCAAGCACGGTGGCCGCGAGGAAGATGCCGGGAAAGAGGATGTTGTGCGGCGCGACGCGGAACAGCGTGCGGCCCTCGGCCATGATGTTGCCCCAGCTCGGGGTCTGCGGCGGGATGCCGATGCCGAGGAAGGACAGGATCGCCTCGACCAGCATCGCCGAGGCGCAGATATAGGTGCCCTGCACGATCAGCGGCGCGATCGTGTTCGGCAGCACGTGGCGGATCAGGATCAGGGGCGTCGGCGTGCCGACCGAGATCGCGGCCTCGACATAGGGCTCCTCGCGGATCGTCAGCACGACCGAGCGCACGAGACGAACGACCCGCGGGATCTCCGGCACGACGATGGCGAGGATGACGGCGAAGACGATGCCGCCCCACAGCCCCGAGCGCCATGCCGCCACCAGCCCGATCGCGAGCAGGATGCCGGGGATCGCCATCAGCCCGTCCATCAGCCGCATCACCACCGCGTCGAGCCAGCGGAAATAGCCGGCGACGAGGCCGATCGCGAGACCGATCGAGATCGAGATCGCCGCGACCGCGAGCCCGACGAGCAGCGAGACGCGCGCGCCGTAGACCACCCGGCTGTAGACGTCGCGGCCCAGGCTGTCGGTTCCCATCAGCGGCACCATCGCGACCCGCGCGCCGCTGGCGTCGCGGGTCATGCACTCGACCCCGGGGGCACGGTTGCGGCACCCCGGATCGATGCGCACGGGGTCGACCGCGCCCAGCAGCGGCGCCGCCAGCGCGACAAACAGCATCGCGAGCATGACCACCGCGCCGAAGATCACGCCCTTGCTGCGGACGGCGCGCCCCAGGGCGCCTTTGCGCGCCGCGCTCAATAGCGGATCCTCGGGTCGAAGAGGGTATAGGCGAGGTCGATCGCGAGATTGACCAGCACGTAGGCGACCGAGAAGACCAGGATCACCGCCTGGATGATGGGGAAGTCGCGCGCCAGCACCGCGTCGACCACCAGACGGCCCAGACCCGGGATGTTGTAGACGCTTTCGGTAACGATCGCGCCGCCGATCAGCAGCGCGATCCCGATCCCGATGACGGTGACGATCGGCACCGCCGCGTTGCGCAGCGCATGACGGCGCAGGACCTTGGCGTCGCTCAGGCCCTTCGCCCGCGCGGTCCGGATATAGTCCTCGCCGAGCACCTCCAGCACCGAGGCGCGGGTGATGCGCGCGATCAGCGCGATGTAGATCACGCTCAGCGTGGCGCTCGGCAGGATCATCCGCTCGAGGAAGGGGCCGAAGCCCTGGGACAGCCGACGATAGCCCTGGACCGGCAGCCATCCGAGTTCGAGCGCGAAGACCTGGATCAGCAGGTAGCCGACGACGAAGACGGGCACCGAGAAGCCGAGCACGGAGAACGCCATCGTGGCGCGGTCGACCCAGGTGTCGTGCCTGTACGCCGCCAGCACGCCCAGCGGGATCGCGATCGCGACCGCCAGCACGATCGTGCACAGCGAGAGCATCAGCGTCGGCTCGAGCCGCTCGAGGATCAGTTCGGCCACCGTCTTCTTGTAGAAGAACGACTCGCCGAGATCCCCCTGCAGGACGTGCCCGAGCCAGACGAAGAACTGCGTCGCCAGCGGGCGGTCGAGGCCGAGCTTCGCCCGGATTTCGCCGATTTGCGCGGCATTGGCGTTCTCGCCTGCGATCACGGCCGCCGGATCGCCCGGCGTCAGACGCAGCAGCAGGAACACGAACACCGCGACGATCGCCAGGACCGGGATCGTCGACAGGAGTCTGCGGGCGACGAAGGCGAGCATGGTCGGCCCATGATCGGCCGGCCGCGTCGCGCGCCCGCGTGGCGCGCGACGCGGCGCGGCGGCGTCAGTTGCCCTTCTTGGCGACGTTCCAGAACACCGGCGCCGGAGCGGTCGGGATCCCCTCGATCACGCCCTTGCGGATCGCCGCCGGCTGGTACCACTGGCCGAGCGGGATATGGGTCATGATCTCGAAGGCCCGGACCTGGACCTGCTCGGCGATCGCCTTCTGGCGCGCCAGGTCCGTCTCGCGGGCGAAGTCGTCGCGCAGCTTCTCCATCTGCGGATCGCAGGGCCAGCCCCAGTTGGCGGTGTCGCAGCTGGCGTTGAGGAACCCGGTCATCACCGGGTTGAGGATGTCGGCCGCGACCCAGGAGGTCATCGCCGCGTTCCAGCCGCCGGCAGCGGGCGGGTCGCGCTTGACGCGCCGCGCGACCAGCGTCTGCCAGTCCATCGACTGCATGTCGATGTTGAAGCCCGCGCGCGTCATCAGGTCCTTGGCGACCGGCGCAAGATTGGTCAGCACGACCAGGTCCGTGGACTGCATCAGCACCACCGGCCGGCCGTCATAGCCGCCCTCGCGCAGCAGGGCGCGGGCGCGCTCGAAATTGGACTCGAGATAGCCCTCGGTGCCGCGCTGGCTCTCCAGCGGCGTGCCGCAGATGAACAGCGCCTTGCAGACCTTGTAGTAGGTCGCGTCGCCGATCGTCGCCTTGAGGAAATCCTCCTGGTTGAAGGCGACGGCGACGGCCTGGCGGATCTTGGGATTGTCGAAGGGCGGCTGCGTCGCGTTGAAACGGAAGACATACTGGTTGCCGAGCGGATTCCAGTCGACCAGGGCGACGTTGCGGTCGCGGCGCAGCACCGGCAGCAGGTCGTGGGGCGGCGCCTCGATGTAGTCGATCTCGCCCGCCATCAGGGCGTTCACCGCGGTCTGGTGGTCCGGGATCGCGCGCCATTCGACCCGGTTGACCTTGACGACCTTGCCGCCGGCAAGGCCGCTCGCGGGCTCGGCGCGGGGACGGTAGCGGTCGAACTTCACGTAGACCGTCTTGTCGCCGGGCTTCCATTCGTCGCGGCGGAACACGAAGGGCCCCGACCCGGTGAAATCCGAGATCTGCTCCATCGGGTTGGTGTCGGCCACCCGCTTGGGCATGATGAAGGGCACGTTCGAGGACGGCTTGCCGAGCGACTGGGTGACCAGGCCATAGGGTTCCTTGAGCACCAGCTTGAAGGTCCGCGCGTCGACCTCCTGCCATTCCTTGACGAAGCCGGACAGCTTCTGGCCCATCGAATCGCGCGCCGACCAGCGCTTGATCGAGGCGACGGCGTCGGCCGAGGTGACCGGCGCGCCGTCGTGCCAGAGCAGGCCTTCGCGCAGCGTGAAGGTGTAGGTCAGATTGTCGGCGCTCGCCTCGGGCAGGCGCTCGAGCATCTGCGGTCGCACCTCCAGCTTCTCGTCGACCGCCAGCAGCGTGTCGTAGATCATGTAGCCGTGGTTGCGGACGATGTAGGCCGTGGTCCAGATCGGATCGAGGATGCGCAGATCCGAATGCATCACGGCGTTGATCGTCTGCGCCGCAACCGGAACGGGAACGGCGCCGACCACAAGCGTTCCGAACGCAAAGGCCGCCGCGGCGGCGAAACTCTCCATGCGATTCATGCCCTGTCTCCCTGTCTCTGCGGATGATGTCGTTGGCGGTCGACGACCGCGACAGCGTACGAGCGCTCATTAAACCGCGCGCGGCGCCGTCCGTCCAATGGCACGGTGACGGGCGGTCAGAGCCCGGCCAGCGCGCCGCAGATACGGTCGACCTGGTCGCGGCCCGATTCCGGGAACATGGGCAGGGACAGGATCTCGTGCGCCACGACGGCGGTGGCGGCGCAGCCGGACGGTCCGAGCGTCACCCGGCCGGCATAGGCGGGCTGCAGATGGATCGGCACGGGATAGTGGATCGCCGTGTCGATCCCCCGGCCAGCCAGTTCGGTCCGCACCGCGTCGCGACGCGCGGTTCGCATGACATACTGGTGGAACACGTGGCCGGTCTCGGGAACGCGCCAGGGCGCCGTGGCGACGGCGCCCGCCGCGAGCGCCGCGTCATAGCGCGCGGCGATCGCGGCGCGGCGCGCGTTGTTGGCGTCGAGGTCGCGCAGCTTGACGCGCAGGATCGCGGCCTGCAGTTCATCGAGGCGGCTGTTTACGCCCGGCTCGGCGCTGACATAGCGCTCACGCCAGCCATACTGGCGCAACGCGGCGATCCGCGCGCGCAACTCGGGATCGGCGGTCGCGACGATCCCGCCGTCGCCGAGCGCGCCCAGGTTCTTAGTCGTATAAAGGCTGAAGGCCGCCGCGTCGCCGAACGACCCCACCCGCCTGCCGTCGATGGTCACGCCATGCGCCTGCGAGCAATCCTCGATAACGCGGATCCCGGTCGTGCACGCCACATCCATGATCCATGCCATGTCGGCCGGCTGGCCATAGATGTGCACGGGAACGACCGCGCGGATCGGCGGCGCGCCGGAGCCGCGCTCGCGCCATCGTGCGAGCGTCGCCGCCAGGTCGTCCGGACACATGCAGTAGCTGCGAGGATCGGTATCGACCAGAACCGGCGTCGCGCCGACCATCTCGATCGCCGCCACCGTCGCGACCGCCGTGTGCGACACGGTGACGACCGCGCAGCCGGGGCCGATGCCGAGTCCACGCAGCGCCAGCGCCAGCGCATCGGTGCCGTTGGCGACGCCCACGGCGTACGGCACCCCGAGCCATCCGGAGAATTCGCGCTCGAAGGCCTCGAGCTTTGCGTCGAGGATATACCATCCCGATGCGAGGACGCGCGCGACCGCCGCGTCGATGTCGCCGAACCCATCGCGACGATCCTCGACCCGGACGTCATCGCCCGCATCCTCGCCGCAATGGACCGCTTCGCGCGGGCGCCCCCGGCCTGAAGCGGTCCGCATCGCATCTGCGCATCACCGCCTCTCCCACCCCCGACGCGCCGCGCCCGCGGCCTGCGGTGCATAGGCATGGGCTGCGTCGCCCCTGATCGACACGGATTGGGTCCGAAGGCGCAGCGACCGACACGCCTGCCAACCTGAACACGCCGGGGACCACACGCCAGGACCGAGACTCGGGCGCTTTTGCGCGCGCCGCCGCCGAATCGGCCTCCGCATCGACATTTGACAGGCAAGGCCGGATGGCATTTGTTTTTGCTATCGAGCAACCAGGGGGGCATTGATGCCGCGCACGGTTCCGCAGCCGCGGGCCGAGGGCAGGCGCGCGACGAACCATCTCGCCGTGATCGCCCAGCTGCGGACCACGGATCTCGGGCGCAGCATACGATTCTATGTCGATGTGCTGGGCTTCGAGCTCGCCTTCGTCCACGGCGATTTCTACGCCGGCCTCAGCGCGGGCGGACAGATGCTGCATCTCAAGCGGGTCGATGCGCCCGATCCGTCGATCGCCTTCGTCGCCGCGGGCGACCATCTGCATCTCTATATCGAGACCGACGACGCGGCGTCGTTCGCGGCCGCGATCGTCGCCCGCGGCGTCGCGCTTGCCCGCCCGATCCAGGAAACCGCCTGGGGAACGCGCGAATTCGTGATCCGCGACGACCAGGGCCACACGGTGCATGTCGCAGAGCGGCTCGGCGACGCGACCGGGCCACCCGAATGACGGACGCGACGCGCCAGGGTCTCCCGCCGATGGCGATCGCGCTGCGCCGCGCCGAGCCGGCAGACGTACCGGCGAGCGAGGCGCTGGTCGCGGCCGCGTATGCCCATTACGTCGCCCGCATCGGGCGCGCGCCGGGTCCGATGGGCGACGACTACGCCGCGCGCGTCGCCGCGGGCGAGGCCAGCCTGGCGCTGGATCCCGCGGATGCGATCGTCGGTCTGCTGGTGCTGGAACTGCGCGACGGCGCCGCTCCCATGCTCGACAACGTCGCCGTGGCCCCGCGCGCGCAGGGCCAGGGCGTCGGCCGCGCGCTGATCGCGCACGCCGAGGCGGCGGCGCGACGCCGCGGCGCGGGATCGCTGCGCCTCTACACCCACGAGAAGATGATCGAGAACATCGCCCTCTACCGGCGGCTGGGCTTCGCCGAGATCGCGCGCATCGACGAGAAGGGCTTCCGCCGCGTCTACATGGAAAAGGCGCTGGCATAGCGGTCCCAGGTGGCACGCGACGAGGCGCGGGTCGACGTATTCGATTATATCGAGCGCTTCTACAATCCGCGTCGCAGGCACTCGACGCTCGGCTGTGAAAGCCCGATGGCCTTCGGGGCCAAGATGACGGTAGCTTAACTACGTGTCCGCGGAACCCGGGGCAGGACACATGGGGTCCGTTCTGCGCTGAGGTGCAGTCCCCTCAGGACCAAGCGGCTAAGTCGAACAGCGCGTAGAAATCTCTG
>Ga0194130_10007343_pt1 | contig 12246 bp, 12 predicted proteins | sample TA2KigsurfametaG_FD_160084 | JGI IMG/M metagenome (GOLD analysis project Ga0194130, IMG submission 160084) | Freshwater microbial communities from Lake Tanganyika, Tanzania - TA2015050 Kigoma 12 surface | ecosystem: Environmental > Aquatic > Freshwater > Lake | place: Tanzania: Lake Tanganyika... | reverse complement strand
AGCGTGCTGCCCAGGGTCACGGCGACCAGCATGAGGCCGATCCCGAGCAGCGGGTGGGAGGGCCGGGCGGCCACGTGTCGCGTGCTCAGCGCAGGCGCGGCGCGCGTGGCTTCGATGGATCGACCGTGCCGGGCCGGCCCGTGTACGGGTTCACGTTCCCCCGCGTGGACCAGTTGTTGGCCTTGGTGCCGTCAGGCATCGTCTGGTGGCTCGGCGGCACGTAGACGCCGCTGCGGGTGACGTAGCCGCGCCGCTGGCTGCTGCCCTGCGCCGACGCCTCGGCGAGCGGTGCCGCCCACGCGAGGGCGAGCACGGCGGCGAGGAGGAGGGGGCGCGCGAAGCGATGCCCTTGGCGTCTCATGCGCGCCATCCTAGACCGGTCCCTACCGCGATGTCGCCCGCCGTGCCGCCTGCCTCGCGCGCGGGCAGTCCGGGGCGCCGCGCTTGCCCGGTCCCGGCCCATGCTGCACTCTCCGTCGCCGACGTATCCGGGCAGCCACGCCCGAACCGGACAGGGAGCCAGACATGACGAAGATCACCAGGCGCCTCGCAGGCGGGGCGCTGCTCGCGGCCACTATCGCGCTCGGGGCCTTGCCGGCGCCGGCCCAGACGGCCGTCAAGTTCACGCTCGACTGGGTCTTCCAGGGCCCGACCTCGCCCTTCCTCGTCGCGCTCGACAAGGGCTACTACAAGGCCGAGGGCCTCGACGTCACGATGGACCCGGGTCAGGGCTCGGCGGGCGCGATGCAGCGCGTCGCCACCGGCGCCTACCAGCTCGGCTTCGCCGACGTGAACTCGCTCATCGAGTACAACGCGAAGAACCCGGGCAAGGAGATCCTCTGCGTCTTCATCGCCTATGACTTCCCGCCCTTTGGCGTCTACGCGCTGAAGAAGAGCGGCATCAAGGGCCCGAAGGACCTCGAGGGCAAGAAGCTCGGCGCGCCGGTCTTCGACGCCTCGTTCCGCCTCTTCCCGGCCTTCGCGAAGAAGACCGGCATCGACCGTTCCAAGGTCGAGTCAGTGAACCTGACGCCGCAGCTGCGCGAGCAGAGCCTGGTGCAGGGCTCGGTCGACTTCATCTCCGGCCACTACTTCTCGTCGATCCTCGACCTGAAGGCGCGCAATGTCGGCATCGACGACATAGTCACGATGACCTACTCGGACGCCGGCATGGACGTGTACGGCAACGGCATCATCGTCTCGCCGGAGTTCGCCGCCGCCAACCCCGCGGCCGTCACCGGCTTCATCCGCGCCACGGCCAAGGCCTGGCGCGAGGTGGTGGCGACGCCCGCCACCGGCATCGCCGCCGCGAAGAAGCGCGACCCGCTGATCAACGAGGCGCTGGAGGCCGAGCGCCTCGCCATGTCGCTGCGCATGAACATCCTGACGCCCTGGGTGCGGGCGAACGGCATGGGCGACGTCGACCCGGCGCGCTTCGCGCGCTCGGTCAAGGACGTCGCCGAGGCCTTCGGCCTGCCCGCCGCGCCGGAGCCGGACAAGGTCTTCACCTCGCGCTTCCTGCCCCCGAAGGCGGAGAGGATGATCGCGCCTTGAGCGGCGTCGCCGCGGCCGACGGGCCGCTGGTCGAGCTGCGCGCCGTCAGCCTCGCCTACGGGCGCGGCGACGGCGCGACGCTCGCGCTGGCCGACGCGACGATCTCGATCCGCAAGGCCGAGTTCATCGCGGTGGTCGGCCCGTCGGGCTGCGGCAAGTCCACCCTGATGAAGCTTGTCACCGGCCTGCTGCCGGCGACCTCTGGCGAGGTGGTCGTCCACGGCGAGCAGGTCGTGCGCCCGATCAAGGGCGTCGGCATGGCGTTCCAGAACCCGACGCTGATGCCCTGGCGCACGACGCTCGACAACGTGCTGCTGCCGCTTGAGGTGGTGGAGCCGTACAAGCGCCAGTTCCGCGCCCGCAAGGCCGAGTACGCCGAAAAGGCGCGCGCGCTCCTCGCCTCGGTCGGCCTCGGCGGCTTCGCCGACAAGTACCCCTGGCAGCTTTCGGGAGGCATGCAGCAGCGCTCCAACCTCTGCCGCGCGCTCGTCCACGAGCCCGAGATCATGATGCTCGACGAGCCCTTCGGCGCGCTCGACGCCTTCACGCGCGAGGAGCTCTGGGGCGTGATGCAGAACCTCTGGCTGGAGCGCCGGTTCACCGCCGTCCTGGTCACGCACGACCTGCGCGAGGCCGTCTACCTCGCCGACACGGTCTACGTGATGAGCCGTCGGCCGGGGCGCATCGTGATGGTCCGGCCGATCGACCTGCCGCGCCCGCGCACGCTCGCCAGCACCTTCGAGCCCGCCTTCGTGGACATCGTCCACGGGCTGCGCGACCGCATCCACCAGGAATACGCGTGATGACCGGCAGCCAGAGCCGCCTGCTTCAGGCCGCGATGCCATGGCTCGTCATGGCGGCGTTCCTGCTGGCCTGGGAGGCGTCGTGCGTCGGCTTCGCGATCCAGGAGATCATCCTGCCGCGGCCGTCGCGGATCATGGCCGTCTCGGTGGACCGCTTCGACATCCTGCTGCGCTTCTGCCTCGAGACGCTGTGGACGACGCTGATCGGCTTCGCGCTGGCGATCGCCTGCGGCCTCGTGCTCGGCCTCGCGATCGGCGCCTCGCCCTTCGTCTATGCCGGGCTCTACCCGTTGCTGATCGCCTTCAACGCGATCCCCAAGGTCGCGATCGTGCCGATCCTGATGATCTGGCTGGGCGTCGGCGCGACGCCGGCGATCATCACCGCCTTCGTGATCTCGTTCTTCCCGATCGTCGTCAACGTCGCCACCGGCCTCGCCACGATCGAGCCGGAGATGCGCGACGTCATGCGCTCGCTCGGCGCGACCCGCTACGAGATCCTGACCAAGGTCGGCATCCCGCGCGCCATGCCCTACCTCTTCGGCAGCCTGAAGGTCGCGATCACGCTCGCCTTCATCGGCTCGGTGATCTCCGAAACCGTCGGCGGCAACCGCGGCATCGGGTTCCTGATGCTCTCTGCCGGGGCGCGCAACGACACCGCCACCACCTTCGCCGGCCTGTTCGCGATCGCGATCATGGGCATCCTCATGTACGCGCTCTGCGCCGTCGTGGAGCGCCGCATGACGCGCTGGGCCTTCCGCGGCGAGATGATCGGCTGAGGCCCCGCCCGCGGGCTTGACCTTTTCCGGAGTGGGGTCTTTCCTGCCGGTCCGCAACCGGGGGAACCCCAGCATGCCGTCGCGCTAGCCCGAGCCGGGCTTCGCGGAGCTCTTCACGCCCAAGCTCTCGACCGTGCTGCGCGAGGGCTACGGCCTCGCGCAGCTGCGCCGCGACGCGGTCGCGGGCCTGACCGTCGCCATCGTCGCCCTGCCGCTGTCGATGGCGATCGCCATCGCCTCGGGCGCCAGCCCGGCGCAGGGCCTCGTCACCGCCATCGTCGGCGGCTTCCTCGTCTCCGCGCTCGGCGGCTCGCGCTTCCAGATCGGCGGCCCGGCCGGCGCCTTCATCGTGCTGGTCTCCGCGACCGCGGCGCGCCACGGCATGGACGGCCTGGTCCTCGCGACCTTTTTCTCCGGGCTCATGCTCGCCGCGACCGGCCTGCTGCGCCTCGGCACCTTCATCAAGTTCATCCCCTTCCTGGTGACGATCGGCTTCACCGCTGGCATCGCGGTCATCATCCTCGCGAGCCAGCTGCGCGAGCTGCTGGGCCTCTCGCTGGCGGGGCCGGAGCCAGGCCCGCTCCTCGAGAAGCTACCCGCGCTGTGGCAGGCGCCGCCCAGCGCCTCGCCCGCGGCGATCGCGCTCGCCACGGGAACGGCGGCGACCATCGTCGCGCTGCGCATCCTGCGGCCGCACTGGCCGGGCATGCTGGTCGCCGTCGCGGGCGCCTCGGCGGCCGCCGCGCTGCTCGGCCTCGACGCGTCGACCATCGGCTGGCGCTTCGGCGGGATCCCGTCGGGCCTGCCCGCGCCGGCGCTGCCGGACCTCTCGCCCGCGCGCATCCTCGCCGTGCTGCCCGACGCGCTCGCCTTCGCGCTGCTCGGCGCGATCGAGTCGCTGCTGTCGGCCGTGGTCGCGGACGGGATGACCGGCCGGCGACACCGCTCGAAATGCGAACTCGTCGCGCAGTGCGTCGCCAATCTCGGCACGGCGCTGTTCGGCGGCTTCTGCGTCACCGGCACGATCGCGCGCACCGCGACCAACGTGCGCGCAGGCGCGCATGGCCCGGTCTCCGGCATGCTGCACGCCGCCTTCCTGCTGCTGTTCATGCTGGTGGCGGCGCCGATGGTGTCCTATGTGCTGCTGGACGCCCTCGCCGGCGTCCTGGTCGTCGTCGCCTGGAACATGGTCGAGCGCACCGGCATCGCGGCGCTGTGCCGCTCGGGCTGAGGCGACGCGGCCGTGCTCGCGACGACCTTCCTGCTCACCGTGCTGCGCGACCTCACGGAGGCGATCGTGGTCGGCTTCGCGCTGGGCTCGGTCCTCTTCATCCACCGCATGTCGCGCGCGACCGGCATCGAGGCGCGCTCGCCGCTGGTCGGCGAGGACGTCCCCGACGCGCTCGCGCCCGGCGCGGCGCGCGGCACAGCCGCCGGCGCCGACCCGGAGGTCGTCGTCTACCGCATCACCGGCGCGTTCTTGTTCGGCGCCGCGGCGTCGATCGGCTCGGTGCTCGACCGCATCTCCGACCCGCATCGCGCGCTGGTGGTCGACTTCTCCGCCGTGCCCTTCCTCGACTCGACCGGCGCGCATGTCGTCGAGGGCCTGACGCGCAAGGCCGCGCGCGCCGGCGTCAGGCTCTTCCTCGCCGGCGCCGACGTCGAGGCGCGCCGCGTGCTGCTGGCCCAGGGGCTGCGCGCGCCCGAGGTCGCCTACGCCGCGACGGTCGAGGACGCGCTGCGCCAGTACCGCGAGGCGCGCGGCGATTGGGCCAGGAGCCGCTAGCCGTCGAAGTCGGCGGCGAGCCGCGCGCGCGACCCCGCCCCGCCGCCCTCGCGGAACCCGACGAGCTTCTCGAACCAGTCCATGGCGTTGCTCATGCCTTCGCGCCGCGGGGCGCGCGCGGCGCCGCGAGCGCCTCGTCCCAGGCCGGCGTGCCGCTGAAGCGCGGGACGAGGAAGTCGATGAAGCTGCGCACCTTCGCGGTGAGGTGGCGGCCCTGCGGGCGCACGGCGTGGATGGCGATGGGCGGCGCCTCGTGGCGCGGCAGGACGCGGCGCAGCCCTCCGCTGGCGAGGTCGCGGCCGACGATGAAGCTCGGCAGGAGCGCGATGCCGGCGCCGTGCAGCGCCGCCGCGCGCAGCGCGTCGCCATTGTTCGCGCGCAGGCGGCCCGAGACGCGCACCGCGACTTCCTCGCCCCCGGGTCCGACGAAGCGCCGGTTGTCGCCCCATGATGCGTAGGCGTAGCCGAGGCATTCGTGGCGGGCGAGGTCGGCCGGCAAGCGCGGCGCGCCCGCGCGGCGCAGGTAGGACGGCGCGGCGCAGGCCACGAGGCGACAGGGCGCCAGGCGGCGCGCGACCAGCGAGCTCGGCGCCAGGCGGCCGACGCGGATCGCGAGGTCGTGGCCCTCCTCGACGAGGTCGACCATGCGGTCCTCGAGCGCGAGCTCGATCGACACCTGCAGGTGCGCCGCCATGTAGTCGGCGACCGCGGCGGCGAGATGCATCGTACCGAACGAGACCGGTGCGCTGACGCGCAGCCGCCCCGATGGCCGCGCCTGCAGCGCGCCGACGGCGCTGTCCGCCTCCGCCAGCTCGGCGAGGATCGCCGCGCAGCGCTCGTGGTAGACGCGGCCTGCCTCGGTCGGCGCGACGCGGCGCGTCGTGCGGTCGAGCAGCCGCGCGCCAAGATGCGCCTCGAGGTCCTGCACGTGGCGGCTGGCCATAGCGCGCGAGATGCCCAGCGCGCGAGCGGCCGCTAAAAAGCTGCCGCGCTCGGCCACCGCCGCGAAGGCGCGCATCGCCGCGACCCTGTCCATGCCCGGGCCTCCCGAAATGCCGGGGGCCGCGTAGCAGTCGGCGTGGCGATTGATCAACGCCGTGCAATAATCAGTTGCGCATCCGCCGGATTGGAGCCGCGCGCGGCGATGGCCAGTCTTCGCGGGCGCTAGGACAGGATCCCGGAGCAAGCCCATGCCGACCACAATCCCCGCCATCCTCCATGTCGGTTCGAGCCCGGGCAGCGAGGCCGCGGCCGCTTTGCGGGGGCGGCGATGATCGAGGCGCGCCCCTTCGCGGGGCTCGGCGGCGCGGACCATGGCTGGCTGCGCGCGCGCCATCATTTCTCCTTCGCGGGCTACAGCGATCCCGCGCGCATGGGCTGGGGCAGGCTCAGGGTCTGGAACGACGACGAGATCGCGCCCGGAACCGGCTTCGATCCGCACCCGCATCGCGACATGGAGATCGTGACCTGCGTGCGCGAAGGCGCGATCACCCATCGCGACCATCTCGGCAACGAGGGGCGCACGGTCGCGGGCGACGTGCAGGTGATGTCGGCGGGCACGGGCATCGTGCACGCCGAGTACAACCTCGAGCCCGTGGCGACGCGCATCTTCCAGCTCTGGATCGTCCCCGACCGCCGCGGCGCCGCGCCATCCTGGGGCACGCGCAGCTTCCCGCGCGCGGGGCGCGAGGCGCGCTTCGAGGTGCTCGCCTCCGGCAGGCCGGGCGACGCCGCTGCGGGCGCGCTGACGATCAACGCCGACGCAGCGGTGCTGGCGGCGACGCTGCCGGCGGGCGGCGCGCTGCGCCACGCGCTCGCGCCTGGGCGCATGGCCTATCTCGTGCTGGCGCGCGGCACGGTGCGGGTAAACGGCGTCGCGCTGGGCGCGCGCGACGGCGCCGCCATCTCCGGCGAGGAGACGCTCACGATCAAGGCCGGCGCCGACGCCGAGCTCGTTCTGGTGGAAATCGCCGCGGCGTGAGCCGCGCGCGCGTCGCGGCGCCGCGCTAGGATCGCGTCCATGAAGATCTGCATCCACGGCGCCGGCGCGATCGGCGGGACGATGGCCGCGCGGCTCGCGCGCGCCGGGCGCGACGTCGTCGCCGTGGCGCGCGGCGCGCATCTCGAGGCGATGCGCGCGCATGGCCTGCTCTTCCGCGAGCGGCCGGGCGCCGAGCCCGTGCGGGTCGCGCTGCGCTACGCCGCGACCGCCGCCGAGGCAGGCCCCTTCGACCTCGTCGTCTGCGCCGCGAAGGCGCATGCGCTGCCAGCGATGGCCGACGACATCGCCGCCGCGCTTGCGCCCGATGGCGCTGTCGCCTTCGCGGTCAACGGCGTGCCGTGGTGGTTCTTCCACGGCATCGGCGGGCCGCACGAGGGCGCGACCGTGGAGGCGGTCGATCCCGGCGGCGCCCTCGCGCGTCGGCTGGGCGCGCGCCGCGCCATCGGCGCCGTCGTCTATTTCCTCGCCGAGCTCGAGGCGCCGGGCCTCGTCGCGCAGCATGGTGGCGGCCGCCTCGTGCTGGGCGAGCCCGACGGCACGATGTCGCCGCGCCTCGCCGCCGCCGCCGCGGCGCTCGACGCGCCAGGCTGGACCCTGTCGACGACGCCGCGCATCCGTGACGAGGTGGCGACGAAGTTCATGGGCAACGCGACGAGCAACCCGCTTTGCGCGCTGCTGCGCGTGCCAATCGGGCGCGTCTTCAACGACCCCGTGCTCGCGGCCTTCGGCGAGAAGCTGATGCGCGAGGCCCGCGACGTCGCCGTGGCGCATGGCCTGCGGATCGTACAGCCGGTTGAGCAGCGCCTCGCGCTCTACCGCGACGGGCCGCTTGCCGCCTTCCGCACCTCGACGCTACTCGATGTCGACCGGGGCAGGGCGCTCGAGGTCGATGCGCTGCTGCTCGCCGTCGCCGAGATCGGCCGGCGCGCGGGCGTGCCGACGCCGACCCTAGACCTCGCCTACGCGATGCTGCGCGCTATGGCTGAGGGCACCGGCCTCTACCCGGGCGCGCCGGCCGGCGCCGCGACTGCTACAGGGGGTGCGTGATGCACGAATACGAATCGATGCCGCCCATCTACATCACCTACCTCAATCGATTCGACGTCGAGGCGCTGGCGATGACGGACGACGAGATCCTAGCCGCGATCGAGGCGCAGCTAGCCGCGCAGGGGCGCGGCGAGGCGGTGATCGAGCCGCGCATGCACCTCGAGCCGGGCGTCGCGCACGGGCACTTCAACGTGCTGCGCGGCTCGATGGGCGGCGCGGTCGACGCCGCGGGCGTGAAGGTCGTCTCCGACTTCCACGACAACTACCTGCACAGGCTGCCCTCGGAGCTTGCGATCCTTCTGCTGATGGACCGCCGGAACGGGGTGCCGAAGGCGATCGTCGACGCCTCGATGATCACCGACATGCGCACCGGCGCCGTTACCGCGATCGGCGCGCGGTACCTCGCGCGGCGGGGCTCGAAGGTGCTCGGCCATGTCGGCGCGCGCGGCACGGCCTACTGGAACGTGCGGCTGATGGACCGGATCTTCGACTTCGACGAGATCCGCGTGCACTCGCGCCGGCCCGAGAGCCGCGAGGCTTTCGCCGCGCGGCTCGAGCGCGACCTCGGCAAGCGCGTTGTGGTGACGCAGGACTGGGAGAGCTGCGTGCGCGGCGCCGACATCGTGGTCGAGGCCTCGCGCCTCGTCGAGCCGCGGCCGCTGCTGCGCGCTGAATGGATTGCGAAGGGCGCGCTCGTCATGCCCTACGGCACGGTGAGCGCGGTCGATGTCGGCGTGGCCGACATCGCCGACAAGTTCCTGATGGACGATTTCGGCCAGGCGCGCGCCGGCCGCTTCGGCGCGCTGCGGCCCATGTTCGAGTGCGGCAAGCTGCACGAGGGGCGTTTCCACGCCGAGCTCGGGCAGGTGGTGGCCGGGCTCCGGCCAGGGCGCGAGCGCGACGACGAGACCATCCTGTTCTGGCATCGCGGCCTGTCGCTCTCGGACATCGCGCTAGGGCACGCGATGCTCGAGAAGGCCGCCGCGCGCGGCATCGGCCAGCGCCTGCGATTCGCCTGACGGGGCGCGCGGGCGCGCGACCGCCGCCGGTCAGGCGGTGGCGACGTAGCCGTCGCGCCGCGGGTCGCAGCCGCCGGTCATCGCGCCGGTCTCCGGGTCGATGACGATGCCGTGCATGCCGCCGACCGTCATCGTCCAGGGCACGTAGGACTCGGCCACGTGGCCGCGCGCGTTCAGCGCCTCGACCACCTCCGGCCGCACGCGGCCTTCGACCTGCACGCGCCTGCCGTCCCAGAGGCGCGCGCGCGGCGCCTCGATCGCATCCTGGATCTGCAGCCCGTAGTCGACGAGCTGCACCATGGTCTGCGCCTGGGTCTGGCAGATGCCGTAGCTGCCGGGCGTGCCGAGCGCGAGGACCGGGCGGCCCTTGCGTGTCGCGATGGTCGGCGCGGTGGGCAGCGCCAGCGGGCCGCCGGGGCGCATGTAGTTCGTGCCCTTCGGGTTAACCTCGCCCCAGTATAGGAAGTTGTTGAGGCACACGCCCGTGCCCGGCACGACGACGCCGCAGCCGAAGGTGGCGCCGAGGCTCTGGGTGATGCAGATCACGTTGCCCTCGCGGTCGGCGGCGGAGAAGGAGGTCGTGTGTTCCTTGCGCTCGTCGATCGGGCGCGCCTCGATCCACTGCTCCGTCGGACCGTCGATCGGCCTGCCGTCGGCGACGCGCTTCCTGAGCTTCGTCACGAAGCGCTCCGAGAGCAGCTCCTTCAGCTTGCGCCTGTCGGGGTTGTTGTGCGCGATGCGCGCGCCCGCGGCGACGCGGATCGCGCGCCAGACGAGGTCGAGGTGGTCGACGCCGTTGCGCTCCAGCCGCGCGACGTCGAAGCCGTCGAGGATTCGCAGCGTCAGAAGGCACTGGAACCCCTCGCAGGGCGGCGGCAGCGTGTGGATCGCCATGCCGCGATACTCGGCGACGACCGGGTCGAGCCATTGCGGGCGGACCGCCTCGAGGTCGCGATGCGTGAGGCAGCCGCCGAGCTTGCGCACGTGGCGGATCAACGCCTTGCCCAGCTCGCCGCGATGGAGATGGTCCGGGCCCTCGGCTGCGATCGCCTCGTAGGTGCGCGCGAGCTCGGGCTGCCTGAGCACGTCGCCGGCCTTCACGGCGCCCTTGCCGAAGGCGTAGGTGCGGTTCCAGTCCCCGTAGAGCGCCTTGTACTTCGGCAGGTCGGCGGCGGCCTCCATGAACTTGTATTCGCCGAACTCGGTGAGGACCATGCCGTCGCGCGCGATGGCGATCGCCGGGGCGAACACGTCCTTGAGCTGCTTGCGGCCATGGGCGCGCACGAGCTCGCACCAGCCCGCGAGGTTGCCCGGCGTGCCGCAGGCGAGCGGCCCGCGCGCGAGGTCCTCGCGCCGCGCGAAGCGCTCGATGGGCAGCTCGAAGGGCACGCGCGTCACGAAGTCGAGCGTGCGCACGCGCTTCTCCTTCGCGACATAGGCCGTCGCCTGGCCCATGCCCGCGAGGCCAGACATGAACGGCTCGGCGACGTTGAGCGCGGCCGCGGTCGCCGCGATCGCGTCAAAGGCGTTGCCGCCCTCGCGCAGGACCTGCGCCCCGGCCTGCGCCGCCAGCGGATGGGCCGCGGCGACGACGCCGTGGACAGATGCGATGCGCGGGCGCTTGCCGTTCATGGTGCTCCCCCCCCCCGGGAATGGCCTTGCGATGGCGGATCTGAATATGCGCGCGGTGGCGGCGCAAGGGCTTCGTCGCCGTCGCGGGACCTTCCTGCCGCCGCGCGGGCGCGCTAGCGTCGCCGTGGCTTGCCCTTCGGGAGATCGCAATGAGACGCCGCCTGTTCCTGGGCGCGGGGGCCACGCTGGCCGCCGCGCCCTTCGCCGCCACCGCGCAGCATGCGGGGCATGGGCCGGCGCTGCGCCCCGCGCCGTCCTCGCCGCATCCCTTCCACAACCTCTTCCAGGGCGGCGCGCCGCACCACCTGACGCCGGACCAGCGCGCCCAGCGCGTCTCGGCGAGCCCGGCCCCCGCCGGCACGCCAGGCCGCTGGGTCGCGCGCGCCGACATGCCCATCCCGCGCAGCGAGATGGCATGGGCGACCGCGTGGAACGGGCGGATGCATGTCGTCGGCGGCTATGGCGAGGGCCAGGTCAACCGCGCCTACCACACCGTCTACGACCCGGCGTCGGATTCCTGGCTCGACGCGGCGCCGCTGCCGCGCGGCGCCAACCATGTCGCGGTGGCGGCCGATGCCGGGCGTGTCTACGCGCTGGGCGGCTTCATCGAGCAGAACCGGCGCTGCGACGACAAGGCCTTCGCCTACGAGGTCGCGGAGGACCGCTGGCGCGAGATCGCGCCCCTGCCGCGCCCGCGCGGCGCGGCCGCCGCGGTCGTGCTCGCCGGCAAGCTGCACCTGATCGGCGGCGCCACCGACCCCGCGCAGGAGCGGGCGAGCATCGGCTGGCACGAGGTCTACGACCCGGCGACGGACCGGTGGGAGATCCGCAAGGCGCTGCCCGGCGCGCGCGACCATGTCGGCTGCGTCGCCGATGGCGGCCTGATCCACGTCGTCGGCGGCCGCTTCAACACGTTCCAGTACAACACCGGCCTGCACCACGTGTACCTGCCGCAGCGCGACACCTGGGAAGAGCGCGCGCCGCTGCCGACCCCGCGCTCCGGCCACGGCATGGTTGTGCATCGCGGCCGCTTCTTCTGCATGGGCGGCGAGGGCGGCATCATCGAGCGGGGCCAGACCCGCGAGGCCAAGGTCTTCGGCCAGATGGAGAGCTACGACCCCGCCAGCGACGCCTGGCAGAGCCACGCGCCGATGACCACGCCGCGCCACGCGGTGGCGGCTGTCTCCATCGGCGACTGGATCTACGTGGCGGGGGGAGGCGCCGTGCTCGGCGGCGCCGTGCAGTCGGCGACTCACGAGGCCTTCACGCTCGGGTGACGGCGCTGAGGGAGCGACGGATGGAAAGCGAGGATACGATGTCCCAGGTCTATGCCCCGGCGCAGCGCGCCCTCCACTGGGCGATCGCCGCCGCGGTCGTCGTCCTCGTGCCGGTCGGCCTCGCCATGACGGCGCGCGGTAACGCGGGCGTATGGGACGGCGTCACCAACGCGCTCTACTCCTGGCACAAGGCGATCGGCTTCGCGGTCCTCCTCGCGATGGCAGCGCGCATCGTCCTGCGCCTGCGCCTCGGCGTGCCGGCCTACCCGCAGGGCTTCCCCCCGCGCTTCGCCTCCTTCGCGCGCTGGTTCCATCGCCTGCTCTACGCGCTGCTCGTCGCCGTGCCGCTG
>Ga0194130_10007341_pt1 | contig 12248 bp, 11 predicted proteins | sample TA2KigsurfametaG_FD_160084 | JGI IMG/M metagenome (GOLD analysis project Ga0194130, IMG submission 160084) | Freshwater microbial communities from Lake Tanganyika, Tanzania - TA2015050 Kigoma 12 surface | ecosystem: Environmental > Aquatic > Freshwater > Lake | place: Tanzania: Lake Tanganyika... | reverse complement strand
AAAAAAGTGTTTCAATTTTATTATCCACCTTTTAAAAAGGTGGAGCCAAACTTATATTTTTTTACTACTTTTAACTGAAATGGTTTCCATATTTATTATAAAGGTGAAAAAAAGGTTACCCTTATGAGTGCTTACGCTTACTGCAGCCTTATAAATACAAATACAAATATACAAAATTTTTATTTACGACAGATTTCACGCCCTTTTAAAACCTCTGGTGACCCAAACTCAAAGGTTTCATTGAACTGATATGTTACACAGTCATAAGTGTCTGAAATTTCCTTAAACGCATTATAACAATATTCTCTTAGCCCCTCAATTTCCTTATACAATTCCTGAAATTTATGATTACCATTTTTCGTATTTGACAGGTCTTCAATCATTCTATACACAATATCCGCCAAAGTAGTTTCTGCGAACTGCAAAATATTGAAAATCTCGGTTTGCTTTCTGTCCTTCTTGTCATTTCGTTGCACCATCGTTTTGAACTTTTCTTCAGTGATTTCTCCGCTCAGGAATTGAATGCGCAACTTTTCATTATTCTTTATGACATCAATTCTGAATCTGGGCAATTCAATTTGCCTATTATGAATAGCGTGTTGAATAATATCAGACATATTTTTATAATTTGGGTCATACTTGGCAATTTGATTATATGTACTATTAGGATCACGCTCTCGCCAATATAAGTTAGAATGACAATTTGTTCTTCTAGCATTTTCTAGTTGGTCGTAAGTGCGATGAGTAAGGGTATTATCGTGGCAGGCAACTCGAACAACACCTTCTGCTTCAGTCAGAAAATTGCGCTCACCATTACCACGTTTCCACTCAAAATAGTGGGGATTATGAATAGTAGTTTCGCGAGCACCAGTTCTCCAACTAAAAGCGGTGTGACAATTTGTGCACCAAATTTGGTCGCAACCTGAAATCTTAAATATTCTAGTTTGGCAGCCAGGACAAGGCTTTGTCTCCTTTTCTAGCAGTTGAGCGGTAGCCACGTTTTCTTCCTTACACACGTGTTCAGATGCGGAATTTGCATTAATAATTTCGTGGCAACTTTTACATACATTGGCATCGCAAATGCCGCAAATGAACTTTGAATTTAAGAAACCGCGACATCCGACTCCAGGACAAGCGCGAACGTAATGACACTTTTCCTTAGGCTTGTTATTATTATTTTCATTTCTTCTTCTTTCCACGTCAATATCATTTCTTTCATCTTTTAACTTGGCAACCTCTGCTTCAAGTTCTCTAATTTTTTCTTGTAATTGCTTCTTCTTCTCCTTCAATCTATTATCTTTTACTGCACCCTCAACTAGCGGCTGAGTTGATGGTAACAAACTTTTTTCGCGCTCATATAACACATTTTCCATATGAGTCTTAAATCTTCCAGTCATAAAAGCGCTGCCTAATTGCGCACGCATAAACTTTCTACTCCAATCCTTTCCGCACGCCACATTCATACACTTGGGAACAGTTTGCTCCAATATATAGGTCTCGCAGCAGTTATTACACGCGGCAAAATCACAGAAACCACAAGTGACATTACGGCACTCCTCATTATACTCGTTAAAGCAAATATTACAGGACATTTTGTTATAAATAAACGTTGATACGGTTGAATACTAGTTATAGTTATACAAATGAGTAGCAAATAAAAAAGCATTTCAATTTTTTTCCACCTACATATAAATATGGGAGCCAAAAAGTAAGTTAGTTAATTACAAATATACAAATAAATACAATATAATTAATCGTCCCAAGTGTGTCCGCAGTCAGCGCATTTATAATATCGAACAAATTCTCCATATCCAAGTGAAGTACTACTCTGACGCTCGTATGTGTTACGATGTTTACAGCAAGTTTTTATTGGTTTCTTCAATTCTTTTTGAAGGTTATTCAGTTGTTCTTTCAGTGCAGTCAATCCAATTTCGTCAGCGTATTTTTGCATCTTTATTTCGCAGATTTTTATTTGAACATATACGTCATCGATTTCTGATGTGATCCGAGCCTTATTTTCGTTATGAATTCTAACGTCTTCAGCAATTTGAATAAGCGATTCTTGATATTCGCGTTCTTCGGCTTCCTTTGCTAACCTTTCGGCTTCTTTTTTGGCAGCGCGTGCTTTGGCAGCATTTGAGCGGTTTTGTTTTATTAATTCCTTATCGCGATCTTGTAATTCTTGAAGATAATTGGTTATTTCATGTTTTTCTTGTTCGTAAGTGATCTTTGACTTAACTAAATTTTTTCTGGCTACCCAGTAGTTCCAAATGTCTGTCAATTCGTTTCTAGTTTTAATAGTGTTAACGTCTTGGAATTGTTCCATTGTGTTAAGTTGAGTGTTGCGTGTTAAATTTAAAATATTAATAATATATTGTTGTTATGCTTTCAAATGTGGTGCTAACAAAGTATTTCAATTTTTTTATACACTAGATAAAATGAAAGCAAACCTATTATTTACTAAAAATTTATAAGTGGTAATAAATATATTGAAAAATAGGTTGCCCTTATGGGCGCTCACGCTTACTTGCAGCCTAATATAAAATACAATACAATATATAAATATGTTTATAGTGAAAATACTTACCTATTAAATACAATTCTATTCTCCATTTGACACCATTTTCCAATGATTTCACGTAACACACGACCTTCCAGTTGGTCGCGCGTTGCCTGATTCGAGAAATAGATGGCAATCCTAAATAAAGTTTAATATATTATATAAATTATGATATTGTAATATCTTTAATGGTGTATTACATTCACCACAATCTAATGCTTTTTTATGAAATTCATTAATAGCTTCTTCTTTTGTAAATAATAAATCATTTAATAAATAATCAATAAATATTTGAACTAGCTCTTTTCTCTCTTTTCTCCAACACAATATATGAAGTGGTGTATTATCAAATAAAGTATCTTTAACAAATATATTAAATTTTTTACTTTTTATTATATATTTAATATTATCTATTGGTTGTTCAGAAAATAAATGATGAATAGGATAATATCCTGCATACCATCCATGTGCCTCATGTAATTTTGGAGAATTTGAATTAAGTAAATGTTTTATTATTTTTATATCAGTACAATAACTACATATTTCAGTTATAAAATCATTAGAATTATCAATAATATTTATAATAAAATTTGAATTATTTTTATTATCAATAATATTATATCTATTATACATTTTTAATTAAAAGTATAGGTTTATGGTTTATTTGTGTGCATTGAATAAATTATGGTTTATTTGTGTGCATTGTCTTACTATACAAAAAAAGATTTCAATTTTTTAACAATTAAAATAATATATTTTAATTTTAAATATATTATTTTTATAAATATTTTATACAAAAGCATATCCTCAATATTTTAAAAGGTCATTACCATAAAACTTTTAATATACTTATTTTTCATTCTTTTCAAGTTCCGCTAGTCTTTCCATTTCTTTTAGTTTAATTCTATTATCATATCTCTCTTTCTCTTTTCTTATACGATATTCTCGAGCATATTCACGTTTATTTGCACAATATACAGTATTGTCAGTGTCAAGCAAATAATCGCCTCCAGGAGTGCCCTTAGCAACATGTTTGCCCTCAGCATTAATGCGCTTCACTCGAACAATCTTGGTTTCAACGGGAGGGTCTAGAAAAGCATCGAGATAAGGATATTTAGATTCCTCTTTTTTTAGGCTTTTTTGCTGTTTTTTCGCCTCTCTCTCGCGTTGCCTTTCGAGTATTCTCATCTCCCTTTGAATCTCCTTTTCACTCAATTTTTGCGCCTTTTCTTGCTCCTTTGCAAATTTATAAGCCTCTTTTTGTGCTTGTCTTGCTTGCTTTTTGGCCTCCTTTTGTGCCTGTTTTATGGCTTTATTTTCCTCCGATTTTGCCTTCACTATTTCCTTTACTTTTTGCGGGTCAAGAAGCTGTAAAGCAGACACAATACGCTCTCTATATTCAGAGCGGTCTCTGACTTCAGAACTATACTTCTCAGCACACGCGTAGGACATTGTAATCTTAATAGTTTAAACTTAATAAATGTAATATCTTATGCAGCAAAATGTGCTCTGAAAAAGCATTTCAATTTTTTTCTTTCCAAGCCATAAATGAATAACACTAAAAATTTATAATTATCCACCTTTGAGAAAGGTGGAGCCAAAGGGTATATCCATCCGGTATATCCATCCGAATTATCCATCCGAATTATCCATCCGAATTATCCATCCGAATTATGAGCGAATTATGCATATATATTAGCAAGTAAAGGAGGGGTCTTAGGGCTGGCTGCGCTGAAGACCTTGGTTCCCTAAATATGAATTTTTAGTAAAGTGTAAAATAAAGGGAATGAAAAAAAAATTGAAATACTTTTTTAGCCAGTAGAGTAAGGCATAATAATTTAAGTCATTAAGTTTAAAACTATATCAAGTTACAAGTAATTAAGTTAAGAATGTCCGCTATTATGTCCGAGTTTAACGCTTCTGTTTTCATTTCCGAGCAGTTGAATCGCATGATTATTAATGCCGCTCAGGATTTGGCAAAGAGATCGGTGGCAGAATGTGCTACCAGGTATAATTTCGATGCTGAGGATGCTTTCAAGCTTCTTGGTCTCCAGAATGTTCGCATGGAACGCAGTAAGCCTCTTGCACCTAAGAAGGCTCCTAAGGAGAAGGCTGTGAAGGCTGCTTTCCCTCTTCCTTTTAACGGTTTATGTGCTGCTAACTGCTGCTCTGCTTTACGTCAGAACCAGGGTCTATATACTCAGTGCACTTTGGCTCCTAAAAAGGGCAAGGTGTTCTGCAAGGCTTGCCAGTTGAATGCTGATAAGAATGGTGGAGTGCCTGAATATGGTACTATTGCTATGCGTCAGGCTGCTGGTTTGTATGAGTATGTTGATCCTAAGGGTCGCAAGCCTGTTTCCTTTACTAAGGTGATGAAGAAGTATAAGATCGACCAGGCTGCTGCTGTTGAGGAAGCGGCTAAGTTCGGTATTGTTATCGCTGAAGAGCACTTCGTCGTCCCCGCTGAGACTTCAAAGGGTAGACCTAAGAAGGAGAAGGTACAAGCGCAGCGTGAGAAGGGTGCTAAGGGTAGACCTAAGAAGGCTAAGAAGATGCTGCAGATTGAGGGAGATGAGGATGATCTCTTCGCTAGTCTGGTTGCTGACGCTAATGCTGCTACTACTGCGGAACCTGAGAAGAAGAAGCGCGGAAAGTCCGATGAGGAGAAGGAACAAGAGCGTATCGCTAAGGAAAATGAGAAAAAGGAGAAGGAGGCTAAGCGCGCTGCTGAGAAGGCTGAAAAGGAGGCTAAGGAGGCTGCTGAGAAGGCTGCTAAGGCTGCTAAGGCTGCAGAGGAGAAGGCTGCTAGAGAGGCTAAGAAGAAGGCTGAGGAGGATGAGAAACTTGCTAAGAAGGCGGCTGCTGAGTTAGCTAAGAAGGAGAAGGAGGCTAAGTTGGCTGCTGAGAAGGCTGAGAAGGAAGCCGCTAAGGAAGCTAAGAAGTCTGCTAAGCCTGCTGCTAAGCCTGAGCCTAAGGAGCCTGAGCCTAAGGAGCCTGAGGTAGAGGAGGAGCCTGATGTTGTGAAGAAGATCGAGTTCGAGGGCAAGAAGTATTTGAAGTCTAAGAAGACCGGTATTGTTTATGATTACACCGAGTATGTGAAGAACGGCGAGCAGGTTATTGTTGGAAAGTGGAATGATGCTAAGAATAAGATCGACTTCGCTAACGATAAGGAGGAGGAAGAGGAGGAATATGCTATGTAAGTCCACTTTTAGAAAAAGTGGAGCAAAAATGGTAAGAAAAAGGTAAGTATAAATTTGTATATTATCCACTTTTAAAAAAAGTGGAGCAAAAAGTATATTTGTATATTGTTTATTTATGTAATTTAATTTAATATATAGAGGGCACAAGGCTCGCAGAGACTGCTTTGCAACCTCATTTTTTCCACCTTTTTTTAAAGGTGGAGCCAAAAAGTATTGCTGACTGCTGCTCCAAGGGCACCGAGCGGTAATGGCTGCAAGCCAAAGGCGATTGTTAACACTTAAATTTAAGTATAATACTCAGGAAAAAATTTATTCTTGGCTTTTTTATTTAATTATTAAGTTAATGTGGTTAAGATGACAGACTATTTATGGCATTGTGGTCCATAATTATAGTCATATATATTTATAACATATCTATCGGCATTATTAAACTCATCCTTGCATTCTTCGCCAATATAATAGAGTCCGGATTCTAAGTCGAAGACGGCCGTTGGTAAGTCGGGATTAGGCGTCGGGTTAATAGTAGCATTTCCATAAATACCTTTAATACAAGCAAAGATATTGCGCAGGCCAATGGCAGTCCATACTTTATTCTGATTCATTTCTACTAGTTAATAAATAATTTGATAACTTATTTTAAATAAGTAATAATAAATTCAATTTTATTTTAAAATTGATTTTATTTAAAATATTCTCTCTTCATCTCATAAATAAAAACAAAATGTCTCTTATAATTGAAGAAAACGTATTGTATTGCGACCTTGATGGAGTCTTAGCAGACTTTGAAGCAGGTGTCAAAGAGAGAATGAAAAAATATCCATATGAATTAAAGTCAAATCATATGTGGATAACCTTAAGAAAAATTCCGAAATTTTATGCAAACTTGCCTTGGATGCCAGAAGGTAAAGCACTATGGGCTGCTATTAAAGATTATAATCCGGTCATCTTAACCGGATGCCCTAGGGGTGGCTGGAGTGAGGACGATAAACGCGCTTGGTGTGCTAGAGAATTGGGTCCTGAAATAAAGGTAATAACATGTAAAACAGATGATAAACCATTATACTGTGGTGAAGGCGATATTTTAATAGATGATCGCGATGTAATAAAGGATGAATGGATTGCGAAGGGCGGTAAATACGTCCATTATGCTGAGGGTAATTTAGAATATTATGTTAATTTAATTAAAGAATATATTTAAGTTTAAAGGTTGCACCTTTCTGTTGCTTAATGTTGCTATTAATTATTCAGAACCTTTGTCTACAACGACTTGTTTTAAAATGTTTTTAATAATTTTTTCATTCTTTTCAAAATCGTTGTCTCCTTTACCACCCATAGTTTCATAAACTATGCTATGATATTGGTCTCCAAATTTTGAGTGATATGACATACAATCCGGATGTGCTTCTCTATACTTTGGTAACATTTTCATATTTTTTGAAACAACCTTTTTAATAAACTTATGCATTATAGTCCTATCTTCGTCTTTTTCCCATTTATTTTCATCTTTAATATAAATTGTTTCTCTCTTCTTGTCCGTGCAATGAACTGGTCTTTTTGTAACATCTAATTCCTTAAGATTCTTAACAATAATATTAGTTATTCCTTCTATATAACCCTTTTCACCAACATTAATTAAATCAGATAATTCCATTTTGAGAGAATCAATAAAATCAGTCATATTCATTGCATCTTTACAAGTATCATTTAAAAAGAATTGAAGGTTAAATGCTTTGTTATGAGAGTTGGTAGTAGTATTATGACTATTATTATGTGTTCCATTTTTTACAATTTCCAATAATTCCTTATTTTGTTTAATTAATTCAATAACTAATTGTTCTGTAAGACCATTTGAGAAGTTATTTTGTTTTGTATTTTCTTCATTAACATAAATAGATTCATTGTTTTTACTTTTACTATTGCATATTTTTTTATGTTTCCATAATCCTGACCTATTTAAGTATTCATTTCCGCAATTTTCACAGCAAAAGTTTTCACCTTTTTGCACCTTTTGCACCTTTTCGGTTTCCAAATGGTTTCCATTGGTTTCCTCTATATGTTTTGCTGTGTTTAAATGTCTTTCCCAACAGAATTTTCTAGAGCATTTATAGTCACATTTTTCACAATAATATTCTTGTTGCACTTTTTTGCACGTTTTTGCACCAAAATTGTTTCCTAAAGTTTCCATTTTTATAGACTAAGATTTTATTTTTAAGTATTTATAAAAAAAATTATCGTAACAAAATGAAAATTATTTTTTTGGCGACCAGACCATAAAATTTTTTTATCGTCACAAATTAGATTTTTTTCAACATCGTTTTGGAAAATTCAAAAAATGGACATTTATAAATGTCCAAAATTGAAAATTCAAAAAAACTTTCCCATAAAAAATTTAATATTCTCTTCTACAAGTGGAGAGAATGAAATCCTTGCATTTTTAAAGAATTCCTTTACATTATGTAAAGAAAAAAGGGGTTTTATTCCTTTTTATTTTTGTTTTTTTTTGTTATTTGAAGTACAATATATATAAATTTTATTTAGTTTCCTAATATTTTATTAGCGACAACTCGTTTATCGTCTTGAACGCTTGTTACATAGTTATCTACAGTTTTCGAATCAGTTTCTTGGTCTTCATACATAAACGAACACATTTCAAAGCGCTCTACATACACAGGTTTAGTCTGTCCGATTCTATGACATCTTGCGATGGCTTGGTCTTCAACTGCAGGATTCCAATGCGGCGAGATGAAATATATTTCGCTGTAGTTTTCCTGTAGATTAAGACCTTCACATCCAGTCTGAATTTGCAGTATTAAAGCGTCATTCTTTTCATTCAAAACATCGAACCGCTTTCCATTACTAGTTCTGCCGTCAAGAGTGGCGACTTTTTGCATTCCTCCAGTGCGTAATCGTGCTGCGATCTCGTCTATTTCTTCGCGGAAATGGCAGAATATGATCTTACCACAACCGTTATCCTTTCGTTCGAGAATCTTCTTAACAACGTAATCGAGTTTGCTGCTATGATCGAAGGCCTCCTTATACTCGCTATAATCGGTCATAATACCTCGCTCAACTAATTTGTTAAGTTCGCCGGCCATAAGTTTAGGGTAAATACAAGACTGTCTAGCACGCATAATAAGCGGCAAAGTATATTCGCTCAACGCATTAAGAATACGGGCACCACCCTTAAGTTTCGCCTTACTAAACGACAACGCAGAGTGTATTTCCTCAGACAATTCCTTTTCCTTCTCATTAGCCCACTGCACCATATTTTTTCCGACATATAGATCGGCGATTTGAATGCCGACTTGCTGCTTGGTTCGCTTCATAATAAAGTCGCGTGCGTTCTGCTTTAAGGAGTCCATATTGGTGTAGAAACTGGCCGGAAGGCGCAGAATATTACACAAATTATAGAAATCCTTCTTCCTATTCTGTATCGGTGTGCCGGTAACAAGCCAACGAATATTGGCCTGTAAAATTCTGACACCGAAATACCGAGTAGTTCTAGCGTTTCTCAGGTGATGCGCCTCATCGAAAACAATGCGAGTCCAAGCAATCTTATGCAAATCGGTCAGCATTTTAGCCGCAATCTGCTCTCTGGTTAGGGTGACCCCCGAATAAGTGCAGATGACAATCTTAGCCTGTTCCAAATCCTCCAATGTAATGTTCTTCTTTTCCTCGCCGTGATATATTAGAGCCTTATGACCGGTGGTGCGGTAGATCTGGACGTACCATTGATCGATAAGAACAGGCGGCACAACCACAAGCGTTTTAGGCACGAAGTTGCATAGCATGGTTCCAATCATCATAATGGTCTTTCCGAGACCCATTTCATCAGCGATAATACCGCCGCGAACCCCGCAAACCGGGTCATCTCTAAGTTCATTGTTCAGTATCCAGCGGACTCCATCATACTGGTACTGCTTTTTATCCATCTTAGTCCTTTCCAAATAGGTGTCGAAGAGGGTTAACCTCTCCTCAATAGTCTTACTCATTTTAAAAATGTTAACTTAATAATATTGAATACCACCGAGCGAAAAAAAGCAAAAAGTATTCAATTTTTTTTATTATAGGCCGTAGGTCAAGGTTACTAAAAATTTATATTCCACTTTTCCCAAAAGTGGAGCAAAACCCTTATGGTAAGTCCGGATTATCAGTCCGGATTAAAGCCGACAAACCGTTCGGTGCCCTTGGAGGCGACTGTATAAGCCGCTTGGAGTCAAATAATTAAAGGTCATTTTAACTTATAAAAACAGCCATATAAATTTTTAGTAACACTTAATAACTCGAAGAAAAATGAAAAATTGATATACTTTTTCACCCATAAATGAAAGGTATTTAAGATTAACAATCTATTAAGTTTAAAACTATATCAACTATTATAACAAGTAAAATGTCATTTGATTTAACCGCACAACAACTAGAGAGTCTTTTCGAGTTCTACGAACAAAATAACCCAATTGGAGCGCCATCTAGACCTTCAAGACATTATAAACCAGGTCGTGTATATGGGTCGCCTGGTGAGTATGGTGATAGAGCAAGGGAAGAGAGATACCAGTCATTTATTAGTAATGATGAGTTGGTAAACAACACATTTGATGAATATATTGACATTATAGAAAATAGCGTACCTGCACCTACAATATATGATATGGCTGCGGAAGGTGCTGCAGATGGTGCGAATATTTGCGATGATTACGAGTTCGATAATTATATGGCTAGAAACTATTATGCCAGCATATATGATACGATTCGATTTGAGGGCGAATATTCGGATGACTCTGAAGATGAAGATGAAGACGAGCCTGTTGAGACAATGACTATTCCTCCTAGACCTACTGAGATTGAGGAAGGTGAGATAGTAGATGACGTTTATCCTAATGATCTTCTGGAACCTGAGCCATTTATTAGAGCGCCAATTGTGAGTTATGATGCGGCTGTAATAATGTATGAGGAGTTTACCGAGAACGATAATCCATCTGATCTCAGTGAATGGGAGGAAAGTGATTGGGTTCGATATCATCCTGATCCGATGATTAGTAGGATTTATACGCAGGCAACCGATCGCAGATATTAAGTTTATTTTATATTGTATATTGTATATTTCCAAGGGCCAATGCCCGAGCATTTTGAAGTTTAATTAAGTTCATTTTTTATTGCTGCCTGCTGCTGCTCTTATAAATTTTTAGTTTATTTAATAAATGGCCTAGAATTAAAAAAATTGAAATACTTTTTGAAAATAAAAAAAAATGCATAAGGTATTTTAGATTATTAAGTTATAAACGACAATGTATCAAGAAGCGATCGAACAGGCTGCCCGCGAGACCAACATCTTTGAGTTGGCTCAGTTCTCACTCACCTGCCCTAGAACCGAATTCGGTGCTCTTCAACCCAATGCCGAGATGGAGCGCGTAGATGCTGCGCTTTCTGCTAGTTACACTGCGCCTGAAGAATGCTCTATGATTTCCCATGAGTCTGATTCTAATATTGACGACATGAACGCGATGACCTTTATGAGTGCCAAAGAACTAGAGGAGATTTTCGAATACTTCTGGTGGAATAACAATTTGGTGACCCCTTGGCCTTGCCGAGGATACCATCCTGGTCGCATTTACGGCTCCGGACAATATGGCGATGGAAGAAAGGAAGCCATGTTTCAGGACTTCATTCGCAATGCTGATTTGGTGTATGAAACTCTTGAGAAAATAAGAGCGCGAGATGCTTCGCTTCCGAGGTCTAAATTATATGACTTCGATGCCCTGCAGGATGACGCCTACGAAATGCCTGCAGCAAACAGCTTGGCTGAAGCCTTGGAACCTATGGATCAGTCTGTAGATGACTCAGCTGCAAACAGCTCGGCTGAAGCCTTAGAAGCCTTGGAAGAAGAGCCATTTATTCGCGGCGAAGTGGTCAGTCGTGAGGCCGAAGAGATTATGGAAAGGGAGTTCTACATTGACTACTGGGACAGACAGATGCCTCAAAATGATGAGGAGGATTACGATGAAGTTCAGCGACGCTTAGAGGAACGCTGGGAGGAGGAGATGGAATATTGGGCTGACTTTTAAGCGAAAGGTAAGAAAAAATTTGTATATTTGTATAATTTTATATTTAATTTAAGTTTATAGGGGAAACCCAAATATTTTTTATTTAACACTTTGATGATAAGATAATAAGACCGACCCACAACATAAATAGTGAGCCAATTACCATCATCTCTCTAAACTCCTTATCCAAATGATATTTTTCAAGGACGTTCTCCATAAACCCGACAATTTGCTGCTGATTGGAAGGCAGTTCTACAGGAACAATATAAGGCTGCTTATTTAAAATAAGACTATCCTTAAGTTCAATAAACAAGTCGCTGAGATATTTGTGACTATAGCCGTCAGTTTTGACCGGCTTTTTGCTGTAAAGCGTTACATACCAAGACTGGCGATTGAACGCGGAGATTTCAATGATATAAGGTACTCTATTTTTAACCTTGATGT
>Ga0194130_10007331_pt1 | contig 12258 bp, 10 predicted proteins | sample TA2KigsurfametaG_FD_160084 | JGI IMG/M metagenome (GOLD analysis project Ga0194130, IMG submission 160084) | Freshwater microbial communities from Lake Tanganyika, Tanzania - TA2015050 Kigoma 12 surface | ecosystem: Environmental > Aquatic > Freshwater > Lake | place: Tanzania: Lake Tanganyika... | reverse complement strand
TGAACGGATTGATGGTGAATTACAAGGTGCATGTATTCCCTTTTTAGATGGTAATGGCTTGCGTAAGGGTAATAATAGAATGGTATTTGCTCCCGATGGAAGCCTATGGATTGGCCAAAATGCTCATGGTTGGCTGGGTGATCAGGGGATACAACGAATAGTTTATACCGGGAAAAAACCGGCGGATATCTATAAGATGAACTTAACAGAAACGGGGTTTGATTTGACATTTACATCACCGCTGGAGGTATCTTCTGCCAGTAATCCTGAAAATTATCAATTCCGTCACTATTATTATAAATACCATAATAAATATGGCTCAGATCAGTATGATATTCAGAATGTTCCCATAACCGATATCAAAATTTCAAATGATCTTAAAACCATATCCCTAAAACTAGCGTTCTTAAAACCAGGCTATGTTTATGAGTTGAATTTAGGAGATATTAAAACGTCATCAGGTGAGCCTTTGAACAATAAACTGATATGTTATACCCTGAATAAATTAAAACCCTCAATTCCTTAGTTTATTTACTTTATATATATCTATTTAATATATTGAATTACAGATAATTATATATATATTTATATTCAAAAATATGAATTTGGCAGATCAATTTTCAGATTTTTCCTAGGGTAGAATTGGCTTAGATTTTTTACTGACAGCTGCCGATTGTTTCTGAATATCCTTCATTTTTTCTGCTAAACGAAATCCTAGAGTACGGGCAGATTGGGAGTCATAATGCGTGCCATCCCCGTTGTGATTTAATCCCTCTGAACTGGCTATGGCGGTGTAAGGAATTAAAGAAGCAACCTTCTTTAGTTCTGTATTAATGTTGTTGTAAATTTCTTTGTAGTATCCAAGTTCACCAATGACAAAGGGAAGCGACTGATTACCAATATCCTCTCGTACTCTAAGGATCAGGGAATTTAGCTGAGAAATGTAAATTAATGATTTCTCCGGACTGCTGTTCCCTTCACCCTGATGCCAAATAATTCCTTTAATAATTCCTGATTTTTTTGCTACTCTAATTCGGATAAGCGCATCATCATATGGATATGTATTGGTTGCCTTGTTGTAGGCCTTTGGCTCCCAATCTTCTATCGGTGTACCTCCAACGGCGCAGGGTACAAGTCCGATTTTTATTTTTTTATTATTATCCTCGAGCATGCTGAGTCCGAAGGCCATTCCTGGTCCAACTCCAACAATATTAGGTTTGTCGAAATGCAAGGGATGCTCAGCCATGACCCAAACATTGCTTTTATTCAGCATCAGCAGTCGGGTGTTGCCTTCCTTTTTAAATTCTTCAGTAATCTTGCCACGGCCGGCCATATTGGATTGCCCCATTAAAATATAAATGTGGAAATTGGGATCAGGCTTGTTTTGGTGTCGGTCAAACACCATTGAAGCGATAAAAAAAATAATAATTGAATAAATTTGATACATGTTTTTTATGTCTGAGGATCAATAATATTATAATAATTTGAATGGAGCTTATTTTATCATATGATCAATCGGCTGAACAAAATCTATTCGACTTGAAGATTTAGTCAATTTATTAAGGATTTTCACCTTGATATTTGTTCAAAGCATTTTGAACACTCCCATGTTTTAATAAATGTTTTTTGGCTTCAGCATAATCTATGATACCAGTTTTGCTCATTAGCATTTTAACTGCACGATCGGTAATTTTGTTATTAATCAACTTAACATGAACCATTTGATTATCTAAGACGCGACCAAGCTTAATCATCGTTGCTGTACTGATCATATCAAAAATCATTTTCTGTGCGGTACCACATTTCATTCGGGTACTTCCGCTAACAAATTCGGGTCCCGTGATCACTTCAACCGGAATATCAGCCTGTTGAGCGATTGGAGATCCTGGATTACTTACAATGCAGGCAGTGGTGATTCCCTGATTTTTGCATTTCTTTAATCCCGACAACACGAATGGGGTAGTACCACTAGCCGAAACACCAATAACAATATCTTTTGCTGATACTTCTTTTTCCTTAAGCATTAACCAGGCAGCGTTTACGTCATCTTCTTTTTCTTCCAGTGCTTCTATCAAATGCTCTTTACCTCCTGCCAGAATTACATTAAAAAGATCCGGAGAAACTCCATAGGTTGTTGGCAGTTCAATAACGTCGAGAACGGATAGGCGCCCACCACTTCCTGCACCAACATAAAACAATCTTCCACCTTGTTCAATCTTAGACAAAATGGTTTTAATCAGTGTATTAAGTTTCGGTAACGCCTTTTCAATGGCCAAGGCGACCGTTTTATCTTCTTTATTCAGGTTTGATGTTAGTTCTTCAACTGACATCTTCTCCAAATGCCTGTAATTTGATAGTTCCTCAGTAATTTTAGTCATGTGAATTGATTATAACTCATTTTTTTCAATTCAATATTACGCAAAATTGACGCAAATTAATTTCCTAATTACAATATAAATGGGACTCCTTTCTGTTGCCATGAATAGGAGTGAGCGATAACTCTTTTTTATTCATTGAATTTAATTAGTAGGTATAAAACTTCAGGGATTAAGATATTATATTCAATTTATAAAATTACCCTAAGGATCAATTAGTGTTTTTTGCTTTTACCTATGATTTAATTCCGGCTTATTTATTCCTGAAATTTAAGAGCTCCGTCAGCTTAAATTTTAAAAATTATCGGTTAATCTGCGTTCGGGACAAGGAAGATTTAAAAATATGCTTTTAATGAATTTCATGCCAATCCGGATGTGTATGATTGGATTTTGGAAAGCAATACCTGCGTGTTATCGCTTCCTTTAGTCCTTTCCTCCGGAGTATTTCCGGCAAGAAATGCTACCTGATTGCAGATGGTTTGTAGCCGGAAGATACCTCCTTCGGCAAGGTTTAGTTTACCCGCTGCTGTTTTTCATCGCGACGGGCAGTCCGGAAATAGAAGCACAGGTCCGGGTGGCAGACCTATCATTTTTGCCTTACTGAATTTTAGGATACCAATTCCATTTCCCGCAAAAAAATGGGGCAGAACACGGGACCGGGAGCAACAGCCTGAGAAAAATAATCATGCAAAACTTAGTCCGGCAAGATCTTATTTCAAACTCAAGTTAATTAGGTATTTTAGGGCTTACATCGATAAATCAGTGCCGTATTTGAATCAACCACGGCCTAAACCCTTGGCCAGCTTATTCCGTTTTGTTTGTATGAAACCTAATTCCTGAAAAACTGTTTCATTCATCTTTTCCCTAATCTTTTTCTTAATTCAAAATAGATTATCTTCATTTAGGTTATATTTTTCATGAATTCTAAATCATAATTAGAATGTATCTTTGCACATAGTTTACAGGGATTCAAGACAAATAATGTTTACAATAATTTGATAAAAAAAACCGGCAATAACAGTTATCATTGCACGACAGATTCACTTTTTATCACCCTTTTCTATGAAGAAGCGAGTTAACGAACTTACCGGAGTTAAAGAAATTGCAAGAAGAGCGAATGTCTCGATTGCCACTGTCGACAGGGTGCTTCATAACAGAAAGGGAGTTTCTAAACAAACCAAAGAAAACATTCTTAAAATTATTGAAGAACTCAATTATGAGCCTAATCTGCTCGCTCAAAGGCTTGCATCTCGAAAAATTCTTCGCTTAGCAACCTTAATACCTCAAACTTCTAAAGAGACTAGTTTTTGGGATGCCCCATTGGATGGGATTGAGCAGGTGGAAAAAGAAATTAAACAATTTGGAATTATCATTGATAAGTATTTTTATGATCAGAATAAAATTGAATCGTTCGTTGATCAAACACAGATAATTCTTGAAAGTAAACCGGATGGTATTTTGTTAGCCCCCTCGTTTATTGAGGAGTCTGTCAGGTTTACAGATAAATGTAGAGCCTTGAATATTCCCTATGTTCTGATTGATTCAGATCTACCCAATGGCGACAGCCTGAGTTATATCGGTCCAAATCTGTATCACAGCGGCTATCTTGCTGCCCATCTGGTTAGTTATTTGGTAAATAATGGCGAAAAAATATTGGTAGTCAATATTTCTAGGGAGATCGACAACCATCATCATCTATTAAAAAAGGAAGAAGGATTTAGGGCATATTTTGATAAACATAAAATTCCCGATTATATTTTGAAAATTGATATCAGAGATACTGATCTTAAATCGATTGAAAAGTATTTGAACCATATTTTTAATGAACATAAGGATATCAAAATTGTTTTTGTAACTAACTCCAGGGTCTCTAAAGTTGCTCATTTTATTGAAAGTTCAAAAAAGGATGTAATTTTGATAGGATATGATTTTCTTAAGGAGAATATAGAGTATATGGAAAAGGGAATAATTGACTTTTTAGTTTGCCAGAAACCAAAGCAGCAGGGTTACAGGGGACTGATATCCCTCTATCAGCATCTTGCTTTCTCCTCCCCGGTAGAGAAAATTTATTTTATGCCAATAGATATTCTGACGAAAGAGAACAGCGCATTTTACAGAAATTAAACTTCATTCATTTCGGATAGTTTTAAATCGCCGGCAAGGTTGATTGATCGAAATAATATTCTTGCGGGCTCATTTATAAAAACAATTGCATTAATTTTTTCAAAGGAAAATTGATTTAAATAATAGATTAACCCATGAGAATGACCTTAAAATCCATTTACACTATTATTTTTTGTTTCAGTATAGTTTTGTTGAAGACCAATGGATCTGTTCTTGCCACAGATTTCTATCCGAAAACGGTTAAAAGTCAACTGAAACTGGCAACTTTCGATGTAGATGCAACGCCACCGGTTGGCAGCAGTTTAACTTATGATCCGATGATTAATAGCTGGGATCTGGGTTTAAGGGCTAAGGGTATAGTAATTATGGGTGCCGGAGAACCGATTGTAATGTGTTCAGTAGATTGGATCGGAATTTCAAATGATAGTCAGGATGAATTTAAACGGATTATGGCTGAAGCTGCAGGTACCCTTCCATCCAGAGTGGTTGTTCATGCCATTCATCAGCATGATGCACCGACTTCTGATTTTGGTGCCGAGAATATGCTCAAAACAGCAGGATTAAGCACACTGGCATTCGAAGGTGGCTATGCAAGAGATCTAATTCAGCGTCTTGGACAGGCTATTCGTAAATCGATTGTTAGCGCTGTACCTTTTACACATATTGGAACCGGCCAGGCTGAGGTTTACAAAGTGGCTTCAAACCGTCGAATTCTTGGACCTGACGGAAAAGTCAGGTATACCCGAACTTCAGCTACAAAGGATTCGGTTATCCGGGCAGAACCTGAAGGTCTCATTGATCCAATGGTTTCTCTTATCAGCTTTTGGAATAATGATAAACCATTAGCAGTACTTAGTTATTATGCCTCTCATCCACAAAGTTATTACCGCACCGGTATTTCCAATCCTGATTTTCCCGGGATCGCGCGTTTTATGCGTCAACTTGCTGTTCCGGATGCGCTCCACATTCACTTTAATGGGGCCGGAGGTAATTTAACAGCCGGAAAATATAATGACGGTGCCAAAGAAAACCGACTGATTCTTGCAGAGCGACTGGCAGACGGAATGAGGCGGGCTTGGGAGAACACCAAGCTTGATTCTGTAAGTTCATCCTTTGTGAAATGGAATATCGAACCGGTCGCCTTAAAGCCTGCAGCAGGCATCGAAAACCTAGAAGTAGCAATGAAAACACAATCTGCTGTATTTTTATCAAACAATCTATCCAAGCTGGTCTGGTTAAAGCGCTTAGAAGCAGGGAAAAAGATTGATATTTCAGTGCTGAGTATTGGAAAAGCAAGAATTCTGCATCTTCCCGGTGAACCTTTTGTGGAGTATCAGCTTGCTGCTAAAGCGGTAAGACCCGACTTATTTGTGGCGGTAGCCGGTTATGGGGATTATGCTATGGGTTATATTGGTAATGCCATCGCATATTCACAGGGTGGATATGAAACCGGACAGGCATCCGGTGTAACAGCCGAGGCCGAAGAAGTCTTAATGAAAGCTATTCATAAATTGTTGGCAGGGAAATCCAAATAAGGGCTCATTCTTTTTGTTTAGTGGTCTAATTTTTAAATAAATTCGGTTAGGCACACGCATAATTTTATATTGGATTATATTTTAATTCAATAGCTTTTTTACATGGAATAGGGCTTTTGGTTAACATTCATCTCGGAAATCTGAATAAAAATCATTTTATGAAATTCAATGATGTAAGCAGAAGGAATTTTATGACTGCTTTCACGGTCACCCGGGTTTGCTTAGCAGGGTTTGTGCTTCTATTTCCGGACTGCCCGTCCAGATGAAAAACCGCAGCGGGTAAACTAAACCTTGCCGAAGGAGGTATCTTCCGGCCAGGGAAAATCTGAAATCAAGTACCATTTCTTGCCGGAAATACTCCGGAGGAAAGGACTGCAGGAAGCGATAACACGCAGGTTTTGCTTTCCAAAATCAAATTTTGGGCGTCCGGAGCAATAGGAGATCCAACAAAAGGATAATTTCTAATATCGAACTGAGGTTAATTTATTATCTTGCTTAAAAGCCAAAAGTATTTCAACAAGGTTAAAATTGATTTTATGGGTATTTACAATCGAAGAAATTTTATAAAGATGTCTGCTGTGGCTGGTACCGGTTTAGGTATCTACGGAAATATAAGTTCACTTTATGGTAAATCGGCCCCTCTGACCGGTAAAAGAGTTGGTATTATTGGCCTGGATACCTCACATTCAGTTGCATTTACCAAAACACTAAACGCAACAAACGCTTCTTCCGTCTATAAAGGCTATAAAATTGTTGCTGCCTATCCAAAAGGGAGTCATGATATCATTACCAGTGTGGAAAGAATTCCCGGATATACCGAAGATGTGAAGAAGATGGGGGTAGAAATTGTTCCTTCTATTACTGAGCTCTTAAATAAGGTAGATGTGGTTTTATTGGAAACCAATGATGGACGTTTGCATCTTGACCAGGCTATACAGGTATTAAAGGAAGGTAAACCAGTATTTATCGATAAACCAATTGCTAGCTCTCTTAGGGAGGCTAGGGAAATATTTACAGCATCGAAAAAATATAAAACCCCAGTATTTTCTTCATCATCTTTAAGATACATTACAGGTATTTCTGATATTAGGATGGGAAAAATTGGCAAAGTATTAGGCGCCGAAACTTTCAGTCCTGCAATAATTGAAAAGACGCATCGTGATTTATTTTGGTATGGCATTCACGGGGTCGAGTTGTTATTCGCTATAATGGGTACGGGCTGCAAAAAGGTGACCCGAATACATACCAAAAGCACGGATGTGGTAGTGGGTGTTTGGGATGACGGAAGGCTTGGGAGTTTTAGGGGCACCCGTAATGGCAATTATAATTATGGAGGGAAAATCGCTGCAAGCGATTTTGGAGGCACTGTTTTTGGTGAAAAGGCAAACCTTACTTTAGGTGAATTTAAGGGTTATGATCCATTGCTAGAACAAATTATCATGTTTTTTGAAACGGGTATATCGCCGGTGAATCAGGAAGAAACATTGGAAATAATCGCTTTTATGGAAGCTGCTGATGAAAGCAAGGACAAAGCAGGTAGCCCGGTCAGTATAAACGTTTCACATTAATGGATTCAATCACCCATTTTGCCCTCGGTGCATGCATGGGTGAAGCCTTTGCCGGTAAAAAATTAGGCAGGAAGGCCATGCTTTGGGGTGCACTAGCACAGAGTATCCCTGATATTGATTTTTTAGCCTCATTTTGGCTGGATACCGCTTCAAATTTACTAGCACATCGCGGTTTTACCCATTCATTTTTCTTCTGTTTATTATCAGGACTAATTTTAGCATTGTTGGCCGAACGATGGCATCGTCCGCATAATATTAGCTTATTAAACTGGTTTATATTCTTTACCTCATTGGTTTTTATTCACGATTTTATCGATGCATTTAATAACTATGGGGTGGGATGGTTCGAGCCTTTCAGCCATGATCGAATATCATTTAACGCAATTTATGTAGCTGATCCATTCTTTTCAATCTGGCCTGGTATCGCTCTTTTAGCACTTCTGTATTTTAAATCCGCAAAAAATCAGCAAAAAAGAATTTGGTGGCAGTCCGGGCTGGGAATCTGTTCTTTATACCTTATATATTGTTTATTGAACAAAGCGATTATAGACCATGATGTGAGAAAAATCCTGGAAGAAAAGAAAATAACTTACACTCGATATTTTACAACGCCTGCTCCTTTGCAAAATTGGCTTTGGTACGTGGTTGCGGGTGATAACAAGGGCTATCATGTAGGTTTTCGTTCCTTTTTTGACAAAAGTAATTCGATGGAATTTCAATATTTTCCAAGAAATGAGACTTTCTTAAATCCGGTAATTGATCATTCGGATCTTCAGAAACTGATTCGATTTTCAAAGGAATTTTATACCGTAGAACATCATGGTGATAGTTTGGTTTTTAATGATTTGCGTTTTGGTCAGATTGTAGGCTGGTATAACCCAAGGGGGAAATTTGTTTTTCATTATTATTTGCAACATCCGGAGGATAATGAATTACTTGTACAAAGAGGTCGGTTTGATGGATGGAATTTTAAGACGGCTAAAGCACTTTTTGAAAGAGTTAAAGGAATGAAGACTGAATAGTTGCAGACTCTTTTCTTGTATGAAATCCAATTTTGATTCAGGATAAAAATGAGTTTAGTCAGTTTTTAAATTGATATCTGTCAGTCATAACGTGCTCGCCATCATTTAGTTTTGTAAAAAATTGATATTGTAGTATCTTCAAATAATATGTCTTTAACATCAGATTTGAAATCATTTTTAACCCTGAACGGCGAATTGTTCAGATTTACTTTGCGTTTTTTTAGGCATGGTTTGAATCCTCCTTTTGAATTTTCCGAATTTTTAAAGCAATGTTATGTTGTTGGCTATAAGTCGCTGCCACTGATAGGCCTTACAGCATTTATTATGGGGCTGGTTTTAACCATGCAGCTCAGACCATCTATGGCAGATTATGGTGTGGAAACCCAATTACCGTAATACGGGAGGTAGGTCCGGTAATAACTGCTTTGATATTTGCCGGCAAAATAGGCAGCAGTATAGGTGCTGAACTTGGCTCGATGAAGGTAACCGAACAAATTGATGCTATGGAAGTTAGTGGAACTAATCCATTCAAATATCTTGTGGCAACCCGAGTTTTAGCTTGTACATTGATGCTTCCTGTATTGGTTATGCTAGGGGATTCAATTTCATTATATGGGGCCTATCTTGGCGTTAATATCCACACCAACACCAGTTTTATTTTGTATTGGACACAAGTTTTTGATAATCTGGTGTTTGGGGATGTTTTGCCTGCATTTACAAAAAGTTTCTTCTTTGGATTTGCAGTAGGAATTATAGGGTGTTATAAAGGATATAACAGCAGTAAGGGTACAGAGGGTGTAGGACGGTCTGCTAATTCAGCCGTAGTTGTTTCATCGGTAAGCATTTTTGTGATCGACCTGCTGGCTGTTCAGGTTACTGATATATTGGGTTATTAAAGAATATGAAATCTGAATTAAAACTTGATATAAAATCAAATAAAGTTTTGATTATAATAAATTTAAGTAAATCTTTTGGAAATAATCAAGTTTTAAAAGAGTTTAATTTGGAATTGCTTGGAGGAGAAAGTGTGGTTGTTTTAGGTAAATCGGGCTCCGGTAAGTCGGTCCTGATTAAATGCATTATTGGATTGATTAAGCCTGATCATGGGAGTATTCATATTTTTGGACATAACATTCCAGACCTTGATCATGATGAATTGGATCAAATCAGAGCGAAAGTGGGTTTTTTATTCCAAAGTAATGCCCTATATGATTCAATGACAGTAAGGGAAAATTTGGAATTTCCGTTACGCAGGTACTGGTTAGAGATCAGCCAAATGGAGGTAGATAAAATGGTTATTGATGCACTGGAAGATGTTGGGCTTGCCCACACCCTTGACATGATGCCTGCTGAATTATCAGGTGGCATGAGAAAAAGGGTTGCTTTAGCTAGAACATTGATTTTAAAACCAGAAATCATTCTTTACGATGAACCTACAACCGGTTTAGACACCATAACCAGTAAAGAAATCATCGAATTGATGGTAGAAATTCAGCAAAAGTATAAAACGACATCCTTGATTATCTCACATGACATGAATTGTGTTCGAATGGCTAGCGAACGGGTTGTGATGCTGATTGATGGAAAATGTTATGCGAGTGGTACTTACAATGAAATAATACAATCGGTTGATCCGAAGGTTAAACTGTTTTTTGAATAGATTTTTATGGCTCAAAAATTGATAAATAACGTCCGGCTGGGTGTTTTTGTTCTCAGCGGGCTTGCCTTTCTTATCTTGCTGCTTTTTATGATTGGTAAAAACAAAAGTCTATTTGGTTCTACCTATTTGCTAAAAGCAAATTTTGAAAATGTACAGGGATTGATCCCGGGCAATAATGTTCGCTATTCAGGTATTCAGGCTGGTACAGTTAAGCGTATAAAAATTGTGAACGATACCATTATTGAGGTTTCTATGATGATTGATACCGAAATGCAGAATATCATAAGAAAGGATGTTGTAGCTTCCATTGGTACGGATGGTATTGTCGGAAACAAGGTTATCAATATTATTCCCGGTATTGAACATGCAGAAATTGCTCAGGAAGGTGACTTTATTTTCTCAAAGAAATCAATTGACACTGATGCAATTCTCCAAAAATTGTCAGGTACTAACAATGATATATCAGAAATTGTTTCAGGACTAAAGATCACGGTACAGCGGATCAATAACAGCACAGCAATGTGGGAATTACTCAACGATGAGACGCTTCCGAAAGAAATTCGTCAATCGGCCGTCAATCTGCGTTTAACAACATCAAGAGCTGGTATTATGGCTGATGATTTGCACAACATCATTGCCGATATTAAAGCAGGTAAAGGAACCGCCGGCTTGTTGTTGAAAGATACCACATTTGCGTATAATCTCAATGAAGCTGTAATTAAGATAAACAAGGTTGGCAGTCAGGCAGATCGATTAACCACGGATATTGGAACCATTGTCAAGGGTATACAGGAGGATGTGAATTCTGGTAAGGGTACTGCTCATGCCATTCTTAAAGACTCCTTAATGGTTAAGAATCTAAATACGAGCCTTGATAATCTTCGAAAAGGGACTGATGGCTTTAATCAAAACATGGAAGCGTTAAAAGGTAGTTTTTTGTTGAAGAATTATTTTAAAAGACAAAAAAGGCTAAAACAGAAAGAAAATCTGCAAAAATAGAGGTTGCTTACCTAACCCATGCCTCTGCTAAACTAAAGCCTAGATAGTAAAACCTGATATTTATTACATCAAATGGTGCTAAATTCAACGATTTGTGCCACAAAATTCTATTTATCCTGTCTAAGCCATTTTAAATCCCTCAGTAATTAAGGTTATCCACAGAAATTTGGTATTTAACTTTATTTTGATTCAAGATTTAGGCTGAAATTGATTATCTTACCTAAGTATATTTAACATCTTTCATTATTTAAATGGTGAAAAATTACTGTACTGCAGAAGATGCGGTTAAAGAAATTAAGTCAGGCCAGCGGGTTTTTGTCCATGGAAGTGCATCAACACCTTCGGTTCTTTTGAAAGCACTTTTTAAAAGAACTGAAGAATTAAAGAATGTTGAGTTAATGAGCATCAGTACCCTGGGCGATGATCTATTCAATAAGGCCAATTTTGGAAATAGTTTTTTTATCAATTCATTGTTTGTTTCTCAAAATGTCAGAGAAATAGTTAATGGTATACATGGTGATTATATACCCGTGTTTCTGAGTGAAATCCCAATTTTATTTAATAATGGGATTATACCCATAGATGTGGCACTAATTCATGTTTCAGAACCGGATAAGCATGGTTTTTGTTCTCTGGGAACTTCAGTTGATATTGCCCGTTCAGCAGTAAAAAATGCAAAATATATTATCGCCCAGGTTAATAAGCAAATGCCCAAAACACACGGAGATGGTATCATTCATATAAATCAAATAAATACTTTGGTCAGGGTTGATGAGGCACTTCCGGAAGTTAATTACGGAAGTAAGATGGATGAAACTACCAGAACCATTGGTAAATTTTGTGCAGAACTGATTGAAGACCGGTCAACCCTTCAAATGGGTGTAGGCGCTATTCCGGATGCTGTACTTAACTGCCTCAAAAATCATAAAGATCTTGGTGTACATACTGAGATGTTCTCTGATGGTCTTATACCTT
>Ga0194130_10007330_pt1 | contig 12266 bp, 9 predicted proteins | sample TA2KigsurfametaG_FD_160084 | JGI IMG/M metagenome (GOLD analysis project Ga0194130, IMG submission 160084) | Freshwater microbial communities from Lake Tanganyika, Tanzania - TA2015050 Kigoma 12 surface | ecosystem: Environmental > Aquatic > Freshwater > Lake | place: Tanzania: Lake Tanganyika... | reverse complement strand
GCTTGGTGAGGAGTCGGGCCAGGCTCCCGCTGACGATGGGGAGTGCCCCGAACCGTTCGGCCTCGGACCACCACAGTCGACGGAGTTCGGCGAGCTGCTCGGGTTGGTCGCCGGCCACGTCGTCGATCTCGGTCGGATCCGAGCGCAGGTCGTAGAGCTCCCACTCCTCGGCGTCGAGGCGTTCGAGGAGATCCTCGGTGATCTCGGTTCCGAACGGGTGGCCGCGTTCGATCCCCTCGGCGAGGCTCGGACCCGGGAACGGGCACGTGGCCTTCCAGCCGTCGCGATAGATGCTCCGGTGGCCCATCATTTCGAAGAACTGGGTACGGCGGACCTCTGGGGCATCGTCGCTGTCGAACGTCGAACGGAAGCTCACGCCGTGGATGTTGGACTGGGCGACTCCACGGATGTGTGCCGGCGGCGCAACACCCACGACGTCGAGGATCGTTGCTGCGACGTCGATGGCGTGGACGTACTGATGACGGACCTCGCCCCGAGCGGCGATTCCGGCCGGCCACGACACGATCATCGGGTCGGTGATTCCACCCCGGTAGGTCTCTCGCTTCCAGCGTCGAAACGGGGTGTCGCCGGCCCAGGTCCACCCCCAGGCGTAGTGGTTGAACGTATCCTCGCTGCCCCAGGCGTCGTGGACCGCAAGGTTGTCCTCGAGCGTCTCCGGGGCGAAGTTGAAGAACAGGCTCTCGTTGCGGGTCCCGTGCTCGCCGCCCTCGGCGGACGCCCCGTTGTCGGAGAGCGCGATCACGACCGTGTCGTCGAGTTCGTCGATCGTCTCGACGAACTCGAGTACCCGACCGATGTGGTAGTCGGTCTGGCTGAGGAACCCGGCGTAGGTCTCCATCTGTCGGGCGAACATGCGTCGCGCGTCGGAACTGAGCGAGTCCCAGGCGGGGACGTCCGGGTCACGTTCGGGGAGTTCGGCTCCGGGGGGCAACAGGCCGAGCTCGCGCTGCCGGTCGAACACCACCGTGCGGTACTCGTCCCATCCGCCGTCGAACACACCCCGGTACCGCTCGATCCACTCGGCCTCGACCTGGTGTGGAGCGTGGCCGGCGCCGGTGGCGAAGTACAGGAACCATGGCCGCTCGGGGTCGACCGAGTGCAGGTCGGCGAGGAACTGCACGGCGTGATCGGCGATGTCGGCGTTGAAGTGGTAGCCGTCGGCAGGTTGCTTCGGTTGCGGCACCCAGTGGTTGTCGTAGACGAGGTCCGGGTGAAACTGGTCGGTGTCGCCTCCGAGGAACCCGTAGAAGCGTTCGAACCCCCGGCCGAGTGGCCACCGGTGGAACGGTCCGGCCTGACTGGCGTCGCCGGGGGGAGTGAGGTGCCACTTGCCGACGGCGAACGTGCGGATACCGGCCTCCACGAGCGCCTCGGAGATGAAGCCGTGTTCGAATCCCATCACCCCGTTGTGGGCGGGGAAACCGAGGGAGAGGTCGGTGACCGCTGACAACCCGAGCGTGTGGTGGTTCCGGCCGCTCAGCAGGCAGCCCCGGGTCGGGGAGCACAGTGCGGTGGTCTGGAAGTTGGCGTAGCGAAGCCCGCGTTCGGCGAGCCGGTCCAGGTTCGGAGTGTCGCACAACCCCCCGTAGGCGGAGAGCTGACCGAAACCGACGTCGTCGAGGACGATCATGATGACGTTGGGAGCGCCTTCGGGTGCTTGGGCTGGCCGGGGCCACGCCGGTGTGGACGTCTGGAGCGTCCGGCCGATGGTCCCAGGGAACGGTTCGTCTTCGGCGTAGAAGGTGAGTTCCGGCACGCTCAGGGCATCCGTGCTGCGCCGTCCATGTCGGAGTAGCGCGCGTTCGTGACGATGACCCCGTAGGCAGAACCCTTGGCCTCGACCACGCGGTCAGCACCGATGTACATGGTCACGTGGCGGTTGCTCCCGGGGCCGTAGCCGAGCAGGTCGCCAACGATCATCTGGCCGACGGCAACCGGTGGTCCGGATGCCACCTGGCTCGCTGAACCGTGTTGGAGGCGCACGCCGGCGAGCGCCCAGGCTCGCATGACCAGACCGGAGCAGTCGTACACGTCCGGTCCGGATCCGCCCCAGACGTAAGGCTTGCCAACCTGTTGCAGGGCGAAGAGCATCACGGTCATGCGCCGGTCGTCGAGCAGTGACCACTCTGCGAGCAGGCGTTCGGCGAGCGGGGCGGCTTCGAGCAGCGGCGTGGGACCGATGCTCTTGGGGGAGCCGTCCCGGTTGTAGGCGCCCGGGGTGGGACGGGCGACGAGCGCCGCCAACCGCTGCAGCTCACGTTGGGTGGCCTCGGTGGCTGCAGCTGCACCGGCGGTGTCGCCGGCGGCGGCGAGCGCCGAAGCTGATCGCCGCCTTCCCAGCGCTGCCGCAGCGGTCAGCGCGATGTCGGTCGGGCCGACGGGCACATCGACGGTGGTATCGAGGATGCTGGCGATCTTGTCCTGCAGGAGCTGCCGGGCGGCGGTCAACTCGGCGAGTTCCGGGTCGGTGGCCTGTCGGGCGGCGGTGTCGTCGCGCAGGCGCTGTGAGAGCGTGTCGATCTGGCGCTCGAGCGCCTTTCGGCGATCACCGTCAGACTTCTCGATCCCTTCGATCGAGGTGATGATGCGCACACGCTCGTCGTCGAGCTGGATCTTGGATTCAACGATGGCGTCGCCGTTGATGAACGCTCCGACGGCTCGGGCCTTGCGCTTGTCGCTCAGCTCGGTCATGCGGTACTGCAGATCGTCGAGCCGCGTCTCGGCATCGGTCATCCTCTGATCGAGGTCAACTCGACGGGCCTCGAGGGTTGTGATGGCGGCCACGACCTCGGTGAGCAGCACCTGGGCGCTCGCCACCGAGTCGTCGACGGGCACCGAGAACCTTGGGGCGAGCGACCATGCCACCGGGCCTGCTGGTTCATCGATCGTGGGTGGGAGCGGTGCGGTCGTCGGCACCAACGTCGTCGACGTGGTGGAGTCGGTGGTCGTCGGGACGGTCGTGCTGGTTGCTGCGTCGGGCACGGTGCTCGAGGTCGTGCTCGAGGTGGTGCTCGAGGGATCCGGGGTGGACGTCGTCGGGCTCGTCGTCGTCGTCGGTGTGGTCGGCGGGGTGGAGGACGAGGAGGTGCCCTCCTGTGCACCGGACGCATCGGGCCACAGCACTCCGAGGAGCGCCGTGAACACGACGACGGTCACGACACGGGCGTGGATGGTGGTGCGGGTCGTGGCGGTCACTGGGATCCCTGGGGAGGTCATGTGATCGGGTGGTGTTCCAGTGGCGGACCACCGATGTGAGAGATCGGTTTCGACCACACCCGACCTTGACCCCGGTGTGGTTCTCATCGATCCCGCCAGCCCCGGCGAGGTCCGCCCCGGAGGTGCAAGGTAGTGGTCCAGACAGCGGTGCGCCAGAGGGCGGGTCCAGGTACCCGCTCACCTCGATCGGCGAACCCGGTTCAGTGCGTGGTGGAAGCCCTGTTGGGACTTGGCCAGCCCGAGGAACTGCTCGTGTCGCTGCCCGAGGAGATCAGCTGCATCCGGATCCGGCCGGAAGACCCGGTCGATCGTCGCTCGACTGGTGATCGACCGTTGGTCGATCCGGCCGGTGACGACTCCAGCGAAGAGCGCCGCGCCGCGCACATTGACCAGCAGAGGGTCTGTGACCCGGTGGACGGGCCGGTTGAGGACATCGGACTGGATCTGGCACCAGAGGTCCGACTGAGCGCCGCCCCCGATCACCCGGAGATCGTGGATCGGATGCTTGAGCACCTTCTCGGCCGACTCGAGGATCCATCTGAGTTGGTGGGAGATCCCTTCGAGCACCGCCCGCACCATCTCGGCTCGGCCGGAGTCGATGCCGAGGTTCAGGAACGACGCCCGCATCGACGTGTCCGACACAGGTGTACGGCCACCCTTCAGCCATGGGGCGAACATGACCCCGTTCGCACCCGGGGGCACGGACGCAGCGAGTTCGTCGAGGAGGCGCAGAGCCGGAGCGTCCCCGGCGCCGAGCAGGTCGTCCGGGGCGATCACGCGGTCCCGGAGCCACTCGAGACTCACTCCCCCGCAGTCGTGGTTGTTGGCCAGGATGTAGCGATCGGGCAACGCTGCGGGCACCGTGGCCATCTGGTGCTGCAGCGACGTCCGCTTGTCGGGTGTGTGGCATCCGACCCACGCCGAGGTGGAGATGGCGAGATGCCCGTGGTAATCGTCGATGGCACCGGATCCGAGTGCTGCGGTGTGGAGATCAGGCAGACCGGTCACCACGGGGATCCCGGCCGGAACGCCCGTGCTGGCTGCGGCGTCCTCGGTGATGGGACCGACGATCGACCGGATCGGCAGCAGCGGCGGGAGTCGTCCGGGATCGGTCCCAGAGAACCGGACCAGCAGAGGGTCATAGGACGTCGCATCGAGGATCCGGTTGTCGGTCAGCCACGACGCCAGCATGGTGGCCTGTGTGGCGTGCAGCTTCCCGGTGAATCGGAGGTTCACGTAGTCGATGGGCTCGACGAACGCTGCGGTGCGTCGGTACCTGTCGGGCTCTCGCTGCTCGATCCAGAGCCGGTGGCCGAGCGGATCGTTGCCCTGGGGGTTGGGAGCGCCGCCGGCGCGCCGGACGAACTCGATACCGAGACGCGGTCGGTAGCCGTCCACGGCGAGTTTGCCCCCGAGTTGGGCGCGGGCGAGCGCCCGGGCCCGCTGGTCGAGCCACATGATGCAGTCACCGACCGCTTGGCCGTGGCGGTCGACGGGAACCGTCGAGCCCCACTGGCCGGTCACTGCGACGGCGACGATCTGATCGGGATCTAGCGAACCCCGGGCGACGAGCTCGTTGGTTCCGGCGCAGATCGCCGACCACCACTCGTTCGGGTCCTCGACCACACCGTCGTCGGGCAGTGTCGACATCTCCACCCGCGTGTGCACGTGGTCGAGCACGTCCCCGCCCAGCGATACGAATGCGGTCTTGGGGCCGCCGCTGCCCAGGTCGATCGCCAGCACGACGTCGTGGTCGCTCGCATCGACAGTGCTCACCTTGTGATCCCCCGGGTCGATGCTGCCCAGCTCAGGAACTCGAGCCGAACGAGAACGGAATCTCCTCGCGGCTGCCGGCGGGGCCGACGTGTTCGAGGCGCAGGGGCAGGGTGTTGCCTGATGACAGCCCGCCGCCCGACACCACGTCGGCGGCCAGGTCAAGCAGCGGTGTGACCGGCACGATGGCTTCGGGCGGGTGGACGCCCGGATCTCCGCGCAGTTGGCCCCGCAGCGACAGGATCGCACCCAGCCCGGCGGGGATCCCGGTGCCCTCGCCGGCGCCCTCGGTGGAGGAGAACAGCGAGCACTCGTAGATGTGCTCCTTGGCGTCCTTGGTGCCGCCCACGACGACCTTGAGGCAGCCGGCAGGTCCGGTCACGCCGGCCTCGGCCAACAGGCGCGGCCGCTCGGCCCGGAGCAACGCGACCATGGTGTCGATCGGCGTGACGCGGACGGGGCCGTCGGGCGTGGGGACCTCGACTGTGTCCTCGGCGGCCATGCCCGCTCCGACGAGTTCCTGGGTCATCCCGAAGTACGACAGCGGGAACACCACACCGAGGTTGGTGGCGCGGCGCAACCCAGGAAACACCGTTGGCAGCGTGATCGTCTCCGGGTGTGGGTAGGGATAGACGGGGTAGGTGCCCACGCCATGGAAGTCGACGTTGCGAACGTGGGCGGCGCCGGACTCCTCGAGTTGTCGGACCTCGACGAACTCGCCGTCGACGAACAGCGGTACGTCACTGGTCATGGCGTGGATCCGATGCTTCAAGACCGCTGGGCCCTCGTCCGCCTCGCCGCCGTGGATGTGCATGATCTCGGCACTGGTCACCTCGTCGAGGAACAACTCGGCACACAGACAGACGAAGATGTTGGCCAACCCGGGTGAGTTGCCCATGCCGATCAGGGCCCGAACTCCGGCAGCAGCGGCCCGATCGGAGAGCGCGAGCTGGGCCCGTGTGGCATCGAGGTCGTCGCAGACATCGACGTAGTCGACCCCGGCGTCGATTGCCGCGGAGAGGATCGGCGCTCCGAACCGGTAGAACGGCCCGACGCAGTTCACGACGAGAGCGGCACCGTCGAGGAGTGATGCGAGCGCATCGTCGTCGTCGACGTCGACACTCACGGCGGTGAAGCGTGCGTCGGCCACAGCCTCGACGGTGGCCTGTGCTGCGTCGAGTGACAGATCGGCGACGAACACCTCGTCGGCATCGTCGGTGGAGGCGAGCGTCCGTGTGGCAACGCTGCCGATTCCCCCTCCGCCACCCAACACGACGACTCGGGCGCCGGTCATTCGGGTACCCCCAGTTGCTGGTCCATCATGTCGGCCATCACCATCTTGATGAAGTCATCGGCTTCGTCGTTCATCCCACCGGCGACACCGCCGTAGACCGCACTGCTTGCGGCTGGTTCGTTCCGGTGCTCACGAGCCCAGGCCACGGCCTCGTTGAGGTCGACGGCGAACTGCTCGGCGACACCAGACTGAGTCTGCGGTCTGGTGACAGCCATGTGGATCGCATTCGGGTACTGCTGCCCGTTGAACCGCCAACCGTTCAGTCGCATCCGGTCGTTGACCAGGTAGATGTCGAAGTCGTCGGAGGTGAATGAGAAACAGAACGTCGGATCACCCAGGATCCGCAGATCCGAGTGTGATCGCACCGCTTCCTGCATGGTGTCGGCGGTGGAGAAGATCCGTCGGGCGTAGTCGAGGTAGCCTTGGCGTCCGATCGTGACGAGCGACGCCCACGTCGCTGCGAGCAGTCCCACCGATCGGGACCCGTCCATGCTGGGCGAGCAGTACTTCCCACCCGTCCAGTCGGTCAGGTAGAAGTACTGAGAGTTGCGCATGGCGACGTTGCGGAACAACACCACCGACGATCCCTTGAATGCATAGCCGTACTTGTGAGTGTCGGCCGAGATCGATGTGACGCCCGGCAGGCGGAAGTCGAACGTTGGAATGGGGTAGCCGAGCTCCTGACCCCACGGGAGGATGAAGCCACCCAGACATCCGTCGACGTGCAGGCCGACGTTGCGTTCGAGCGCCAGGTCCGACAACGCCGGCATGGGATCGACGGTGCCGTAGCCGTAGTTGCACGCCGAACCGATGATGGCCACGGTGTCGTCGTCGATGAGGTCGGCCATGGCGCCGACGTCGACGAGCGTCGTGTCAGGATCGATCGGCGCCTGTCGTAGCTCGAGGTCGAAGAGGTGGCACGCCTTGTCGAACGCAGGGTGGGCGGTCTCGGGCTTGACGACGTTGAACCGACCAGCGCCACGGGTCGACCGGGCGAGTTCCCGGTAGGCGAGCATGGCGTGGGCGATGCTCCCACTCCCACCGGACGTGACCAGTCCGCCCGGTGTGGTCTCGGTGACGGCCTCGCCGTGGAGCATGTCGAGTGTCATGGCGATGATCTCGCCCTCGAACCGCGTGGCACTCGGGACGATGTCACGCTGGAGCGCATTGGCGTGGGCGTACATCCCGAACGCCTCGGTCAGGAAGGCGTAGTGGTCGTGATCGCCGCAGTACATGGAGCCGGAACAGTGGCCGTTCTCCCAGTGACGGTTCTCCTCGGCCGCCATTTCCCGGAGCTCGGCGAGGATCTCGCTGTGGGTGCGGCCGTGTTCGGGAAGGGCGTGGAGCGGGGGGAACCGCTCGGCGTACGGGTAATAGTCGCTCACGTCCGGGATAATACGGACGCCGCGTCGCCGATGCCCGATCCGACTCAGCCGGGGCGGAGGAGTGTGTCGAGGACCGCAACGAGTCCCTCGGGGTCGCGGACGGTTACGGTCACCGATGGGTGTCGGACGAACGACAACGGAACCGCCCCGGGTACCGGATCGAGGAAGCGCAGGCGGACCGCTCGAGTCCGGGCCGTGGCGAACGTGACCGACCCGTCCCGCAGCGCCACTCGGGGAGGCCCGATCACGTCGAGCCATCCGGGTCCGGGGATGACCTTGGCGCTCGCCACGTTGGTGAGGGGCGTGCGGACCGACCACGGTCCGTAGCGGATCCGCAGGTCCCGGGCCGTGACGGTGACGACGCTGGAGAACGGCCAGATCCCGGCGGCCCGTAGCGGCAGCGCCAAGGGGTCGGAGAAGGCGAACGGGAAGAAGTGCGCCGGCTCCGGAAGGGCGGCGGTATCACCGACGACGCTCAGGTCGGGACGGTTCGTCTGTTGCAGGGGCTCGGCGGCCATGACTGCCATGATGACAGACGATGATCCTGCTGCTGACACCAGTTGGAGCAACGAGACGGGAGTCACCCGGTGGTTTTCACCGTCGGTGAGCGCTGTGACACCGGTCGAAGTCGGATCGCAGCGACGGTGAGACGATGTGTCTGAACTAATCGCCCGGGTCGTTCCGCTGGCTCTCGGGGCAGCGTTCAGTCCGACGGTGCTCGTCGTCGAGTTGCTCATCCTCTCGGCACCCAAGCGGGCGCTCGCTCGAGCGGTGAGCTACGTCGGGGGGGCCCTCGTCATCCTGGTCGGGCTGACCGTGATCGGACTGCTCGTCACCAATCACGGAACCGGAGCGGACTCGGCGGTCAATCCGGTGACACGGGCGATCGACGGAACGCTCGGCTTCATCCTGTTGATCCTGGCGCTCCAGACGGTGGTTCGGGCGCTCACCACCGACCGTCATCGGAGTCCGTCGGCCGACGACGAGGAGCACTCGAGCCGATTCACGTCACTCCCGGCGTCGTTCGTGTTCGGCATCGTGATGATGTCGTCGAACTTCTCGACGATCCTGCTCTACCTCCCCGCCCTTCGGGAGATCAACGCCGCTCCGGTCGGCGTCGACGGTCAGGCCGTTGCCGTGGTCGTCCTGTTCCTCATCGTCGTCACGCCGATCATCTCACCGATCGTCGTCCGGGTGATCGCCCCGGAACCGTCGAGCCGATGGTTCGCATCGCTGCACCGATTCATCACCCGCCACCAGACCCAGATCGCCGTTGCTGTCGAAGTGATCTTCGGCGTCTACCTGCTCCTCAAGGCCGTGCGGGGCTGAACCGGGTCCTCAGTCGTCTGGCGCAGGCCGGCGCCGCCCGTCCTTGACTGCGCTCCGGCGTCGCTTGGCACTGATCCGTCGATCCACCGAAGCAGCCGTCGGCGTGGTCGGTCGCCGGTTTCGCCGAACCACCAACGCATTGCGGAGCACCGCAGCGAGCCGCCGTCGTGCCAAGGAGCGATTCCGAGTCTGCGATCGTTCCTCAGCGGCGTGCACCACGATCCGTGGGCCGAGGCGGGCGATGAGGCGCTGACGCTCAACAGCGCTCAGGCCACCACACGATGTCAGGTCGACTGACAACTCGACCTTGGTGCTCGATCGGTTGGCGTGCTGCCCACCCGGACCCCCGGAGGTGGTGAACCGCTCGGACAGGTCGGCTGCAGGGATCCGGATCCGCTGGTCCACCACCAGGTCGTCGGTGGGATCGGGCACTATCGGAGGGTACCGTCCGAGCCATGTCGGCACTCGACCGTCTCGATCCGGGCGCCCGGTCCTACCTGAGCCTGCTCTCGCAGTGCCTGACGCGCGAGTTGTTCCTCGACCAGGAGTGGTGGGACGTCGATCTGGGCGACTGGCCCGGTGACCCAGGACGGCCCGCTGACGTCGAGGAACTCCGGTCGATTCTGCGCAACCGAGGTTGGCGCCTGGTCCGTCGAGGTGATCCAGCGGCGCGAGCCGAGGGCCGGGACTGGCCGCCGACGGCCGAGACGATGATCGGAACCGCCCGGCTGGCCAACGTCGTCGAGTGCTGTGTCGACACCGTGCTCGACGGTGTCGTCGGCGACTTCGTGGAGACCGGAGTGTGGCGCGGGGGAGCGACGATCCTCATGCGCGGTGTGCTCGAGGTGCTCGACGACCAGGATCGCAACGTCTGGGTGGCCGACTCCTTCGAGGGGCTCCCTGCGCCTGCGGCTGACGCCCACCCGAGTGACGCCAACCTCGACTGGTCCGACGTCGAGGTGCTCAAGGTCTCAGCTGACGAGGTGCGCTCGAACTTCTCCCGATACGGACTGCTCGACAATCGCGTCCGGTTCCTCGAGGGGTGGTTCAGCGACACCCTGCCCGGCTCCCCCATCGAGCAGATTGCGGTTCTGCGGCTCGACGGAGACCTCTACAAGTCGACGATGGATGCTCTCCTGGCGCTCGAACCTCGTGTGAGCCCGGGCGGATTCGTGATCGTCGACGACTACGGCGGGTGGGAGCCCTGCCGCACTGCGGTGAGTGACTACCGGGCGGCCGCCGGGATCGATTCACCGATCGTCGCAGTGGATTGGACCGGAATCTACTGGCGCAAGACCTGAGTGGCGTCGCCATGTTCAAGTTCCACGCACCGGTGCGCCGATGAACCACTGTGCGCTCGCCTGTCCAGCCATCCATGCCGCGCTCCCGTCGAACCCGACGGCATCCGGCCGCACGCAGCCGGGCATTCGCTGCTGTGGCGAGCGGGACCTCGTGTGTCTCGCTGATCGCCGTGCTCGCAGCGGGTGCCGAGAGCGCCGGGAACGTCGCAGCGACGGGGATCGGTGAACCGGTTGCGGCATCCGTCCCCTCCGACGACGGCGATGCCACCGTCGACGGCACGAGGACCGAATCGGCGCTGGACGTTGACACCTCGGGTGTCTCGCCGACACTCGGCTCCGGCTCGGGGGTCCCCGATCAGACGACGTCCGTCCCGGTGACGATCTCTCCGACCACCATCCCCGGTTCGCTCACCGGTGCGCCGGGACCGTCGCAGGCCCCGGCACTGCCACCGTCATCGCCTCTGCCAGCGCCGCCGCCGTCGTTCTCGCCGCCGCCGTCGTTCTCGCCGCCGCCGTCGTTCTCGCCGCCGCCGTCGTTCTCGCCGCCGCCGTCGTTCTCGCCGCCGCCGTCTTTCTCGCCGCCGAGTACGCAGCCGCCAGCAACGACGTCGCCGCCCCTGGCGCCACCCCCGCCGCCACCACGGCCGCAACCCCCGGTGACCACCGAGCCGCCCCCACCGCCACCTGAGGTCCCGAGTTGTGGGCCGTCGACGTGTTGAGCGATTCGCCTGCCAGTTCATCGGGGTGGCGATCGGAACGGATCCGCGCACTCGGAACGGAGGTCCACGTGGTCGCCCACGGCGGGCCCGCACACACCGCTCGTCTCGCTGGCATTACCGGCCCTGCGGACCTCGGCGACCGGACTCGTTCACTGCTCGAGCACTACGAGCAGTCCTGGAGTCGGTTCCGGCCGACGAGCGAGTTGAGCCGGCTCAACGAGGATCCGCGTCCCTCCGTTCCGGTGTCGAACACCCTCGGACTGATCCTCACCTGCGCCCTTGCGGCGTGGCGGGCCACCGACGGTTGGTTCGATCCCACCGTCCACGACGCCGTCGTGGCCGCCGGATACGACTGTTCCTTCGAGTTGTTCGACGGCCGGTCCCGTCCACCGAGTGCCGGCGTCCCGGTCGTCGGAGCTGAGGAGATCGAACTCGATCGGGCTGAGGCACGGAGCATCGTGCATCGACCACCGGGCCTCCGACTCGACCTCAGTGGAATCGGGAAGGGGTTGGCTGCGGATCTCGTTGCTGAGACGCTCGTTGCCGACGGCTTCCAATCCGTCTGCATCTCCGTCGGTGGCGACGTCCGCACCGCCGGGGTGGCGCCGGAGCACGGCTGGATGGTGCCGGTCGCCGATGCGTATCGCGTCGGACATGCCTTCACGGCGCGCCTCACCTCGGGAGCGATCGCAGCGAGCAGCACTGCGGTTCGGCGCTGGCCGACCGACGTCGGCGGGTGGTCGCACCACCTCATCGATCCGAGCACCGGCGCGCCGTCGTGTTCGGGTGTCACTTCGGTGGTGGTTGCCGCCGCAGAGGCCTGGTGGTCTGAGTGCCTCGCCAAGGCGGCGCTGGTGGCGGGCGAACGGAACGGGGCGGCACTGCTGAAGCGGTCCGGTGTCAGCGGCTGGATGAGCCTGGGTGACGGCCGGGTGATCGATGTTGGCGCCCAACGCAGCGGAGGTGCCCTGACCGATGAGACGACGTCAGAAGCCCAGTGTCGTCGGCCTCCCCCGGGGTGTCGCACACGACGGGGCGTACAAGATCAGTTGTTGCACGACTCGTCCGTTTGAACGCAACGAGGCGCACGAGTTCGGATCAGGACCCGGGCGCCACGGACTCGTCGGACTCGTCGGACTCGTCGGACTCGTCGGACTCTTCGGACTCTTCGGACTCTTCGGACTCTTCGGACTCTTCGGACTCTTCGGACTCGTCGGACTCTTCGGAC
>Ga0194130_10007329_pt1 | contig 12269 bp, 9 predicted proteins | sample TA2KigsurfametaG_FD_160084 | JGI IMG/M metagenome (GOLD analysis project Ga0194130, IMG submission 160084) | Freshwater microbial communities from Lake Tanganyika, Tanzania - TA2015050 Kigoma 12 surface | ecosystem: Environmental > Aquatic > Freshwater > Lake | place: Tanzania: Lake Tanganyika... | reverse complement strand
TATCGCATGATGCTTCGCACCGTGATGGCGGAAGACCGGCGCTTCGGGGTCGTGCGCTGGGATCCCCAGCAGAAACGCATGGCCACGATCGGCTGCTGTGCGGAAATTCTTCACTGTCAGGGGTTGGAGGACGACCGCAGCAACATCGTGACCATGGGGCAGCAGCGGTTTCGCGTGCTGAAAACCCTCCGGGAAACACCCTTTCGCGTGGCGATGGTGAGCTGGGTGGAAGATGAGGTGTCCAACACCGCCGATGAGCTCCAGGAACTCACCGCGGAGGTGACGCAGGCCCTGAGGGATGTGGTGGAGCTGACAGGCAAACTTGTTGGCAAAACCACAGTCCTCCCGCAGGATCTGCCCGATTTGCCCCGAGAGTTGTCCTACTGGATCGGGTCCCACCTGGGCGGTCCCGTCGCTGATCATCAGCAGGCTCTGCTGGAGATCACCAACACCGGCGATCGGTTGCGGGAAGAACTCAACCTGCTGGATCAAACCCGTCGCCAGCTTGCCGCGCGCACCGTCCTCAAGGACACCTTCTCCTCGTCAGACTCCTCCTCCGATCGGAACGAGGCGAACGGGTGAGCGCCATGATCGCGGCCCCCTCGTGGCTCGTGGGCTCGCTGCTTGTCCTGGCGGTCGTCCTGATCGCGGGGGCTGCGGTCTGGCTTCGCTCCGCCCGTCGGTTCCGGGGCACCGAGAGCGTGGCGGACGCTTACGACCGCTGGACCAATGACGCCCTGCTGGAGCGTCTTTGGGGAGATCACGTGCATCTGGGCCACTACGGAGTTCCCCCCCGCCGACGGGATTTCCGACAGGCCAAGGTGGACTTCGTGCATGAGCTCGCCCGCTGGAGCGGTCTCGATCAACTCCCCCCGGGCAGCACGGTGTTGGATGTGGGCTGCGGCATCGGAGGCAGCGCACGCATCCTGGCGCGGGATTACGGACTCACGGTTCTGGGGATCAGCATCAGCCCGGCCCAAATCGCCCGTGCCCAAGCACTCACCCCCGCCACTCTCGCTCCCCACTGCCGTTTCGCGGTGATGGACGCGCTGGAGCTGGACCTGGCGGACGCCTCCTTTGACGCGGTCTGGAGCGTGGAAGCCTCCCCGCACATGCCCGACAAGCAGCGCTACGCCGATGAGCTGTTGCGCGTGTTGCGCCCGGGCGGGCGTCTGGCCGTGGCTGACTGGAACCGCCGCGACCCCGCCGATGGTCCCCTCACCCCCTTCGAATCCCGCGTGATGCGGCAGCTGCTGCAGCAATGGGCCCACCCCGAATTCGCGAGCATCGCCTCGCTCAGCGCCAACCTGCGCCAAAGCCTCTGGAATGGTGGCCTGGTGGTGGAGTCGGCGGACTGGACCGCAGCCACCGTCCCCTCCTGGCGGGAGTCGATTCTTGAAGGGGCGCGACGACCTTGGGCCGTGCTCAGCCTCGGCCCTGGAGCGGTGTTGCAAGGCTTGCGAGAAACGCCCACCCTGCTGCTGATGGATTGGGCGTTTCGCCACGGAATGATGCGGTTCGGAGTGTTTCGCGGCCAGAAGGCCCCTGCCTAGACACCATCCCCCGCAGCGCTCGCGACGACTGGCCGCGAGGGGCGGCCCCACTCCCTCATCAAACCCTTCTTCCAACCCTCTTCAAGCGCCCGCGAGGCCACTCTCCGCCCCCGCCGGTTCGCTTGCGGCGCCACTCTCCGCCCCCGCTGGTTCGCTTGCGCCGCTCTCCTCCAGCGGCAAGGTGTCGAGGGGATAGGTGCCGAAGAGGGCGAGGTGTTCACAGAGCGGTCGCAGCTGATCCAGCGCCAGGCCCAGGGGTTCAGCCCCGCCGGGTGGCAAGACGAGATCGACAAAAAAGATGTATTCACCCATTTCACGTTTGGAGGGCCGTGATTCGATGCGGCTCATGTTCAAGCCATGGGCCGCGAAGCAGACCAGGGCCTGAAGCAGGGCTCCCGGTTGATTGGACCGCAAGGAGAAGGCCAGGCTGGCGAATGGCCCCGTCTCCTCCCGCTGGCTGCGCTGCAGCAGCAGAAAACGCGTGCAGTTTCCCGGCACATCATTGATGGGATAGGCCAGCACCTCCAGCCCATGGTCGCGGGCGGCCTCGCGGGAGGCGATGGCGGCGCGGAAGCGGCTTCCTTTGACCAGACGGGCCGCCTCAGCGGTGGAGCTGGTGGGCAGTTGCAGGGCGCTGGGGAGCTGGGCCCCCAACCAAAGGCCGCATTGGGCCAGGGCCTGGGGATGGGAGAGCACCTCGCTGATGCCCTCCAGGGGGCCACTGCCCAAGAGGGCATGACGAATCGGCAACACGAGGGCCCGTCGCACCGCCAGCTCCGGATGCTCCCACAGGGCATCCATGCAGGTGCTCACCCCACCCTCGACGGAATTTTCCACCGGCACCACGGCAGCGTCACAGCCGCCGCTGGCCAGGGCCTGAATCACGGCCCGAATGCCCTGCTGGGGTGCCAGCTCCACCTCCAGGCCTTCCAGCGTCGCCAGCCGTCGCGCGGCCTTTTCCCCGTAGGTACCGGCTGGGCCCAGGTAGGCGAGACGCATGGTGGAAACAAGGGTGATGGATAGGATCATGCCCTGCCGGCTTCCCCTGGCCATGCCACTGGCCTTCAGCTCCAGCCAGCAGCTCCACCTTCCGGTTCAAGCGTGCGCGGCTCACCTGCCCGCCTACCTCAAGGACGAGCAGCGGGTGGTGGCGTCTCTCCTCAATCCCAAGCAGCTCGTGGCCCTCGGGCCGGGGCACTACCGCTACCGGGTGACGCGCGTGCAGGTGTTTCAGCTGCAGATCCAACCGGTGGTGGAGCTGCGCACCCGCCATGAGGGAGACCGTCTGGAGCTGGAGGCGGTGGACTGCCAGTTGGAGGGTCTGGGACTGGTGGACGACTTTCAGCTCGGCTTGCGGTCCTGGCTGGAGGCGTCAGCGGCCGGCCTGGAGGGGGAGGCCACCCTGGCGGTGAGCGTGAGCCAGCCACCGCTGCTGAAGCTGGTGCCCCCTCGCGTGCTGGAGGCCACCGGTCGCTCGGTGCTGCGGGGGATTCTGGTGGGCATGCGCAATCGCGTGCGCCAGCAGCTGCCGCGCGACTTTGAACAGTGGTGCGGCGGCCAGCACAAGACCTAGACCACAGGCGGTGCTTCCGCCTCAGGCTTGGAGGGTGCGGCGCAGGAAGGTCCGGCGATGCAGGGGGGTGGGGCCAAGGGTCCGCAGGGCCTGGCGATGGAGCGCGGTGCCATAGCCGACATGGCGCTCCAGGCCATAGCCAGGGAAGCGGGGGGCCAGGCGGCGGATCAAGCCATCGCGCTCCTCCTTCGCGAGCACGCTGGCCGCCGCGATGGCCGCACAGAGCCGGTCACCACCTTTGACGGCGCGTTGCGGGCCCACCCAGGACCGCAGGGGAAGGATGCCGTCGACCAACACCAGCGCCGGAGGCCGACCGAGCCGCTGGAGGGCGCGGAGCATGGCCAGCTCCGTGGCGGCGCGGATGTTCAGACGGTCGATGTCCGCCGCGCTGGCCTGTCCGATCGCCCAGGCGTCAGCCAGGCGCTGAATCAACGGCACCAAAAGGGCCCGCTGGCGCGGACTGAGCGCTTTGCTGTCGGTGAGGCCGGCGGCGAGCAGGGGCTCCTCCACCTGCGGCGAAAGAACAACGGCGGCGGCGAACACTGGGCCGAAGAGGCACCCTCGCCCGACCTCATCCACCCCCGCCAGCCCTTGAGCCGCACCGTCCGCGGAGTTCACACCGTGGCGGAGGACCGTCGGCGCCGGCGGCGCGGGTCGGAATTCTGTTCATCTCCAGCCTCCTCGGGCGCTTCCGCGCCAGGGGCCTCGGCGCTGGCCGCCTCGCCGCCCGGGGCTCCGCCGTTGCGCGCCTCGCCGGCACGGGAGAGGCGGCGGCGCGCCGGCACCTCCACGGTGACGATGTCCGCCGGGCTGGCCAGGGGAGTGGGGGGGAGCCGATCGTCCGCTTCGACGTCTCCCTCCACCAAGCCAGAGCCGCCGTCCCCGGCGGCGGAACGATTCTCGCCGCTCCGGCCTCCGCGCCGTCGGCGCCGTGATCCAGCGGCGCTGAACTGCTGTCGCGCTTCCTCCAGCACAGCCTCCGGATCACAACCGGGCCGGACGACGCGCATCACCAGGTTGTCGCCGGTGGGAGGGGGATCCAGCAAGAGCGCCGGGTTGAAGCCCATCCAGCCATAGACCTCCTCCTGCTCGGCCGCCATCGGCACCGCCACGAATTCGAGCTCGGGGCGACGGCTGACGCCCTCCAGCTCGCCCCGCCCGTTCGCCAGAGGCTCGCCCGAGGGGAGGGCGCCCGTGGCGGCGGCCACCAGGCCGACATCGGCACTGTCGCCGCCCCGTCCGCCGCGACCACCGCGACGCCGGCGCCCGCCGGAGGATTCCGCCGGGGCGATGGCGGGTATGGTTTCGGGCCGGCTGGAGGGGACGGTGCGCACGACACCCGGAAGGCTGGCCAGGGGCTGGAGGGTGTCCTTGCCCGGCAGCACGGCCACATGGCCAAGGCCACCGCAGCTGGGGCAGACCCGCCCGAAGAGTTCGTAGATGTTTTGGCCCTGGCGCTTGCGGGTGAGCTCCACCAGCCCCAATTCCGTCAGCTGGGCGATTTGGGGCCGGGCGGAATCGTCGCGCACCGCCTGGGTGAAGTGCTCCAGAAGCTGGAGTTGATCACGGCGCGACTCCATGTCGATGAAGTCGATGATCACCACGCCACCGATATTGCGCAGCTTCAGCTGGCGAGCGATTTCCGTGGCGGCCTCGCAGTTGGTCCACAGCACGGTTTCCCGCGCGTTGGCCGAGCGCGTGAACGAGCCGGAATTGACGTCAATGACCGTCAACGCCTCGGTGGGCTGGATGATCACATAGCCCCCGGAGGGCAGGTCCACCCGCGGACGGAGGGCATCACGGATGGCGGCATTGATGCGGAAGTGCTCCAGCAGCTCCGTGGATTCGTCATGAAACTCCACCGTGAGCTGGGCCTGATCATCCCCCAAAAAGCCGTTCACCCGGGCGACGGACTCTGGGGCATCCACTACCACCCGCACCACCTCCGGCCCGTAGAAATCGCGCAGCACCCGGTGAATGAAATCCTCATCCCGATTGAGGAGCACGGGGGGCACAGCGGTTTCGGCCGCCTGCTGAATCGCCTCCCACTGGCGCAGCAACGCTTCCAGATCGTCGATCAGGAGCTCCTCGCTGACGCCTTCCGCTTCTGTGCGAATCAAGAGACCCGAACCGGGGGGCTTGATCAGCACGCCCAGAGCCCGCAGGCGGTTGCGTTCCGCCTCGCTGCTGATCCGCCGGGAAATGTTCACGCCCTGGCCATGAGGCTGGAGGACAAGGAAGCGACCGGGCAGGCTGAGGTTGCCCGTGAGCCGCGGCCCCTTGCTGCCCGTGGGCTCCTTCATCACCTGCACGAGCACCTTCTGGCGCGGTTCCAGCAGTTCCGTGATGCCGGCGCCACCCTTGCGCAGCTTGAGGGGACCGAGGTCGGAGATGTGGATGAAACCGTTTTTTTCGCTTTCGCCGATGTTGACGAAGGCCGCGTCGATTCCCGGCAGCACGTTTTCCACGGTGCCGAGGTAAACATCACCAATCTGATAGCGGCCCTGGGCCACCACCAGTTCATCGACACGGTCGTCGCTGAGCACTGCGGCGATCCGCAGTTGCTCGGCGATCACGATCTGCTGGGGCATGGAAAAAATGTCTCTGTGGTGTCCTGATCCCGGAGGTCAGAACGAACAAGCAAAAATCCAGAGATCCTCCGGATGGTCCGGCGAGGATCGCTTCAAGACTTCCATCTGTTGAAGTCAGAAGTCTTGACCGACCGACCAGACATCAAAGGAGTGCCTGCCTGGCGATCACGGAGATCACCGAGCCAGGGACGCGAGAGGATGAGTCCCGTGAAAAAATTGGCAAAAAATTGCTTTGTGTGGCTGGTGCGGCGTGGCTTCCCGGAAGGCCCAGGAGGCTTGCCTGGCGGAGCCGCCAGAGCGCGGGAAGCGAAGAAGGCCTGTGAGGAGATGGGGGCGCGCCTCCCTCCTACCAAGCTCTTTTACGTTAGCACGTGCGCAGGAGCAGGCTGTCGCGACGCATCTCCGCCAAGCGCAGAGGCTGCCCGAGTCGCTCGCTCAGCCAGGCCCGCAGATGCTCGGGGCGCACCCCGAACCCCTGTCCGTCGATCGTGGTCTCCAGCTCCAGCTCCACCCGGGACGCCGGTCCGTCGTGATGCCGCAACCGCGCCAGGCGCAGCGACGGGCGGCACTCTCGCTGGCGGGGGCGCCCCTTCTTGTCGTGGTCATGCCAGATCCAGCTCTCCTGAGCCCGCAGGGCCGCCAAGGCCTCCTCCCAGGTCTCCGCCTCGGGCCAGTCGACCGCTGCCGAGGCAGCGGCCTCTGGGGCAGCGGCCTCTGGGGCAGCGGCCTCTGGGGCAGCGGCCTCTGGGGCGACGGCCACCGGCTCTTGAGCCGCCTCGGGGCGCAGGGCAAAGCTCCAGCGGGCCGCCGCCAGCTCCTGGGACAGGCTCGGCCCCGCCACAGGCACCACCACCGCCGAGAGCAGGTGGAGATCAGCGGGCAGCTGCCGCTGCCACCGCTCCCGCATCTCCTCCGGCTCCACCGGCTCACAAAACTCCAGATCCAGCCACTCCCCTGTCCCCTCCACGCCCAAGGGCAGGGGGAGGGCGAGCTGCAGACGCGGCATGGGGTGGAATCCACCGGTGAAACTCACGGGCAAGCCCTCCCGCCGCAGCGACCGATCGAGCAGGCGCACGGTGTCGAGGTGGCTGATCCAGGCGAGGGAGCCGGTTTTGCGGAAGCCGAACCGCAGGCGGCGGACCCGGGCGCTGGGGGGCTTGCGGGGGGGATGGGCGGGCGGCACCGGCGGCGGGGGAAGCACGATGTTGTGGCCGAGTTCCGGCCCGCAGACCCCGCAGTGGCTGCAGGCGGCGAAGGAGCAATCGGGCACCTCCGCCGCCGCCAGGGCCCGCTTCAGGTCCGCCGCCAGCCAGGCCTTGTCGACGCCGCTGTCGAGATGGTCCCAGGGGAGGGGTTGGCGGCAGAAGGTGTCCAGGTCGGGGGCCGCCAGGGCTTCCGCCGCGGCCCAGTCGCCCATCTCCAGCGCCCGATAGCGCCCCTCCAGGCCCGCGTCCGCGATCGCGGCGGTCCAGGTGGCGTGACAGCGCTCGGCCGATTCAAACCAGGCCTCCAGTCCAGCGCCAGCGCGCCAGGCCGCCTCCAGCACGGGGGCCAGCCGCCGGTCGCCCCGACCGATGAAGTCCTCGATCGCCGCCAGGCGGGTGTCGGTGAAGTTGGTCTTCACCCCGCGCAGGGCTCGAAGGGCGTGGCGCAGCAGCTCCTGGCGTCGGCGGATCTCCGCGTGGCTGACGCTGTGCCACTGAAAGGGGGTGTGGGGCTTGGGGGTGAAGGTGCTGATGGTGAGGTTGAGGGCCAGGCGTCCCAGGTCGGCGCAATCGCGCTGCAGACGGTGGCAGGTGTCGGCGATGGCGAGCACGTCCGCGTCGGTTTCGCCGGGGAGGCCGACCATGAAATAAAGCTTGACCTTGCGAAACCCGTTCTCCATGGCCGTGCGCAGGCCCCGGAGCAGGTCGGCATCGCTCAGCCCCTTGTTGATCACATCCCGCAGGCGCTGGCTGCCCGCCTCCGGGGCGAAGGTGAGCCCCGCCCGGCGGGTGCCGCCGAGGATGTGGGCGATGGCGCCATCGAAGCGGTCGACCCGCTGGCTGGGCAGGGTGAGGCTGATGTTCTGGTCGGCGAGACGATTGCGCAGCTCCACCCCCACCGCCGGCAGCGACAGCCAGTCGCTGCAGCTCAGGGAAAGCAGGGAGAAATCCGCGTAGCCCGTGCGGCGCATCCCCTCCTCCACCGCCTCCACCACGGCGGCGGGCTCCACGTCCCGCGCGGGACGGGTGAGCATGCCGGGCTGGCAGAAGCGACAGCCGCGGGTGCAGCCCCGCCGGATCTCCACGGTCAACCGGTCGTGAACGGTTTCGATGTGAGGCACCAGGCCGGTGGCGTAATGGGGCATCGGGGTGGCGGTGCGGCGCCGAATCCGGGGGGGCAGGCCGGGCTCCAGGGGCACGATCGTCACGCCGTCCTCCCCGGGGCCATAGAGGGCGGGCACGTAGACCCCCGGCACCTGAGCCAGGTCGCGCAGGAGCTGGCGGCGGCTGAGGCCGCTGGCGCGCCCCTCGGCCACCACCAGGCCGATCTCCGGCAGCAGCTCCTCGCCGTCGCCGAGGGCGATGAAATCAAAGAAGGCGGCGAAGGGCTCGGGGTTGCTGGTGGCGGTGGGGCCGCCGGCGAAGATCAGCGGAGGGGAGTCGGGATGGTCGAGGGGGCGGTCGCCGCGGGCGGCCGCCTGCGGGGGCAGGCCGGCCAGGTCAAGCATCTCCAGGATGTTGCTGGCGCAGAGCTCGTAGCTGAGGCTGAAACCGAGGAGGTCGAAGGCGGCTAGGGGGCGTTGGCTCTCGACGCCGAACAGGGGCACGCGCCGCTGGCGGAGGCGACGGGCCAGGTCGGCGGCGGGAAGGTAGGCGCGATCGCAGAGCTGGCCGGGAACCGTGTTGAGGATGGAATAGAGAAGGATGTGGCCGAGGTTGCTGGCCCCCACCTCGTAGACCTCGGGATAGGTGAGCGCCCAGCGCACCCCCGCCGCCGCCCAATCGCGCTCCCAATCCCTGGCCCGCACCCCCGACTCATTGCCGAGATAGCGGGCGGGCTTGCTGATCTCCAGATCGATCAGGCGGTCCACATCCACCACGGCCGTGGCGAGGGAAGAGACGGACACGGCAGCCGCGGCGGCACAGGCTTGATGGTAGGCAGCTGGCGACGCGGCGGGTCCGGCCGAAGCCGGGCGGGTCCGGGCGGGGCGCCATAGGACAATCGCCGCCAGTTCTCCCGAGCCCGCAGCGGGCCGCGCGCGTGTCATGGTCCAGGTCAACAGCAACTACCTCAAGCTCAAGGCCGGCTACCTGTTTCCGGAGATCGCGCGCCGGGTGAAGGCCTTCAGCGCGGCCCATCCGGAGGCGGCGATCATCCGCCTCGGCATCGGCGATGTGACCGAACCCTTGCCCGAGGCCTGCCGCACGGCGATGAAGGCTGCGGTGGACGCGATGGGCACTCCAGAGGGGTTCCATGGCTACGGGCCGGAGCAGGGGTACCCCTGGCTGCGGGAGGCCATTGCCCGCCATGACTTCCAAGCCCGCAGCTGCGCGGTGGATCCGGAGGAGATCTTCGTCTCCGATGGCTCGAAATGCGACAGCGCCAACATCCTCGACATCCTCGGGACCGGCAACCGCATCGCCGTCACCGACCCCGTGTATCCGGTGTATGTGGACAGCAACGTGATGGCGGGCCGCACGGGGGAGGCCGACGAAGGGGGGCGGTACGGCGGGCTGACCTACCTGCCGATCAGCGCGGAGAACGGCTTCACCGCCCGCATTCCCGAGGAGACGGTGGACCTGATCTACCTCTGCTTTCCCAACAACCCCACCGGCGCTGTGGCGACGCGGGAGCATCTGGCCGAATGGGTGGCCTACGCCCGCGCCAACGGCAGCCTGATTCTCTTCGACGCCGCCTATGAGGCCTTCATCCAGGATCCCTCCCTCCCCCATTCGATCTACGAGATCGAGGGCGCGCGGGACTGCGCGATCGAGTTTCGCTCCTTCTCCAAGAATGCCGGCTTCACCGGCACCCGCTGCGCCTTCACCGTCGTGCCCCGCGGCCTGATGGGGACCAGCGACAGCGGGGAGGCGGTGGAGCTGTGGGGCCTGTGGAACCGGCGCCAGAGCACGAAGTTCAACGGGGTGAGCTATATCGTCCAGCGTGGCGCCGAGGCCGTCTATTCTCCCGAAGGCCAGGCGCAGGTGCGGGAGCTGATCCGCTTCTACATGGAGAACGCCGCCATCATCCGCCGGGAGCTGGCGGCGGCAGGGCTGGAGGTGCATGGTGGGGAACAGGCCCCCTACGTGTGGGCGAAAACCCCGGCGGGCCTGGATTCCTGGGGCTTTTTCGACCTGCTGCTCGGTCAGGCCCACGTGGTGGGTACGCCCGGCAGCGGCTTTGGCGCTGCGGGGGATGGCTACTTCCGCCTGTCCGCCTTCAACAGCCGCGCCAATGTGGAGGAGGCGATGAAACGGATTCAGGCCGCCCTCGCCGGTTGAGGCACGCGTCCGCCGCAGTCAGAGGCGCACCAGATCCCGCTGAAGTTGCTCGCGGAAGAGGGCCACGGTGCTGGCCAGCCCCTCCGCGAGGGGGATGCGGGCGCGCCAGCCAAGGGCCGCCAGGCGGCTGACATCCAGCTGCTTGCGTGGGGTTCCATCCGGCTGGCTGGCATCCCACAGAATCTCTCCCTTGAACTCCGTCGCCTCAGCCACCGCCTCCGCCAGGGCGCGGATCGTGAGGTCGACCCCGGTTCCCACATTGAGATGGGTGAGCACCTCGCCGTCATCGGCGCGCGGTGCGGAGGGGACGTCGGGATTCCAGTGCTCCAGAGCGAACACACAGGCCTCGCCGAGATCATCGGCATGGAGGAACTCCCGCAGGGGGGAGCCGGTGCCCCAGCAGGTGACCGCGGGCTCGCCCCGCTCCACCGCCTCATGGAAGCGGCGGATCAAGGCGGGGAGGACGTGGCTGTTGGTGGGGTGGTAGTTGTCGCCGGGGCCGGAGAGGTTGGTGGGCATCAGGCTGATGGCGTCAAACCCGTGTTGGCGGCGCAGGGCTTCGCAGAGCTTGATGCCCGTGATCTTGGCAATGGCATACCAAGCGTTGGTGGGCTCCAGCGAACCGGTGAGCAGCGCCTCCTCGCGAATCGGCTGGGCGGCGAACTTCGGATAGATGCAACTGCTGCCGAGAAACAGCAAGCGCCGCGCGCCCTGACGCCAGGCGCTCTCGATCACGTGGTTCTGAATCTTGAGGTTGTCGAGCAGGAAATCGGCCGGAAACGCGTTGTTGGCATGGATGCCCCCCACCCGCGCCGCCGCGAGCACGACCACATCCGGTCGCCGCTGCTCCATCCAGGTCGTCACGGCCAACGGATCGAGCAGATCGAGCTCCTGTCGGCTGGCGAGGAGCAGCTCTCCCCCCCGTGACGCCTCGCCAAAGCCGCGTCGTTGCAGGGCCCGACAGATGGCGCCGCCCGCCATGCCGCGATGACCGGCGACAAAAACGCGATCGCTGGGATGCAGAAATGCCATGGGGGAATCGTCGTGCCCCGATCTTCCCACCCGCGACAAACAAAGCCAGGGCGCCGCGTGCCACCTACGATGGAACATCCGATCCTGCGTCCATTCGTCCTCTGTCCTTCCTTTCGGGCCATGGCTGATCAACCGTTTGTCCTGCCCCCTCGGGAGGCCTCCACCCGCCAGGCCTCCCGGACGCCGGGACCGGAGCGGGGGGGCGCCTCCGTGATGGAGAAAGCTCCGGAACGGGTGCGCAAGCGCTCCCCCCGCTATCGGGTGTTGCTGCACAACGACCCGGTGAACACGATGGAGTATGTGGTGAAAACCCTGCGCCAGGTCGTGCCGAGCCTGAGCGAGGAGGACGCGATCGCGGTGATGATGGAAGCGCACCAAACAGGCGTGGGCCTGGTGATCGTGTGCGATCTGGAACCTGCGGAGTTTTATTGCGAAACCCTCAAGGCCAAGGGCCTCACCAGCACCATCGAACCCGAGGAGTAGCGGTGCGCTCGGGTCCCACTTGGCTGGGCACCGTCCTCTATCCCCTCGCCCTCGTCAGCCTGTTCCTGGGGCTGCAACTCTTCGCCCGTGCCCTTGGCCTGCCCGACACCGCCTGGCCGCTCTTCGCGGCGCCCTGGGCCCTGCTGGCCCTGCTCCTGACCTTGCCCTGGCGACTGCGGCGGGTGTGGGGAGAACCCGCGCCCTGGCGACGGCTGGGGGTGGTGGTCCCGGTGGGGGCGGCCCTGCGGGCGCTGCTGAGGGGGCTCGGAGGCGCCGCGCTGTTGCTGGGACCGATCAGCGTGCTGCTGCTGTGGAGCGGCCTGGCCCGCTGGCAGCCGGCACTGAGCGGCGCCCAACTGGCCAATGCCCTGGCGCTGGGGCTGGGGGTGGGCTTTGCCGAGGAGCTGCTGTTTCGCGGCTGGTTGTGGGGGGAGCTGGCCGACCATCTGGGGGCGGGCCGCAGCGCCCTCGCCCAGGCCGCGGTGTTCAGCCTGGTCCATGCCCGGCCCGACCTGAGAGCGGCGGGACTGCTGGGGTTGCTGGTGGGGTT
>Ga0194130_10007327_pt1 | contig 12271 bp, 9 predicted proteins | sample TA2KigsurfametaG_FD_160084 | JGI IMG/M metagenome (GOLD analysis project Ga0194130, IMG submission 160084) | Freshwater microbial communities from Lake Tanganyika, Tanzania - TA2015050 Kigoma 12 surface | ecosystem: Environmental > Aquatic > Freshwater > Lake | place: Tanzania: Lake Tanganyika... | reverse complement strand
CTGGGGCTGCTCTAATCCACTCAAACGCCAAGCAGCACTTCCCGAAACGAAAGCGAGCCGAGCGGTGGCCAAGATCAAGGTTGTGAATCCGGTTGTCGAACTCGATGGCGACGAGATGACGCGCATCATCTGGCAGTTCATCAAGGACCAGCTGATCCTGCCCTACCTCGACATCGACCTGAAGTACTACGACCTGGGCATCGAATACCGCGACGCGACCGACGACCAGGTCACCATCGATGCGGCCAATGCGATCTTGCAGTACGGCGTGGGCGTCAAGTGCGCGACCATCACGCCGGACGAGGCCAGAGTCGAGGAGTTCGGCCTCAAGAGGATGTGGAAGTCACCCAACGGCACGATTCGCAACATCCTCGGCGGGATCATCTTTCGCGAGCCCATCATCATCGGCAATATTCCCCGGCTGGTGCCGACATGGACCAAGCCCATCATCGTCGGGCGTCACGCCTTCGGCGATCAATACCGCGCAACCGACTTCAAGGTGCCCGGTGCCGGCACCTTGACCATGACCTTCACGCCCGCCGACGGCAGCGCTCCCATGGAGTTTGACGTCTTCGACTTCACGGGGTCCGGCGTGGCGATGGGGATGTACAACCTCGATGACTCGATTCGCGACTTCGCCCGCGCGTCGTTCCGCTACGGCCTCGCCCGCACCTTCCCCGTCTACATGTCGACCAAGAACACCGTTCTCAAGGCGTACGACGGGCGCTTTAAGGACATCTTCGCCGAGGTCTTCGACGCGGAGTTCAAGGCCGAGTTCGAGGTGGCCGGCCTCACCTACGAGCACCGCCTGATCGACGACATGGTGGCCAGTGCCTTGAAGTGGGAGGGCGGTTACGTCTGGGCGTGCAAGAACTACGACGGCGACGTTCAGTCCGACACCGTTGCCCAGGGCTTCGGCTCGCTGGGCCTCATGACGAGCGTTCTCATGTCTCCTGACGGCCGGACGGTCGAGGCGGAGGCGGCACACGGCACCGTGACCCGTCACTACCGCCGGCACCGGCGCGGGGAGGCAACCTCCACCAATCCCGTGGCCTCGATCTTCGCCTGGACCCGAGGCCTTGAGCACCGTGGGAAACTCGATGGCACGCCCGACGTCTCGGCCTTCGCGCAAACCCTCGAGCACATATGCATCGCGACGGTGGAGCAGGGCAAGATGACAAAGGACCTCGCCGTCCTGGTCGGCCCCGACCAGCCCCACCTCACCACGCAGGGCTTCCTGAGCGCCATCGACGAAAACCTGCAGAAGGCGATGGCCTGAGCCCGCACATGGCCGGCATGTCCCGACCGTTCACCACGGTCACCGCCAATGTCAATGGCATACGCGCGGCCGCGCGACGCGGAGGTCTTTCGTGGCTCGCCGATCTCGATGCTGACGTCATATGCCTGCAGGAGGTCCGTGCGACGCACGAACAGGTGCGCGAGCAGTTGGCGGAGAGCCGCCTCGCCCATGTCCACGTGTCGCACAGCGAGTCCGAGAGCCTCGGACGCAACGGTGTCGCTGTCTTGACCAAGGCGCAGCCCCGGGCAGTGCGCGAGGGTCTTGGCGAGCCGGAGTTCGAGCATCAAGGACGCTGGATCGAGACCGACATCGATACCCCGTTCGGACCCATGACCGTCGTCTCCGCCTATGTCCACACCGGCGAGGCCGGCACTTCGAAGCAGGAGGAGAAGTTTCGCTTTCTGAACGCGATGGGGCGTCGCATGGAGGCCCTACGACGGCGAGCGAGCCGCGCCAAGGGGCACGTTCTCATCACCGGCGACTTCAACGTCGCGCAACGCGAGATCGACATCAAGAACTGGCGAGCGAATCGTGACAAGGCCGGTTTCCTGCCCGAGGAGCGTGCCTACCTGGACCTGTGGCTCGGCAGGGACAAGCCGGGCCCTTGGCATGACCTCGGGCGGATCTGGGGCGGTGACGGTCCCGGCCCCTACACCTGGTGGTCCTGGCGCGGCCGCGGGTTCGACACCGACGGGGGGTGGCGCATCGACTACCAGGTCGCCACACCCGGGTTGGCGGGACGTTCGACCGGCGCCTGGGTCGGCAAGGCGGCGGCCTATGCGGAGCGCTGGAGCGATCACGCCCCGCTCGTGGTGACGTTCTCCTAGAGCGCTACCAGTATCCTCGTGGAGTGAGCGACTTATGGGTAAGCATTGCCCTTGTCGTCCTGTTCATCCTCATCGGCAGCTTCTTTGCCGCCGCTGAGATCGCGCTCGTCTCCCTGCGCGAGAGCCAGGTCGAGCGGCTTGCGGGCCGTGGCAGGCGCGGCCGCGTGCTCGTCTCGCTGGAGGCCCAGCCCAATCGATTCCTTGCCGCTGTGCAGGTTGGGGTCACGCTGGCGGGCTTCATCTCGGCCGGTTTCGGTGCGGCACAGATTGCTCCCTCGCTAGCACCCATGCTCGAGTCATGGGGGCTGGCGGAGTCGTGGGCATCGGCGGTTGCCTTCATCCTCGTGACCGTTGTCATCGCCTACGCCTCCCTGGTGATCGGCGAACTGGTCCCCAAGCGCATCGCGCTTCAACGCACGGAGTCCACCGCCCTGCTCGTCGCCGTCCCCGTCGACTTCCTGGCGCGGATCACCCGGCCCTTCATCTGGCTGCTGTCGGTGTCCACTAACGGCATCGTGCGCATTCTGGGAGGCAATCCGCAGACTTCGAAGGAGCAGATCACCGGCGAGGAACTCCGCGACATCGTGGCCGCGCACGAGGAGCTCACGGCCGAGGAGAGGGCGCTCATAGACGACGTCTTCGATGCCGGCGACCGTGAACTCAAGGAGGTGATGATTCCTCGTACGGAGACAGCATTCCTCGAGGCGAGCATGTCGATCGGCGATGCAGCCCGCGAGGTAGCCTCCGCCCCTCATTCCCGCTATCCCGTCATCCGCGGTTCGGCCGACAACGTGGTCGGCGTCGTGCACATCCGCGAGATCCTGCACCCGGCAGCCGCCGAGCGCGGGGGCCGAGTCGGAGACCTCGCTCGGCAGGTCATCTTCTTCCCCGGCACCAAGGAGCTGATCCCGGCCCTAACGGAGATGCGGCGCCAGCGCCAGCACCTCGCAATCATCGTCGACGAGTACGGCGGCACGGCCGGCATCGTCTCCCTCGAAGATCTCGTCGAGGAGTTGATCGGCGACATCCGCGACGAGTACGACGAGGTACGTGTCGAGAGGCCGACCGATGTCGATGGCCTGCTCAACCTCGAGGACTTCGCCGAGCAGACAGGTGTAACCCTGCCCGACGGGCCCTACGAGACGGCAGCGGGCTTCGTGGTGTCTCGCCTCGGCAGCCTGCCCGACGTGGGCGCATTCGTCGATGTCGACGACCATCGGCTCGTAATCGCCGAACTTGATGGCCGACGGATTGCGCGACTGCGGGTGACTCCGCTGATCGTCCCTCCGGCAGCGCTGCCAGAATGAGCGGGTGACCCCGACCGAGGCCTCGGCCGCATCCGGCAATGTGCCGCCTCGCGTGCTCTCGGGCATTCAGCCGACGGCCGACAGTTTCCAGGTGGGGAATTACCACGGGGCGCTCCGTCGCTGGGTGGAGCTCCAAGAGACCCACGATGCGTTCTACTGTGTCGTCGACCAGCACGCGATCACGGTCGAGCACGAACCCACCGTGCTCCGTCAGCGCACCCTGCTCTCATTCGCCCAGTTGCTGGCCGTGGGCCTCGACCCCCAACGGTCGACGATCTTCGTTCAAAGCCACGTGCCCGACCACGCCCAACTTGCCTGGGTACTGCAGTGCCAGACCGGCTTCGGCGAGGCAGGTCGCATGACGCAATTCAAAGACAAGACTCAGCGCGAGGGCTCGGAACGCGCCAATGTGGGATTGTTCACCTATCCAATCCTCCAAGCCGCCGACATTCTCATCTACCAGGCCGACGGGGTGCCTGTCGGAGAAGACCAGCGTCAACATCTCGAACTCACCCGCGATCTCGCGCAGCGCTTCAACGCGCGCTACGGGCCCACTTTCGTCGTGCCTGAGCCGCTGATCGTCAAAGACACCGCCAAGATCCTCGACCTTGCCGATCCGTCGTCGAAGATGAGCAAGTCCGCCCCAACCGGCTGCCTCTTCCTGCTCGACGAGCCCTCGGTGACGGCCAAGAAGATTCGGTCGGCCGTGACCGACTCGGGGCGCGATATCGCGTACGACCCGGAGGCAAAGCCCGGGGTCTCCAACCTGCTCACCTTGATCTCTGCCTTTAGCGGCACAGATATTCCGACCCTCGTGGCCGGATACCAGGGCCGCGGCTACGGCGACCTGAAGTCTGACGCCGCAGACGTGGTAGTCGGCTTCGTCACCGGCTTTCGCGAGCAGGTTGGGGAGTTCATGGCCGACCCGGCGGAGTTGACCCGGCTCATGCGAGTCGGCAGCGACAAGGCCCGCTCGGCCGCACGACCCACCCTCCAGGCCGTCTACGACCGCGTGGGGTTCGTCCCGTTGCCATAAGGATGTTCGGCGTTGTCATCGAGATCCCGGAGCCCTTTGCCGAGGTCTTGCGAGCGACGCGCGCTGACGCCGGAGACCCCGAGGCGCACACCAACCCGCCACACGTGACAGTGATCGTGCCTGTCTCCATAGATCCCGACGAAATGGTCGCGGTGGAGGGGCACCTAGCCGAGGCTCTCCGCGATGTAGGCCCGTTCCGCATGAGACTGCGCGGCTCAGGCACGTTTCGCCCCGTGACGCCCGTGGTCTAGGTGGCTGTAGTTGACGGCATAGACATCTGCGAGCAGGTCGAAGCCGCGTCAGGTGCGGTCCCCTTGCTCTCGAGCTGCGGTTTTCATACCACCCGCATGTGACGATCGCGGCCGAGGTTGATGATGCCGCCTTCGACAGGGCGTTTGACGCGCTCGCTCGTTTCGAGGCGGAATTCCTAGTGGATGCCGTCAAGCTTTACGAGCTGGCCGAACCTGGCTGGACGCTGAGTCGGTCGTATCCGCTTGGATCCGGCTGATTAGCTGCCGATCGGCTCGCGGACGTCATCGTCCACCCGGCGTGCATCTGCTCGGCGCGGGGGTGTGCGGCGTGCCGGGCCGCGGATGCTACGCACGCCGAGCCCCATGATGATGAGGCCAAGGATGATGCCAAGGACGCATGCCATCAGCGCTAACACATTCGTCGAGGGATTGTCAGTCTCGGCCTCGCCTGCCAAGGCGGCCGCTGCCTGCGCCAAAGGGTCATCGACGTCGCCGGGAAGTCCGATGCTCTGCTGGGAGGAATCTGTGATGGGCTCCACCGGATCGACGAGGTAGCCGACCGGAGTGACCTCCGCGACATTGTCGAATCCCCAGTCCAGTAGCGAGGCCGCCGAGTCGTAGATCTCTCCCTCGACGTTGAGCAGGACGACGACGAGGGAGGTGTTGCCGCGCTCAGCCGCTCCGACGAACGTGCGCCCGGCCTCGGTAGTCCAGCCCGTCTTCATGCCGATGGCGCCCTTATAGCCCTGGATGAAGAGGGGGTTCTGAGTCGCGATGGCCATCGTGGGCCGTGGGTCGCCGGGCTTGTCGGGCATGTATCCGGGGAAGTCCTCGATGACACGGGTGTTGACGTATGCGTAGATGTCTGGTCTCGGCAGTGCCTCGCGCGCAATGAGGGCGAGATCGTAGGCCGAGGTGACCTGTCCTTCCGCGGGTAACCCGCTCGCATTCATCGCCACCGTGTCGTGGGCCTGAAGGCGCTGGGCCTCGGCGTTCATCTGCGAGACCGTGAGCTCCATGCCTCCATTGGCATTGGCAAGGGCCGATGCGCAGTCGTTGCCGCTTTGCATCATGAGGCCGAACATCAGATCCCGCACGGTATATGTGGCTTTTTCCACGAGTCCTACGCGGCTTCCTTCCACGGCCACGTCATCGTGGGTCGTCGTGTAGACCAGGCCAGGGTCGAGCCGTTGTGACAACGTGAGGAGGGTGAGCATCTTCAGGACGCTGGCTGGCGGGCGCTGCGCGTGGGGGCGCTTGGCCGCCAGGATTGCGCCGGTATCAAGGTCGGCAAGGACCCAGGCCGAGACCGGCACGTCGGGCAGGTCGGCTGCACCCGGGCGCGGGTCGACGATGACGTCGTTGCCGGTGAGCAGCGGACCCCCGATGGGTTCGGCGCTGGCGATCGGTGCGGCTGCCATGACGAGGGCCACGGCCGCTGTCGCCGCGAGGGCGAGACGGAGGGGGCGGGCACGACGCATGATTTAGGCTAGTCGCGAAGAGGCCGCCAAGGCCCGTTGAGCGGGGGCGTGTCTGGGCGACCAGAAGCGCCTGAAGATCAGGGCCCCCTTGACCTGCTGGATGTCCATGGTCACCTCGATACCGCGCGGGCACGCCGAACTGCGGTGGAACGTCATGTGGCATCGCCAGACGCCTTCGCGGTCGTTGAGGATCTCCAGCCTGCCGCCATGGGAGGAGTGAGACGCCCACCCCCATGGCCGGAACGGTGTCGGAGCCACCCACCGAGCCCTGGAGTCACCGGTGCCAACCCCGATCATCCCGGGTCTTTGGACCGGTCAATGTGACCCACCTCGCATCGCCCCTGCTGCACATGTGGGTTGGCCCGAACAGGGATACCATCGCGTTATTCGGGTCGTTCGGCCCGAGAAAGGTTGCCCCGGCTGAGATGAGCAGCGTTCTCGACACCCCGCCCAGCAGCGGAGTTCCTGGCGAGCACCGAGCCGATATCAAGGCGCGCACTCTGCGTGTCGATCGGTGGTGGCTCGCCCCTGCGCTCACGGCCGCCGCTCTCATCGCCTTCGTCATCTACTCGACCTGGCGAGCCTTCGAAAACGCCAACTACTACTCAGCGCCGCTCATCTCACCGTTCTACTCGCCCTGCCTCGCCGTGGACTGCGTTCCCGGCTCGAGTGAGTGGACCCCGGTGGGCGCCTGGTGGGTCCTCTCCCCGGCGCTGCTGATCCTCATCTTCCCGCTGGGATTCCGCCTGACGTGCTACTACTACCGCAAGGCATATTACCGGGCGTTCTGGATGTCTCCACCTGCCTGCGCTGTGTCGGAGCCGCACAAGAAGTACACCGGCGAGTCCAAGTTCCCCCTCATCATCCAAAACTCGCACCGCTACTTCTTCTACTTTGGTCTAATTTTCAACGCCATCCTCACCTGGGACGCCATCCTGGCCTTCCGCAATGCCGACGGCGCCTGGGGACACGTCAGCATCGGCACCCTCGTGCTGATCGTCAACGCGACACTTCTCTGGCTCTACTCACTCTCCTGCCACTCCTGCCGCAATGCTGTAGGAGGCCGACTCAAGCACTTCTCCAAACATCCCGTTCGCTACAAGGCTTGGACCCTCGTATCCAAGCTCAATGGGCACCACATGCGCTACGCCTGGATCTCCCTTGTGGGCGTAGCCCTCACCGATCTCTACGTCCGGCAGGTCGCCTCGGGCGCGATCCCCAATTGGTACCTGTTCTGAGGTGATGAGGACACCATGAGTGATATTCAGCGCTACAAGTTCGATGTCGTCGTCATCGGCGCTGGCGGCGCCGGACTCCGAGCCGCCATCGCCGCACGCGAGAGCGGAATGTCCACCGCCGTGATGAGCAAGTCGCTGTTCGGCAAGGCTCACACCGTCATGGCCGAGGGCGGCATCGCGGCATCCATGGCCAACGTCAACAGCAATGACAACTGGAAGGTCCACTTCTGCGACACCATGCGGGGTGGCAAGTTCCTCAATCACTACCGCATGGCCGAGTTGCATGCCAAGGAGGCGCCGGAGCGTGTCTGGGAGCTTGAGTCGTGGGGTGCGCTGTTCGACCGCACCAAGGATGGCCGTATCAGCCAGCGCAACTTCGGCGGCCACGAGTATCCCCGACTCGCGCACGTAGGCGACCGCACCGGCCTGGAGATGATCCGCACCCTCCAGCAGAAGATCGTCGCCCTCCAGCAGGAGGACAAGCGACTGTCTGGCGACTACGAGTCGCGTATCCGCGTCTTCGCGGAGTGCACCGTCACCAAGATCTTCATGACGGGTGAGGGCGACGATCATCGCGTGTGCGGCGTCCTAGCCTACTGGCGCCCGAGCGGCGAATTCGTCCTCATTGAGACCTCTGCGGTGATCATCGCCAGCGGTGGCATCGGCAAGTCATTCAAGGTCACTAGCAACTCCTGGGAATACACCGGAGACGGCCACGCCCTGGCTCTTGAGTGCGGCGGTTCGCTCATCAACATGGAGTTCGTTCAGTTCCACCCCACGGGCATGGTGTGGCCCCCGAGCGTCCGCGGGCTGCTCGTCACCGAGTCTGTGCGTGGAGATGGTGGTGTGTTGACGAACTCCGACGGCCGGCGCTTCATGTTCGACTACATCCCCGACGTGTTCAAGGACAAGTACGCCACCACCGAGGAAGAAGCCGATCGCTGGTACACCGATCCCGACAACAACCGGCGCCCCCCCGAGTTGCTGCCACGAGATGAGGTTTCCCGCTCCATCAACACTGAGGTCAAGGCGGGGCGCGGTTCACCGCACGGCGGCGTCTTCCTCGACGTCTCGAAGCGCCTTCCAGCTGACGTCATCCGCGCCAAGCTCCCCTCGATGTGGCACCAGTTCACCGAACTCGCCGACGTTGACATCACCGAGGAGCCCATGGAGGTGGGTCCCACCTGCCACTACGTCATGGGCGGAATCGAGGTAGACCAGGACACCCAGGCCGCCGTGGGCGTCCGCGGCCTGTTCTGCGCCGGTGAGGCAGCCGGCGGCCTGCACGGCTCCAATCGCCTGGGTGGCAACTCGCTGTCCGATCTCCTCGTCTTCGGACGGCGCGCCGGCCTCTACGCAGCCGAATACGCCGACGCTCTGAACAAGACCGGCTGGACCTCCTCGGTCGACCAGGCGTCCGTTGACGCTGCCATGGCCTGGGCGCTGGCTCCCTTCACGGCCGAGCGGGGCGAGAATCCTTATGCGATCCAGAATGAACTCCAGGACGTGATGAACGACCTGGTCGGCATCGTTCGCAATGCCGATGAGATGCGCTTGGCCCTCAAGCGCATCGAGGAGCTGAAGGAGCGCACGCGCACCATGAAGACCGGTGGAGGCCGGTCATACAATCCGGGGTGGCACCTGGCGCTTGACCTGCCCAAGCAGTTGCTCGTGTCGCAGTGCATCGCCGAGTCAGCGCTCATGCGCGAGGAGTCCCGCGGTGGTCACACGCGCGACGATTTCCCTCAGATGGATCCGGAGTGGCGCAAGGTCAATCTCCAATGCTCGCTCATTGATGGGAGCCTGTCGGTGCAGCGCAAGCCGTTGCCTGAGCTGACCGCGGAGCTTGCTGCGTTGTTCGATGCCAAGGAACTCAGCAAATACATGACCCAGGCTGAAGTCGATGCCCTATCGCAAAGGAGCGCATAGCCGTGGGATACCAGGCATCCTTCCGCATCTGGCGCGGCGACAAGGGCGACGGCTCGCTCAAGGACTACACCGTCGAGGTCAACGACGGTGAGGTCATCCTCGATGTGCTCCACCGCATCCAAGCTGAGCAGGAGAACGACCTGGCGATCCGTTGGAACTGCAAGGCGGGCAAGTGCGGCTCGTGCAGCGCTGAGGTCAACGGCAAGCCACGGCTCATGTGCCTCACGCGCATGAATATCTTTCCAGAGGGCGAGCCGATCACAGTCACGCCGCTGCGTACCTTCCCGGTCATTCGTGACCTGGTCACCGACGTGCACTTCAACTATGACAAGGCCCGAGAGGTGCCAGCCTTCCAGCCGCCGGAGGGGCTCAAGCCGGGCGAATACCGCATGCAGCAGGAGGATGTCGCTCGAAGCCAGGAGTTCCGCAAGTGCATCGAGTGCTTCCTGTGCCAAAACACCTGCCATGCGATCCGCGACCACGAAGACAACATGGCCAATTTCGCCGGACCGCGCGTGCTCATGCGAGTGGCCGAGCTCGACATGCATCCGCTCGACACTGTCGATCGACGCAAGCAGGCGCAGGACGTCCTGGGTCTCAGCTACTGCAACATCACCAAGTGCTGCACCGAAGTGTGCCCAGAGCACATCAAGATCACCGACAACGCCTTGATCCCGCTGAAGGAGCGCGTCGTCGATGACAAATACGACCCGGTGCGTTGGCTCGGCAGCAAGATCAGGGTTCGAAAGGGTGACGAGTAGCGATTCGGCGGGGGCGCCCGATAGGGGCGGTTCTGCCGACTTGAAGGGCCGGACAGAGTCGGGTCTGCCCTTCGCTCCCGTCTACTCCCCAGCCGACTTGACCGATTGGAATCCGCGACAACTCCTCGGCGAGCCGGGCGACTATCCCTTCACACGCGGCGTGTATCCCACGATGTACACCGGGCGTCCCTGGACGATGCGGCAATACGCCGGATTCGGCACGGCCGCCGAGTCCAACGCCCGCTATCGCCAGCTCCTGTCGGCGGGCACCACGGGCCTGTCCGTGGCATTCGACCTGCCGACGCAGATGGGCTACGACTCCGATCACGCCATGGCACATGGCGAAGTCGGCAAGGTAGGTGTGGCTATCGACACGGTGGACGACATGCGCGTCCTCTTTGACAGCATCCCGCTCGATCGGGTCTCCACGTCGATGACCATCAATGCGCCCGCCGCGATTCTCCTGGTGCTCTATCAGTTGGTGGCCGAAGAGCAGGGCGTGGCCGGAGATGCCCTCGATGGCACGATTCAAAATGACGTGCTGAAGGAATACATCGCTCGGGGCACCTACATCTACCCGCCAGCGCAGTCTCTGCGACTGACCACCGACATATTCGCGTACTGCCGCGAAGAGATCCCCCGCTGGAACACGATTTCCATATCGGGGTATCACATGGCCGAGGCCGGTGCGACGCCCGTGCAAGAGGTGGCCTTCACGTTGGCCGATGCCGTCGAATACGTACGAGCCGCTGTAGCCTCAGGCCAGCATGTCGATGAGTTCGCGCCTCGACTCGCCTTCTTCTTCGTGGCACGTACGACCTTCCTCGAGGAGGTCGCGAAGTTCCGTGCGGCCCGTCGTATCTGGGCTCGGATCATGAAGGAGGAGTTCGGCGCCCAGGACCCCAAGTCGATGATGCTGCGCTTCCACACGCAGACCGCGGGCGTGCAACTCACCGCGCAACAGCCCGAGGTCAACCTCGTGCGCGTGGCCGTGCAGGCGCTGGGCGCAGTGCTCGGCGGCACGCAGTCGCTGCACACCAACTCCTACGACGAGGCAATCGCCCTGCCGACCGAGAAGGCTGCTCGACTCGCGCTGCGCACCCAGCAGGTGATCGCCTTCGAGTCAGACGTCACGAAGACCGTAGATCCCTTCGCTGGCTCCTATGTCGTCGAGTCGCTCACCGACGAGATCGAGGAGGCCGTCCTGGCGCTCATGGCGCAGGTCGAGGAGCGGGGCGGCTCGGTGGCGGCGATCGAGCAGGGCTTCCAGAAGTTGGAGATCGAGAAGTCCGCCTACCTATTCGCCCAGGAGATCGATGCCGGCGAGAGAGTGGTCGTCGGGGTCAACCGATTCACCCTCGACGACGAGGAGCCCTACGAGCCGCTGCGCGTCGACCCGGCTATCGAGGCCGCGCAGCGCGCGCGACTGGAGCGCGTGCGCGCCGAGCGTGACCAGGTGGCGGTCGACGAGGCCCTCGAGCGAGTCCGGGCCGCCGCCGCTGGCAGCGACAACCTGCTCTACCCGATGAAGGATGCACTCCGTGCGCGAGCTACTGTCGGGGAGGTGTGCGACGCCCTCCGTCAGGTGTGGGGCGTCTACACGCCGACGGATGCCTTCTAGGCATGCACGACGTACGCGCGGTCCACTGGGACGACGTCCGCAATGTCCTGGTCTTGCTTGATCAGACCAAGCTCCCGGCCCATGAGGACTACCGAGCGTGCGCCGATGTCGATGCCGTCGTCGATTCGGTGCGGCGACTGGTCGTCCGCGGTGCACCCGCATTGGGCGCAGTAGGTGCCTACGGCGTCGCTGTCGCGATGAACCAGGCCTCGCGCGAGGGATGGGACGACGCGCGACTCCAGGCCGATATCCTGCGCATACGTGAGGCGCGACCGACGGCGGTCAACCTGGCCTGGGGCGTCGATCGTGTGCGACCCCTCACGTCCGGTGGCGTGGCTGCCGTGCTCAGCGAGGCACACGCCATCGTCCGCGAAGACCAGGCGGCCAATCGCGAACTGTCGCGCATCGGCGCTGACTGGATCCTGGCTCGCGTCGAGCGGCGGCCCGTTCGCGTGCTGACCCACTGCAACACCGGCGACCTGGCCACTACGGGGTGGGGAACGGCGTTCGGGGTCATCCG
>Ga0194130_10007325_pt1 | contig 12274 bp, 14 predicted proteins | sample TA2KigsurfametaG_FD_160084 | JGI IMG/M metagenome (GOLD analysis project Ga0194130, IMG submission 160084) | Freshwater microbial communities from Lake Tanganyika, Tanzania - TA2015050 Kigoma 12 surface | ecosystem: Environmental > Aquatic > Freshwater > Lake | place: Tanzania: Lake Tanganyika... | reverse complement strand
GCAGCTCCAGCCAGCCCTCCAGGCTGCGGGGCCACGGGTCTGCGCCATCAGCCGCCTGCTCCAGCACCTGGCGTGCCCCTTGATGGAGCCGACGGGCCCGGGCGTAGTAGCCAAGCCCCTGCCAGAGGAACAGCACCTGCTCCTGCTCGGCCCCCGCCAGGGCCTCCAGGCTGGAAAACGCCCGCATCCAGCGCTGCCAGTAGGGGAGCACCACCTGCAACTGGGTCTGCTGGAGCATCACCTCGGCCACCCATGCTCCGAGACAGCACAAGTGCTCCCCTGAATCAGGCCAGCGGCCGTCGGGGGTAAACATCCACGGCTTCTGCTCGATGCGGCGCCGTCCATGCGTCTCCCACCAGCCCAGAAGCTGCAGGCGCAGGAGCGGAGCCTGGGCCGTCAGCCTGTCCAGATCAGGGGCAGCCTGGAGGGGTTGTGGGGCCTTAGGCATGTGTCTAACAGACCTCAGGCGGCAACCAGCCGTTGGTCACCGCCCCGAGGCTTTCCCACCAGTCCGAGCCGCTGCAGGATCCTGCCGACCTGAGCCGGGGCCAACGGCTTGCCGGTGCTGCTGACCTTGCCCACTCCAGCGAGGGCCTGGGCCATGGCTCGGTAGCTCATGCCCGCCCCCACCATCGGGACCAGCACCCCCCGGAGCTGCTCAGCATCTGCGGTGGCCCGCTCGCAACGCGCGGAGGACTGCCTGGCAGCGGCCTCCCTGTAGCCGCCGAGCTTCACTCCCCTCGCCTTTGCAGCAGCCAGAGCCTCCCGGGTGCGCTCGCTAATCCGGCGAGCCTCGAACTCGGCCACGCTGGCCATCATCGTGAGCACCATGCGGCCGGCGCTGGTGGTGGCGTCGATGTCGGGCAGGTCGCAGAAGACGAAGCCGGCCAACCCATTCTTCTCGGCCTCGTTGGCGAGCTTCAACACGAAGCCAGCATCACGGGCCAGCCGGTCGATCTTGGCCACGGCGATCACGGCCTTTTCGGCGCGTGCCTGGGCGAGAGCTGCGGCCAGCTGGGGTCGGTCGGTTTTGCGGCCGCTCTCCACCTCTACGAACTCGGCGGCGATCACCGCGCCCCGCTCGGCGGCCATGGCCACTAACTTCGCCCGCTGGGCTTCAAGGCCAAGGCCTGACTGACCCTGACGATCAGTGCTCACCCGGTAGTAGGCGAGCCAGCGGGCCGGATGCGCATCAGGGGTAGAGGCCATGGGCACGACCGGTCTGTTCCACAAGTCTACGTGCGTTGAACCTGTAACGCAATGTTCTGCTTGACCTCGCGCGCCGGTGCGGTGACTGCGAGGACGTTGCAGCGCCGCCTCAGTTCGAATCCAGCCGTCTCTGCGCAGGGGCTTGAGTCCACATCGGCTCTGCCAGCCACTGGATAGCTGCGGGGCGCATCCTGACCAGCTCCGAAACAAAGCCAAGATTCAGCGTGCTCAGCAACGAGCTGCATCGCGACAGCTCCCATGCCCTCTACAAGAGCCCTGGCACCACGGGCTGGAACTCGATCGCCGTCTTCCCCCGCACCAGCAGGCAGTTCTACGGGCAGGTGGTGTTGCATGGCTATTCCGGCAACAGCTTCGGGGGGCTGCCGTCGGCGATCGGCGCCAGCATCTACGCCAACGGCCATCAGCTGCGCAGCGGCATCGCCCTGGGCCACTACGAATTCGTGCTGCAGAACCAGGGCCTGTTCGATGCACCGCCGCCGTTGATCCAGCTGCCGGCGCCGCTGTTCATCGGCTCCACCTCGACCCGAGGTGCCAGCACCCATTTCGGCAAGGTGACCCGCCCCGATGGGGTGATGCTGCAGCTGGGCCAGCGCTCCAGCGACCGAGATGTGTGGCTGTGGGTGCCGTCGGGCACCAGCCACAACCAGGCCAGCCCCTGGAGCACACCCCTGACCCTGAGCCACTGGCGGGATTGCAACGAGCTGCACTTCATCAGCAGCCTGCCCCCGGGTGGGATGCAACTGGTCTCGGGTTCGGCGGACTTCATCCGCCACTTCCCGCCGATGAGCGCCGTGGGTGCCCGTCAGCATCCGCAGCAGGGGCCACTGCTCTCGGGATCTGGCAGCGGGGGAGGAGGAGGAGGTGGTGGTGGTGGTGATGGGGAAACGGGAGTCGGACCGACGCGACCCTCTACCGGTCTGCTCTGGCCGCGCTGCGCTTGACCCTAAGCATTGGCGCCTTGGATGAGCAATAATAGAGCATAAAAAATATTTAACTACCTCTAATAACAGGGGAAAGGAGCTTGACCTCTCCGGTTTTGTAGTCCGCCACATAAATTGCATCGTAATGCCTTGAGATGCCGATACTTCTAAGCGTTTTAGCGCCCCCTTTCTTGGCGGGAAAATAACGGAACTCATTGCCCGAGACAACAAAGTTATTGCCATCTTTATCGGGGCCTTCTGATTGCCTGATTGAATATCCATTGAAAGCGATCTCGGGATCACAGCCTTGTGAAGGCAATGCGAGCGTTTTGCCTAGTGAAGGTCTAATCTCATAGGCGAACCGAGGGTCCTCGTTCTTTCTTAGTAAAGTATACTGAGGATATGGCTCACACGAGCCTCTAGAATTGTACAGGAAATCTAAATCACCATTGAATTGATAATACCTTTCTATATATCGAGGAGAAGAATAAATATCTGGAGCATTCACGAGAAGGATTTTTTTTGCCTGCGACTCCTTCGCTTTGCTAACAACACTCTCCAGAATCTTGTCTACGTTTGAAGGCTTATAGGCCAACGCAGATTTGGCATGACTGATGAAAAGAAATGAATAGACCGCAAGCAAAGAGAATGCGGCAATGCGTAGAATATATTTATTGATAAGCTCATAATCAATTGCCCTGACAAGCAACACAAGAAGGCATCCTTGAGGCAGCGGATAAAAGCGGCCATCTGCACCCATGAGACAAAGATAAAGAGATGTCGTGAATAAAACCCAAAGTATGAGGATGTTGTTGTCAGAAAAAATGTTTGCGCTTGATAGAGGATTGCGCCTAGTCCTTGCTTGTTTTATTGCATAGCGTGCCACCAGAAAGACAGATCCAGTGAAGACGATAAGGTTTGTGAGCAGGGGCGCAAATCTTATTATAAAACCAATTAGGTTTCCCGAAAGAAGAAGATCTCGGTATACTGATAAATGAGCTGCTAAGCCCATGGGAAATTTAATAGGGAAAGAGACTGCCCTTGTGATTAAAGAGTAGATGCCAATATTATTTGTCGAATACGTGCCACCCATGCCTACGCCAATATATCTTATGATTGCATATATTGCCACGGGGGCTAGGTATCCAATCGTCCAACCAGAAAGCCTAGGAACTTTGCTACAATGGTCATCTGCGATAGGTCTAATTGCAGAGTGAATGGCAAAAGCTATGCAAGCAGCAAGCCCAATCTCCTTTGTGAAAACTGCGAGAAATAAAAGGCATATGCTGATATGAGATTTTCCTCGAAGAGAAGTGTTAATAGCAGCAATAACAAATGCAGCCGCTAGAACATCGAAGGCGAATGGTGGTGATCCTAGGGCACTCTGTGCAATGGATGGAGAAGCAATGCAAAACAATGAAATCAATAAAATGCCTAGCATTCGACTTCCAGAAAGACATAGCAGGGAGTAACAATAAAACGAGACAAACAGTATCGTAGACAAAAAGTAGAAACCCGGTCTTTCGGGAAAGAGAAGATTATTTATCCAAAAAACAATATTGACAACGGGTCTAATAAAGTTTGCATATGGTAAAGAGCCATCAAAAACATAAAAATAATCTGAAAAACCCGAGAAGAGCCAGCCATTAAGATCAAAAGATCTAGCAGACTCTATAAGCGAATAGTCGTCGCCGCCGAGAGAATAAGTGAATAGCTTGTTCCAGTATAGAGCGATCAAAATTATTGCGACTATCGCGGTAGCCGCAATTCTTTGAATGCGTAGAGACTGGATCGCGCTTGCCGAATGCTTATTTAGCCTGAGCATGAGAGGAAGTGATCAACGTTTTCTTGATGGGCCATGGAATTTATAGCTAATGCGATGTGATTGCCAGCCTGGCAGACATGTCGGCTGCGAATGCGGGCTTAGGGTCCAGCGCTTGCTTGGTGCTTCTCCAAATGGGTAACGTCGTATAAGTAGAAATAAAGGTTCTGCATGGTTGCCTCGAATCCTTCGCCAGGTACAACCGGCCTCCCTCAGCCACCACCTCCTCGTCCAGCTGATCCAGCACCTCCATCAGCCCAGGCACCGCCGCAGGCACATCAGCCGCCAGAGTCCACCCTGGAATCGGGAATGACAGTGGCGCCGGGTTGCCGGGGCCAAAGCGCTTGAGCACTGTGAGGAAACTTGGGGCTCCTACTTGCCGCAGCGCCTCCAGGGTGCGGGGCACAAGGTGGGCCGCCTCATTGGGCACGGCGAACTGGTACTGCAGGAAGCCGGCCGGTCCATAGATCCGGTTCCAGTCCTGCACCCCATCGAGCGGATGGAAGAACGGTGCAATCGCCTGCAGCTCCCCGACCCGGTGTTTTGGGGCCTTGCGATACCAGGCCTCGTTGAACGCCCGTACCGTCAGCTTGTTCAGCAGCCCGCCGGGCAGGAATGGCGGAGCTGAGGCCAAGGCCTTGGGGTCGTAGTGGAGCGGGTCGCCCTGCAGGTTTGGGGGTAGCGCTTCAGCGGGGGCATGGTCACCACAGGTGAGCACACCCCGGCCCTTGGGATCGAGGCTGTCCACCCAGGCCACGCTGTACCTGTACTTGGCATCGGCCTCCACCATCGCCGCCATCAGCGACTCCAGGTCCCGGTAGCGGGTGGTGTCGACGCTGATCAGCGAACTGGTGATCGGGATCAGGGAGAACGTGGCCTCCACGATCACCCCCGTTAGCCCCATGCCGCCGACGGTGGCCCAGAAGAACTCGGCCTCATCGAAACTTCCCCGGCCGCTGGGGGTGAGCTCGCGCAGGGTGCCTGTGCCATCAACCAGCAGCAGCCGCTGCACGTGCTTGCCAAAGCTGCCATCCACGTGGTGATTCTTGCCATGCACATCAGCAGCAATGGCACCGCCAACCGTGACGTTGCGGGTGCCAGGCGTCACCGGCAGGAAGAAGCCCGCTGGCACGATCACCCGCAGGATCTGATCGAGGCTCACGCCAGCCCCGGCCGTCACCGTGCCGCTGGTTGGATCCAGCTCGATCCGATCAAAGGCCGGCAGCTCAATCACCGTGCCGTCTTTGAGCTGGGCAGCATCGCCGTAGGAGCGGCCCAGACCCCGGGCGATCAAGGAGCGGGGTGGGGCACCACGGATCAGCTCCTGCAGCTGCTCCACCGAGCTGGGCTGCACCACCTGGGCAGTCACCGGGTTTGTGCGGCCCCAACCGCTCAGGGTTCTGGTTTCAGCCGTGAGGCCGGCAGGGAGGGTGATCGTCACGGGGGATCAGAGCTTGGAGGCGATGGGAGCAGGAAGAAGACGGATCAGCCGCATCAACGGCGACCACCACCAGGGCAGATATTCGATGCCGCGCCGGTTGGGCCGGCGCAGCAGATCCCTTGCCACCGACTCGGGGCTGGCGCAGAGCGCAGGCGGTGCCTTGCCCACGGTCATCGGGGTGGCCATGAACCCGGCCTTGATGATCCGCACCGCAAACGGCTTGCCGTGGCAGCGCAGCAGCAACCCCTCACACAGGGCCGTGAGCGCAGCCTTGGCGGCGCCGTAGTGGTAGTTCGACGGCCGGCCCCGGTCGGCCGCCACCGAGCTGAACACCCACAGCCGACCTGATCTGGCCAGACGTTCAGGGGTGGCAATGGCGGTGATCCAGGGGATCAGGCCGCCCACATTGGCCGCCAGGATCCGCAGCGCCTCTCCCGCATCGCTGCGGGACAGCTCGGCATTGCCAAGCGAGCCAGCGGTGATCAGGTACAGATCGAAGTCGCCCACCTCGCGCCGGCGGGCCGGGTCCAAGGCGGCATCCGCCAGGAGGTCGGTCTGCTCGGTGCTCACCGCCGCCCCATAACGCTGCTGCAGCTCAGCAGCCAGCCGCTGGTTGGCCTCGCCGTTGCGGGCCACCAGGTGGAAGCGCTCACAACCTCGCCGGGCCAGCTCCCGGCAGATGGCCTGGGCCACCTCGCTGGTGCTGCCCAGTACGAATGTGCTGCGGATTGGTACGGGTACTGCTGCGGCCATGGCTAGGAGTCTCGCCTGAGTTCCCCCCCAGCCGATAAAGGAAGGACACCGACTGCAGCGGCCAAAGCCACCATCGACCAGAGGGTGATCACGCGCCGCAGCACAGCAATCGGCAGGGCCACCGCCGCTGGCACCCCCTGCTGGGCCAGCAGCAGCACGGTGGCTCCTTCATTCACGCCGATCCCGCCCGGCAACGAGGAGGCCATGCCGGCCGTGCCCGAGAGCAGGTAAATGGCGATGGCCGCTGGGATGGTGATCGGCGTTGGGGCGAGCAGCCGCACCAGCAGCCAGAGCACCAGGGCCTCGTTGGCCCAGACCAGCACGGAGATCAATGTCGCCGGCAGCGTGGCCCGGGCCAGGGCGCCGCTGGGCAGGTGATGGCGCCAGCGTTGCCAACGGGTCTGCAGCCAACGGCGCGGCGCGGGCCGGCCGACCAGCAGAACAACAGCCAAGGCCACCAGCGCCAGGCCCAGCAGAAGCGGGGCGCTCAGGCTCGGCAGCCGCCCCAGCACCTGGGCTGGCGTGAGCACCAGCAACAACAGGGCCACGGCAGCCACATCGGCGCAGCGCTCCGCCACGAACACATGCACCAAGGGAAGCCGTGGGTAGCCGAGCTGCTCATGCAGCAGCTGCACCCGGCTCAGCTCGCCCACCTTGGCGGGGGTGGCCGTGAGCGCAAAGCCCCGGAACCACCCCAGCAGGTCGGGCCATGCGGTGCGGCCGATCCCCAGCCGGCTGAGCAACAACCGCCAACGCCAGTAACGGCCCGCATAGCTCAAGATCACCACGGCGTAGAGCACAGGCAGCCACATCAGCAGGGAGCGCAAGGCCCTGAGTAGGGCCTGCTGCTGAACCGCCGGCAGGCTCACTACCCCTGCGGCCGCAACCATGAGCAACACCAGAGCGATCAACCCCAGCCAGGGGATGCGCCTGCTGCTCACGGCTTGCGCTGTGGCTGCCACAACAGGCAGCCCACCCCGAGCGCCGTGGCGAACCAGAGCGTCATCAGCCGGATCAGCAGCGTCGCCGGGGTGGCCGTCGCCACGCCCACTCCCTGCAGGGCCAGCAGGCCCACGGTGCCGGCCTCGGTGCTGCCCAAGCCCCCTGGCAGCAGGGTGAGCGCACCGAGCAGGCCGGCGGCGGTGTGGGCAATCGTGGCGCCGCCGATGCTCACGGCGTCGATCCCCATCCCTCGCAGCAGCAGCCAGAGGCTCATGCCCTCCAGGCTCCAGGCCAGCGCACCGATCAGCGTGGCCTGCAGCAGCAGGGCTGGCTGCAGCAGTTGGCGCAAGGCCACCAGCCCATCGCCACCGGCACTGGCCAACTTGCGGGGCAGCAGCCGTTTGGCGCTGCTCTTGAGCTGGGCCCTGGCCCAGGGGCTGCGCAGCACCAACCAGCCGACAAGTACCGCAACCGCGCCGATGCCGATCGGCACCGCCAGCGGCACCTGCCAGCGCAGCAGCAGCGGCAGGTTGATCACCAGCAACAGCAGCACCGCCGTGCCATCGGTGAGCCGCTCCACCACCAGCGCCATCAAGGTGGGCGGCACCGGCACCCCGCACTCCTGCCTGAGCAACAGCGAGCGCACCGCCTCTCCCTACTTGCCGGGGGTGGCGGTGAATGCGTAGGAGCCCATCCAGATGCGGGCATCCGCAGCAACGGGCGGGTGCTGCTTCACTGCAGCGAGGAGCAAGCGCCAGCGGCCGTAGCGGATGACGTAGCCCAGCAGCACCAGCAGCAGCACCAGAGCGATCTGAGGCCAGAGGCTGCGCAGCAACGGCAGCAACTGATCGCCCTGGCTCCAGATCCCCAGCAGCCCGTAGCCCAGCAGCGCCAGCGCCACCACGGGCAGCAAGGGCCCCAGCGAAAACGCCGGATAGGGCCTGGGGTCGCTCAGAAAGCTGCGGTAGTGGGGCAGCGCAGCGGCCTGGAGCAGCTCCCGGTCGCCCTTGCTATCGCCATAGGCCTCAATCGCTAAACCCTCCAGCGGGCTCAGGTGCTGCTCAAGGCGGCGCACCTTCTCGGGGCCCTTGCAGTTCGGGCTGCTCAACCTGGGCCGCCACTGGCCTTGCGCCTGCTCCAGTTCGGTGCAGAGCAGCTCAACGCCTAGCCAATCCGCCAACGGTTGCAACAACAGCCGGGGCGAGGCGGAGCAGAGCAGCACGCGCTCACTGCGCTGCTGGTGCCAGCGCAACCGCTGCAGGGCCTCAGGCCGTAGCTGGCCCCGCAGTTCGTCCAGCAGCCAATCAGCCCGGCCCGCAGCCTCAGCCCGGTTCACCGCCTCACAAACACCAAAGGCGGCGATGGTCTGCTGCTTGAACCGGCCCGTGCTCACCAGCCGCAGCTGCCAGCCGAGCAGCCAGGGCAGACAGGCCAGGGCCGCCAGCAGCTGGCCCGCAAAACCCTTGGAGGGGCGGGCGGCCAGCCAAAGGCAATCGCCCCGCAGCAATGTGCCGTCGACATCAAAGACCGCAACCCGCTGGTCTGCTGGATTTCCCATCAGCTGGCGCGGCTGAGCAGGCCGATCACCGCCGTCGTCACCAACCAGCCCGCCAGGGCGAGCTTGATGCCACGGTCGCCCAGCAGGATCTCCTCGGGCTTTTCGCTGGTGCGTTCGGGATCCACACTGCGGCGCCGGTCGGCTTCCTCAGGGTCGCTCAGCAGCTGGTAGCGAAAGATCCCCACCAGCACGAACGGCACCGTGAGCAGCATCCAGCTGGTGGGCGCCCCCCGCAACGCCGGACCAGCGGCCCAGAGGGCATAGGAGATGAAGGCGCTGGTGGCCACGGTGCTCTCCAGCCGCAGCAGCAACGGCAGCGAGTAGCGCTCCAGCACCTTCCTGGTGATCACACCCCGATCCTGCGCCACCCGCAGCTCGGCCTTGCGCTTCTCAATCGCCAGGAACAACGCCAGCAGGCCCACCGTGAGCAGGAACCAGGGCGAGGGCGGCAGCAGCGCCGCCACCGCACCGGCAATCGCCCGCAGCAGAAAGCCCGAGGCGATGCAGAACAGATCCAGCAGCGGCATCCGCTTGAGCTGGAAGCAGTAGCCCACCTGGATCAACCCGTAGAGCAGCACCACACCGGCCAGGGCTGGTGTGATCCAGGCCGCCAGGCTCAGGCTCACGGCCGCCAGCACCGCAGCGGTGGTGACTGCCACCGGCACGCTCACCAGCCCAGCAGCAATCGGCCGGTGGCGCTTGCTGGGGTGGGCCCGATCGGCCGCCACATCCAGGCAGTCGTTCAGCAGGTAGATGGCGCTGGAGATCAGGCAGAACGCCACCAGCGCCCCACAAGCCGGCAGCCAGACGTCTGCCTCAAAGCGGAAGGCGAACAGTGGCGCGGCAAACACCAGCAGGTTCTTGGTCCACTGGCGGGGGCGGCAGGCTGCCACCAGGGGCGGCAGGGCAGGGCGGCCAGCAACCATCGATACGCTCTCCCTGGGCCGGCGTGCGCCCGACCCTATAACGCTCGCCACGAGATTGGCCAGAGTTCAAAACAAAGAACAAAGAGAAAAGCTCCATCAGCCACCTTATGAGGCGACCGACAGAGCCAGAATCTGACAACAAACCCAGCAGAGCCTTAACGAGCGGAGCAGGTGCCCCCACTCAATGCGGCCTGATTGTTCACAAGAATCTCCTGGTTCAAGCTAGCGACCTGAGCGCGCAGGATGCCTTCATGAACCTTCGCGAGAGCCAAGCGATTCTCCGCATCAGCAACAATTTGGTTATCCGCAATAGACGTGGCCCAGTCTTCACAGACGCAGTCCAGAAGACCGAGCCGCAGGGCTTCCAAAGCGCAAGAGAAAAGAACTCCGCACCACCGACGTCCATGCTGATAAATCAGATGGAACTGGCCCTCGGACAAACTCAGCAGCTCACCGCTCTCATCCTGCATGAACGCCTCAAGCAGGAAGAGATAGCTGTCTTCATCAAGGCCCAGCGAATTCATGACAAACCGCTTTGGAATGTCTGCATCAGAAGCCTTGATCACCCTGAAGTCCCGATAGGCAGCGAGCCACCCACGAGACGGCGCAAAGAACAATGGATCAACCTGAAAGATCATGGTTTAAAAGAGCTAAACAACAAAGCGAAAGATGCTGAAATACATCTGTACGCCGTGGGTTTTGCTCAAGGGTGAGGCCGCCAGTGACGCCCTGGCGCGGCCTTTTTGAAACTTGCTTTGCGTTCCGTCTCCGGCATTGCAGGAAGCGCCCCTCCTGCCACCTGACGCTGCAGACTCAATGACTCTCCTCGCAGAATCCGCGAATGGAGCTGCAACCAAGCATCCGTGTCGATAACGACCTGAGGTGCGCGAGGGCATGCTCCTCTCAGCCGGGGCGTTTTGGCCTTTGGGTTTCCGAACCTTGACAAGCTCTATCTACTGGCTGAATCGGGCTATCGACGCAGCTCAGCCAAAGCCGAGCACACCCTCAACCTCTGGAGAGTGCCGGGAGTCCGTTCACCAGACAGCCCCATCGGGCAGGGCAGCGGCGTCAGCCTCGGCCTCCTGCTCCGCCTTGCGTCGGGTTGCCTCAGGCGCCCGCAGCTCCACAAGGCCCTTGCACTGATCCGTCAGGCGGTGCATCGCGTGGAGCATGTCGCGCACCTGGCCGGGTGAGCCGGTGCCGTAGAGCCCCTCGCGGTAAAACTCCTCCAGTTCGGCCCCATAGCCCAGGCGCACCTCGGGCTCGATCTGCTGGCCCCAGTCGTAGCGCGGCGGGCCCTTGCCGGTGCTGGTGCCGGTCAAGATCACCTCGGCCGCCTCCGGCGCTTCCCACCATCCTGGGGTGTAGATCAGCTCCGCAGTCCAGGTCATCAGCTGCCCTCCCCGCGACTCCGGTACTCCTGCTCCAGGATCAGGATCTGGCGCACCTCATCGGCGATCCGGCGGTCGCTGTCGCTCATTGGCCGGCCGATCATGCGGGTGGTGACTTCCGCCGCCTGGCTGAGGTTGTTGCAGGCCTCGATCATCTGGTGCCAGCGCACCAACTCGTCCGGCTCCAGCTCGCTGCTCGCCGCCTCCAACATCGCCTCGTAGCTGTCGCGGATCGCTGGGTGGCTCAGATCAAGCGGCACGTCCTGTCACCGAGGTGGGGTCGTTCCAGCATGGCCGCGCCCAACGCTTTGCAGCTGCAGCAGCGCCTCTTGCACCCCCAGCTCCTGCAGGGCGTCAGCCTCCGCCACTGCCTGGTGCCGCACCGCTGAGCTACGCACCTGCCCCAGCTGCTCTGGCAGGTGTTGCTCCACTTGCACCTTCACCGGAGCGTTGAACACCTGCACCTGCTGAGGCGCCGCCTGGTGGATTTCCTGCCGGATCTCTTGGTGCACCACCACCGGTCGCGACAGGGCCGCCCAAGCCAATGCACCCACGCCCATCAGCAGCAGGCTGAGCGGCACGCCACGGCGAACGAACTGCCGCCCGCCAATCCGGCCACCGCTTCGCTGCTCAACGGCTGATCGGGTTGCGGGTGTCGGCATCCGTGTCCAGAGCGCTGCGCTCCACTCTGGCTACAGGTTCGGTTCGGGGGCCAGCAACGCCTCCAGTAGCTCCTCCACGCCCAGGGCCGTCGCGGCCGTTGAACCCGAGGCATCCAAGGCCCGCGCGGCCGCCGTCAACCCCGCCCCCAGCTGGGCAGGCTGTAGCAGGGTCCCCGCAGCCAGGTGCTCCCGGGTCGACTGCACCACCAGCTCCAGCAGGCGCTCGGCCGCATCGGCAAGCCGCTCGGCCCGGCGGTGCTGGGCATCCCGAAAGGCCACCAGCTGGGCGCGGTGGCGGGTTTGCGCTGCCTTGGCTCCAACCTCTGCCGCCTGGGCCAGAAAGCTCGCGTCATAGGCCTCGAGGCGCTCCTGCCATGCCCAGCGCTTGGTCAGCCGCCGCAAGGTCGACTCACTTCGCCCACACACGTCAGCGGCCTGGCTCAACGACCGCCCAGGCTCCAGGCCGAACTACAGGCCGGGGCGCCCCTCGTTCAAGCCCTCAAGCAGGCCGCCGCAGCGGCCCTGGCGGGGGCGAAAGCCACGGCGGATCTACTGCCCAAACTGGGCCGGGCCCGACCCCACGGCCAGCGCAGCCTGGGGCATCCGGATCCTGGGGCCATGTCGCTGGC
>Ga0194130_10007323_pt1 | contig 12275 bp, 13 predicted proteins | sample TA2KigsurfametaG_FD_160084 | JGI IMG/M metagenome (GOLD analysis project Ga0194130, IMG submission 160084) | Freshwater microbial communities from Lake Tanganyika, Tanzania - TA2015050 Kigoma 12 surface | ecosystem: Environmental > Aquatic > Freshwater > Lake | place: Tanzania: Lake Tanganyika... | reverse complement strand
GTGAGCCAGTCGCCGCTCTCGATGATCCAGCGGGCCTGCAGGGCGTAGAAGCCTTCGTCGTGGGCCAGCAGGCTGCGGGGCGCCAGGCTCAGCAGCAGCGGCAGCGCCAGCAGCGCCACGAGCAGGGGTCTCTTCATGGGGCCATTGTGTGATCTGGCACACAGGCTCTGGTGCATCCAGTGGCGCGCGGGTGAGTATTTGTGCGGCGCATTGCGCCCTTTCTCTGTGTGAGGACCCATGAAACTCTTCCAGCAACTGCTGGTTGCTCCTGCAGCTCTCGGCCTGCTTGCCCCCTTGGCAGCTACCGCCGGCGAACTGAACCTGGACGGCGTCAACAAGTACGCCGCCGAGGAGCAAGTCACCAGCATCTCCCAGTTCTCTGACGTGAAGCCCACCGACTGGGCTTACCAGGCGCTCTCCAACCTGATCGAGCGCTACGGCTGCGTGGCCGGTTATCCCGGCGGCACCTACAAGGGTGGCCGTGCCATGACCCGTTTCGAGGCTGCAGCTCTGCTGAACGCCTGTCTCGACCGCGTCTCTGAAGTGACCGATGAGCTCAAGAAGCTCATGGCCGAGTTCGAGAAGGAACTCGCAGTGCTCAAGGGCCGTGTTGACGGTCTGGAAGCCAAGGTTGGCGTGCTGGAGGCTCAACAGTTCTCCACCACCACCAAGCTGAAGGGTTTGGCCACCATGGTTCTTGGTGGAGCCGTTTACAACTCCAACAACTTCCCTGCTGCCCAGGTTGCCCTAGGTACCGCTGTAGCCCCCGCTCGTCTGACCAACGGTCTGAGCTTCAACTACGACGTGCGCCTCAACCTCGACACCAGCTTCACTGGTAAGGACCTGCTGCGCACCCGTCTGCGTGCCGGTAACTTCGGCGCCAGTGCCTTTAGCGGCAACCCTGTTGCGCTGACTGCGATAGAGACAGCCTTCCAGGAACCCACTTCCGGCCTTGCCAACGTTGTTGGCATCGACCGTCTCTTCTACCAGTTTCCGATCGGCAGCGGTTTCACCGCAACCTTCGGTGGCCGTGTGCGTCAGGACGACATGCTGGCCATGTGGCCCAGCGTGTACCCCGGTGATTCCATCCTCGACTTCTTCACCGCCGCCGGTGCTCCTCAGGCCTACAGCCTGAACCTCGGTGCAGGTGCAGGCCTGTGGTGGCAGAAGAACGGCTTCAGCATCAGCGCCAACTATGTGTCGGGTAACGGCAACGCAGGTAACCCCAGCCGCCGGCTGGGCGGTGGTGGTATTGGCAACACCAACTCCACCAGCACCTTCACCACCCAGTTCGGCTATGCCGCTAACAACTGGGGTGCTGCGCTGGCCTACACCTACGGTCAGAACTTTTCCAGCCCTCTCGGCACGACCCAATTTAATGGTTTTCAAACGGTCTCGCCTTCCACTTCTTCCAACAACCTTGCTATCAGTGCCTATTGGCAGCCGAGCCAGAGCGGTTGGATTCCTTCAATTAGTGCCGGTTGGGGCATTGGAACAACAAACTTCTTGACTGCAACCGGTGCAGGCAATCTTCTTGGAAACATGACAGCTGCCTCCTGGAGCGTTGGTCTTCAGTGGGACGATGCCTTTATCAAGGGTAATGCTCTCGGCTTCGCCTTTGGTCAGCCCACCATGGTTACTCGTGCCAACAACGTTACTACTGCCAACGATGGCAATTGGGCTTGGGAGTGGTGGTACAAGTTCCAGGTCACTGACAACATCACTGTGACTCCTGGCCTCTTCTATCTCAGCAAGCCTCTTGGCCAAGCGACTCCCAACACCGCGGCTGTTGGAACTGCGCAAGGCTTCTTCAATAGCTTCGGCTACTTGATCAAGACCACCTTCAAGTTCTGATCCTCATCAGATCCATTCAGGGCCCTACCCTCACACACAGGGCCCTTCTCCTCTTTCCTCCTCACGCCAAACCTCGGCCTTCCTCACTCGATCCGAGTCCTCGGCACTTCTCAACCCCTCCTCAATGCACCCGGTTGGTTCTCCAGCCGGGTTTTTTATTGGTATTCCTCGGCCATGTTTGTTCTCTCGGTCATGACAGGAGACAATCCGTGACTGATCAGCAATCCGAGTCGGCGCACCTTTGAAAAGGCAGACTGGCCATGATCGACATCAGCCACGCCTTCCCGCTTGCCGCAGCGTCGCACCCCAGCCAGCTCTGATCCCTACATGGTGCTGGGCGTGCCTCCCAGCGCCACGGCGGCCGAGATCAAGGCTGCCTACCGCGCCCTGGTCAAAGAGCACCACCCCGATGCCGGCGGGCAGGCTGAAGCGATGCTGGCCCTCAATGCGGCCTGGGAAGTGCTCGGTGATGACGTGCGCCGCCGCCTGCATGACCGTAACCATGTTGTTGCAAGGGAGCCTTCAGTCGACCCCCATGCAGCGCAGCCGCGTGCCCGCAACGCCAAGGCCTCTGATGCCGAGCTCGAGGCCTGGTTGCAGCAGGTGGTCGCACCGATTGATCGCCTGCTGGCCCAGGTGATCAATCCTTTTGAAGCCCAGCTCAAGGAGTTGGCGGCCGATCCCTATGACGACGCGCTGATGGAGGCGTTCTGCACCTTTCTCGAGCAGAGTCAGGCCCGCCTGGAGAAGGTGGAAACCTTGTATCGCTCCAGTGTCATTCCAGCAGGAGCACAGGCCTTTGCTTTATCGCTCTATCACTGCCTGAGTCTGGTGAAAGACGCTCTGGTGGAACTGGACCGCTACACCATGGGCTACGTCGATTCGTACCTGCACGACGGACGCCAGATGCTGCGCCAGGCCCGCCGCCGCCGCTCCGAGCTGCAGCAGGACCGCCGTCAGCTGCTGGGGTAGGCCTCGAGCTGATCGAGCCGCAGCCACACATCGGGCACGGGGCGGCGCCAGCGCAGCTGGGCATGCTCGCCCTGCACCGCCAGGATCTCGCCGGGGCCTTCAAGCACATAGCCCGGCAGCACCGTGTCGCTGGCGGTGGCTTCGAGGCTGCCGGCGTAGGCCTTGGCGTTGAGCCGCACCAAGCTGCCTTTTTTGAGCGCCGGTGCTGCAGCTGCAGTGGGGTCGGCCATGGCGATCGGGGGCGGGCGCACAGATGCGGCTCAGGCTAGAACCGGGTCTGGGATTGCTGGTTGATCGCACCATGAGCACCACCCTGGCGCTGCTGCTGGCGATCTTTGGCGCTTTGCTGCTTACGGCCGGTTTTCTCGATGACATTGCGGCCCGCATCCGGGTGCCGGGCATCCTGCTGGTGCTGCTGCTGGGCTTGCTGACCGATAACCCCCTGCACCCGGCGCCGGCGGGCCAGGCCACGGCGCTGCTGAGCCTTGAGCAGGCCGATCAGATCGGCCAGGTGGCCTTGGTGCTGGTGCTGTTCTTTGGCGGCCTCACCACCAACTGGCACCAGATGCGCAGCGTGCTGGTGCCGGCGGGGCGCCTGGCCACCCTGGGTTCGGGGCTCACCGCCCTGCTGATGATGGCGCTGGTGCTGCTGCTAGGACGCATCCCCGGGGTCGATGTGACGGTGACGTTGCCGCTGGCCCTGTTTGTGGGGGCCATGCTCTGCAGCACCGATGCCTCGGCGGTGATGGCCCTGCTGCGGCCGCTCAAGGGCCGCCTGCCGGATCAGCTGGTGCATCTGATCGAGTGCGAATCAGCCTTCAACGACCCGGTGGCGGTGGTGCTCAGCGGCATCGCCCTGGCGATGGCCTCGGGCAGCGAGGCCGTGTCGGCCCCTTCGCTGGTGATCGAGGTCACCCGGCAGTTTCTGCTCGGTGGCTTGATCGGCTTTCTTGGCGGCACCCTGGCGCGCCAACTGCTCTCGAGCCGCAGCAACCGCTCCAGCACCTCCCAGTTGGCGGTGATGAGCCTGGCGGTGCTGGCGGTGCTGGTGGGCGGCACCCAGCTGATCGGCGGCAGCGGCATCCTGGCGGCCTACGTGGCCGGCCTGGTGCTGGGCAACAGCCCCGAATGCGATCGCGCCGTGCTCGAGGAATCCCACGCCGGCTTCGCCAAGATGGCCGAGCTGCTGCTGTTCCTCTGCATGGGGCTGGTGGTTGACCCCGAGCAGGTGGTGGCCGCTGCCGGTTGGGCGTTGCTGCTGTTTGCGGCGCTGCAGCTGGTGCGCTGGCTGATGGTGGAAACGGTGCTCTGGCGCGCCGGCTATGGGCGGGCCGAGCGCAGCCTGATCACCCTGGCGGGGTTGCGCGGGGCGGTGCCGATCGCGATGGCGATCCAAGCGGCCGCGGGCCGGGCGCCCTGGGGCGACGCCATGCCGGCTGTGGCCCTGGCGGTGGTGCTGCTGGGCCTGTTGGTGCAAGGTTTTGCCCTGGTGCCGGCGGCCCGGCGTCTGGGCCTAGCCTCACCGGGCTAAAGCGAGGTAGGACCGTCACGTGCGCTTGTTGCTGCTGGGCTGCTCGGGCTTTGTGGGCCGCGAGCTGGTGCCGTTTCTGCTGGAGCTGGGCCACGAGCTCACCCTGGTGAGCCGCCAGAGCCAACCGTTCGCCAACCTGGTGGGCGAGCGGTTGTCGGTGCTGCGCCTCGATCCGGCCGACCCCGCCAGCTGGAGCCACAACGGTCTGGATGTGGCCCTGCGCCAGGCCGATGGCGTGGTGAATCTGGCCGGCGAACCGATCGCCGACAAGCGTTGGACCCCCACCCACCGCCAGCTGCTGATCAACAGCCGGGTGAAGACCACCGAGATGCTCATGGCTGCGATGGCCGCACTCGAAACCCCGCCCGGGGTGCTGATCAATGCTTCGGCTGTGGGCTATTACGGCACCAGCCTTGAGGGCCGCTTTGTCGAGAGCAGCCCCAGCGGAGATGATTATCTGGCCGAGATCTGCCGCGGCTGGGAGGCCGCCGCCGATCAGGCCCCGGCCGGCTGCCGGGTGGTGAAGCTGCGCATCGGCATCGTGCTGGGTCCCGATGGCGGGGCCCTCGGCAAGATGCTGCCGGTGTTTCGGGCGGGCTTCGGCGGGCCGGTCGGCAGCGGCAAGCAGTGGATGAGCTGGATCCACCGCCACGACCTCTGCCGCCTGATCGCCGCCGCCCTCGATGATCCGGCCTATCAGGGGGTGTACAACGCCGTGGCGCCCGAGCCCACCACCATGGGTGACTTCGCCACTGCACTGGGCAAGACCCTGGGCCGGCCCAGCCTGCTGCCGGTCCCGGGGCCGATTTTGCAGCTGCTGCTGGGCGATGGCGCCCAGGTGGTGCTCGAAGGCCAGCAGGTGATCCCTGAGCGGCTGCAGCAGCAAGGGTTTCGCTACCAGTACGGCGAGCTCAGCGCTGCCCTCGCCGCTGCCACCAGCCCAATGCGCCGCTGAGCAGCGCCGCCGCCATCAGCAGCCCGATCGCCGGGGTGAACAGCGGCTCCCACAACTGCTGAAACAGAGCCAGTGGCTTTTCAATGTGCTGGCTGTGCAGCACCACCGCCAGCCCGAACCACAGCGCCCCAGCGATCACCACGAACACATCGGCCACCAGCAGGGCATCGAGTGCCCCCTTGAGCTTTGCCATGGCTGAGCTGCCTGCATCCATGGGGCATCGCCACAAGAGTTGGAGCGATTCTGAAGGCTCCTTAAGCTCAGGCCAATCGCAAGGCTGTTTTGGAGATCACGGGTGCCTTGAACCCAGAAGGCGAGCACCAGGCCGGCGATCTCCTGTTCATCAGCAATGGCCATGGCGAGGATCTCAATGGCAGCTTGATCTGTGCTGCGCTGCAGGCCCTGGCCCCGCAGCTGCGTCTTGCGGCCCTGCCCATCGTCGGTTCAGGTGGGGCTTACCGAAAACGTTCGCTGCCGCTGTTGGTTCAGGGCCGCGATCTGCCATCGGGCGGCATGGTCTACCAGGGCTGGAATCTGTGGAAGGATCTCGTTTCCGGCTGGATTCCCCAGACCATCAGGCAGATTCGTGCAGCGCGCCGCCAAGGGCCCGGTTTTCAGCTGGTGCTCAGCGTCGGTGATCACGTGCCGCTGCTGTTTGCCTGGCTGAGCGGGCGGCCCACCGTGGTGTTTCTGGTGTCGACCTCGAGCTACTACGAGGGCAAGCTGCGCTTGAGCCCCTTGACCCGGTGGCTCTGCCGGCGCCGTGCCGTGCGGCTGGTGCTCACCCGTGATGCCTTCACCGCGCGCGATCTGCAGGCCCAAGGCCTGGCGAAGGCGCAGTTTTTGGGCTACCCGATCATGGACGCCCTTGATCTACCGCCAGCCCGATCAACGGAGCTGGCGCAAACCGCACCACAGCAGGCTTCTGACGATGGCGTTGCCATCGCGCTGCTGCCGGGCAGCCGGTTTCCTGAGGCGCAGGCCAACCTGGCTTTGATGCTGCAGCTGTGTGAGCAGTTGGTGCATCGTGCCCCGCAGCGGCCCTGGCGGTTTGAGGCAGCTGTTGTCCCCGGCACCGATGACCACGTGCTTGCGCAGCAGCTGAGGCAGTTGGGCTGGCAGCGCAGTGGCGCAGACGAGCTCCTCAGTGCCACTGGGGCGGCTCGGGTGCGCTTGAGCAGCGATGCATTTGCTGCGATCCTGCAGCGCAGCCGCTTGGTGGTGGGCATGGCCGGCACCGCCGTTGAGCAGGCGGTGGGGCTGGGCAAGCCGGTGGTGCAGCTGGTTGGCCGCGGGCCCCAGTTCAGCTACGCCTTTGCTGAGGCGCAGATGCGCCTGTTGGGTGAGGCGGTGTTCACCGTGGGTGAGCAGCCCGCAGGGCAGCGCGAGCTTCAGGCTGCCAGCGCTTTGATCTGCACCCTGCTGGACGATCCAGATCTGCCGCAGCTCTGCCATCAATGCGGGCTTGAGCGGGTGGGACGGCCAGGCGGCTCAGTCGCCATTGCCCAAGCCTTGCTGGCTCAGTTGGCCCAGCCAAAAGGGCCTGCCCAAGCCTGAAGCTGTCTGGGCCTGTTTTTGCTCACCCAGCCAGCCAGGCTTTGACTTTTTGAAGGGCCTGCCAGTCGGGCTTGCGCTGCAGGCCATCGGTAATGGCGTCGTTGATCTCATCGGCCATCTCTGGGGCCATGGCCAGCACCCGCTGCACCACCTCGATGTGCTCGCGCACGCCCTTGGCCCCGGTTTCGAGCATGGCCAGGGTGAGGTTGATGCGGGCCTGGGGGTCCTGGGGGCTCAGGCGCACCGCCAGGCGGGCTGAGCGCAGCCCCTCGAGCGGCTGGTTGTTGAGCAGCTGCAGCCAGGCCAGGCAGGTCCAGCAGGCCGAATGCCGCGGGTTCTGCTCCGCCAGGGCTGCAAACTCCTCCACCAGCTCAGCCACAGGGGCGCCGGCGCCGTAGCGCTGCAGGGCCGCCTCGAAGGCGGAGGGTTCGGCATCGGTTGGAGCCATGGGGGAGCCGCGCCTCAGGCGTGCAAAGACATCACTGCCCCTCAGATTCCCATGGCGGCTGCATCACACCGCAAACGAGCTGCCGCAGCCGCAGGTCTGGGTGGCGTTGGGGTTCGTGAAGTTGAAGCCGCCGCCGATCAGCGCGCTCGAGAAGTCGAGCTGCATGCCATAGATGTACAGCAGGCTTTTGGGGTCGCAGACCACCTCAAAGCTGCTCGCACCCTCTGGTTCGTAGGTGTAGCGCTCGTCATCAGCGCGCATCTCGGCCGCATCGATGAAATCCATCGTGTAGCTCATGCCGCTGCAGCCCCCCGAGCGCACACCCACGCGCAGCACCTTGCCGCTGCCTTGCTGTGCCATCAGGTTGGCCAGCTGCTTCATCGCCGGCTCGGTGATCAAGATTCCCTTGCCGTCCTTGGCGGTGAAGGTGGCGGGCGCAGCCTGCTCCAAGGCGTCATGCCTGGTGTCGCTCGGCCTGGCTTCGGTTGCTGCGCTGTCGGCGGCCATGACGTTGACTCCTGGATCCGTGGGGTCAATGTAGGCAGGCTGTTTGATCGATGCCTGATCGCCTCTGGGGTGTGGGCTCTGGAGGACCTTGTCAATTCGGACCATGGTCATGACCATGGTCACCTGCACGCAGGGCCCTGCATGAAGTGCCCTGCAGGGAAGGTGCCGCCGCCGCCCCAGGCCGCCGCTCCATAGAGTCGCAGCACTGTTTGCGTGTTGAGGCGTGCGGGTCGCCATCGTGGGTGCGGGTCTGGCCGGCTTGGCGGCAGCGGTTGATCTGGTCGATGCCGGCCATCAGGTTGATCTCTACGAGGCGCGCCCGTTCATGGGCGGCAAGGTGGGCAGCTGGGAGGACCCAGGCGGCAACCACATCGAGATGGGGCTGCATGTCTTCTTTTTCAATTACGCCAACCTCTTTGCCCTGCTTGAGAAGGTCGGCGCCAGAGACAACCTGCTTCCCAAAGATCACACCCACCTGTTTGTGAACACAGGCGGCGATCTGCGTGAACTGGACTTTCGCTTTGCCCTGGGAGCACCGTTTAACGGCCTGAAGGCCTTTTTCACCACGCCCCAGCTCGACTGGATTGACAAGCTGCGCAATGCCCTGGCCCTGGGCACCAGTCCAATTGTGCGCGGTCTGATCGACTACGAGGGGGCGATGAAAACGATCCGCGCCCTTGATGCCGTCAGCTTTCAGGACTGGTTCGTCGGCCACGGCGGCAGTGTGCAGAGCATCAAGCGCATGTGGAACCCGATCGCCTATGCCCTGGGGTTCATCGACTGCGAGGCGATCAGTGCACGCTGCATGCTCACCATCTTCATGATGTTTGCGGCCAAGACCGAGGCCTCCAAGCTCAACCTGCTCAAGGGCTCGCCCCACCGCTGGCTCACCGGGCCGATCCTCGCGTACATCAGCGCCCGAGGCGGCCAGCTGCACCTGCGCCACAGGGTCAGTGAGGTGCTCTTCACAGAAGGCGCACCTGCTGCCGATGGTCTGCCTGAAACCTCCGTCAGTGGGCTGAAGCTGGGCACCCCAGACGGTGAGATCACGGTGACCGCCGATGCCTACCTGGCCGCCTGTGACGTGCCCGGTATTCAGCGCATGATTCCGGATGCCTGGCGCCGCTGGCCCCTGTTTGAGCGCATCTTTGCGCTCGAGGCGGTGCCTGTGGCCACGGTGCAGCTGCGCTACGACGGCTGGGTCACTGAGCTGGGTGATACCCCCGCCGCCCAGGCTGCGCGCGGCGATCTGAGCCGTCCCGCGGGTCTCGACAACCTGCTGTACACCGCTGATGCCGATTTCAGCTGTTTTGCCGATCTGGCCCTGGCCAGCCCGGTCGATTACCGCAAAGAGGGCGTCGGCTCGCTGCTGCAATGCGTGCTGACCCCAGGCGATCCCTGGATTCCCAAGACAACCGAGGAGATCGTCGCCCACACCGATGCCCAGGTGCGGCAGCTGTTCCCCTCGGCCAAAGACCTCAAGCTGGTCTGGAGCAACGTCGTCAAACTGGCCCAGTCGCTTTATCGCGAGGCCCCCGGCATGGAGCCCTACCGCCCCGACCAGCGCACGCCGGTGAGCAACTTCTATCTGGCGGGCAGCTACACCAAGCAGGACTACATCGATTCGATGGAAGGGGCCACCATGAGCGGGCGGCTGGCTGCGGCTGCCATGCTGAACACGTCGGTGCAGCTGGCCAGTAACGCCGCCGTCGCCTGAGGAGAGACCCATGGGCCGCTGGCTCGATCACACCGTCACCACCGAGATCCAGGCACCGGTTGAGCGGGTCTGGGCTGTTTGGAGCGACCTCGAAGCGATGCCGCGCTGGATGCGCTGGATCGAGTCGGTGGTGACCGTGGCGGGCGACCCCGATCTCACCGACTGGACCTTGGCGGCCCAAGGGTTCCGCTTCCATTGGCAAGCGCGCATCACCCAGCGGGTCGAGGCCCAGCAGCTCCATTGGCAGTCGGTGGGCGGCCTGCCCACCAAGGGGGCGGTGCGTTTTTACGCCCAGGCCCCAGAGCTCACCGCCGTCAAGCTGAGCGTGAGCTATGAGTTGCCCGCAGCCCTTGCGCCGTTGATGGAACCGACCATGCTGGGGGGGATGGTGACCAAAGAACTGCAAGCCAACCTTGACCGTTTCCGCGACCTGGTTGAAACCGACACCGGCGCTGGCCCTGGCGCTCCCTCTGCTGCTGAGCGCTTGTCAGAGCAGTCCTGATCCGCAGGCGAGCGCAGTCAAACCGATTCCGCCCCTCCAACCAGGCAAGGTTGAACCTGGGCAAGCTGCTGAGCAGCCCGAGCCCACAGGTCTCACGCCGCTGCCAAGCCCGCAGCAGGTGGTGACAGCTCAGCCGGTCGGACGGCCTGATCCTTTTCTGCCGGTCATGGCCGCAGCGGGGCCTGGCGGCTCGGGTACGCCGGGTCTGCCGCTTGGATTTCGCTTCAGCGGGGTCATTCGCAGTGGCGGTAGGGCCGAGGCGCTGGTCCAGTTCGGCGGTGAGTCGGGCACCCTGCGCGCTGGCGATGTCGGAGGACGCACCACCAAGTTGCTGCCTCCGGGTTGGGCTGTGGGAGGCATTGATGTGGCGCGCGGCCGGCTGATTCTGCGGGCCTCGGGTCAGGCGATCCCGGTCAGTCTCGACGGCCAGAGCTGAGCGTTGCGCTGCAGGCTGCCACCAGCCCTGCCAGGTCATGGGGCTGGGCCTCGCCATCGACGCGCCCCAGCAGCTCCTGGCAGGCCCGGCTGGTTTGCGGGCCGATCGAGACGATCGCCAGCGGTCGCTGCCGTCTTGGGTGGCTTTGCAGCAACGCCGGCCAGCTCGAGCCAAAGGCTGCCTCGAGCATCTGGGCGGTGTGGCGGACCGTTTTGGCACTGCTGAAGGTCAGTGCATCGAGGCGCCCCTGCTCGAGTGCGGCCACCGCGCCGCTGGGCAGACCTTGGGGGCAGCGGGTCTCATAGGCCGCCACCTCCACCACCCGGGCACCCGCCTCGCCAAAGGCGTCGGCGAGCACGCTGCGGCCGCCGCTCTGCACCCGCGGGATCAACAATCTGAGCCCCCAGGCCGAGCTTGGAAAATGCTCGATCAGGCTGTCAGCGACAAAGTCTGGCGGCACAAAATCGGCCGGGGCGCCCAGTTCGGCGAGTCGCGCAGCCGTTTTGCGGCCCACCGCGGCAATCTTGAGCCCATGTGGCCGGTGCGCCAGGCCGCTGCCCAGCCGGCGCAGGCGCGCGTCCAGGGCTTCGGCGCCGTTGCTGCTCGAGATCAGCAGCCAATGAAAGCTCTCGAGATCAGCCAGCGCATCATCAAGCGGGCCCCAGTCATCGGGCGGGGTGACCACCAGGGCGGGCAGATCGACCACCGCCGCGCCGGCCTGCTCAAACAGCTGCCGTGCCTCACCGGCCTGCGCCTCGGCGCGGGTGACGCCGATGCAGCGCCCGGCCAGTGGAAGGGTCGTGCCTGTCAACGCGTTCAGCCCTCCAACTTGACCATGGCGCCCGCCTGCTGAGCCAGGGCGCGGGCTTCGGCGCTGCGGCCCTGCGCGTCGAGCAAGCGGATGGCGCGGCTGAAGCCCGCTCGGGCGCCGTCGAGATCACCCCCAAGCAGCAAGGCCACCGCCAGGTTCTGCTCGGTTTCTGGGTGATCGGGCTCGCGCATCAGGCTCTGGCGATAGGCGGCGATCGCTGCGGCGATGTCGCCGCGGCGGCGCTCAATCAGCCCCAGGGCGCGCCAGCCCAGCGCCAGCTCGGGCGCCGATTGGCTCGCCGCTGCTGCCCAGTGAGCGGCCTCGTCGAGCTGCCCCTGCTCCAGCAGCAGCAAGACCAGGTTGATCTGGGCTCCCAGGGTGAGCCGGCCTGGCAGGGCCAGGGCCAGGGCCTCGCGGTAGTGGGCGGCGGCCGCCTGTACAGCGCCGCTGCTGGCTTGGGCTAGGGCCAGGTGCAGCAGCAGCTCGTAGCGCTCGCTCGGGGCATCCGTTGGGCAGTTCTCCAGCCCCTGCTGCAGCAGCTGCAGACCCTGGTTGGTGTTGCCGGCGCTGATCTCCAGCGCGCCGAGCTTGGCGCAGGCGTAGGGGTCGCCGGGGCGCTCAGCGAGCTCGGCTTCCATCGCCTGGCGCAGACGCGCGGCTTTGTTGCCGCTGCTCAGCAGTTCAGGGCTGTACCCCTCGTGCAGCAAGGCCGGCACTGGGCAGTCGAGCACGCGCCAGTGCGCTTCGCGCTCGATCAGCGCGGCAACGCTGTCGTCGACCATGCTGTGGTAGCGGCCACTCCAGCGCACGGCGCTGTGGCGGCGAAACAGCCGGCTCACATTGGAGTAGGGAGCCTGCGCGGCCCCCAGCTCACGGCGCAGCAGGTTGATCAGCAGCACATCAGGCTCGGCCATGAGCTGGCGCAGGGGCTCTTTGGCCTGCTCGAGCAGCAGCTCGTCGGCATCGAGCACCAGCACCCAATCGC
>Ga0194130_10007318_pt1 | contig 12279 bp, 11 predicted proteins | sample TA2KigsurfametaG_FD_160084 | JGI IMG/M metagenome (GOLD analysis project Ga0194130, IMG submission 160084) | Freshwater microbial communities from Lake Tanganyika, Tanzania - TA2015050 Kigoma 12 surface | ecosystem: Environmental > Aquatic > Freshwater > Lake | place: Tanzania: Lake Tanganyika... | reverse complement strand
TGTTTTCTGGCTCAAAACTCCCTAGAAAAAGAATCTTCATCAACTGAATCAAGGCATCTTGATAAGGAGTATTGGAAAGCATAACAGAAGGTGCCATATTTTCTGCCTCTTGAAATGTATAACTTCTGTGCAAAGTTTTGTGGAAATGACTTTTTGAAGAGGAGGGTCCAGAAGTGTGTTCTGCTCCTGGCATTTGAAGCACAAGGGTTGTAGAGTCTTTTTCAACAGGCTGGAGCGTTAAATCCTGTGCTTGCTCACTTTCTGTAATGACCGTAATATCTAATTTGTCATGAGACCCTTCGGGAACTTTCAAAAACATATGACCGTTCTGACTGTCTTTTTCAACAGCAACTTGCTCAGGTACACCGATCACCTCTCGAATACGATCCCCCTCAATGGTAATACGGTTCATGGACGTGCTACTGATTTTGACTGGAATTCTTTTATCTTCATCAAAAGAGATGACTGTTTTCTGAGCCATAGCAACTGAGCAAAGTAACCCCGAGAACAAACCTACCTGAACCAATAGGGCACTAGTGAATTTCATGATTTTCTCCTTCCTCAATGATTTCTCCCTCTTTTCCTGATACGTCTGTTCCAGACGTATCTGAGACAGATTGGTCTGTTCTGAAGGAAAGAAGTTGTAGGTTCCCCCATTCCCGCAACACAAAGCTCAACACAAACGTCTTTTTATGTTCTGAAATCTTTTCTTTGCCGACATAGGTCGATAACATGCCGGTAATTTTGGCGGTTAGCGTGTTCGTGTCCATCTCTACCTGCATTGGCAAAAAAGTGGTTGCCGAATTGTTTTTCTTGAGACGTTCCTTATCCTGATCAAATTGATTTTTGATTTCTGTATAAGATTCAGGGCTCACGTTTCTCAACGTCAGGTCTCTTTGGTAAGAGATGGTATCGGCTGACACATTGAGGAGGAGTGAGGTCATATAAACAGCCCATTCTTCGATAAAACTCTCAGATACGCGCTTTTTACTCACCCATGTGTCTCGTCTGATATCTGGAGGCAAGAAGATAATCTTTTCTGAAGCCGTCATCCGCTCAACAACCTGAAGGATATTGAGTAAAAGACCGCAGACCAAAAGACCAGCCAAAGCGTTTCTTTGCTTTGTTATCTGTCCTATTCGCGCCACGCTAACTCTGTGATCCATAATGCCCCCCTACCCTATAAATTCTCGGATGTGGGAAGGGGGCGTCATAGGCATTTCCTTCCTGCGATGTGGCAATACCCAATAGGCCAACCCAATAAGTGACCCTGCCCCAAACCGCCGTTTGTACTCCCGTATGGTAAAGGCCATAATAAGAGAGATAGCAAAACCCCATATGGGTTTTCCAAGAAGAATAAATAAACCTACTGGCCCCAGAACCGCCCCAACAGTTTTAGCGGGCCAAATAAAAAATTTAAGTGGCTGGTCCAGATAATTGAGAATGACGTGATCTTGCATCAACCAAACTCTCTCAAGGAATCAAAACTGTTGCAGCAGTCCCAACGATAGAGTCCCAAAGGGTCACTGGAATTACTCCCAAAGCCAGGCCTGAAAGACCAATACGTACAGCCTGTTTTGCAAGACCATAAAGGATCAAGCACAAGCCTAGCCCACCGGCTGTGACACCCACACCAAACTTCAAATTGGGCAATATGGTGGTCGAAACTCCTCTAATGATCGCGTCTACACCTTCCGTATGAGCAGATGCATCTGGCACCACAAGAAAGGTCGCTAATGTTGCCACCATAAGTATGGGGGCTGTGTTCCTGAAAAGGCCCCTTGATACTTCTACACTTCCATTTTCTTGCCTATTTGTTTGATCCGTAATTTTGAAATAATTCATTTTAAAATTCCTTTCATGCCTTGTTTTCTATTACTTCCATTTGATTATTCGAAATATGTCTCGATAAACACACCTGTTCACAAGACCTGGTGGTGACCTCCCTAATGCAAATTCAAAAATAACTCATGGCAAGCCTCCTGCGATTGAATCATCATGAATATTGTTTTGAGATACATTGTGAACTGTTGAATTAAGACACTTGATAATCGTCTGGAAAGTCCAACCTTCTGGTAAAGGATCAGACAAATCCCATGCATCAGGTAGTAAAGCAGGTTTCTCTGGTGTATAGGGGGGAAGCTCTACAATTCCTACCCTCCCCTCTTGCCCTGCATTGTTGTTGAGTTGAGTAATGATATAGTGAAGCTTCTGCGCCATGATTTGACCACCAAAATCGTAATCATAATCTGGCCATATCAAAACCTCTTTTCCAATAAGACATTCCCAACTTGTTTTTCCAATACTCCCCTTACCACCACTCCATGTCAGCACATGATATTCCGGCAAGAGTTTCTGGGCAGCGTCACAAGTCTTCTCACCTTCCACAACTAAGATTGGCTTCTTTAAGTCTTGGGACAGTTTTTCTATTCCGTAAGGTGTTCTGTTTTCCCTCTCAAAGGCCGTCCATCTCCAAAATTGAAGGCCGTGTTCATTTCTGCAATATGCCAGAGGTGGGGTTATTTTAAGTTTCTTTCCAGCTGGGTCGTTCGGGTTTGGTTTTTCAAAGCGGAAAACATATCCTTTGAGATTACCCTGTTCATCGCGGTAAGCATGTCTACTTACTTCCGTATTGCCACCATTCAGTATTCTGTTAAGGTATGAATTGTTAGTAATATCTGGCTCAGCAACATAGTCCGGCACAGGTACCATTGGCACCCAAGTTGAAGGCTTCTTCTGCTCAACTTGCCTAGTAAAATCTTGAACACCCAGCCATTCAGAGGCCCATCTCAATGTTTCTTGAAAGGAAGACAATCCCATTTGATCTTCAATAAGTTTTAATGGCCCACCTTTAAGAGGCGATCCATTTACATTCTTTTCAAAATTGGTATAGACACCTAAATGATTTCCTCTAATCCCAATGCTGATTTCACCCTTTTTTCCAAACCTTAGAAAGTTAGTACGCTCGCTTCCCTTATTTGGATAACCCAAAATACTGGCTGCTAGTTCGTATATGCGATCTTTTAACTGCCTTTCAATTTCTTTATAGGGAATAAAATTAGATGTCCTTCGCATTTCCTCGAATGGTTGCATTCTTTGGGACATTGGCTGCCCATCATGTCCCCACAATGCAATCTCATCTCTCAAATATTTAAGAGCTCCTTTTAAGGCTTCTTCCTTTAAAAAAGGACAAGTCGATTCTTTAAAAGCAATCAACTTACTCAGGCATTTTGATAAGTTTTCCGAAAGTTGCCAATCTTTGCATATGGCTTGTAAGGAATATTTTGAGAATTCTGTTAATCTATATGTCGAGCTTACCTGAGAGTTGAGATCAGCTTGGCGAATAAAGCGAGTTATATACCACTCAGCTTTTTTTAAATCCTCAGCAATTGGATTCTTGCGCCCTGTTCTGGCTATATACTTTACAGCACAGGCTAAGTGATGTTCAAACCCCCAGGCCTCAATAACAACAATAGGTTCGATTGAGCGCCCTATCACATAGTGGTCTGGATAATTGATAATGTCTTTAGTCTGCATAGTAAGCCCTCTTGGAAAGAGAATTGCTACGATGTGTTGGATTTCGAGATGGGTTTAAAGAAGCTTGTGGATTCTTATAAAGTGTAAATTCAAAAATCTGACACGGCTTTTGTTCACTGTAATCAATGCGGCCTTCTCGATAAATGCCTTCGAGGGTTTCATTACGCGATACATTTTGTCTGATAATGGGTCTTTTAACAAACTTGACAGAAGCAAACTCGCCAATCTTCTCTTTTTTTAATCCAATAGCTCTCAACATAATGTGTTACTCACAATTATTTTCTTATAAAATTATCAGCCTACTTTTTTGTAGCTGTTTTGTCTTGCAGACCCTGTTCTTAATACTTTTTAGTCTGATGCATTTTTTAATTCTTCTTAATTTCCTCAAGATTCCTATTCACTCGTACATTTAAAAAACATCTCTATTTTCATGTGAGAATTTATAGAGAGCGGACAACAATGGCTATCATGGAAAAACCCGCAAAATGCCCAATTTGCGGGTTTTTCCCGTAGATTTAGATTCTATCGGAAATGCAAGGAATTTAAAGTCTATAGAGGAAATATATTAAATAATTTCAAGGTATTATAGACTTTTATAAGTTCATCCAGCATATTATATACGAAGGAGTAATATTTTTTTCTGATCGTGCCAGATGAGCTTCTTTCCACATGCCATTTGAAAAGTCGCATCTCTACCATAATGCTTATTCGCCAGATTTAAGGCTTGTGTAAGCTTTAAATTTCTTGGATTGTTCATTGAGGAGAGAAAAGATCAAGCTGAATTCGTCTCTCGGCAACAGATCAAAAGCCATAATCCCAGCTTCATGATATGCAAAATCTTCTTTGTAAATCTATTCAAGAATTTGAGTAGCGGCTTTTATAAGGTACATCTCGTCTTTAACAAGATATGGTAGTATTTGGGTACCACTATTGCCGTACTGAGGTTTAATGTGGTCGAAAAAAAATGATTCTGATTTCCGCCAGATAATTTTTTGTTTTAGGCAATTTGATTGGAGTTTTTGAGCAAGCCTTGTTTCATAGGTGGCAACTGTTGATCTTAAATCGTCAAATTCCGTAATCGGCTTTCCAAAACTTCTTGAAACCTAAATGGATTTCTTCGAGTTAGAAAATTCTTCTAATCCAATACAGGATATTCCGTTAAGTTCTGGTATCAGCCACTTCCCTGCGACAGTAAAATGCTTTCTCATCCAATGAGGGACAACTACTTTCAGCTGAAGATCTGTATGAATATCAAAAGCTCGAATCCTTGTCGTTATCCAACATCCTATTCCCCGCATGTCACTTACCTTCATTTTTCATGTTTCAATACTGTTCAAGAGGTTATGCTATGCAACAAACAGAGAGATCCGTAGAACTTCTTATCATCGGAGTTTTTTTATTACGATGTCAGTACATTAAATTCTATAAAGAGAGCCTGGGTATAATTGTATAAAAAGATTTGAAAGTTGATGAAAATAGTTTTCTTCATGTGGCTTGCATAGAGACATTTTTGAATTCTTTGAAAAGCTCTTTAATAGTATTAAAGGAAGCTTAGATACTAAAACCTCTTTTCTCCTAACTAGGTTTTAAGAAAAGAGGCGTACAGCAATGCCAACACAGGTTGCGCCAAGAAGCGTGTTACAACAGACTTATTTTCCCTACACAGAACATTAAGAAAAATGTTATTAATGAACCCTTTATCTATCCACTGCATAAACTTCAGTAGCAAAAAACTCTATATAATTATAAAAGATATTTGCTAGTCCGTTATAACCCCATTTAATTCCCCAACTATTTATAAAATTGAAATACTTTTCAGTATCGTCAAATCCTGTAAGTACAATGGCATGAAAACCACCCAGCTCAAACAAAGCTTTTTGTAAAAGTGAAAGATAATCAGCCCCAAATACCCGTTCTTCATCGTCATCAAACTTAATGGGTTTGTCTATATTACTATCCCTATAGCAGCCTTGAGGAATAGCTATAGTTGATTTTCCACCATCCCAATCGCTTCTCATTTGCACTTTTTTATAATATTGAACGCGTTTCTTTGTATCATAAAAATCTTGTACATATTGATATTCATTTGTTACACCAAGTGCAATTGCAACAGGGTATCCTTCTTTTAAAGCATGCCTAATAACATCAATGTTAGCTCTCCCTGGTAATCCAACTGTTCCTCTAGGTAATTTGCAGCGATTCCTTTCTAAAACGCTTGTCAAGTCTTCGGGTGATATGTGGTGTATAAGATAAATACATCCTAACCTATGGCTGGTAATGTCAATTTTCGGGTTATTGTATAATCTTAAAACAGTCTCTATATCCTCCATGGTGATATTATAACTATGGGTAGGATTACCGTCTTGCCTAAAACAAATTTGTAATTCCTGACCAACTCGTTCATTCGCTCTTATAAGGTCCTCTAGCTCCTTCTCCCAACCAATCTCTTCAACATTGATACCATTTTTGCATGCAACATATTTCACATAAAATGGATAAGGAAGTCGACGTTCAGCAATAAATCCCATTCGAACAGAAAGGTCTAAAGCACCCCCTAAAAACAAACCTGCGATACAATCTCCACCGTCTTCCTCACCAAGGTGAGTTTCGGCTAAAACTGTAAATTCTGCTATGGAAACTTTAAAAGTGGTGCTTAAACACTCAAAGCAGCTACCTACAGCACAACTTACACAAATGCCAAGCGGCCCTTGATCTTTTACCTCACCAATTCTTTCTAATGTAATTGGTTCTTCCTCAGCATCCTTAAGCTGTTGAACATACCTTCCCTTACAAACGTCTGGCTTATCATCAAAATAACCTAAGGGCGTTTCTTTATAATTATGCAATCGCTTCTCAGCACAAAAACCGTCTATACTCACAACAAGACCTAATATTATTGCAAATATATAGAATTTTTTCAAAATCGTTTGAATTGTCATTTTATAAATCTCCACTTTAAACAATACCTTATCTAACAAAATATCAAATAAACTACGAGACTAAATTTTTTAACAGATTAACTATTTTGTTTATTTCAATAGAGTATAAACATTACAGTAGAATTTTACATTATTGGGCGCTTCTTTCTATGTGGAATTTATACTTAAGTATCTTACGTACGTATGAAATATGATGGTAATTGATAAAAAATAGCCCGTATAATTAATAGATTCTGTAATATCTTCCATTGAAGCAAAAACACAATTGTTCAAATACTGTCCTCCAGATCCCAAGTGGTCAGACCAAAGCTGCTGCTTTTTTACTGCCCTGTGCAATAAGCAAGAGATCTCACAAATTCCTTATCTTCTTGGAGTAAAATTATGGCTAGAAACCGTATACGATGCCTTTGTTGCCCTCTTTCACAACCATATCTTTTAAAGCTTTCTTTGAAAAATCTGTCTGGATATATAAAATTGATCTTGCCAACCATAGCATAGGTTTGGGGGGGGGTGCTCTTATATTACTCTATCGCTCGCTATATACAATCTTGACCCAAATAAATATACTTATTTATTATGGCTGATATAATCCCTCGTTATTGGTTAATAAGAAAATAATACTATTTTAAATAATGTTAAAAATTTTTATATGTTAGGAGGCCAGAATTTCTCCTAATATTTTGCGCTAGGCATTAGGTTGATTATAGAATATTGCGGGAAAATCTGCGGACTTTGAACTGCTAAGAAGAGGAAAGTTAAGATTGATTGGGTTTAGAGAACCCACTTGTTCTAAGGTAGACCCAAGCCTAAATCGCGTAAAATTTGATTTTTCCTTCAAAGAATAAACAAATTGATCTACGTCCTTCACTAAAGATACAGGAATTCGCTTGACAAAGGTTTTCTTTCTAAAAATACATGAGTTTAGCTTTCGTCCCGTACCCGCCGGGCACGCTCCTCCTCTCGCCACTCTTTTCTCCTGACTTATAAGAAATTTTAGGATTTTTAAAATTAGGCCTTGACTTTATACGGCAATGCCGTATATTAATAGGTATGGAGTATATTGAATCACCTTTGTTTAGTAAGTTGGTAAACTCATATATGGAAGATGAGGAATATGCAGCATTTCAATGGGATTTGGCTCTTCATCCAGAAAAGGGGGACTTGATTCCAGGAAGTGGGGGTTTGAGAAAAGTCAGATGGGTCGGAAACGGAAGAGGTAAACGAGGGGGCGTTCGGATTATATACTACTACAAAAATAGGGAGATACAGGTATGGTTACTAACCATCTATTCAAAAAATGAGGATGAAAACATCCCCGTATCTATTTTGAAAAGAATCAAAGAGGAGTTAAAATTATGAGTAAAAAACGCGATATTGGGCAAGAGATTCTTGAAGCTATCCAAGATATCAAACAAGGTAAAGGAAAGAGAAAAACTATAGAAGGTTTTGAAGATGTTAGTATTGTTAGACATGAATTACATCTTTCGCAAGCTGCTTTTTCTAGTTTGATGGGAATTAGTACCCGCACCCTTCAGGATTGGGAACAAGGCCGCCGCAAACCAAGAGGACCTGCAATATCTCTCTTGAGGATTGCTCATAAACATCCAGAGGCCTTTATTGATTTATAGGTAATGGGTATTGTATAATCAGAGTAGCTTAAAATGTTGCTATATTTTCGGATCGTATTTTAAAATATCATTGAAAATCTACCATAATGGTATGGAAACCCTAATATGAAAAGAAAAACCGTTATTATTAGCTTTTGTCTTTTGACCTACCTAGCAATGCCATATTTTGTATATCCTAAATTTATTTCAGCTAGGCCTACCGAATACCCTACACTTAATAAAATTGAGAAAATACAATCTGATCTTCGGTCTTCAAATATGGATTTTACAAGATTACTTACTGCTATAGAGTTAGAAGAGTTATTGAAGTGTGGTGGTTCTGAAACCATCCGAGCAGTATGGGTTATGAGTTCTCCGTTTAGGGATTTATCTGTTAGAATACATGATTGGCTTTTGAAGCATTTTACCAAAGATTCCCCACAAGAAATCAAATTATAAAAACCCCCACACCTTTAAAAAAGAATAATGGAGAGAGTATATAATTATGTGTGGTTGATTTATAGTCACTTTTAAAGCAAAAGACTTTGAGGAAAAGTTTGATGTAGAAGCCCCTCAGACTTCTCTTATGAGTATTATAACTTAACACCCCCTTCAAATGGTCCCTGCCGTGCATATCGATGAATAAAAAAGTGCTTAATTATAATGATGAGTGGGGCCTACTCCCTTCACGAACCAAGTATATCAAAGATTTCCCAACCATATCAATGCGTGGATAGAAGCTGCTGCTCAAGATCTCATATTTAAGTTTTCATTTCAAAAAAGAAGATGCCTGATCTTAAGCAATGGCTTTTACGGATGGGATGAAAAAATACTCCCAAAACAACTTTATTATTTTTATGGAAAGGACCCTGGAATTTTTGCTTTTTCTGGGCTTTAGAATCTTTGAAAAAAGAAGCCGGTATCATTTTACTGATGCGCGACAATGAAAATTACCGAAAAAATTTTTGACGCTATACACTTAAGCTTTACAATTATCACGAAAGAAGCGGAAAAAACCAATAAAAGCCGTCCATAGCCGGATGCCCTACTTAACAAGGAACATTATGATTAATGGCTATATGAGCTTCATTGCCAGAGAAGTCCCCTGCCCTGGTTTGTCATCCTGTTAGTTTAAATGTAAATTTTCCAAAAATTAATGATGTAAATTTACTTGCAGATGTGAAACTAATCTTATGGAAATTCAAGTACCACCTTATAGCCCTGATAAAGATTATTTTTTTCTAATTTTAAAGAGGGTTTCTCGTGAAACCTTCTTTGCCTACTTTTTAAGCACATGTCTAATTGAGTTGATAAACGCCAAACAGATTAAGTTACCCACAATACAATCCCCAAATATTGTGGATAACTTTTGCCTTGTTTATGAGAATTTTAATGGAAAGGATTAAACGTATGAATGACCATAGTCACCACTTTCTAGATGATGTAATAGAAATGGCGGAACAATTTGGATTTGCGGACAATACATAGTCTGTGAACCTTTCAAGTGAAGCGTCTTCACTTGAAACTCATGCATTCACAACAGCAATGACAACGTTTTGATGCTTTGGCTTTAAAACTGTATCAACCCTAAGAATATCCTAATGATAGATTCCAGATAAGATATGTTAATTGAACTAAACTCAATGTTAAACCCTGGCCTGCCTTGGTTACTGCCTTACATCTCAATTAATGATATGATTGATATGTAGTTTGTGGCAGACTTCCGGTCCCAAATAGTGGGACGGTTATATCTTCAGACTTCTTATAACTAAATTAGTATGAACTCGAGGAGCAATCCTGCTTATCAAACTTCTTCCTGTGAGACGCCCAAATTCTTTTTATTTGGTAGCCAATACGGCAAACAACACTTATCATGACATTTACGCTTCTTAAAACTGTCGAGAAAACTTGGCAGTGTCACTTGACTTCTCTACCCCCCCTTCTCCCTTTACCAAACTCAGAATAAATATGCATTTTTGGACTATATCTTATGAGGGATTTTTTATTGATATACCGCTTCGAGCCTATACCCATCTGGGTCGATGACAAAAGCAGCGTAGTAGGTTGGGCTGTAGTGTGGCCGCAAACCAGGAGGACCGTTGTTACGTCCACCAGCACTAAGAGCTGCTGCATAAAAGGCGTCAACTACATCATGCGATGTGGCTGTGAACGCAAGATGAAAAACCGGTCCAGGTGGAATCACTTGATTGGATTGAGATTTGAGAGCTTGCTTGTCATCCCCGCCTGGCAAACAACTGCATCAGCAGCCGTCCAAACCCGTACAATACCAAGCGGAGCAAGTGTAGCATCATAAAAGTCTATACTCCGCTTGAGATCAGAAACTCCGAAGGATAAATGACTGATTATGTTCCCCCTAACATCTTGAGTAGGTTTTTTAGGAGAAGGATCACCAATACCCCTATAAAAGGTCTCCTTATCACGTTCTTCAGAAGCCCATGACTCTGCTGTATATATAGATGTTGATATGAAAGTGAGACCTAGATAAAGAAGGAGAAATTTGTAAATTGATCGAGGTGTTTTGTACATTGGAACCCCTTAGTTCGAACTTAAATATAGGCAATAAAATAATCATATTGTCAACGAGGAACTATTCAAAACCGTAAGATTTTAAAATTTATTTTGATCATTCTCTAACCTACGTAATCTATTCTAAGAAAGCTAATGGACTGTTTTCTCAATAATCTTCTTCAAATGATAACAATCGTGTACATGGATAATAGGAGTGCCCCAACTTGCTGGGATTTCTTTTGCATATTTAACTTATGATGAATATAAGAAATTCACCTATTATCGCAGGTAGACCCCATTATTGACATCACTTGTACTACCAGTGACATTTTGAGATAAAGAAGATGCTAAGAATAATACAATATCCGCTATTCCTTCTGGTTCAATACCTAAAGGGATAAGTTCACGCTGGCTGTAGCGCTTTAAAATCTCTGGAGGAATTTTATCTTTCATTGAAGTATTAACAATTGAAGGCGCAATTGCATTCACACGTATTCCAGGAGCAAGGGTGAGCGCCATAGACTTTGTTAGACCTATCACCCCAGCCTTGCTCGCACCATAAATTGGGTCACCACTGCCAGAAAATGCAGCTACCGAAGAAATGTTGATAACCGTCCCATATTTTGTTTGCCTTGCAAAGGATTGACTCATCATAAACACCCCTATTAGGTTAGTATTTATAACTTTATGCACAAGTTCTATATTATAATCATCCCAGCCTATTGCCTGGTAAATACCTGCATTGTTAATAAGACAATCAACTTTAATACCATTCTCTAATAAATGAGACCATACCTGATTTATCTGTTCTAAATCAGTAAGGTCACATTTTATCTGCTTTATAGTTTGCATCTCATCAACTTCAAGCTGATCTGAATTAATATCGAGAGCTATAATTTTCACCCCATAAGAACTCAATTTTTTTACAATAGCTTTTCCAATACCTCCTTGGGCACCCGTAACTAAAGCACATTGAGGTAGAATGAGGGAACTTGATTCAGTTTTTGATATTTGTTGTATCACTTGTTATTTGTACCATGATAAATTTTTTCACTAAAAAACATGTATTTACTGGCCAAAGCTTCCAATTCCTAAGTTATCCCCTCCAATACCAATATAGGTTTTCAAGACAACTGCCAATAGCTTGTTTTAATCAAACTGTGTTTCTAGCAAATTAATTTAGAAGATATGGAATCAGGTGTTAAGGTCATCTATATTGTGTTGTCATGTCCTCTACAAAGATAAAGATTGAGGCTTCCAGTGAGATTGAACAGAATGCTGTGGAGAGGAAATGTTTTCCGTAACGATATAGCCGTGGGTGTTGCAATACTCTAAACACCATTCTCTTTTTAAGACTTCAATATCCACATCTGACGTTATAAGAACTTCCTTACATTTCTGTGGGTCACCCCAATAAATTTCAAGAAGTCCTAATTTCTTTAAATGTGCTTTTTTAAGAATCTTTGTTGGCTGAGATTGTTTCATGTTAAGATAAATAGTGGATACCTGCTGAGGAGTAAATGTTGTAAAGCTCCAAGGATGTCCAAACATGAGCTGATCCTCCAATGATTTTATATTTTCCTTTTCTCTAATGTACTGGAAAAGATCCTCATAATTTTCACAAAAACCGGCGCTGGCCCTATCTGATTTAAATATCCAAATCATTG